>Ga0208160_1000365_pt1 | contig 21784 bp, 38 predicted proteins | sample CB_VirMetaG_FD_184536 | JGI IMG/M metagenome (GOLD analysis project Ga0208160, IMG submission 184536) | Freshwater to marine saline gradient viral communities from Chesapeake Bay - CB_1504_1 Viral MetaG (SPAdes) (version 4) | ecosystem: Environmental > Aquatic > Marine > Coastal | place: USA... | reverse complement strand
CATCCCAAACCAGAGACACCCGTGAGATCCGGGCAGAACTCTATCAGCTAACAGAGTACATCAACACCCTGAAGAAGTACATCGAGGTTGTCCAAAATCGACAGCGGGAGATCGAGTTGGAACTTCGGGAGAACTCGGCCAACGACAAGTCATTCAGGTCTCGGTAACCCACTTCACAATCACACAGTCCCTGCATAGTGATGGGGGTGGTTGCTCCACGGGATCTTGAACCACGGGATCCCTGTTTACATCAATGGATGTTAGACACGCTGTTATTATAAGTAGCACTTTGATCATAGCGAGACACCTCCTCCCGTAGTTTCCTGATAATCCGGCTCGACTCTTCCACTATTGCCTCAAACGCACACAGTTGTCGCTGCTGTTCTTGATATAATTTAGCCCAATAATAGGGGTCTGTCTCCATTGCTTCTGCGATCTCATCTATTGTGTATTCGACCATCATCCGTTCTCCTTCATCTGTCGATACTTCTTGATTGCATTACGAAGAGATGTCTGACTCTCTTCCTTTTCTTCCAAGGCCATGGCTTGCGCTTGGTCCAGGGTATCCTCCACCAGTATACGATGGCAGATCACAGGTGCCCCCTGCCCTTGCCTGCGTATCCGGGCATTGAACTGCAGGTACAGGTCTAGTGACCAGTTCAGGCCGAACCATACGAGGATGTGTCCGTTCTTCTGTAATCCGTCAACACCATGCCCCATACTATTGTGGGAAATAAACACCTCCCCTTCGGTGTTCCTGATTAGGAACCTGTGCCGTGGACCGCAGTTCACGAGGTCGTAGACATGCGCCTTTCTCGTCGTTTCATATTCTTCGGATCTCGACTCTTCCCGTAAGGCGACCTCTCGCAATCCGCTACCGCTTCGTCCCCGGTCATACCACGATTCAATCTCATGATTAACATCATCTTGCTGAACCCGCTCCGTCTGACCAATTCCGCGAGATGTATCCTTTCCCCTTGGTAAGTGACTACTCGATTGTTCCTCTTGTTTGACTGCTGATCGAACATTGAAACCCAAGTGCAGTTCTCCTTGCAGTAAGGACCATTCACGTTGATTCTCTCGATGGTTAGATCGTCCGAATATCCTTCCGACATATCGGTGTAGAAGTTCTCGAATACCTCCCATTCTGGGCAGACTGCGATCCCACGTCCCCCGTAGTTGCGGGACTCCTTCTCGGTCCTTGGATTGTTGCACCTCTCCCTCATACCCCTCCATATCCGGTAGATACGAGTGTGGGTCATCTGGTGCCAATTCTCCCCCACGCAGAATCGACAGTGACTCCGGTTTTCCCGGTTGTGCTTTACATAGTTTTGGTGAAGCATGATCTGACCGGTCTGACATTTTAGACACACAACCGATGCCTGTGTACGGTATTTTCCCCCGGTAAATCGCTTCTCCGGCAGTTTTCTTATTAGTTCTAGCATGCTGCCCCTCCACCCATTCGTTATTGATCAATATCTTGTGGTCAGGGGTCATCGTAATACCGAACACGTTGATGACCTCCTTGTAACCGGAATAACTGCAACCATCGTGGGATACAAATTCAACCCCATCGAACACATGATCGTCGCGGTCAACGTCAACAATTCTGACCCATCCATTCCGTTTTGTCAATACTTGGGTGTCCGGGTGGAGACACGCCGGGTGACCTATCATCAGGGCGCAGTCATCATTCTTCCACCGGGACATTGCGTTGTTCAGGGCAGTCTCTGATTTGCAGTCGGTCAGGTTGATCGGGCGGAGATGTTTAAACCGTTCCATGATACGCTCTGCATCTGCCCGGTATGAGTAGGCACACAACACAGGGGACCCCCCGGCCTCCTCGATGATGTCCTCCAGGGCATCCAGCTTCAGGTCATGTATGTGTTCCCACTTCGGGATGCCGGGGATCGGGTAGACAAACCCGTTCGAGAATTGAAGGCATTTATTCGTCAGGGATGCCTTATTGAACACCTCCACGTCGGTTCCGTTATCAAGCTGGAAGAAGAAGTCCTTCTCTAACTCCTCATATTTCCGCCGCAACCCTTGAGGCATATCAACCCGAATGTCATTCACTATGAGGTCGGGCAGCGGGTTGTAATCCTCCGCTGACATCTGCATCGTGATGTCACCGATTAACGCCTTAATGGTATCCTCGGTGTCCGGGAATGCTTCGTACTTGTAGGCTGACTTCTTGTAGTAGAACCGTTCGGTGAAGGCAGTCTTACTGGTACCCAGTCGGACACCTTGGTCTAATACCAAGTACTGCCCATGAAGATCCTTGTACCCGTTGGCAGCCGGGGTACCTGTGAGACCGGTAGTCCAGTCGAATGCAGGTAGGATCTTTCGGAAGGCGGATACCCGCTTCGTGGTGCTGTTCTTCATTTTCGAGATTTCATCCCACACCACCCCGTTGAACGGGATCGGGCGATCCTTCTTGATATAGTAGGTGATTAGCGTGTCAGCGAGCCACTTCAGATTTTCATAATTGATAAGGTATACATCAGCCTTCTGCATCAGAGCACGGGTGCGTTGGTCTTTGCTACCTGACACCATTGCAAACTTCAGATGCTTGGTGTGTGACCACTTCAGAGCCTCCTGACGCCACACGAGTCGGATCACGCGGATCGGGGCCACGATAAGGACTCCACGCAGAAACCCGGCATTCAGCAGATGGGCGATGCTGGTGAGGGTGATCGCGGTCTTTCCCAGACCCATGTCGGCCCATACCGCAGAGTGAGGGTGTGTGGACTGGAAGTTGGATGCCTTCTTTTGGTAGTCGTGAAGCTGATCAGGATTTAGCACAACCCACTCCCCTGTATCCGATCAACCGGCATACCCAGATGAACCATATCCATGATGTATTTCCCACCGTCCACCGTGTCCACCACGAACACGGCGACCTTGTTCCCCCGCAGCCGGGCAATCTCTCGCTCCTGTGCCGGGGTGGGTTTCTTCCCGGTCTTCTTGAACTCGATGAAGAATATAACCCCTGTGGGAGTCACGAACATTCGATCAGGCACCGCAGCCCTCGCAGGTGATGAGAACTTATAGTGGTCGATTCCCCGTGTCTTGGCGTACCGGCAGACCCTTGACTCAATGTCTTTTTCTAGCATTTATCTCAACCCCATTATCAGTTTCTCGACTTCGTTCACATAGTAGTCGTAGTTAATATCGTCCCTTGCATCCCGTATGTCATTGCACACACAGACACGCCATCCCTTTTGCACGGCTATCCTCCGATTCTCGGTCTTACCTTCTCGGATCATCTTGGGTGTCGGGGGCATGATCTTCACCAGTTCCCCGCCCTCATCACTCACATAGTACCGGGTGAGGTTCTGTACCAGTTCGTCCACACCGTCCCGATGAACCACCAGTCGGGATGATTTGGGAACCTTGACGCGCAACATGAAGTCCCACTGACAGTAAGGTTCGTGTGCGTGAAGGATCACTTCATCCCGGATATTCCCACCCTGTAGCAGAATCTTCTCGGCAACCTTGGGGACTACCAGTGCAGAGGCGTTCTGGTGCCACTGGAGATTGTACTCGTATGCCCCTTTGCGTTTGACCCCACCGTTCTCATACTCCCCGATGTAGTTGTTCACATCACGAATGAACATCCTTGAATAGACTGCCTCTTCCAGTTCCAACCCGGTGGCGTTCTGCCACCACCCGGCAACCGCGTCCACCAAGAACGTGGCATCCCGGCGAACTCTGACAGTCATGCCATCGGTGTTCACTTGGATCATCTCCAGATCGGGGATCTTCATCAGGTTCTCAGCCAGCCAGCACAGTAGAAGTTGACCGTTCAGGGTGATCGTCATCGTGTAGAGTGGATCGTAGAAGATGCTGAACCGACTGTTCGAGTCCCCGTATACACCGTTCAGGGCCAGCTTCAGCATGGCGTTGATGGCGGGGAACTGCTTCTTCGGGTGAGCCTTACGCTGTTCATACACATCTTGGTAAATGGTGCAGAACTGTTCCCCTAAGTGAGCCGGGTAAAATCGGTTGGCTATAGCAAGATTCGGGTAATAACTGGCGACATCCAGATCAATGATCACCCATTCCTCATCGGACTCAACGACCTGGGACTCCACGGAACCATGGATACCACCGAGTCCGAAGTCAAATTCAAATCCGTTCACAGTAGCCGTCAAATCCTTGAATACACCCTTGGTCTCCGTGATGACCTGCTGCTTCAGCCAGTCCAGTACCCGGTTGAACTCGGGCTGCTCAAACCGGACCCACGGAAGGATAGCCTGAGTCAGATGTATCTGGGGGCGTTTCGTCTGCCTGGGCTGCCGACCCTCCGGGCCATACTCGTATAACTCGACACCGGCCTGCTCCAGACGCATGGCGAAGTAGTCCTTGCCGATCTTGGTGTCGTTGTGGTTCATGAAGTCCCGACCGTACTTCTGGGTCAGTTCCTCCCGAAACTCGATCATCGGGGTGGTCTCTTTGTAGAATGACAGAGTTGCCTTCAGATCGTTCTCTAGATACTCCGTCAGCAAATTCTTCTGGTTGTCATTCAGATAGGTGCCCACCTCGAAAGGTAGTTCCTGGATATTGTCCATCCTCATAGAGAACTCCAACGCCTTCAGGCTGGTTCTCCGGGCGTTGTTGTCGAAGTGGTGGATCTTATACAGGTCGATCTGGGGGATGATCCGATCTTTGGTGTAGACCTGATGCGCCCACCGGTCATCCCCGTCCTGTGATCCGATGATCGCCATGGCCTTGTTGTAGAGAACATCGGCAGTCGCCCGACCCATCTTCAGGAAAGTGTGGATAATGGGGTAATCGAACCCGATATTGTTGAACCCGACCATTGTGGTGCTGGATGATTGTAGGGACCGGAGATACTGCATCAATTCATCGGACTGATCACGCCTGTCGGAGATTTCAAAGACCCCCCAGTTCCCCGTCAGGTCCATGAACCCTGCGAGGAAGCAGTTGGGGTAGGTCTCCAAGTCATAGATGATGGGGACGTGGTTCATCGTAAAACCCTCTTCGTATAGTTATTAGATGTGGGCCTCTCACCCACCCGGCGGTTGCACTGATTGCAGTTTATCGGGACGTGTCCTGCACTCCGCTAATTCCAAGGTCCCCTTGATTTAAGACTGAGGCAGTCCGGGAATCCCTGGCAGTCCGGGAATCCCTTGCGCCGCAGGAGCCGGCTGATGCCCTTGGAACGGCGCAGCTGGCATACCGGCAGCCGCAGGAGCCGTAGGCTGCCCGAACTGGGGCTGTGGGGTTCCTGGGGCGGGAGCAGGCATACCGTTTGGGAGACCAGTTGGAGTGGCGGGGGCTTGAGCCTGCACATTCCCGAACAAGGTAGCCGCATCGACCCCGGCATCCCCACCCAGAGGTTCACCGTCACCCGTCTTCATGACTGCCTGGAGGCCCACACCAATACCCACGTTCCCCTTCGTGTTGTAAGTGAACAGACGGATACCCACAGCAGCCACACATCCGGCGTAAATTTTACCCCGGTCGAGTACAGGCTGACGGGTCTCATCGACCACGGCAGGCTGACGATCCTCTTGTGCCGATGCACTCAGGACCCACAGGTTCTCGACGCGGGTGTCACCTTTGTAGACGAACCCACCCTGTGAGTTCATCTTATCGGCAGCCTTGGTTACAGGCCACCGGAACTGGGGTAAATTGACCATGTTCTTGGTCATCTCACTGGATGCTGCTAACTCCTGGGCCTTCTGGTAAACAATACCCGCAGTGGCATCGTCTACTAACAGAGCAGCGGAATACTTGCCGTTGTTGTCCAGGGCGAACAAGTGGGGGAACGAGAGAATCACGTTCTCAATAACGAACACTTCGGTTCCCGATGATTTCTGGTTACTCATGATTAACTCCTTACTGCAGCCACGCGGGGATCGCTGACTGTTCGGTTTTAACATCTTTGAAGAGGGTGTTTACGTCCTTCACCACGGCTTCCCGTGAGTCGGATTCCAGGGCAACCTGCAGGGAACCCGAGGATTTTGTGACGTAGTTCTCCTCGATATTCTTGAGTTGCCGCGGGGACAGTGATGCCTTGACCTCCTCTCCTTTTTTCTTCTTCACCCAATTCACCTTTTCTATTTGGGCGACACTGATCAGCTTCTGAGGATAGATCACATCCTTCGGGACACCCATTCGCTTCAACTTATCAGCCATCTCATCCTCGGGAAGTGCCCACTTTCGGCTACCTCGACCACGGACCAGCTTCAGACCAGGGATTGATTCGCCCTTGTCCAGTCGTTTGAATGCCGCCTTCTCCACGGACTCCAAGAATGACCGGATCAAGGGAACCGCCTCCAGTATCTCCACGATCTGGGCGTCGGTTAGTTCGTTGGGATCCTGATCTGCTGACTGTTGGGCAAGTGCTACCGACCCCACTTTATCGAACATGACTTGAGCATCAGCCAACGCTTTGTCAGTCAGAGATGAACACGGTTTAGCCTTACACCACTTGCACTGAATGTCGCCGGGGATCAGGGGCGCGTCGGGACTGTCGGTCTCATCCGCCCGTACCTTATAGTGAGCAATAAACGCTGAGATAGATGTAGGGTGAATCTCATCAGAACTGATCGGATTCATACCCTTTACCCGGAGCTTCGGTTGGATAATCGTCATCTTGATCTTCTCGAAGGGGACGTTACCGGAGGCGTCCGTGTACTCCTTTAGCACCCCCAAGGCGTACAGAGTCATCTGATCGTTACCTTCAGCCGACACCGGGATCATGCCGTCCTTGTAGTCGATCACCTCCAGCTCTTTCTCACCCACAATGATGCAGTCGGCGGTACCCACGCAATCGGATCGGTTGAGAAGGACACCGGGGTTGACTCGTGACTCGGCACGAACAGCCACCGGGCCACCCATCTCCGTCTTCCGGGCACGGATGTATGCTAAGGCTACTTGGACCCTCTCAGCCCGATCCTCGTCTACAATGAAGGTGCCCTCATGGTCGGCTAGTTCCTGTCCGATATACTCCTCGGCTGAAACATCCTTGACCAGACAGTTCTCCAGCAGAGTATGGGTGTGGGTGCCGTCAATCGCGGCATCCCCGGACTCATCCGGGTACTTGGCCTCCTCACGCACCGAGCCAGGACACCGGGTCCATCGGTGGGCGGAGGAGGGGGATAGTCTTGCGTGACCCATCACGCCCCCTTCAGAGCTTCAATGCCCTGGTACAGAGCTTCGTACTGCTCCTGCTTGGTGTCGTTGATGTTGGTCAACCCGAGTTGGGTCATGACATTCTGGATCTGGCCGCCCTTCTCAGGACCCAGTTCGTTATAGGCCGCCATGACGTAGTTGATCATACCCTGGTTATCTGCAAACGGGACAGCGGTTGCTGTGGGTGCCTGCTGGGTAACCGGGGGTGGAGTGGGGGAGGGGGAGACATCCGGCTTCGGCGCCGCAGGGTCTACCATAACAGCGGGTGCCCCGTCCTGCTGCATCAGGGCTGCCATCTTGTTGTCGATGTTGGTTAACAGTTCTACCATTCTCTGAATGTTGTTCTCAATGCTCATTATAAAGTTTCTCCATGGTTACACGATTGGGATCACGCACTATAGTGATCCGGTTATCAATAAAAGCTTCGATCAGTTCACGAAGGACTGCGCCCGGATCACCATACTTCTTGGCTTTCTTCGTGAACTGAGTCCGGGTGGACTCGGTGACACGGGTTCCTAAATATTTAATCTTACTGTGTGACATTGGTGATTTCCTCCTGCCAGTTGCAAATGTATAACACTCGTGCTACATTGTCAAACATGGATTTGAAACGGCATCCTTTTGGTACCCTGGTTATATTTCAGCTTTTCATGGAGCGCGAACAATGACGCCAAATGACATTGAAATTTTGATTCACTGCCATGTTTCACCACGGCCTCACCCTAGGGCAGATGCGATAGCAGTAAAAGAAACTTTACGCAGCCTGGAAACGAATGGGCTTATAGAGAGGCGTGGAGGAGGTGAATACTGCACCACAAAAAGGGGGCAGGCCCACATGGAGCAGCTATGTGGTTTAGCTTGGCCAGTTGAAGCGTGGGTTGGCGCTGACGGAAAGGTTATAAAAATTTAACGACCACGACAGCCGCCACAACAACGGCTAATTAAGAACGAGGAAACACGGATATGAAAAGCGGGAAAATATTGATAGTCGGCTGCTTGTGCTTGTTAGTTGCTGGCCTCTCTGGGTGCGGTGATCCTGAAGGTACGCAACGCTCATTAACTGTTAGCCGACACCACTGCACACCGAATACCGCTCAACAACGGGCAGACTTCATCCTGCGATGCGTAGAGGGAGCAAACCCTAAAAGCGATGAGGAGCCGGAAGATTGGATAAGGCACTGTCAATACATGGCAGAGCAAACCCTATGCGACAAACAAACCCTCTCGCTGGTAGAGCGATGTGCAAACGGTGATCCGTTGTTTGGTAGTTGCCATCGGTGGGAGGAAGTAACTCGGAAGCCAATAGGCAACTAACGATTGAATTTTAGCGCGCATCGCGTCGCTAATAATGGCTGGTTAAGCCCGGAGATAAACAACAATGAACTTAATAGTCCACCTATATCAACAGCGTGAATTTTCATTGAAAACATTTGGCCCTGGTAATCGTATTGAGACCCTGGTTATGTGAGGATATAAAGATGAGCGAAGAAACACCAACCTACGCCACAACAGTTGAAAACGGAAAGATCGCCGTCATTAACGGGACGAGTTGTAGTGGGTACTGCACCCACCCAGAGAATGATTGCGGGTTCCCAGACTGCGCCACCTTCAGCGGGGAAGAATTTGACACCGTGGAACAGGCGAAGATCACACACCCTAATCTGGTGTTGGTTTAGTACATAACGATATGTATTAAGCCGGGAGCGGTAGCGACTCGGATTGGGATTGCTGGTTAGATTGGAGTTGGTAATGAAAGTTAATAGTAGACAGGCAATGATACATAAATTTGAGTTCACGCAGGATGAATTGCGGCAAGCAGGCGGTCTTGAAAGTGAATGGCTGGATTACATGGAGCGAACCGCGAGGATATATCTGCGCCGGGAAGGATTTGATAATGTAGGCGGCGATATGTCGTGGGACTTTTCCTACGATGATCGCCCGTCTTTTTTAACGCTTGCAATCTAACGTTGGCATAAAAGGTGCCAGCATTTAGCAGATACAACAACTGAACTTTAACGGCATCCTTTTGATGCCCTGGTTATGTGAGGTTTTACTATGAGTTCGGACATGACTGTAGATATTTTCGCTCAAGAGTCATACGGCAAGATTGCCATTGAAAAATTGAATGCCGTATCACCATTACCTAAAAACTTCCGCCTGTATGAGTGCGGGTGGCTCGGCAACACAAGGCAGGTGATGCGCGTGACGGGGGCTGAATTTCGGCCAGCCAAGTCAGGGCCTAATACAGGAAAACTTGCAGTAATGATTCCAAAAACTAAACAGACAGCTTACGTGACTGCTGAAGAGATGAATTCTCACACATAACGCCAATTTAACAGGGCTGGAGCGGAGCGGAAGCTCCTTGTTGAAATATTTGTTATGCCTCGGAGGCATGTATGGACCACGTAAACAGGATTAACAAAATCGTTTTCCACGAACTCGGGCCTATGCAGTGGCTCGGGATTAAAAGCAAGGAAGATATTAATCCGGAGCACCACCTTGTGAACGACCTTGGTGCTGATTCTCTCGACTTGATCGAAATGCTGATGTGGTGCGAAGAGGAGTTTGATGTAGAAGTCTCTGACGCTGACGCTGAGAAATGGCACACCGTTGGCGATGTCTACAAGTATTTTGAGTAGGCATAACGACTAAATATGCGGGCCGCGCTTTTTGCGGCTCCGAGTGAACGGAGTGAACGACATGATTGACTTGTTATCTGCCTTGGCACTGGCCCTGCTTCTTGCTCTTGGTTTGCTTGGCTCTATTAGTGAGCGCAGGCGGTGGAATAGTGGCATCTGCAAAGAGAACGGCCTGCCATGGGTGCATTTCGATACGGACTCGCAAGGTGGGCGTGGCTACAAAGCTGGTAATTGCTCCTGCTGGATCAGTTGGCCATACATTGATGGCAGTTAACGACCACATAACTGGCGGGAGCGATAGCGACCGTCCAAACGAGCGTAGCGAGTGCTGTTAATGTACTTGTTATGCGTAACCGAGGATTTAAAGATGAACGTAGAAGGATTAGAAAAAATCACAATTGGCGACTTAAAAGAAATATTCGCGGTCAATGATATAAGTATGAAAGAGGCCATGCCTATCATGCATGCTTTCAGAGATAAACATGGATTGACAGACAAGAAGGCTCTTGATGCTTTTGGTATTGCGAAGCGTATTTTTGACGCATAACGTCCGTGTTGTGTGGTTATGAAAGAGGAGGAACGACGAGTGAACAATCCAAACGAACCGCTTGTTATGTGTGCTGGCGCATTGCCCGATTTTGAGGGGAAGCCCGTTATCGCTTCGTGCGTAAACTGCCAACACTGTGAAGACGTATCAGACGGGCCTGAATATGGAGGGCCGTTCTACGCATGTGATGAAAAACCTCATATGTCGAACTTGAAGGGCTTTCCGTTCAAGACCCCGCAGAAGTGCTGTGAACTGCACTATGCACACTTGGTTGATTGGGACGCTGAATCAAAGAAACTTGGGTACACATAACGACAAGCTTTGCTGCGCGAAACGCAGTGGAGCGTCAGAAACAGCGCCTTGTTAGGCGCGCTACGGAGAATAGAATGGTTACAGCCAATAAAGTAAAAAGAGTGGAAGTGAATTTATTTATAAACGGAGAAGCCACTTGGGTGAAGGCGTATGTAACTTGGGAGGATGAAAACTCAATGCGCGTTACACTTGTTGATGGCGACCCGATGCACTCTATCCATATAGACAAAAAACATGGAAAAGGCGACTTGTACAGGAACGCCTAACGACAGCGTGAGACGCGCCCAATAGACAACACGGAGATAGATAGTAATGAGTAAACAACAGACAGAACAGAAGCCAGATGACAGCACAGCGTCGAATTCTACGGCCTTGTTAAATTTTAGGAAGTACCATGCCAAGAATGAGCAGTTTTCAATGCAGGGAGAGAGTAAAGGCGTACAACGCAGCCATTCACGCCTTGCAGCTTGAACTGGACGACCCAGAGAATGGGTTGCATGAAACACAAATTGAGATGACCTACTTGCGTGACAAGCTGATGTCGGAGCGGCAGAAGTTCATAGACCATCACGGGGTAGAAATTTAACGACCAAGCACATGGCGGGCGCAGCCCGTCCAATGATGCGTATTGTTAGGCATTTACGGAGTAAACATGGACAACGCAACAAAGAAATATTTGGCGATTCTTGAGGCGCGAGTGCTGAAGCTGGAAAACATGCTCGATGCTTCAAATATTGGAATGCAGCAAGCAGCGCAGGCGGCGCCATCATGCAATCAGTGTGGAGTATATGACCCACACAACAGCAATTACATTTGCTCTATGCCTGACTGTTGTCAGGGGCTGAACCCAAGCGATGATGCCTAACCTATACAGCACAGGCCGTAGCCCGCAGGGCGTAGGTCCAGCCGCAGGCGATGTGCCTGTGGTTGTTATGTGTGAACGAACGGAGGGGTTAAATGTTAGCAATAGTAAATGTGACAGAAGACGATAACCAAGAGCTTGACGATTATGAGATTCGTATCAATCAAAAAGTTATTGGTAAGTTTAAGCACAAAAGAGAATTTAATGGTGCAGCTCAATGCTTAAGGGATGCCGCCGATGCCTTGGATGCTGACCCAGATTTTGAGAGAAACCAGTTTTTATGCGGGTGCATTACAGAAAACCGAGCAGCTACTAGAAGAAACAGACCATGCGCTGATTGACATTTGGAAGGCGTTTTGTAGCCCGACAACAAAAGAGCAGCAGATAGGCGCAATGGAAAAGCATGATGCGGTTCTACAGCGGATTATTGCCAAGAAGCGCATTGAAACATAACGATTTTGAGGATTTGATATGAGTGGTGAATGTAATATCTGTGGTCATATGGGATGCGTTGAAGCAAGTCATGTCAAGGATGTTGCTATGGCAACAATGCAAGAAATCACATGCGCTTGTGGATGTGGGCGCAAGAGGATGGTGCGAACGGCTGATATTAAGCGTGGATGGGGAAAGTATTATTCTAAAAATTGCAAGGCTAAAGCCCAAGAGCGTAGAACAGGACAATACCGTAGCTACCTACATAGAGAACATAAGCGAGATGATTGTCGCGATGTTGAAAACGTCTTTCATCCCCATGACCCCTACAGCCTGGGGCAAGAGTAAACATAACGCAAAAGGAACCGGCGCTGAGCGCCACGGAGAATGAAAATGGCACAAGAGACACAGAACCAGACCGAACGGCAAGCGCCCCGACGCGAAGCGTCCGCGTTGCCTACCTTGTTAACTGCCGTTTTCCCCAGAACCGTGGCACGACTGCGTGAACTGGACAGGCTAAAGCAGGCAATTGATAAAGTGGAATTAAAATACCGGATGTTTGGCCAAACAAACTTTGGCTGCACTGGGGACCAATTAGTACTGGCCCATTTCGGTTTGGCGATGAATTTTGAAAAACTGCGCTACTGGTGGATGAAGCCCATAAAGCCCATAAAGCCTGTAGGCAGTTAACAGATGATTATACAGCACCAATGAGCGACGCGTAAAACATTAACCTAATATTTTCAGCACCTTATGAGGATTTAAGCGGATGGCAAAACCACTAGCAGATTGTAGGATCAGGATAGAATTCCCTAAGAAGGGGAAAACTTACAACTTCGGGTTGTTCGGCACACCCTCTTCAACGAGACTGTTTTTAAAGAAGGGAATAGCCATGGAAGAGGTGACACCATCCTCGCTTAGCGCTAGGATAGCCCGGTGGATCGGAGGGGAAATCGGATAACCCAGACAAAAAGAACCCCGAGGGTTAGTCGGGGTCAAGGCACAACAGCAATGAGACTTCACAAAGAGGACTTCACGTCGATATGAATACTACACCATCGTGCAACAGTGTACAAGACCACCCCTCTTCCCCGGCGACCTACGTTCGACACGGTTGGAAGATCATCCCGATACCCCAAGGCACGAAAGGGCCAACAACCCGAGGGTGGAACAGACCAGAGAATACTATTAGCGACCCGGCTAACCTACCGCACGGTCACGGCTTCGGGCTGGCCCATGCTTACAGTGGCACGATGGCTCTGGATGTGGATCACTGGGATCGAGCCGTCCAGGAGTTACAGCAGCACGGCATTGACCTACAGGGACTCTATGACGCCCCGGACGCTGTGACAATAGAATCCGGTAAACCCGGTCATGGGAAGCTGTTGTATCGGATGCCTCTGGGTGCCGCATACCCCAGTAAAAAGCTGATCGACACCGATAGCAACAACCTGAAGTACAACTATCTCGACTTCAGGTGTGGTACCAGTAACAACCTTACCGTCCAAGACGTGTTGCCGCCTTCTATCCACCCGGAGACCCAGCAACCCTATCGATGGGGTGGTCGGGGACATTGGACACGACTCCCCGAGATCCCCGCCCCTCTGTTGAACTTCTGGCGAACCCTGGTAGAGCAGGACCAGCAGCGCACGATCAATGACGGCGCTGGGGTCAATGCCTCGTGGGAAGACGTTCAGTCTGCCCTCGACTCGATCCCCGCAGACACGAACCGGGACGAATGGGTGCAGATTGGAATGGCTATTCATTGGGCTGGTGTGCAGATCGGGGACATGGAAACCGCTTTCCACATCTGGGATGAGTGGTCTGCCACCTCGTCTGAGAAGTACAAGGGTCAACGGGATTTAATCACCCAATGGCAGTCGTTTAAGGCAGACAACGGGGTGACATTAGGAACCTTGTTCCACATCGCCAAGCAGTACGGGTGGACCCGGCCTCTGCCTAATCCACAGGAGTTGTTCAAGGGATTGGTCCCGAAGGACACCACGACGACCGATCAACCCATGGATATCTTCAGCTTCATGAGGAAGCCGGTGCCGGACGTCAACTTCGACCTGTTCCCCAAAGTCCTGAAAGACCGGGCTTTAGAGGTGTCTGATTCGATGGGGTCTGACCCGTTGGTCTCCCTGTTCGCCGGTCTCGCCTGTGCATCAGGTGCCGTGGACTCCCGGATACGTTTGCAACTGAACCCCTCGTTCAAGGTGCCCCCAGTATTGTGGTGTATGACTATCGGCAACCCGTCAGACATGAAGTCCCCCGCATCGAAGCCCATGTTTGAGGTGTTGAAGCAGATCGAGATCGAAGACCGGGAACCCTACAAACAACGGTTCTTGGCATGGCAGGGTAAAGAGGCGGCTTACAACGCCGCCCATAAGTCGTTCCTGGAGTATCACTCATCGCCAGAATCCCAGCTGGATAATGACTCCCCGGTTACCGTGCCTGAGCTTGAGAACGCCCCAGCCCCTGTGAAGATCACGGTGTCGGACATCACCTCTCAGAAGTTGGTTAGGCATGCCGCTGAGCGACCCAGAGGTCTCCTGTGCTGGCTCGATGAGATGAACTCATGGATACATGGCATGACGGACTCCCGGAGCGGGGAGAACCGCTCCTGCTGGGTCCAGTCTTACGAGTCGTCCCCTTATGAGTATGATCGTGTGGGTGCCGGGTCGATATGGTGTGAGAATCTAGCGGTCTCGATCTACGGGAATGTGCAACCTCGGGTGCTGCGTACCGGTGCGGATACTCGACACGGCTCCGCGCTCCACCGAATGGCGGCTGATGGGTTGATCCAGCGGTTTATCCCAGTGGTTCTCCGACCTCACTACTCTGACAGAAAAGGTAAACCTATTCCAGACTGCTTCAGTACCAAGCCAATCTGGGATCAGGCTGTCAGAACGGTCTATGGGTTGCAGGAGGGAACGTACACCCTGACACCCGAGGCCCATGACATCTTTGACGGGTTCCAAGACTGGTTCATCACATTGAAGAAGGAAGAACGGCTCATAGAGGCAGATCAGGACTACCAGAGCGCCATTGGTAAGCTAACCGGCACTGTCGGACGCCTCGCCTTGATCTGGCACGTCCTGGAGGCACCATACAACCCACAGGTGAGTGGGGATCTGATGCAGAGGGTTGTCACCTTCGTGCAAGACTACCTCGTCCCTTCACTGCGCTACCTGTTCGATGAGGTGTCTGATAAGCAAAGTCTCGATGCTTGGTTCTACGGGTACGTCCTGCAGCACTCTGGCCTGAAGGAGACCATCACCCTCCGGGATCTTCGCCACGCCGCACGAAGGAAACTCGAACAGTTCTCCCCCTACGATAAGGACCGGATCATTCACGACATCATGGGGCTGATGGAGAAGTCACAATGGGTGCAGCTTGTTGATCATGATGCCCGACGGAACAGTTTTACATGGATCATCAACCCACAACTGGCCGTAGTGTTTAAGGAGCAGCGGGAGATGGTGATCCGGGTCAAACAGAAGCGTATGGATGAACTGATCCGCAAAGCCAAGGGTCCGGGTGCCCGGTCTTTTGTGCCCGGGTATGATCCCGAAAAGATGGACCCGAAAGAGATCGATGATTCAGAAGACTAGACAAAAAGAACCCCGGACACCAAAGAGGGGATATGTCCGGGGTTCAGGGTGCCCTCGGGAGAGGGTCTTCTGGGCTGAGGGTTTAGATTACCGTCACAACAAGGCACTGTCAACCCTCTCTGCGTCGCCTGCAGTTCTCAATGGTTGTGCTGAACCTCGCCAGATGCCCCTCGAAGAAGTCGTAGACCATTAAGAGCAACCCGAACACCAACACCATTAGGCCGACACCCAACAGACAGAACACGATTAATAGGATAGATCCCCAGTTCATATCACCACTCCCGCCAACACTGTGAGGATGCAGGCTATAGTAAACATGCTGGCAATTAACACGAATTCTTTAATAGTCATCACTCCACCCATTTCCATGTTCTACGATGTACAACAGCACCAATGGTAGCCGAACACACATTGTAATTTTCGGCAATCTTTGAGGCGTTCCTGCAGATTTTATACTCTTTACGAATTTGTCTGACCTGCTCAACGGTTAGTTTTGCACAAATACCCGCCGGACTCTTGATACCATGCTGTTTCAACACAGCGTAGATGGGACCCAATGATACACCATAAAACTTAGCCATATCTGCAGCGGACATGTTCGCCCGTTGTCGTCGCAGCACGGGTGCCGGGGTTGCTCTCAGTTTATCGGTATTATTCATCGTCTAACCCTCCAGGATACTGGGGCAGAACACTTCCGCCCGTCTAACTAATTCGAGTAGTCGTATGCCCGTTTTACCGGGACTCCTCACCCCTAACTCCCAATTGCGATAAGTGGAAAATGGGATTCCCACATGATCCGCCATTTCTGGGATGGTCAGATCCAGACGTAACCGCCAGTCTTTCAATTGATCACGATTCATAATTTCCATACCTCTCTATAAAATCGGCCTCACTTGGGCCTGTTGAATGTTGTGCGCACCAGACAGTTGACCCAGCCCGATGGGGGAACGGCAACCCATCACACATACACTTTAACCGCTTGTTCCTGGCTCGCTCATAGGTCTTGACCGACTTCAGCCGGTCTTTACCGCAACCAGGGCACATGGGTCGCCGGGTGTACTCGTCTATGTGCTTAGACAGGGACACCCGGCGACCGCAGTGGGCCTTATCGGTGCATCGGTGTGGGTGGCTCACCCTTCACCCCTGAAACCAAGCCTTACGACCTGCCAGTTTACCAGCTAACTCACCCAACGCTTGTTCATGGGTGCCCACACCCGCGAAACTCTCTACTTCATTGTGGCCTAACCCGATAGATCTCACCGCGCTATCAATAGCCGTGCTGAACTTATCATACCCACAACCACCAGTAAGGGTACCGCTCGCCTGATACCATCTGCCGTCAACCAATATCCACAACGCCGCCAGGAACTGATAACCGTATGTACCCGGCTTATTAGTCACATACACTTTACAATGCATGAAGGATCTAGCCCGTTTAGATAGAGTCCCGTGCGATGCTTTCTTCGCATCGTCCAACAGATGAAACTTATATTCTCTATACAAAGCCATTTTATCAATGCGCCGGGAGATGTTCGACTCTTTCAGAGATTCGATGATCTGTTTCCTGGTTGCTTTTACGTATTCAGTTTTCATGATGTTTCCCTCTTTGTTATCGATATTGAAGCCCATAATGGCTCCACATAAACCCACCAGTCGATATGATGGGTTTATGTAGGACACTATTCGGCCTGATTTAAGTAACGCATTGCTTCGAGTTGCCTCGCAAGGCGGTACAGGGCTGGATGTACGCCTCTACGCTCGACGTAACGCCTTGCAGCGTACCTACCCCACCGGTTGACGTTTTGAGCGGCTCTCAGGGCAATCTGAGCGGCTGGGGTTGTTGGGACGATTTGTAAATTATTCATGCTTTAAGTTCCTTGCAGTCGCCGGACGTGACACGATGAAACCCGTTAGCAAACTCTACCCAGTTTTTAGGATGAGCTATACCCGAATGCTGCATCACCGATAATAGATGATACATCAACTGTTTGGCGATTTTATCATCGATCCCTACTTCCAGAGAACCACACCATAATGGCCAGCATGAAAAATCTAGATTGGCTCCCCGGAGATTGGCTCCCCGGAGATCGGCATACCAGAGATCGGCTCCCTGGAGAGTGGCTCTCTGGAGATCGGCTTCCTGTAGATTGGCTCCCCGGAGATTGGCTCCCCGGAGATCGGCATACCAGAGATCGGCTCCCTGGAGAGTGGCTCTCTGGAGATCGGCTTCCTGTAGATTGGCTTCCTGTAGATTGGCTCCCCGGAGATCGGCATACCGGAGATTGGCTCCCCGGAGATCGGCATACCGGAGATTGGCTCCCCGGAGATCGGCATACCGGAGATCGGCATACCGGAGATTGGCTCTCTGTAGATTGGCTTCCTGGAGATTGGCATACCGGAGATTGGCTCTCTGTAGATTGGCTTCCTGGAGATTGGCTCCCTGTAGCGAATCGCCTTTATGTGTATACAACACTTCACCCGTGTTTTTGTGTTTAATTTCGATAGTCATAATATCAGCCCTCTTTATGTTTATGTTTTTGCGTTTCAATGATGTTCCGTGCCAACTCTGGCCAGATGTTGTAATGTTCCGAGAACGCCTCCACGGTCAAGAAGTTATTAACCCAGTCGTGATATAATACTTCGTCGTGGATGTTGCGGATGTCACGGCCTATGGTGTACGCGCCCTGTGAGATCGCCTCAGTAGACTGCATTAACAAGTAGCGCGCAAAGGTCTCAACTTGATTATTGAAGTCAGAGCCAGGATCCCCCTTGTCTATCGCTCTGCAGTATTCGAGTTCTTTAGTCCAATTGATCATAATATCAGCCCTCTTTTCTCAGTTTCATTTGTTCCTCTATCACCCGACCTACTAGTGGGGATTTGTATGTCCGGGATGCCGGGTTGTTATAGTCCCGAAGTAGTAGGTTCAATACGGCCGGGTTCATTTTGCGAGTGGTGTTCATGATGGAGCCCTCTTGTGTTTCTCTTGATGTGGTTAGAGTATGACAGTCTCCATTGGGTATGTCAACCCCACTGGGTATCTTTTTTCACTGGGTATCTTCGTTTGCCCGGTTTCCGCAGTGTGAACAGTGCGACCGGGTCATGTCGGGAGATATGGGATTCTGGGAAAGATGATTTGGATACTTTTTGATTTCAACATTTTTTCGCGGGTGCGCGTGGTCGCGTTGTTCACAGTGTTTTTTCCTCAATCGAATCAATAACCTACAGACCCCTATTTTCTTGGGAATTAAACTGCTGTTCACACTCACCCCATTTAATTCCCAACGGTGGATACTATTTCCCGTTTACCACGGGCGCACTGGTATCAGTGCGTATCCAAAGGATACTTCCCTGCATCTCTCCCGGTCACAGTGGTATAAGATATCCATTGGGGCTGTGTATAACTGTACTAGTGTGAACAGTGCGACCGGGACAAACGGCAACCCGGATTCCCTGCCGTATGGGTCATACACCGGGCAACCCGGCTTCCCTGTAGCAAGGATCCCGTTTGCCGAAGGGGGGAGGTAGGGGGGAGGGGGGACCGGGATTCCGGGGTTCTTCTGTGAGTGTGGGGATCAACCCAGTTCCCGAGAATAAAATTTCAAAATACCTATATAAGTATTCCCTAATACGGGAGACCCAGTTCCCGAGAATAAAAATTTGAAAAATAGTTATCCACAACCCCAGCGAAAAGGCGCCCACGATAACCCGGCACCCACAACACCCACACTTCACTCTATAAAAACATCGTGCTAGACTCCCGTGATATGAGAACCCCACTTTTCATTGACACCGGTATCCCCCATTGGCTGCAACCGCCTAAAAGGGACAGCAACCCCCCGTTCGCCGAGCAGACGTGGGAGCTTCTACTCGACTGGACAAGAGAGGGTGGCACATTGGCAGCCTTCTGCCGGGAGAACCCTTCGCCCTCTGAAGGCCAACTTCGAGCATGGATACACAAGGATGAAACTCGGAAAGCCGCCTACAACGAGGCCAAGGCAATTGGTGCTGAGAAGATCGAGGAAGAGATGATCGACATCGCCGATGGTACCTCTCAGGACGGCTTGATCCTCAACGACACCAACCGGGATGCCCTTCGGATCAGCACCAGGAAATGGCTGCTGGGTGTGTGGAACCGGGATCGATATGGTGAGAAGAAGCAGATCGACATGGGTGTGACCATCGACATGGGTGAAATTATTAATGAAGCCCGAGCTAGGGTGGAGAACGGTAAAAGGCCTGTATTGATTGAGAACGGTGAGGTGGTTGACGGTTGACAAGGATACTGAATTAAATCATTATTCGAGTACCTATTACCTTATTCAGGAACCATCATGAGTAACCTGTCTATAACAGAATACCAGTATGCGGGGATAGCGGATAATCAGACAGCACTCCAAGCAGGTCTGGAGCCAGCGGTAACCCGGCAGAACGTCACCTTCACTACTACACCAGCGGTACAATCCTCCGCCTTTAATGCCAGCACCAAACTTATCCGTATCGTGTCAGATGCCGATGCGCGGGTAGCTGTGGGGAGTAATCCAACAGCCGTGGTCACTACGGACACCCTCATCGTGGCGGGGAATGCAGAGTATTTCGCGGTAGTACCCGGTCATAAGATCAGCGTAATCGAGGTGCTATGATGATTGATCCAAAAGTGCTAAAGGCGATCAGTGAGATTCGGGATGTTGTTAAGATGATGACAGGTCCGAAGTCGAACTTTGATAAACGGTTCAAAGAACTGTCGGACCTTCACGAGAACGTGGTCAAGGATCGTGAACAGGCGGCAACCCTACACCAGAACGCCACCATAATGGTTGAAGAAGCTACGAGGCTGAAGGCGGAAGCGGACACGTCGAATAGCAAGTTATCGACGAAACGCGAGCGGTTGGACAGGGATGCGGTTATTGTGAAGACCTCGCAAGAGAAGCTGAACGCCGATGTGACCGAGTTCACACAGCGCGACATCGAGTTGACCAAAGCGGAACGAGCGTTTAAAAAGTCAGTACGTGACTGGGAGAAGCAGGTTGCCGATGAGCAGGACAATTTAACCAATCTATCAGAACAACTCGACCAGCGTATGCAGGAGGTCGAGGCTCGTGAGCAGCGTCTGAGTGACATGGGAGTGGTACTGAAGTGAACTCTGTTAAATCGCCTCCTGGGAAGGCCAGAGCCGTGGGTATTGTTTATGACAAGCACGGTAGAATCAAAGTGGATGACTGGGACTCCCTGTCACCTGAACTGAAGACTATTATTGAGAAGGAGTTGGCTAATGGCCGCGAGTTATCCCACAACCAGCGTTCGTAATGGCATGGCTGACCACATCGTAGACCAACTCGATGGGGGTACTGTTGAGTTCCAGACGAGTGGTGATGTAGAAGTAGCCACTTTGACATTCGGTACCCCGGCGTTTGGTGCAGCCGCGTCCGGCACAGCCGCCGCTAACGCGATTACCTCGGACTCAAGTGCCACAGGGGGCACGACAACCAAGGCGGTACTGAAGAGCAGTGGTGCCACCATTGTGGTCGCCTGTGCCGTGGGCACCTCGGGGGCGGACATTAACCTCTCGAGCACGACCATTGGTGCGGGTGACACGGTGAGTTTATCCTCGTTGACCTACTCTGCACCGAGTTAACAAGGGTGACAACGTGGCAGGAGTTAACGCGCTATGCGTTTGTTTTCGCCATTGGGTTTCTGTGTGGATCAGTAGCCGCACTGATGTTAGTTCAACCATTGATTAGGTATTGATATGACTACCATTCTACAGACTAAAATCCTCAACGGTATTCTTGAGGATGACAAAAACATCAATCGAGCAGTTGCTTCTGCGGTATCCCAGCTTAACGCACAAGTTGACCAGATGATGGCGCTGGCTGCGTTTCTGTTCGTTGATGTGGGTAGCGCAGAACCTATTACCGAGATGGAGTACATCCAGAATGTAACGTCACGGTTTCAAGAGCAGATCACGGCTCTGAGAGACATCGGAGTAAAGCTGGACGCTATTGAGGCCTGCGGTAATGCAGAAAACGGCCCCGCAAACCTTGCGGTCATGATTGCCACGTATAACCTTGACCCATCTACTTTCACTGATCGCTATAAATAATGGCCTACGGCTTTACCTATACGCTACCGACTATAACCGGGAGTCATACGGATTTAGCTGTTGTATTAAAGACGGCTGACTTCCCGTCTGCTGCTATTGATGGTGGT
>Ga0208160_1000361_pt1 | contig 21949 bp, 15 predicted proteins | sample CB_VirMetaG_FD_184536 | JGI IMG/M metagenome (GOLD analysis project Ga0208160, IMG submission 184536) | Freshwater to marine saline gradient viral communities from Chesapeake Bay - CB_1504_1 Viral MetaG (SPAdes) (version 4) | ecosystem: Environmental > Aquatic > Marine > Coastal | place: USA... | reverse complement strand
TGTCTGAAATGTGTGCAATGAGCATAAGCCCTCCTTTTGTATTATTGTATCACGATTGTTGTGTGTTGTCAAGTTTATTGTGGAATTTTTCTTTCAATTAATTGTGTTGTCTCATTCTGTATATTAAAAATTCTATTAAGAATAAGATAAACAGTTTCGGCATCAAACCATTTACAAGAATAACAATCGAAAGAAAAATAATTCAATTCTGGGAATGTATGAATGCTTATGTGCGATTCGGCAATCATAAGAAATGTAGAAAAACCATAAGATTCTTCTTTTCGAAGTTTAAGATCTTTCTTGATTTCTTGAGCGGTATTAGAATTGGCTAAACCTTCGGCTTCTAATTTTTTAAGAACTCTGTTCATTTCACAAACAGAATGTGGAAATTTTACTGTAACTGGTGGAAGAATCATAGTCATGTCTATTGTTTCGACAATTTCCTCCATTGCTCTTATTGCTATGTCTGGGTCACATAGCAGGTCTTTATTAAGACAAATCGCATCGATCATCAAATGACGACCATCATAAACAAAATTTTCCATCGCTAACCTCCAGAGACAATATCATTGAAAATTTTTTGTAATTCTTCTGAAGATTTATATCCGACTTCGGCAGCTACAGGTTCTCCATCTTTGTAGATTACGACAAAAGGAATAGATCGAACATTGTGTCTTTGTTTGGCCTCATTCCAAATTTTAACACCTTTGTCGACATTATATTTATAAACAGTCACATTTGGATTGTTTGAAGCAAAATCTTCGACTTGCTTTTCCATTCGTAAACATGGCATACACCATGAAGCATAAAAATCAACGAGCACAATTCCTTGGCTCGTCTTGTTGGCGAAATCGCCATCTGCTATAAATTCCATTATTCACCTCCGGTATCGTAAGCAGTATCTAGTGGATCGCCTGAATCCAAATCATCATCACCACCGTGCATTTGTTCAACATTCCATTGTTCGGCTGGCTGTTCTTGCAATTCAAGGCAATCTGGTTTCTCGCAAGCAAGAAATAAAAATAATATCATTTGTCCTCCATAAAAGAAAAGCGGCTTTTGGAGGGAGCCGCAAACCCTGTGAACTACTCGGTTTCGTTCGTAGTTTCTGTATTTTCAGTTGTTTCAGTTGTTTCAGTCGTCGTATTTTCGATCGTGACTTCTTCCGTCGTTGTCGTCTCGGTTGTTGTTGTTTCGACAACTTCGACTCCTTCTTCGGTCACCGTTGCGGTCGTTTCAATGACCTCGGTGGTTTCAGCAGTGTCGCCACCGCAAGCAATTAGAAAGGACAAAAGCATACTCATTATTCACCTCCAGAGTCTTGTGCTGTATCTTGTGGTTCAGAGCCCGTATCTTCAGGCTCACTAGCCGTGTCTTCTGGTTCTGATCCTGAATCTTCTGATCCAGTGTCTGCTGGTTCTTCAGCAGGTTCAGCGACAACAGTGTCGTCTTCGGGAACGGCGGAATCTTCAGATTTGTCGCCAGAGCACGCCCACAGCATGCTAAATAACATAATACTCATTTAAGTCTCCTTATTGTTTTTGAGTGTTTATAATATAACCTGTTTAATCTTTTTTGTCAAGTACTTTTATTAATAAAGTTCTGGAGATTGTTGATATTTTTTTCTTTGCAATCCAGTAAACATCAATAGCACTGCCGTCGATTTTAACCACAACACCAAGGCCTCGAAAAGGCAATTCAGGCATATACCAGTTTGAAAGGGATCGTTGCTGGTTTAGTTGAACCAAGTCTCCAAGTTCTAATTTCATATTGCTCTCAATTTATCAAAAATCATAATCTCGTCAAGATCGGCAGGTTGCGCTTGAGATTTTCGAAGAGCGAACTCTTCTTTGGACATTGAGCCAATATCTTCGCAGCCCGATGTGTCAATAACATATAATTCGATGTCATACCTCAAAAAGGACTTGATAATCCAGTTTCTTTTGGTCTCCGCGTCTTTATCTAGGGCAAGGTATACCGGCGTGTCATTCATTACAATTTGTTGAAATAATCGTGAATTTTCACGCAAAGTAGAACCCAAAATAGGAATAGAATTGGAGCCAGCAACGATTGCATCAAATACCCCTTCAACGAGAACGACATCTTCGTCCCAATCAATAAATAGTTCGTTAAAGACAATATCTCGTCCAACGGGAGGGTTTAGATATCGTCTTTGATGTCCCACAAAAGAACGAGCGATAAAATAACTGCAATTGCCGTCCCAATTAAAACTAGGGATAATAATTCGGCCTCCATACTTGCCTCCTGTTGCATAACCTATTTTCCAATCGAGGATTTGTTTTTTTGTTATTCCTCGGGATCTTAAATAGTCAAGTGCTTTGGACGAGGACATTGGAAGATTCTTGTTACAAAGCGAAACAAACTCATCTGGAAGAGAGATGGTTTGCTTTATTTCTTTCTCGTTGATCTCGGCGAAGAACTTATCGAACTCGGAGAGATCAAGTCGTCCGTCAAGTTGAAGCCACTTTTGTCGTTGATCATAGGTTCCAAAGCGACGGACGATTCGGTAAATGTTCTTGGTTCTAAAATCGCATTTCCAACACTTTGCGTAGTTCTTTGCATAATTAACAGAAAGTTTTTTCTTTCCTTTTGTGTCCTCGCAGAAAGGACAAGAGTATAGATGCTCGTCCCGTTGCTTGCGATAGGATCCAAGAATGTTATTGATGATTTTGATTTTTTCGTTCATATTGTGCCTCGATGTATATAAGATAACACAGCACAAATGATTTGTCAAATAGATTTTTTATATTTTTTAAGACCAGCAAGGGCAACCACAACAGCATCTGCCTTATCATCCGTGCCCGGTTTTGGATTGCCGTGATTTGTTAATTCATATTTAAAATCTTTCGGATATTTTGCGGAGACCCAATCAATAATTAATTTCTTTGTGTCGGATCCTCGGGGAATCTTTATTTCATTGAGAGAGCGACATTCTCTTGCTGGGAGGAGAGTTGAATCTTCATCAAAGATCTTTCGTGTCGCAAGGCAACACATTCCATTGAATCGTTGAAGTTTCGCCATTGTATTAGCAGAAGTCTTTCCTCCGGCAAATGCCGAGAAAGGCTCTTCAATAAAGACGGCCAAAGGATCTAATTTCTCGATCTCAACAATCTTTCGCAAAGTATTCTCGAAAGCAATTGCTTTATCTTCAAGAGAAAGATCTTTGTTTTTAAAGGTTAGAGTATCAGCGAATAAAAGTTTTTCGTTTTCGGCAATCGCAGCAATACCGATACGTGAGGTACTTACATCAATACCAAGAATACATTTTTTAGACATAATATATTATAACATACTTTTGATTAAATGTCAAGTATCTAATTCAATTTTAAATGTATAATCGTTATTTTCTTCTTTTCTTATCGGTTGAGCTAATGAAGCAACACCAATAAGGTTTCCTTTATCATCATACATATTGATTTTTGAAATATATGTTGTCTTTTTGAAATCGTCGTTTAAATTCTCAATGCTCGAGGACACAACATTCTTTATTTTCTTTTGTCTTTCCTCAAAGCCAAATGTAGATCCGGTGTCTGAAATTGTAAATTGTGTTTCCTCCGACCAATCGATTGATGTTGGATTGTTTGAGAGATTAAGTTCTCCGGCTCGTGCATGACAGAACATTGTCATTGTGTTGACGTAATTGGTGCCTTTGTATTTGATCTCGAATGATCGCTCTTCGAGGCCAGAGCCGGCTGATGTTCCATCATGAAGACCCATACCGAAATCAAGCCAACGATTCATTGAACTAGTGTTATAAAGTTCTGCGGAGGACGAAAGAAAAATTAGACCCTCGTTATAGAATACAAGACCAACAACAGAGCCGCTAACTGAGCTTGTGCCATTTGTTTGAACTAGTTCACCATTTTGCCTGTAGTCCGTCGCCGTTGCAACAAGAGTCCCTGTCGCATAAAAGTTTAGCTCAACCGAGCCTTTCTTAATAGCTGATCCAAACATAACTTGGGGAATGTTGATAATACTTGTGTCTGGTCTATCTGCTGAAATATCGAACGATCTGCTGTAAAGTTTATAATTCGTAGCAATACGATTGACCACTCTGAATCTATTTTGGCTTATTGGTTGTTCTCGTTTAAGAGACGCCGTCATTGCAAGATAAGACGATGTTATGTTTGCACCGGACGAGGACAGCAAATTGTTGTATACAACTTGATTTGGATTCTGCGAACCTGTTATCACAAAATTGCTCGAAGAAATCTGCGGTCGAAAGATTTGTTTTGTTACATTCTCGCCATCTGTTATGAACGGGTGAATATAACCAAAACGATTATCAAAATTATATTCATACAAAGATTGATATCCGGCAGACACTGCTGACGACACATTGGTCACAACATCGTTATTGATGGTGACGTTTGCGTCGTTAACAAATATCTTATAATCCGGATAAGTTTTAGTTCTATTGACGTAAACGTCTTCTTTGTTGAACTTGAACTTGGACATTAGTAATCGAGGCGCACCCTGAATGTAAGAGAATTAGCTGATGTTTTCTTAATTGGCTCCGAAAGCTTTGCTGTTGCCATAAGCTGATTATCGGAAGAATAAAGGCCGATTGTTGTAGCGTATGAGATCGGAGGATTGTTCGATTGGCTATTCTTGATTACAATCTGCGATCCGCTAAGGTACGTTGGATTAGATGAATAGTTGAACTCATTTGCTCCAATGTGACAAAAATAAATTGTTGAGTTAAGCTCAATTGAATTATTGAAAGAAAGATTATAGAATCTATGTCTCAAGTTATTAGCGTTTGTCTCGATCAGAGAGCCAGTAAATGACGCTGTCAAGTTTTCAGCAGATGAATTCCATTCAACCGAAGAAGACAGAAGTCCATCTGTAAACACAGATGCGGTCAATACAGCAACACCAGCTTGATAATAAATCAAGCCTGCGGCTTGTTGGGTAGAGCCGGTGATTCCATTCAACGGGGTTCCAACACTATTGCTAACATAAAGAATACCGTAGTCACCAGCAGGTGAATTCACACGATAATCTGATGCGGCGCCGGTGTCCTTGAGTGTAATTCTATTGTCATCAAATGGCGAAGCATAAGTACCAGATACACCAAGTTCAAGAGAAAAGGTTCCCTTTTGAATCTCGTCCTTTACAAGAAGGCGAGAAAATGTCAAGAAGACAACATCATCAAGCTTATTACCACCAGTAAGATCACCATCTTCGTCAAATCTCTGAATGTTTCCGTTCTTGTCGTATCCAACGAGAACTTGTGCCATTTGATTGTAGACATTTTTCTTTTTTGCTTGCTGCGAAGACACGCTTGAGTACAAAGCGGATCCTGTGCTGATGCCAACAGAGATATCAAAGATGTGATTCGCAGAAGAACTCAAATAAGGATAATCATAAACCGACTGGAACATGCCGTGAGAATAATTTTTAATATTACCATCAGCGTAAGTTCCAGATACAATTGTTCCAGTTAGAGGAATAGCCTCATGAAGAATTGTTCTTGAAGTTGCGATGTCTTCATTTCTAATTGTTTTATAAATACTAGCCATTTATTTCACCTTATAACTTTGCAAATCTGACTGGGATGTCGATCGAGTAGCCAATGTTGCGCCCTGTAACTCTGACGATTGTATCAATGATTTTACAAGACGATGGAGTATTGGCATTATTTGTAATGTCAGCAGTTGATCCAATAAGATCAAACAAATAGTTGCCATTAACCAACTCAGGTCGTGATTTAATTTTAAATTGTAGTCTCGCAGAAAGAGGTCCGTTGATTGGGCTATCATTTCCAAGAAGCGAACCTTGAGATGGAGTTGTCACAAAGCTATTTTGATCAGTCTTGGAGACAAGATAAGTAGCAATGTTATCATCGTCAACAGCAACAGGTCTGAGCATTGTTTGACCACTTACATCAACAATAGAACCAAGACGATTATCAATTGTAATCATGAATTGTTCTTCAGCAAGATCCGCAGGAACATCTAAAGTTGCTGCAGAATCAATGCCGGCGTCAATTTTAATAATTGTACTTACATCGATTTGAGGATTAGCGCCGAACATTACACCTTGCTGATGTGTTCCTTCGATGTATCCAATACTGGTATTTAAATTTTTTGCGCTATTATCTTCAGTGTCAGCATCGACAGCAACAATAAAAACTCCGCTCGAGTGTTGAGAGCTTTGAGTTTCTTTCTCGTTCAATCGAAGAATCGGCATGAAAAGAATATCGTTTCGTGGAATTGAAACAAGCATTGATTTCATTGATGACGCATTATTTGTGAATGCTTCTAAGATTGGAGTTTGAAGAATCTCGACGTCTTCTTGGCCATTGGAGGCTGTTGCGTTGTAAAGCGAGTAATTGATTTCATCATCGCCAAGAGCAAACTTGACAATCTCAAAGCTTCCATCGCCTCGGGACAATCTTCTTCTTCCTTCGTCGGTCAAGACGACATCTAAAATAATGTCACCACTATTATCTTGGAATCCCATATTTTTCTCCTAATACATTAATAAATAGATTTAAGGACTATTTTCGTCTTTTAAATTAAACTTTAAGTTTAAATCAAATTTCTTTCCTGTCTTCTTTGAAGTAATTCTGATTTTAAATTTTTTATTCCAAATGAGAGGACTCGTGTCCCCAACGTCATTTATGCCATTCAAGTCTGGATTTGTCGTATAAATGCTGTCCTTGAAAATCAAATGTTCCATATTCGGTTTGAGCTGCATGAATCTTTTAAATTGCTTATCTGTTCTATATGTATTAAGCATTCCCAATTTAAATTCTTTGTATGTTATATAAGATTCGTCGGAGTCTTCAATTAGTTCGGCCTCAAAGATAGGACTAGGATTTGAAGGAATACCAAAATTAGTCAAACTTCTAAATAAATAGTAATATTTTCTGTTAGGCGCTATGAAATCAGTAAATGAATTAACATTTATTTCTTCGCCAGCTTCTCCGATCGTTGTCAACAGAGCATTTTCAAAATCTCGCATTTTCGTTGGTTTTTCGTCCAAACGGTAAATCTGGAAACGATTTGATAAATATTTATTACTAAAAGCAATCTCGTTAGTTCCGTGCTGCAAGTTAACTTTATAATAGCTTATGTTGTCATCTTGAAAAAGCTGGTCGTAGTATCCGACAGATGTTGATTGCAACTGCTCATTTCGAAACACAATGTTTTCATTTTGCGAGAAATAAATCATAGCTTGATTTCTTTTGCCTGATTCATTAAAAAATTCAATCTCTGGTGGGAGAGTCGGGATGTCAGTCACCACCATTCTTTCGTCAAGCAAGGGCAATTCAAGAATTTGAACTGATGGCCTGTTTGTTAAATTGAAATAAGCTTTTCCAAGATCTTGATCAAACCTTAAATTCGAGTAGCTGTATTGGTTACCAAACACAGCGACAATCTGTGAGATTTTATATCTATACGTTGTGTCATAAGAGATTAATGTGTCGAGATAATCTCGATTAGACGGAGTCGTTATGTAAATTGTTTGTAAGGGTGTATTTGATCCAAGAGAATATTTCTGTATTTTTAGCCCAAGTTGATAGTGAGGTGCCTCATCCATGTCCAATAGCTGCTGAAATGTACTTCTGAAAGATGACACTTGGCAGATTCCTCTAATCGCAGAATACAAATTAAAAAATAATATTTGGTTCTCGAACCTTGAAGGTTCTTGCCAATCAGAATAGAACTTTTCGTCTACCTCGGGAACAAAGAAAGATGTGTCGTATTCTGTTAAAAATTGTGTCAAATCTTTTGTGTTTATTTGAACATTTGAGCTATCCCTGTCTGAATAAAAGCTTAAATTAATTTGACCTGTTCTTTTCAAAAAAGAGAACAATTTATCTGTCATTTTATTGTTGTGCAAAGCAAAATGCAAAGCTCCATCAGAATAATTTAAATTATATTCTTCTTTTATTTTGATAAAAGCATTATAATCTTCATGCGTATATCCGACTTGAGGTACAATCATTTTATTATCGGTTATAAAAAGATTTTTTCGACTTGTGGCCTCGGCATTATTAAAAGAAAAGTTATCCAAGAAGCCGCTCTGTATGATTGGCTCTGTTGTCTCAAGTGGACTAAAATCTTCTTCGTCATAAATGTTGAGCATTCCCAGAGGATTGTTGACTTTTGTAAACGCTTCGTAATCAAATGCTTCAAAATTGTTAACAGCCTCAAGTGATACATCAGCGTATTTGGCAACAAAGTAATGATCAATAAACGTATTGGTACTGAACAACGACGTCATCTGTCTTTGGAAACTTTGGAAATCATTTTGCGCAAGATAGGAAGATGCTGTAATGGTCTGCCTAAACACTGGTAGAATAGCCGTGGTATCTTGCTCCACAGGTCCTTCATTAATTGTCAAGATTGCATTGTTTTTATTTGTCTCAACAACAGCATTGTTGACAACCTCAAAGTATTGTCCAAACTCTTTTCGAATCAGATCTTTATTAACATTATCAATATGAATGTTTCCAGCATCAATTATTCTATTAGCCATTAGTAGCCTCCTCCGCTGGGTCTAAGTCTTCTTGTCGGTGTTCTGTTTGGTTGATTTTGAGTTTGTGTTGGTCTATTTGTTTGCTGCTGTGTTTGATTATCGATCGCAGGTGTTACTTTTATTTTCATGAGCTGCTGTGATTTCGGGCTTTGTCGTATTTGGTTATTGCTAGAGTAACGCTTGACATATCTGTCCGGGATAGTGTCGTTCAGCTCTTGTCGCATTGGGGTAGCTTGTTCGGATAAGCCTTCGCCTTCGACCAAAATGAAGGTGTCAGTCGAGACAATGCTGTCTTCTTCTACAATTTGAACAAAATTATTTTTATAGTCCTCGAGAAATACAGCCAAGGTCTTGGTAGAGTTCACAACATCGTTACTTACGGGCATGTAAATAGGCTCGGACAAGTTTCTCAAACCAAGTTCGTTGATTTCAAAGCCGTCGATATAAGACGCAACCTTTATTTTTGAGAAAATGTTGTTCATGATAACAGCAAATCTTTTAACATTTAGCAGATCTGTCTCTTCAAAATTAAAAGAGAATCTGGATAGCTCGTAGTTTGAGAGAATCAAAGCCTTGATTTGCAGAGGAAATAAAGAGAAATCAATTTGATTTTTATTCCGCAAGATAATAGACTCGTCGTTAGTTAGAGACAAAAACTTAAATGAATCAAGAATAACTTCGTCTGCAAAATAATTTTTGATAGTCACAACTGCGTCTGGTTGTTTTTCTTCTTTCTCTTTTATGGTTTCTGTTTGAGACAAAATTAAGCTATTACTTCCAAGATATTCTTTTATGTCCTCGCGCGTTTCATCAGTGTCAATTATTTCGTTTTGTGGAAAAGGTCGACGAGCCACAAGAGTTGAAAGAAAGCCTCTTGTTTTTGCTTTGAATTTTTTTCCTTTTGTTCTTTTTTTATTTTGGAATTTTGGTTTACCACGCATGCGGCCTCTGTTTTTAATTTTCTTTTTTGGAGGAGGTTTGCCAACATTGTCCTCGAATTTTAAATCTGTGATGCCTTCATGAGCTTCTTCTTTGAACATCGAAAGGTTGCCCGATGAAAAATCGACCTTTTCATCATTCTTTACAAATTCAATTGGACTAAAATAAAGATAACGCGATGTTTCAAAATCAACAAATTTTTGAGCTTGTTCCTGAGTTAGATCTGATGTTATTGAAAGAATGTCAGATGAAGCTGGTGTTGTGTCAAAAAATTTGTTAAACTCATCATATCCACGCTGAATAAGATAGTTTCTATTAACAATTGGACTGTTATTATTAAGATTAAAAAATCTAAATGCTCCGTTTCTTTTTCTTTGATATTTTACAAGTTTATTAACAATAAATTCAACTCGCGTTGTGCTATCGACTGTTTGCTTTGAGCTAGCTCCGGGGTTTGATTGAAGATCATACTTCTCGCTGAATTGCTTCAAAATTCTGCTACAATAATCTACAACATTACGATAGCTGTCTGTCGACACTGTGTTCACATAAAGATTCTTGATTACGTTTCTAAGGGTTGCTAGATTCTGTCCTTTGTCTTTATTAAGGGTCTCGAGGATGTCGTGGATTCTGTTTTCAATGATTTTGAAAATACTTGATTTAAATGCTTCTTGGCTTTCGATTTGTCTGAAAGAAAGATCCGGATTTAATGTAATTCCATTCGAGGAAAAGAAATTAATTATATTTTGTCTCGAAGGATTAATAGAGAATCCAGAATAAATCAACTCAAGCCGAGATAACTCAACAGATAGAGCATCATATCTTTTCTGAAGCTCACGTTTGAAGTTATCGTTGAATTCACATGCGATTTTTACTTTATAATCTTTTCTTTCGAAAGCATCATAGATTTCATCGATAAGATAAAGCTGCTTCAGAAATCTTTCATTTTCAGGCAGTTCCTTAATATAACCGATTTTCTTGGAGACGTCAAATGTTTCCGTACTGTTTTCATTAAAAACTGTACTGTTTGTCTTGACAAGATTGTTGGGATTAGCCGAGAACTCTCTACCAAAATAAGACATCAAATAGCTTTCTTCGAAGGCTCCGTCGTTCATTTTGGTTCTTGCGAGAACATATTCGTTCGCATCGTCGTACAATTTACGCTTTGTTCCGAGATCATTATAGCCTTCGATTGTTTTTAAGGGCGCCTTTCTTATATCAAGAGAACCAACGACAAAATCTTTCATCAATGTCATGAATAAATCTTCGTTAACATCGTAAAGCAACTGTGCTGTCTTAAGCTTTGTGTAAGCCAAATTGACGAGGTCCAAATACAATAAAGAATATTTTCCTTGATTCTTAAAGAAATAAAACGGTATCTGCGATTTAACTAAGTTGTGCTTCATAATATAATGTCCGAGGTATTGGTATAGTTAATTACTATCCTTCTCGTTAAAATTGGCTGATCTGCACCTTCGACATGAACAGGGCCTACCATGTATGTTCCGTCTGGTGCTCGGTGCCATGGCCCAGAGTACAAACTTCCATCCGGTAGATAAAAAGCATAGCTGACCAATTCGTCTTCACCTTTGGCTATCTCTGAAGCCACAGGGCCATCTAGAAATTTGTATTCAACTGGCAAGTTGAGATTGTTCAGATCATATGTAACCATGGCGTATACAACAATGTTGTCTCGAGTTCTAAGGCTTGGATCGGGCGGTTCTAGTTTAAAAACATAATCATTCATAGAATTAAAAGAATCGCCAAGCTGAGCGTTGTTGCATGAATTAGAAAATTTGTAAACATAATTTAAAATTGGCTCAACTTCATTGATTGTAATCTCACCTGAATTTAGATCTTCGACAATCTTTTGAGCAATTATGTTGTCTGGTGAAGTTCCAATGTTGTCAAAACTTGCAACGCAAATAACAAGTCGCATGTCTGCGAGGATTTGTGAGTTAAACCATAAAGGGTTTTCTGCGAAATCGTTCATTGCGAGATCAATAATAAAACTTGACCTGTTGACGTCAACTCTATCAATGTAAACGTTTGGCAGAGGCCCTGTACCAATTACTTCATCAGACATTAATCACAATCCTCCAGATCTTCAGGCGAGACTCTTGTAGCGTAAATGTCGAACTTGTCAAGAGGATCATACTCAGGACATTGCAAATCATCATCCAAGAAAATATTGTCGACTTTAATATCTCTTATCTTCTCGCAAAGTTCGTCTGGATTGATTTCGGAATCGACTGCTAGCTCAAAATAATGTGCAACAGTTAGATCGTCTCTTATCTCAAGCTTAGGGCGTAATGCGTTTGATTCAATAATCATATCATTAACCAGCCTACGTTCGTCCAAGTCAAAGTATAGCGTTCTTAATGTTTCTTTGAAAGAGCCCGACTCTTCGTTCGTTATTTCAAAAACTTCAATATCATAATTTTCTTTCTCGTACTCTGATCCGAATTCTTTGAGATAAATCATAATATTGTCTTCTTCAACATACATGATCCTGCCGTCATCCAAAGGCGCTGTCTCATTTCTGATATCAAATGTTTTCTCAAATCTGAATTGATTTCTGCGGCGAAGATAAAAGTCCAATTCGAAATCAAATTGAGGAATCATTGTATTCTCAAAACTTCCGTCGTTAGTTTCGAGAGAATTACCGTTATAAACTTTCTTTGATCCTGATATCTCGCCATCAAGCATCAACATTGAGAATGCTGGTGTCTTTACGGTCTCTGGACTGTTCTTGCCAAGTGGCATCTGGTGGACTTGATTGCTTTTAAGATTGAGGCCTCCAAATTCATCCTTTGTCCTGTAAGACCAAGTCCCTCTCTTGATAGAAGATTTATTTGGATTTGGGATTAGCTTGGGAGTTTCGAACTTTATTCTTTCAAATGTCTCGTTTTGAATTTCCGAACCGCCAACTTGCTGATCGTCATAAAGAACATCATCATCAACAAACTCATAACAATAAGGATCAAGTTTGCCTTGAGACATCAAGTACCTGCCGTATGGTGTGAGTTCAAATTTTAAAACTTGGTTTTTATTATTGAAGAATGACATTTATTTATTTCTTATATTTGTTTTTTGTTTTTACTCGCTTCTTAGATAAAGATTGACTTTGTTCTTTTGCTTGCTCTCGAGAGATAGGTCGCTTGGCTTTGAGCTTAATTCTCTTTCTCCTTCCGACAGCGGCAGAAGTTGTGTCACCACTTGATTCACTTGGATCTTGCGCTTCCACATTAACGTCGTAATCTATGTCTGAGAACTCGATTTCGGCATCAATCTTAATTAGTTCTACTAATGAAAAGAAATCGTAAGGCCAATTGTATGTTACTGGGTCTTCGCTAGTATCAAAGTCAGAGGCGAATGAATTAGAGTTCGAAGCAATCTTGCTGTAATAGTTCGTCTTTGCTTTTTGTTTAACTTTGAATACCATCCAACGAACAGTATCGGGAAGAGATGTGCCGGTTCTTGAGTCATCATCACCATCACCACCGCCCATAAGTTCGTTGGCCAACAAAGGATGTGAAATAGAAGCTTCGGCTGTCTCGAATGATTCGCCAATTTTTGGAGGCAAGTTCTGCCAAATATCAAGAATATCTTGAGCATCAAATGTGTGTTCGAACTCAAAGATATACATTGCAACAGGAGTGACCTCGTCGTAGGTTATTGCGTCGAAGACCGGAGGTAAAACATAACGCTTCATTTTAACGATTTGATCAATGACAGATCGGCTTGTCTTTGCAGCCCAGAAATCTTGATTGACAAGACCCACAGAACTTGGGTCAATACCTTGAGTTACAAGATCACCAGCTTTGAAATAATTGAGAGCCGCTTGGAAGTTATTGTCCTTGATTTGGAAAAACTTTTTAATTGTGTTTTCCTCGACATAAGGAATGGCAACGACGGCTTCTCGGACTCTTTTTGATATTCTTGTTTTTCCAAGAATTGTATCTTCGTTGGTAAATCCGAGAGCGGTTCGAAGAGATCTCATCTTTTGACCATTTGTGATTGAACCAGGCGCTAATAGATCGTATTCACGCAACCAATTGTTTGGAATGTCCATTACGCCAATGTCGACGCCATGACCATCTTTAGCAAACACGCCGTATTGGTGCCACATACCACGAGGTGTTTGGCCGTTGGCTTGATTAACCGAGGATGTTGTTGGAATAAAGCCGTTTGTTGATTCAAGGTCTGCTCTTCTGAATGTTGGCATTGGAGTTTCAAATTTAGGCTGAATAACCCAGCGAGCATTTGGATCTGATAATTCTGTTGTTGAGAACGTTGTAATTCTCTTGGTGCCGCCTTCAATAAACTGATCTTGCTTAACAGCACGGCCGAATAAATTCAAACTTGAATAAAGCTGATTCGAGTTAATATTCAGATAAGTGTTAGACAAGCATGCCTGTGCGTAATCATTGTTAAAGAAATCTTGGGCTTCTGGGATTAAATCTGCGTCATCATTTTCGAATGAAGATGTGACAAGACTTATAGGACCGAAGTTAAAGTCCGAATATGTTGTTTGAAATACTTGCGAGTCAAATCTTATAGCCGATGATGTGGTTTCATTGATAATTTCAGAGATTGTGTATTTCTTTGTCTCAGTTGGTTTGAAAACCATATCGACCCAGCATTGACCGTAGTAATAAGGCGGAGTGTAGCATGGATTAAAGCCATCACGAGAATCGAAGTGAGTGTTTTCTGAATCACTAAGAGAAGATGTGGAGACAACTATTTCACTAGATTCAAAACTACTAGAAACATCTATAAATGATACACCTGAATCGATTTTGCTTGTCATTTTGAAATAGTAAGAGCCATCAATAATATTCACATATAAAGTTGTAAAATCGAATGTCCCGCTCAATTCGTTTTCCAAAATAGTCTTTAAGTCGCCTGCGGCACCAGCGATGCCTCCATGAGAGCCATAATCCTCACGCAAACTAGCGGTTGGTGGCGTGCTTGAATCAAAATCTTGAGATGCCGACGGTGATGGCAAGACGGATATATAGTACTGATCGGAATCTATTGTTAACAATAGGTCGTCAAGTCCGGGATCGAAAAAGTCATATTTGACCCTAAATGTAAACTGATGTTGTTCTTTTCCTCCTGCAACCGGTGGACCAAAAGCAGATGGGCGAGAATACAATTCAAAATCAACGCCGTTGGTTCCGGTAACCGTCATTTGAGGCGGTTGGAATGACGCAGTATTTCCTGTGTATAAAGCAAAAGCTGTATCTGAATCGATGTTCATAAACACTCTCATTCCATAAGTTTGGCCCGCAATGAAGTTTCCGAAGTTATCACTACCTTGGGGAAGGGAATAGAGAGTTGTCAATTGCCCGTTCTTAAGAAAGAAATCAATTGATTCAGCAAAAAAGTTGTTCGCCATTTTGTAGTAAAGAGGCGCAGCGTTTCTTCTTCTAAAGTAGGTGGTCTTATCATAGCCGTCATAGGCTGTGTTTTCGGGAGAATTGTTTCTAAATGTTATGCCATTGAGATAATTGTTTGGATCAACCAATGATTCAAATTGTATTCTTCTATCAAAGTTGGATTTTATCAAGTAACCATTTGATGTTTCAGTTCTTTCAAAAGTTGTGTTCGAAACAATAGGATAGTCAACAGCGATACCAGACTTCATTGTGTTGTAAAGAACACCGGGCGCAAACAAAGAGTCATATACATATTGTTTCGAATAATTGTAATCATTTTCACTAGCGTATTGCTTTATTCTCTCGCCGTAGGCAGCATCGAATTGCTCAGCCAATGTGACTGTTCTTTCTGCCGGATAGAAACCATCGTAAGCCAAGAACTTCTTTAAAGCTTTGCATTTTAAGGTAATCAATGACGGATCGGTAAATCCTTCGTGGTCTTCTTTGATTTCAGCAAAATGCCTCATGAAATCGGTTGTCGAGTAAGTTTTATAAAATGTTCCCTCGGACGAATCGGCAGAGCCTTCAAGGCCGCCCTCCATTTTGAAGATCTCGTCGATTTTAACAAGAGATCCGCTTTCAAGATACTTATCAACAAAATCGCTCATTCTGTATTCTGGCACAGTTGAGAAGTCTTTGCCAAGCCCACGAAGATCATCAAAGAAAGCTCCATAGGTATCGTATGCAGGATTCTTACCTGCGAAGCGACCAGCTTCCCAAACAGCATCACCTTGATAAATTGGGCCCATCGATTCGCTGTTTAAAATTTGTGTTGCATAAGAACTGAACGGATTTACAACAGAAGAAGACAGAGCAATCCAGCCCACATCAAAGTTGCTTGTTGCACCAGATGCTTCATGAATTGTATGGCGTCGTGCGTATACAGGGGCAACATTACGCAAAGAATCTATATAAGACGCCGTTACCATCTGATCAGAATATCGTCTTTGGAAGTGATTATAATTATTTAAAAGAATTCCATTAAAAGGTATGTCACCAGAAGTGGGCCTGATAAATTCACCATAATCTGTGTATTTCCACCCTTCTACGGAAGAAGTATCAAAGCCCGGATTCGATCCATTAGAGCCTGACCTAGTAGTAAAATTAGTATCTCCGTCTAGGTTCCATATACTTTCATAAGTTGTGTAACCAAAACCATTATCTTGATATGCAATCCTATTAGATCTTGCGTCTCTCCAGAAAGTGTTGTTGTAATTTGGTCTTGTTCGTACATAAGATTTAAAAGCATTCTCTTGTCTTGGAAAGATTGTCTGTTGGTATCTCAAAAATTCAAAGTACGAGATCTCGCTGTTTGGAGACTCAAGGGCGCCGTTAAGATAAAGTTCTTTGATCTTTTCGTATACATCATCGTCAAGTTCACCAAGCTCAAGGATCTCGTTAAGCCTAGCATCGGAGAAATACGTGATGTTATTTGAGTAATCGAATGACAATCCGAACTTCTCCAAATACTTCTGGTCGTCGGATCCAACGTATTGGCCGAGATTTATGTTGATAGGATAATAGCAAGTAACCAAAGGAGGCTCAATGAATCTCTCGATGTTTCCGAATCTTTCCTCTATTAATAGATTCTTGCCATTGACGGTAATTTCTCGTTGTTGTCCCGGCAGGCAGACCGTCATTATGTTGTTCTTTTTGTGGTACCTCGAAAGATGATTGTCACTTATTCTTATTTGCTTGAAGATAGGAAATCCGTAAGGACCATTGCGATGAAGATTCAAACTAGAGAGTGTATCTGTAGAATCATCCGCCAAGCCACCGTAGTTATACCAGTAGGTATCTTTGGTGCTCTCATCGAAGCCAAGAGTATTAGTTTGACCAAATGAGCCAGAGTCACCCTCAATGGCATCATAAACTCTAATGTTTAAACCAAAATAATCTTTTGTAGTCATATCAATCTCTTTTCAATTTCCAATTGTAAGCGTTGCGTATTCCATCTGTTGATGAAGAAACAAATCCATTTTCAGGTGCGAAGCCATAGAACCTTTCGTTAATTCTATCTCCGGCCAGTGACGATGTGATCCATGAGTTCTGATAATCCGATCTTGGAATCTGGTGTGTCACGAAGCCATTGTCGTATTGCGAAGAAGTAACTGCCGTATAATCGGCTTTGGTTTCGTTTCCAAGGTGAATCAAGCGATTTCTATTAATCTTGTGAAAGCTTCCTGTTGTTACATAATTAGTCTCTGTTGTCTCGGAACCCACAGCAGAGTCATAACCAAATTGACCGGCATGTCGTCGGAGATGTGTTTGAAGACCGAAGCGGTTTCCGTGAATGTCGTTCAAGCGAATTGTACCGTCCTCACCGGAGCCCGAGCCTCGAACCATCAGGTTTCTAAATGGCATGGCGTTATACGCAGAGTATTCTTTTGATGGAACATCAAGGTAAACCTCGGACATTGTCTCAAAGCCGCCGGGAGCAGAAAAGCGAGTTGCAATAATTGAGTTTGATCGAACATTGGGATCATATACTTGTTGATCTCTAATTTCTTGAGGAATACGGTTGTTTCCATTGAAATTGATGGCCAGATTCCCGCCGCCGAAGGCACCAGAAAAATCTGTAATGGAATTTTCAATCGGCGTAAAAGACGCTGATAGACTAACATTGGCTCTCTGTCCAATTAAATTGTTATTAGTCAATGTGATTGTTGAAGAAAAGCCAATCGGCATAGAGATATTAAAGTCAGATTCGATTGCTGCTTGTAGTTCAAGAGCGGTCTCGGGTGCTGATCCTTGAATATGTATCTGATTGCCTGTTGCCACCAAGCTTACAAATTCATAAGTGATCGGTTCGTTTACACCATCAGCAATCGTTATTGTATCACTGGCCGAGGGATTTGTTGGAAATTCCAAAATTGCCGTGGCTTTTGTAGGCACTGTTGTGCCGATCAAAGATGCTTCTTGAGTTGTTTGCGGAAGCCCATCATAAAATGGAGACAAAACGCTCGCTGTTGTCAATGTTGCTCCTCGTCTATTCTCAAGACGACCGGTGGTATTGAAGACTTCGTAGTTCTCTGTAAAGTTTCCAGCACGAACGGACGACGTTGTTGTTTGAATGTTCTTGACATTGACGGGACGCTTGGCTCGCTCTTCACGATAATGCACAGCGTACTTGCGAGATGTATCGGGATAAGGGCCACCGTAGTCGGGACCAACGAAACCCATGGCACCATCGTTGGCACCTTCAATTGATCCACTATACCAAGCGGCATCTGAACATTCTTTTAAAAGCAGTCTCCAGCCTTCTTCACGAGAATATTGATCATCAAGATTGTTTGTTGTTCCATAGATATTCTCACCACCAGTAAATCCACTGACTGTATTATTGGCAGATGTAAAAGTTTCGCTTAACGTTACATTACCTACTGGGCCAGCATTATTATTTGTTATTTCAAGATCATCACCGTTTATATTGACATTAACATTGAAGCGGGCCTCTAATTTGGACTTAGTGCTGGTTCTTGTAGCTGCGGCGGTTGCACCTCTTAAAATGTTGTCCCCCATGTTTGAAAACAATGAATATGTAAAAACAGTAGGACCAGTTACGCCGTCTCCAAAAGTTATTGTGTCTCCAGGATTAGGAAGATCGGCTATTGTAATTACGGCGGTAGCATTTGTCTGTGATACTAAACCGCCGGAGCCTTTATCTCTATTCAAATTAACATGGCGTGATTGGTGGCCTCCAACCCAAGCCTCGGTGAACGGGCCCTGCATTCCGATCTCGTTGCCCGGAGCATATGTATCAGAGTGAAGATTTGTAATTACAACGCCTTGCTTGAACTTTGATACAACCTCGGACTGATAGCCAGTTGTTACCGAGGCTGATACAAGATTGGCTGGCCATGTTATTTCGCCTTTGACAATAGCTTGATAATCTTCAGCAGCGGTTCTTGCTACTGTTTCGCCGGCACTTGGAGTGGATGTCTTGCGACCAGAGACCGTTGTAAATCTCCACTTGCGTTTTTCATTTGGGTTCTCGACATCAACGCAATCAATAAAGGCTTCCGTGCCTTGGCCTTCGCCCAATCCGACAGCAAGGACATTTTGAGGGATACCTTTTGGATAATCAGTGGACACGGGGCCTTGGACGTATGTCGCATCCCAAACAGCGTCTCGATTCTTGTTCTCGGAGTAATTTGTACCACCATGGTAATTCTTATCCATTTCTACCGAAAACTTGCTTAAATTCGTAAAGTTTCTTAACGCATAGGTGCTACCCGCATAGATTGTACCATCTTTGGTTATCTTCGCTAAATGTTTAACATTATTGCCATTATTTAGGGAATCTAATATGGTTTGACGATCGGTCGTGGCATCAAATTTTCCATAAGTATATTTTCTATCTTTTCTGTGTTTTTGCCAATTGCAGTTTTCATTTTCAGAGATGCCATAAAAGGAATACGGTGAATCTAAAACATAATCCAAATCCCCAGAGCCATCTTTAGTTACATCAAAGCCAGAAATAATATCTGTAACACTAGTGACAGCCCCTGCTGCGTCATTGATACCAAATTTATAATATGAGATCAGATCAGAATATTGTCTATTATTTTCAATTGGATTGAATTCTCCAAAATAATAATGATCGCCAACAGAGTTACTAGAGAGACTTGAGTTCCAAATAGCTAAAGAAGAGACATAAAAAATTTCACTAATACTTGGATCTCCAATTATAATTTTATCGATATCTCTTAGAGTTGTTCCAGAACCAAGCTTGGTTATAGTAGTTGGAGCAATGCTTGTGACGCCATTCAAATAAAATTCCGCATCATTAGCAAAATTACCGTCCCAAGAAACAGCGACATAATTCCAATTATTCCAGTCAACAATGCCTGTAATCGAATACTGATAAACATTTGCGTTTCCAGAAGGGTCTGTGGCTTGAAAACTCAGTGCGTTTTCATTAACAAAAAATAAAATCGAAGTTTGGCTACTGCTATTTTGCGCCGTATAAATTACAGCATTGCCTCCAAAATCTTCAACTTTTATCCACGCAGCTAACGAAAAGCCGCCGGTTGTTGGATATGAAGGTGTGCTAGAATCAATTAATCTTGCCGCAGAGGATGTCTTACCAAATTTTAATGAAGTCGCAAAGTTTTGAGGTACTGGTGCATGTCCAAACTTCCAATTATAAAGAAGTTCGCTTATACCTTTGGCATAACCTTCGGTTGCTGTTACATCAACAAGCAATGGGAACTTTCTATCGTATTTGTTCCTTTCAAGAAGATGGCTTTCGATGATGTTCCTTGATGTGTCCGAGTATTTCGCTGACGCTGGGAAAAGTTGCTTAAGAGCGAACATGATTGAGTTGTCAATCCAGCGATAGAAATCAAAGAACTTTTCGGGCTCGATTCTGTTCTCGACCTTTTCGAAGAACAATCGAGAAAGCTTCTCCAACTCTTTGTATGAGCGCTTGTAGCCGTCGATTGGCTGACCAACGAGATCATTGAACTCAACAAGAGAAGCAAATAATTTTAACATCTCCTCGGAGATTACGCCCGAGTATGACTTCTCAAAAGCGTAGAAGTTGTCGCTTACATCGTCATCGGTGAATAACAGAGTGTTGGCATCGTTCTTGATCGTAACACCATCAGACGACATAAGAACTCCGAACTTTCGTTGCTTCGCTGAATATATGAAGCGTTTGTCGAAAGCTTTTGCAGAGGATGTGACAAAACCTTCGCCTCTGAATGGATACTTATGGCCAGTGACGCCACCGAGCCATGAGTTTCGGGAAGCGTTCTCGGTAGAACCAGAAGCAAAGTCAAAGCCAGTGAACTCTCCGCTTGAGTCAGAGGTTGTCTGTGTGTCCATGCGCCAGTGAAGAGCGAGCGTCTCAAGATCTGTTAGCTCAAGATTCTCGATGCCCGTGTTCACATTGTCGGGCCGGAATGGCGTCTTGGTGCCGACGTTGTCGGGATTATATGAATGAAGCTTGATGGTCTCGTCATCAAGATAAGATTGCCAGAATTTAACATCGGACACAAGGACATCAGATTTTAAAAGTGTCGATCCGGTGAAGTTTGTTCGGTGAGCTCCAGCGTAAAGTCGCTTGCTGTTGCATAGCAATTGCTTTCCAATCGCATTGGAAATGCTCGAGGACAAAGAAAAATTATTTTGTACGTAGTTTCCAATTGAATTATAACCAACGAACTCAACCAAATAATCAGCGCCTGTTGATCCTGACAGTCCTGATGTATACGGATACTTTTCGTTACGAACACGAACAGCAAAGTTCCATTTGTTATTGTCGTACAAATTGAAGTATGTTGATGAAGTGATCTCGAATCCAAGAGATGATGTCAATACAAAGTAACCATCCTTGCCCTCACGTTCATTTCGCACGGCATATACTTGAATGTCAGTATCATCTGAGTGCCAAGTGTAATCGCTAGCTGATGACGTGAGTGCTCTATGGAAACCATAAATAGACGATGTCAAAAACGTTGTTTCAAAATAACCATCATCTCTTCTTGTTAATTTAAAAGGAAAGAAGGTTTCGCATTCAACCGTCATGGCGGTATGTTCTTCTTGGGAACCTTCGGATGAGGAAATGTATGTAAAGTTTGTATCCGAGGACGATACGTTGTATATCGTTCCTTCAAAGTTGTCTCTGTTGTTAAGATTGAGAAACTTTTTCTCGATTGATGTGTCCTCGTAGTTTTCTTGGATAACATAGGTGCCATCGTCTGCATAAAGGCTCAATCGAACAACTTCGGAATCAATACCAAAACATCGAAGAAGATTGCGGAAGGATTTCTCGGTTCCTTTTGACTTGAGGATATAAGTTAAATTATTGTAAATATTGTGATAGATTCTGTTCTTCACATCGGATATGTTCTGTTCGAAAATCTCATTGTCATCTTTTTGTAAAAGATAATTGATTAAATCTCCGTCCGTAAAGAAGTCGGGCACCACAAGACCGCGAGACTCAACCAATCTTTTTGCAAAGAAATAAGGTTCTTCATCAGATTGAGGATAATTTTCGTCTCTCAAAGACGAAAGTTCGCCTATTTGTGCGTTAAGATTATCAA
>Ga0208160_1000356_pt1 | contig 22133 bp, 40 predicted proteins | sample CB_VirMetaG_FD_184536 | JGI IMG/M metagenome (GOLD analysis project Ga0208160, IMG submission 184536) | Freshwater to marine saline gradient viral communities from Chesapeake Bay - CB_1504_1 Viral MetaG (SPAdes) (version 4) | ecosystem: Environmental > Aquatic > Marine > Coastal | place: USA... | reverse complement strand
TATAGATCGCGCCTAGGGGGAGCGGGAATCCCCCTAACCATACCTAGAAAACTCAAAAAAGGAAAAAAATGCCCGATAGTTCTTGGATTGCTGATATTCGTTCTAGTGCCGATGGTGCTGAAATGACGCTTCATAACGGTTCTAAGTATCTTATTTACGGTGTTTCGGACTACACCCTCCAGCAGTGGAAGGATAGCTCGTCCCTGGGTAAGTTCTACAACCAGAACCTCAAGCACCTCATGACTGACAATATCAGTTAACTTTGACTTATAGCGTATGTTTGTAGTACGCTAGGTGGAATTGTTGGGGAAGGGGTCTCTAGGCTCCTTCCCTTTTCTTTCTTTGACTTATAGCACCCCTTTTGGCATGGGGGTTGGCCGGAGGCGACCATAACTTGTTGATATAAAACAACTTACGAGAAATTAGGAGAACTTTCCAACATCCTAAAGAAAGTTCTTGACTTATACGACACCTATGGTATAATGGTGGCATGACGAACGAAGAACAAGGATGCTTTATCGCTGTGCTGGGTGACGGGGAGACCTGGGACTTTCTCGCCCACACCGATATCATGCGTGTCACCGAGGAGGGCTACCGCCGCCTTCGTAGCGGGCTGGCTCCTATCGACCTCGCGAACGAGGAGGTCATCTGGGAAAGCCCCGCTTGGTCTATCAATTTTTCTCGGATTTTGCTTGACGCTGGCTCCGAGAGCTGATATAATACTCACCTAACGAACAACGAAACCAACCAACCAAAGGAGACTAGAATAATGGGTAAGCACCGTTCCGTCGAAGATCGCATGGCTGCGCTTCAAGCTCAAATGACCGCCCTCCAAGCGAAGGCGAACACCGCTGAGATCAAGGAGGATCTTCAGATCCAGGAGATCGATGCCGAGATCGAAGCGGCTAAGAAGGACGCTCTCAAGTGGAAGCGTTACGCTAAGGAGTCCGCCGAGAAGGTGGAGAACTTCCAAGCTCGCGCCCAGCTGTGGGCGGATCGTGGTCAAGATGCCGCTGAGGCTCTTCGTCAACACGAGGCTCTGATGTCTGACCTGAAGGATCGTCGTGCGGCTCGTGTCGCTGAGATTCAGAGCTGAGTAATACGGGGAGGGGTTTAGGCTCCTCCCCTCCAACCTGGGGGAGTAACTCAGCTGGTAGAGTAGCTGGCTTTTAACCAGTAAGTCCAGGGTTCGAATCCCTGCTCCCCCACCAAATTAAAAAAAACACTTGACAGGCGGCGCCGGCTGTGGCCGAAGGCGACCCTAACTCATTGAAAACAAAGGACTTAAAAAAATACTTGACCTAGCTCCGAGGCTGTGGTATAATACCTCCATGGAATACAACTACAACGAAGACTATATTGACGACTTTATTGAACAACAAAAAGAAGAGTTCGATAAAGTTCTAATGGATCTTGTTAGTGAAGATAGAATCTCTATGTCTGTAAATGAAGATGGTGAGTTTATCTTCTATATGACGGAAGAACAAAAGGAAAGAAGCTATGTAGATTTCCCTGAGATTGAAGAAGGTATGTAATACCATCTTTATTCAATAAAGACTGTGTGTCAACAATAATAAAATTGACATACAGTCTTTTTCTTTATACTATGGTATTCATACTCTATTCCTGTGCGAACAATAATATTCTTCCTCAGGTATTGACTTCATAGGGATTCTATGGTATAATGTATGGGCTTCATAGGCATACTTTACTGTGTGCTTTACTGTTCTTTACGGTATGTAAGATCTTGTGGTATTGGTTTTTCTTTATACCGCCCACACAATATGTTGTGGTAGTTGTATTTTTCTTGTATCGAGTATCCCCCGACGGGGAAAGTATATAAGACCCCTCTAATTTTCTCCTTTTCCGAAAGTGAAAAGAAAATAAGAGTTTAATGCTACCCCAATATGTTGTGGTGGTGGGGTATTCTTTGACTTATAGCACCCCCTATGAGCGCAACAATACCTTCAAAACCAAAAAAACAAGAAAAAATCTTCAAACATGGGAGTTTATTCCAGCAAAATCAAAGCTTGACTTATGCTTCCTGTGATGAAAATATGCGTTAAATGGGGGTTTTTGGGGGTTTTTGTTATTTTTTTGCCCTTATAGCAAAAACAAATAAAAGACAAATCCAAACATAATACCCGCATATCTTACAAGTTTTACATACTTTTTCTACATAAAAAATACAACCCCTTGCTTTGACTTATACCTCCTTATGGTATTAACAGTCTTGGCAAGGGGTTTTTTGTTTCTTATTTATTACCTTTTTCTACCTTTTTTACACCTTTGACTTATGCTACCTTAGATGGATATGGAGAACCTCAAAAGGGATTACCATTTTACTTTGCTTGGCTTACTCTCACCTTGTCTGGCGCAAACTCCATTTTTAGCCAATAATAATCGTCATTACCTTCGTCCGTTAATACGAAAGTATCTCCTGTGTAGCTATCCAAAATCTGAGTGTGTATAATACCGAAACCATCCCATCCTAAACTTACAGTCATAGGCAAGTATCTTTGTTTATTCGTTTCTGATGAACAACTAAACGCGAACATTGTGAGAATAATAAGTAGTTTATGTTTCATGATTATAGGTTCTCGTCGTATTCTTTGATGGGTTCAGTCATATCGCTCCTCAAATCCATCTGCGTCCTTAGAATAAATCAGTTTTCCACTCTCGTCATATTCATTCCACCACTCATTTCCCTCTGAGTTCTTGTAGTGAATACAGTTTCCGTTCTCATCATATTCATACCAACGCTCAAATCCATATAAACCCTTGGAGTGAATCAGGTTTCCTTTCTCGTCATATTCATACCAATACTCATATCCATCTGAATCTTTGTAGTGAATCTCGTTTCCGTTCTCGTCGTACTTCCACCAATGCTCATATCCATATGAACTCTTGTAGTGAATCTCGTTTCCGTTCTCGTCGTACTCCCACCAATGCTCATTTCCCTTTGAATTTCTCGTCATATTCATACCAATACTCATATCCATCTGAATCTTTGTAGTGAATCTCGTTTCCGTTCTCGTCGTACTTCCACCAATGCTCATATCCATATGAACTCTTGTAGTGAATCTCGTTTCCTTTCTCGTCATATTCATACCAATACTCATATCCATCTGAATCTTTGTAGTGAATCCTGTTTCCGTTCTCGTCGTATTCTTCGATAGGTTTAGTCATGTCGCTCCTTGGCAGTTACACAAGTTAACTTTCCATTCTCATCGTATTCCATCAACTCCTCATTTCCATCTGAGTTCTTGTAGTGAATACAGTTTCCGTTCTCATCATATTCCCACCACTCCTCAAATCCATTTGAGTCCTTGCGGTGAATCTCGTTTCCTTTCTCGTCATATTCCCACCACTCCTCAAATCCATCTGAATCCTTGAAGTGATTCAGGTTTCCTTTCTCGTCGTATCGCTCCTCAAATCCCCTTGAGTCTTTGTGGTGAATCAACTTTCCATTCTCGTCATACTCTCTCCAAAGCTCATATCCATTTGAGTCCTTGTAGTAAACCATGTTTCCTTTCTCGTCATACTCTCTCCAATGCTCATATCCACCTGAGTTCTTGTAGTGAATCAGATTTCCGTTCTCGTCATATTCATTCCGCTCCGCATATCCATTTGAGTCCTTGTAGTAAATCAGATTTCCGTTCTCGTCGTATTCTTCGATGAGTTTAGTCATTTGTTTCTCCGATCAGCGCAGGAAACGAGTAAGGGAACCAGTATTTGGCATCCTTCTCAATTGAGTTGGCGTATTGTTGAATTTCGTATTGAGCGTGTTCGTGGTTTCTGAGCTTACAGAAATGAGCGATTGCTTGTAGTGAAGCAGTCCAATAGAATTCCGTGTAGGTGTTGAATGGAAGAACCATTCTTGCTTGTTCCTTGGCTACACCCGCCCGGAGCAAATCCTTGTAGGTATCGTATGAATCCCAAGTAGCTTCTTCTAGCTTTTCTAGTTCAGCTTCCATACCTTCGCTCTCTTCGCTTGCTTGCTTGGAGTTCTTGCTTTGCTTTCTCAGTTCATACGGGAAGTAGAATTCGGGTTCGTATTCCACATACCTACCAGAAATTTCATTCCATCCGTGAGAGATAGAATCTCCGGTAGAGAAGTTACATCCGACAATGTGTTTATACCATTGACGAGCCACAAACTCAGGAGCCTTTACATGAAAGGTCATAAAACAATGACGAAATGGGCTGGTGTGTTCGTTCTTTGCGAGATAAGAGATTAGTTTCTTGTCTCTATCTTCCAGTCTTTCTGATTCACCTCCGTAGCTAACACGAGCAGAGTTTACGACTACGAGATCGCTCCCACAGACTTGCTCTACTCGTGAAAAACCTACTTGATCTCCCAGACAGTAATCCGTATCATCTTCTTGAATAATCATTTTTTTATTCTTCAGGTAAACTCGTATTTAGCCGTGCTTTTTTTCCTCAGGTTTCTTGGGTTCAGAGGGATAAGGATCTCCCCAGAAAGGATTAGACTTCTTGTTGCCCAAAATCAAACTCCCACTCTGAATATGACGAGTCGGAAACAGATTCACTTTCTTCTTTCTTTTTCGGATGCCGATAAGGTTCAAGTTCTTCCGCGTCCCATTCACCAACACTTCGCCAGCTATGAAACTCAAGAACTTCGGTAGCGGAATCTCCTTCTCCCATACTTACTCGTTCGATAGCTTCTTCCTTGGAGTTTGCTTCTACAAAGATGAAATCAGTTGCCAAGCAACGAGCGTGAACTACATACTTTTTCATTTTTCTTTCTCCTCGGTGCTTTCCTCATCGGGAAACACTTCTTCCAAAGCCTTTTCAATTTCTTCAACTAATTCTTGAAACAGTTCCTCGTCAGTCTTTTGTTCAGTCATATTATCTTCCTTGAGGGTCTAGGCTGGTTACATCAATTCCCGCTTCACGAAGAAGGTCGATTCCAGAATCATACCTGTATCGACGGTTATACACTACTCGTCGTATCTTACATTGAATGATGAGAGCAGCGCATCGAGGGCAAGGAGCGGTTGTAGTGTAAAGAGTAGCTCCGACTGTGGATTCGGTTGTTCGTGCCAGGAAAGCGATTACATTGGCTTCTGCGTGAACGACTTCTTCTTTGGTTCTGCCTACATTGTCCTCACAACAGTTATCCATTCCTTGCGGAGTTCCGTTGTAACCAATTGAAATTACTCGATTATCTTTTGCTAGAATAGCCCCCACTTTGAGTCTCTGGGCTTTTGATAGCTCAGAGACTCGGTGGGCGATGTCCATAAACATCTGGTCGAAGTCCGTTTGCTCCGGCATCAATCCTCAAGACGAGCGCGGCGAATCTTGAAACGATTTACCGCGTGACGAAGCTCCAGCTTCGCCTTCTCAAGATGATAAGGAACGGGAATATGGGTTCCGACCTTACGCTTTGCTTCGGACACCATACTAAGAGCCTCGTTCAAAAGACGCTCGGCATCATCGAAGTCTTTTTCCTTGGACGCTTCTCGGTAGTCATATCCGGGAATGGGCAGCGGAGGTTTTTGCGAAAGGCTTTTAGCAGCCATGTTATGCTCTTTGAAGTCTACCATATGCTTTATTATAGTCTTTGTTGGGGTTGGTTTGTGGGTATTTTACTTGCTTCCAGGTCGAGTTACTTTGCGAACATAGTGACGGGTTTTATCCTTTCCAATCCAACGCTTTTCTACAATAGAGTAGAGGTGAGCGTTTTCCTTGTCGGACGACATACACTCGTCAAGAAACTTTTGGGCTTTGGCTTGAATGTTGAATCCGTTGAGAATTTGGTATTTGGTTTTGCGTTTCATTTTTGAATTACTTGAATCTCAGGAAGAGAGGAAGAGCGATACACCGAAATCCAGTCAGGAACATCACCCTCAAAGTATCGAAGATTTGGTTTGTTTGCGAAGTAATTTCGGTAACAAACTACTGGGTCTGCGCTGATCTTGTATTCATCAGGCATACACAGAGGAAGTTTTGTAGGTTGTTCAGCGGGGAAGCGTGATAAAAAATACAAATCCCCTACAAGACTTTTCATGTGGTAAAGAACATCATCACAACCATGAGAAGTTTTTTGGTATCGACGGCAATACTCGTCACGAAGATAGTTAGCAAAGTAAAAAAGGTTTATGAAGTTGGTTGCGGAGCTACGCGCCCAAACAGTAGACGGGTGATTTTGAAATGCTTTTCGATATCTGGTAGGATACCCCATCACCTGAGCGTTGGTGGATAGCATTTGGCACGACTCGATAATCATTTTGTTCACACGATAGTTGTCATGTGATTTTGCTGAACCATGCCAATCAATCTGTCCGTCAGAAGTGGCTTCAATCGCAAATATATTCATGGCTCGTATTATACCACATCCGGTCTAATCTGTCAAGTCTTTTCTGTAGTCTGCTACATCAGGAAAAACATTCCGAATACCACAAGGCAATCCACCATCGTCGTATCTGCGAGGAATGATATGCCAATGGCAATGATTAATTGTCTGGCCAGCAGCAGTTCCGTCGTTAACTCCAATATTGAAATCAACAAGATCTGATCCTTCATAGGACATCCTCTGAGCCAGTTCTAAGGCTTTCCAGAGGTCGCTCCACTCATCAGGGAAGTAAGAACATACCATACCGAAATGCCTCTTAGGAATGACGAGAAGGTGTCCTGGAGTGACTGGATACTTATCCTTGTAGATTAGGTGGTGTTTCGTGCTTCCTAAAACACTATCATCATCTACTTTGTTACAGAAAACACACCCGATATCAGTTAGCATCTTTGTTTTTTTCGTTGTAGAGGAATCCCACAGCAAGGTAGTTTACGGTTGACATAATCCATAGACCAAGGTATTGCCATTCATGGTAATACGCATTGTATCCCATAGCAAAAAACAGTCCAAAAATAATTAGTAATCCAACCATTTTTCTAGTTTATGTTGTAGTCTGTTGATGAGCCGTTTTGCGTCGTTTTTGGTAATGTCTAGGTTTCGGCACACACGGCTAATGTTGAATTTACCATTCGGTTTCACGATTTTAGGATCATGTAGAATCTCGTCAATCATAGTGCGCTCAGCTTCAGTAAAATCCTCATTCCCAAAAGGAACGAAACTCTCACACGGAAGATGAACTTTATCTGCTAGAAGATCATCGTCAATAGTTACTTGCCTCCTAAGAGGTTCTCGTTTCACAATCTTGGATCCCATGTTATTTTTGCGATTCCACAGAACAGTTTTTAGATACTTATCAAAGTGTTTTGAGTCTTTGTATTCCTGAAATTTTTGTCCGGTGGTTGAATCAAAAGTTCGCACAGTATCCAATACAGCGATAACTAGTTCTTGGTAACTATCATCGTGGTCATAAGTAATCGGATCTCCTCCAACACGATACGCAATATGGTGAAGAAGACTTCCGTATTTCTTTTCAATCCATTCCCAATCTTCATCAGTAAGTTTGCTCATGCTCATCACACATTATCCGAGAGATGCTTGTAAAGTTTTCCTAGCTCGACAAACAAACCACTATATGGGTTAGCGACACAATTAATCGCACGTTTAAAATCCGTAGTAGCAATAGTCTTAAACTTAATCGGTGAACACCCACCCACGTATGAAGCAAAACCACTCAAAATAGACATACGAGTCATAAGACCTTGGCTTAGAATGGTAGAAGTGTTGCTAGCCTTTACAAGGTCATCAAAAGTTTCCAAAGAAGAAGCAAGGTGTTGGATATGCTTTTCCTTCTCCAGATCCATATTACTAGACGTGACTTCTCTAGTAAATTCTGTCGGGAGTAGATACGGGTTTAGCTTATACGGCATAGAAAGCGCATTATGTTTATTTACGCAGTATTTGAAGTATTCAAGATCATCGCCCTGTATACAAATCTTCTTCTCTGACTCCAGAATAATGTTTTTCAACCACTTGGAAACAGGGCTGTGTCGGACGTTGGTGTTATTAGTGAATTCAACAGCATCGTAACCGTTTTCAATCATAAACCAAACGAGATTCATAACTTCAACCGGATCGGTCTTTTCAAGTGCTGTAGAGCAGACGCTTTTCTCACTCGTCGAGCTAGGAAAGAATCTAGTTTTTGAGATGGGAGTATCAGCATACCACTTATCAGAACTCATACAATAACTTCTAAATTCGGAGTTATAGTATTGGAACAAGGCTCCAAAAGTGTGAATGTTATCTCTAACCTCTACCGAGAGATCTTTGATAATTACAGTTTGGTCATGTCCCAGCCCTCTGGTGTTTACAAAGGAAACTTTTTTTTCGTAGATTTTCATTAGGCGTATTCCGAGATCAGTTTTTCTAGAACAGAGGTGAACTTGTTAGCGAAACCTTCCGAATCTACAGAAACCACAGTTCCATAAATGTCTTTCAATTTATCAGCGCGATTACCAACAAACAAGGTAAGATTAGGAATTCCACGAAGATACTTCACACGAAGAGCTTTGGTATCTTCATTTGTAGCATACTTTGACTTGCTAAAAGCGTGTTGAACAGAACCGTCAGTAATATTGATGATTACCATGTTACGAGTGGTAATGTTTTTCTTACACCACTTAAGAAGAGCCGGAAGAGTGAGATACTCAGGAGTATAGTTTCCAGAGTAACCACGAAAAGTGCTTCTGTCAATAGGTTCAAAAGGGTGGTCTACGGAAACACGAAGAATATTATCGTATTCCTTTTTACCTTTAGTGTTTGAATACACTCGACACAGAGTAGGCACTTGTCCCTTTACATAAGAATCCATATGAAAAGCGGGAGTTCCTTTGGTGAAGACTTCCATTTTCAAACTATCCTTCATAAGAAGATGGTTTGCTTTGGCAAAAGCGGAAACAACAGCGTTCGCCTTGAGAATGTTGTCAAAAGAAACCATGCTTCCACTTGCGTCAATCAGAAAAACGAAAGTAGTGTCCGAGGCAGGGTAAGACTTGTTTTTGTAGAACACTTGATCGTCCATTTGGTGACGATAAAGTTTACGAGTATCAAGAAGACCCTTCCGCGAACTAATACGCTTAGGTTTGCGAGACTCGTTCAGGCGAGTAATAGTGCGGCTGAACTTGCGGAAAAGATCCTCACGAAAATCAATAAGCCTTCCTCCTCGGTCTAAACCCCTAAAGAGAATGTCTTCGGGACTTTGATCCAAAAAAACTTTCTGTCTGTTTAGAGAAACTTTCATTTTTACTTCTTGTGGTCTTTAACCCAGGGATAATCGGAATCTTCAAAAAATCCATCAGCAATCTGTTTTAGAGCGCGGCAAATTGCTTCAGGTGTAAGGAACTCATCATAATGAGCGTGGATTTTAGTATCTCCTGCTTTGTAGTTCCTTTTGAGATACTTTTCCTGCTTACTACCCTCTCCAAAAATTTCAGACCCTTGCTCAAACAAGTCGTTGATCTTGTTGGAAAGAGTTGAAAAATCCTTTTCTTGTGCGGGTTGAATTGTGGAGTGCCATTCCGTCGTGTAGTTGATAATTTCCTGTTCGGTAATAGTTTTCAACTCAGCGACGGACATGAATCGGGCGAAGCGAAGTCGCCCAGACGGGACTTTAAGTTCAAACATAACAGTCAATGATTAGGGAATCGTATTCCACGCCTTCGGGACAAGAGGGGAGGGTTTCTTTACAATGCTCGATTTGAATGTATTCAAAGGAAGCAATTTCAGCAGACAGAGATTCCGAAATACCTTTCTTGTTCTTACCAAACATACTACGGTAATCTTCGATAAACTCTTGCGGGTTTACAGTTTTTTGAGGAACATACCCAACCTCATCAGCATTCAAAGGTTCTTGGTCAAAGAACGATTCAGTTTCGTCTGCTTGACCGGAGTTTTGGTTGACATACTGCTGATCCAGAAACTGCTCGATTACACTATCGCTTTTGTTTTCTTCTTTTTCATTCCATCGAACGGCAACTTGCTTTTGAAGAACATCAGCAAACGCCTTAAGCATAGGTTTGTAATAAGAAGTAGCGGTAGAGCCTACCACAAAATCTTTGCTCAAACCTCTCTGATCGATGGAATCAGAATGTTGAAAACCTTTGTAGTGAAAAAGAGTCTCAAACAAAGTATCATAATACTCACCACGAGATTGCGGGTTGTCTAGATACTTTTCAAAGCACCACTTTTCGTGTTTGTTGCGATACTTTTGTAGGTTTTTCGGTTGTTTTTCATCAATACGAACATCCTCAATCACGTTAACGAGAAAGAAGATGTCACTAATGATGTCTCGCAGAAACTCAATTTCAGGGTGCTTGTAGTCTTCGTCGATAGCAAACTTTACAAGATCTACTTCCTTTTTGTTGTTAATGACTTGCCAAATAGAATTCTCCTTTTCTCCAATCTTCACACGAACAGAAGAAAGAAGTTGGTGAATATAATAAGCCAGCTCCAGAATAATCTGTTGACTGGAAATAGAGTATTTGATGTGGTGAAGTTCGTGAATGAAAGACGAAATCGTATGATCGACACGCCCTTCTTCCAAGGAATTTACCGGAATGAAAACCGTGTTTTTACCAACATCGGCTCTCGGAAAACCCTCAATCGGATACTCTACAACAATATCCTTATTAGGGACAAGGAAATCAGCGTAGTGGCAAAGTAGAGCTTTGAGATCGAAAAGTAGGCGGGGGGACATAGTTTCTCCCACATCCCCCAGCCACGCAGACATCAGTTCCGCGTCAACCGGAATTTCCTCAAGATTTTCAGTCGAGAGAGTATTTTTCATTACGCATTTTTGAAGAAAGAAATACCAAGGCTATCCGCGAATTCACGAAGAATGTTAGCGTCATTCACAATAGTGCTGGAATCTTGCTCATACTGAGAAAGAATAGCGTGGTTCAGAACATCAGCAAGGGAGAAATCTTCACCACCCACCAAAGGAATAACATCGATTACAGCGCGAGTAGAGATACGAGTTCCAATCTTACCCTTACCGAAAAGGTTGTGAGAGTAGTCGTAGATACTCGCAATCTGTTTCATATCACTCATACCAGCTTCAGGAAGAGTGTATTCTTCCTTGATATAGTCGATAAGCTGCTCTCCAGTAATGTAAGGAAGATTGAAGGTCATAAAACGATCTTGAAGCGCACGGTCAAGACTACGAGTAGCAGAATATTCCATGCCGATATTCGCAGTAGCGATAAAGCGAACACCTTCAGCAACCTTCACGATTCGCTCAGAACCGTCTTGTTCTTCAATACGAAGCTCACGACGATGATCCAGCACAGGGAACAGAATGTTGAAAGCGTCATCCGAAGCACGGGAAAGCTCATCCAAAACAACCAAAGTGTTAGGATTTTGAATAGCTTTCACGAAGTCGGAAGGAGTAAACTTAGTGTTACCGTTATCAAGTTCAAAGAAACCAAGAAGCGAAGTGCGAGCATCTTGGGTAGAACCGCAGTTTACCACAACACAATCTTTGTCAAGACTCTCCGCCAGCTTGTAGCAGTAAGTAGTCTTACCAGCACCAGTAGCACCAGTAAGCATAACATTCTTACCAGCGGAAACGAGCTTTCGGATCATGCTATCTTTAACGGGATCAATTACAAATTTCATTTCTCTCTTTTTGTTTGGGTTGACGCGAAGCCAGAAAAAGGATATTCCCGGCGATGTTGGGCTACATTATACCACAGACCGCCGGAAATGTCTAGTCTAAACCGAAAAAAATTCTCTACAACGAGAAGTTGTAAAGAACTAGCGGGTAAGGGTTTAGGTTTGGTTGGTGTAAGTGCTTGTGGAGCAAGGAGTTACGGGCGCGGACGGCGGGTTGCCAAACACAAGTCGGTTATTTCAAATCCCAAATATCTTGAAGCTCTTGTGCTGAGAGTGTTTGATCGTCAATTCCGCAGATACCTTTCAGCCTTTTTTCTAGAGTCTTATCATAAAAAACAATGCTGTCCCAAATGAGCTTTCTATCGTCGTCATTCTCCAGAATGAACAAAAGAAGAATAACCGACAACATCTCTCCATACCTAGAATCTTTCATAAAGGCTTTAATGTAGGATTGTCTACTACTAAAGCCAAGCAAACTAATACCCAAATCAATATCGTGTCTTGATGCTGTTAGATTTATAAACGGAAGAAGTGCTTTTGCTAGAACATTAGCTTGCTTCTCCAGGTTTACTTGTAACTTGACGGTATCCATGTTTACAATAATATTTAGTCAGAACAGAAAGCGATTGGACTATGATGATTGTGGTTTCTTCGTTTGAAACTCAACTACCTCAGCATTCAAACCTGTATTCTTGGCAAGTTTTTTTGCTGAAGATTTTGTGTTGGAGGAACCTAAAACCATGAAACAATCTAGCTTATCGTCTGGGGTATCTCCCATCTGATATCTTACAACAACATTGTATCCTGGTTTTAGGTATTGTCCTAGTAGGTTTCCTCTTACTGCCCAGATCATCTCTTGACTTATACCAACCCCATCTCCTTGGTATCGCCTCCATTATCGGAATAAACTACTCGTTCAATTCCGTGGCTGCGTAGAAACTCTTGGCAACACCTACAAGGTTTAGCGAGGTTGCCTCCTACTCGATACACATAACAAGTTCCTCCTGATAGAGATTTGCCAGTCTTGAGAGCAGAAACCAACGCTGAAGCTTCTGCGTGTAGGTTTCCTGAATACTCATTACCAAAGGTTGGGTGTGTTGCTCGGCGGTTGTATCCTCGACCGATAACATTCCCTTTTCTATCAGTAATGACAGCACCAAGGCGATACTTTCCGTATCCCTTTTTGCTTTCTCTTTTGGCAATTCTCATCATTTGATATGTTTTTGTTGGAGCCGCCAATCGGACTTGAACCGATAACCTTTCGCTTACAAGGCGAATGCTCTACCAATTGAGCTATAGCGGCTTTTTGGTTGTTGGAGCGAGAGACGGGACTTGAACCCGCAACATATAGCTTGGAAGGCTATCACTCTACCAATTGAGTTACTCTCGCTAACTATTCTCTTGTTTGTTTTTTTAGTTAATCACTCTGTATTAAAATATTTTTTTCAACTGCTTTTTCAAGTGCTTTTACTTTTCTTAAGTTAAGAGCTACCAAACATTCGTTTCCCGTTCCATCCCAGTTATTCGGATGGTAGTATCGAAGGTTTTTATAATCTTTAGCCAAATATCCGGTATTACAGTTACATTTGTAACATACTCTGGGTATGGAGTTCCATGCGGGGTCATTAGAACATCCCTTCGAGATTTTACTTATAAGTAAAACTAAGGAGATTATAAAAACAGCTTTTCCTAGGCTTGCCAGACGAATACGCATTGGTTTAAACCTCAATAAGTAGGTTTGAACTCTCCAAAAAATAGAGAACTCTTTTTAATAGGTCTATATCATTTTCGTCTTCTTTCATATCTTAACGGTATGCGCTTCCTGATCCATTCTCAATTTGTAGTGCGAGGGTTTGTTGTTTGGTCAGAGCAATTTCCTCTTTAAGTAGTTTTTGGCGCTCTCTAATATAGTCCATTAGAACCCTCTCAAGTTTTTCGCTCATTTTATTGTTTTCTAGTAGCGCAGAAATGATTTCGTCTTCTTTCATTTGTTTCTTTTGTTTTGTGGTAAGGGTATGAGGACTTGCGCCTCAAACTTCGGTTTATCTTTTTCGTTACTAGTTTTCATTGTTTTGGTAGCCCTGGTGGGATTCGAACCCACAAACCCCGGATTTTCTTACCAACTACAACTTTCGTTGCTGACTCTACCATATAATAGTAGAGGCATTTGTGGTCTGGACTATCCCTTAACCATATTACTAAGGTTCCTTCCGTCTAGTCTCTACACCTTCTCAATACAAGAGGCTCGTATTGAGCTTGGCTCGGGATTACCATGCTAAAGGTTTCCCCGAATTTGAAAGGTTCTACCTAAAGGGTTTCCCCTAAAGGCACTCAAATTTTTAAAAGAATTAAGTCCGGTCCATATGCCAGTTCTGGTACAGGGCCATTTGTTTTAGTGGCTCCGTGTATAGGACTTGAACCTATAACAAATCGGTTAACAGCCGATTGCTCTACCAATTGAGCTAACACAGATTACATTTTGGTACGCTCGACAGGAATCGAACCTGTAACCCTTAGATTAGAAGTCTAATGCTCTATCCTATTGAGCTACGAGCGCATGATTTAGTGGCTCCGCGTATAGGACTTGAACCTATAACAAATCGGTTAACAGCCGATTGCTCTGCCAATTGAGCTAACGCGGAACTTGTTTTAATGGTTCCAGATGCCCCGTCTTACTAGGAACAGCTAACCTCACGGTTTAGCCCATCTGGAATAAGTTATAAGTTGGTAGGAGGGATGGGATTTGAACCCATGACCGTTCGTGTATAAGACGAATGCTCTGACCGGGCTGAGCTACCCTCCTTCAAGCTATTATAGCGAGGAGAGCTTCGTAACCAACCCTAAATTATTCCCTTTACAGCTATGTGTTGCCCAGATTGTCGGCGTCAACGATCAGGTAGTTGAAGGTAGAGTAGTTGTTTACGGAGTTACCCGAACTACCGTTTACAGCCTGATAAGCCCAAACATCACAAGGCCCGACAAACTCCAGCGGAAGCTCTAAAGATAACATGAAAGGTCCAGTAGCTTTTGTGGAGTAAATAAAAGGATTAAATTCATAAGAGGACGACCCTTCTCCGGTGTTTCCAGAAACAACCATTTTTGCTACTTGGCATTGTCCATCGGCGGTGTTACCGTTGGCGTTTGCGGCAGTAATGCTAAAGATGAGTAGTTTTTTTCCTTCTGGTATACCCCCTAAATGAGTCTCTACATGAGGGCTTGTGTTTGCTACTCCAGACCACAAAGCCATAGAAGTCCCTGGTGTGCTACTTAAATTTACGACGAGAGTATCTAATGTACCAGATTCCTTTATAGGTCCTGGCTTTGTTGAGTGTACAGAACCAAAAGAACTAAAAGAAAAAGGATCTACGGGCATTATGCTATCTCCTCTTTAGTTGTTGTGTAATATATAGACACAGCCGTTGTTAATGCCATTGATCCAGATACCACAGCTAACCACGACAACTTTGAGTTTTGGGTTATTTTTATCGGAGTATCATAAGCTATAAAAAAGGGACCGTTTTGGGTGGCTACCGCACCTAAATATTTTTTTCCATCTTCATCAACAAGGAATCCTCCTTGGAAAGCATTAGACCCTGTTGTGAGGGACAAACCCCAAACATATATTGTTCCGTAGCTGTCTGAGGAAGAAGGAGCTAATGTTAAATCCTGTGTAGCTCCATTAGCTAATGAAGCTACAGAAACACCAGAAGATTGTAGTGTCGCCCACTCTCTTTGGAAAGCGGGTGTTGCTTGTTTTACGCTACCAAAAGGTTTACTAAATGCTGAACCTGCCATGTCATACTTATATAGACAACTTCATTGTCGTGTTGCGTGGATAATAATACCCAACTAGCTTATCTGCTTCGTTTACAGGTAAAAGTTCAACATATGGATAGTCTTGTTGTGCGAGATCTTTCAACAGCTTTCTTTCTGTTCCGATATTTACAACGCCACTCATATCTTTCTTGATCGCTTCCACGATCTTGGGGGCTATCACATCTACCCAATCTGCGTTAGTCCACACAGGATGAAACACCTTTGTTAAAGCGTCTTTTCCCCAGGTTCCTCTTTCTTTGAACGAGGTGCGAATAATCAAATCACTCTTCAAGCACATCGACTCACCAACTTTTTTTGTAAAAGCATAATGACAGAGTTTAGATGGATCCTGTGTGACATAATCTGAGGAGATGTAGACTAACTTCGCTTGGTTCTGTCTTGCGAAGTTAGCTACTTTTTCTGTTCCAATTACGTTTACATCAAAACAATCTATTTTGTTCTCCTCTGCTTTGGTTAGGTTTGTGTATGCCGCAGCATGAATAACGATATCTGGATCTTCGATGTAAGGCGCGGAACATTTCGTAATATCCCATTCCTGCCTGGAGGGAGCTATTACTCTAGCTCCCTCCTCTTCTAGAAGTGGAATCAGATGCTTTCCTAATCTTCCACTTCCACCAGTAACAACAATGTTCTTATCTTTCAACAACATCTTTTTTAAGTTCATCAGCCAAGAAATCGGTCAAATCTCTGCCGATCCACGGAAACAGCAGGAACTGGTCTAGCTTTCTTGTGTTAAGTCTGTATATTCTGTCGTGACCAAGACGATCTTTTACTTCTTCTCGTTTGATCTTCTTTTCGCTAACTTCTTCCATCATGTTGAGAAGAGCGTTGTTGGTCATATCCTTTCCTAGACTGATGTTGAAAACTTCGTTAACAGTCTGTTCGTGGGTCATAAGACCGTAGATAATTTCTACATGGTCATCTACATGAATCCATTCCCGAACCTGGTTTCCATCACCATAAACAGGGATTGGTTTATCTTCCTTGATACATTGAATAGCCTTTGGAATCATTTTTTCGGGATGTTGGTTTGGGCCAAAGTTATTACAGCACCGAGTAATAAGGTAAGGGATGTCGAAAGTTCTGGCGGCTGACATTACCATCAGATCAGCAGAAGCTTTTGCCGCAGAATAGTAAGAGGATGGGCGAAGCCTAAAAGACTCGTCAGCAAGTCTAGATCCTTTACGAAGATCATTCATGTCCCCATAAACTTCGTCTGTGGATACCTGAACAAACCTGTCCAGTTTACAATACTTTCTACCGCCCTCTAAGAGATTGAACGTTCCTCCGATGTTGGAATCAATGAAAGGCTTTCCGTTCTCTATGGAGTTGTCTACGTGCGTCTCAGCGGCAAAGTTTACGATGTAGTTAACGTTACGTAAGCATTTATGCTTCTCAAACATATCTGGGTCTGAGATATCACATTTGAGGAAGATGTATCTATCTTCATCATTTCGGATGTTTTCGCTTACACGAGTTTCATCGGCAGCGTAGGTCATTTTATCGATGTTGATAATTTGCCAATCAGTTAGTCGATATACAACATCAACGAATCGTGATCCAATGAACCCATATCCACCCGTAACAATTATTTTCTTTCTCATAGTTTTTTGTCTTCGTAGAATTTATTGGTAGCTCTGGCTAGTGAATCGAAAGTTCCACAATCAATCCATGTGCCATACAGTTTGTGTGCTTTGAACAGACCTTGCTCCAGATACATTCTGTTTAGATCTGTAACTTCCAGTTCTTGTCTTGCTGAGGGTTCTAGCAACCGTATCTTGTCAAATACTGTGTGGTCATACATATACAGACCAACTACAGCATCTTTTGACGGAGGGTTGATAGGCTTTTCTATTATGTCGATTACTTGTCCTTCTTCTCCGTATTTGACGACGCCGAATCTCTCGGGGTCTTCCACTCGCTTTGTAAAGACATAACAACCGAAATCGCTCCTAAAACTATCCACAACACCACGAATATCATCAGCAATAATATTGTCACCAAGAATAACAACACATTTTTCATCACCGACGAAAGATTCTGCCATAGACAGCGCATCAGCAATACCGCCTTCTCCTTCTTGATATCCATAATGTAGTTTGTTCAACCCAAAATCTTCGCCGTTTCTAAGAACTCTAATGAAATCCCCAGCGTGTTGTCCTCCAGTAACGACCATGATATCTTTTATTCCAGCATCAACCAATGTTTGTATTGGATAATGAACCATTGGTCGATCATATACTGGCAGTAAGTGCTTATTTGTAGCGTATGTAAGCGGTCTAAGACGAGACCCTAGACCGCCAGCAAGAACTATACCTTTCATACCCATATTATAGGTAAAATAAAAAAATAGCGTGAGAAAAATCTCACGCTATAAAGGTAAAACTAGAACTTATTCTCAGCTAATGCTATCCTTGCGGTAAGCCCGGAAAGAATTACGAGCAGGAGAACCGACTCGTTTCATGAGAACCCGCTCCTTGGTTTGGAGCGACCACGGCTGGTTTTGAATCTTTCGCCACTCGTTCTGAATTCGGGTCGCTTGACCCTTGGTCATGTAGTTGGTGTTGAAACCGCGAAGCGAATACTGATTCTCAGCAGTCACCAGAACACTAGGGTTCGGATCGCCGTTGTAGTTCTTGTAGCTAAATTCCTTGTGATACATATTTTCTCCTTTTTATGTTATCGTGGGGAGGTCGGCGTGACCCCCGCTCCATGATATATTATAGCTACGGCGGCGGAGTTTTGGAGTAAAATCCTATTTTTCTTTGTTGATGGTCGTTTTGAGCCACTCCATATCACCAGAAAGCTTTGCTACCTCTACCCTGAGAATGGTGACATTCTCGTTGAGGGCTTCTAGTTGCTCCGCATTTCTGTTTTCCAGGGAAGTAACACGCTTCTCTAGGGCTATGTGTTCGGCTTTCTGGACACCCCACGATACTCCTACAGCAACGAAAGATAGGCTTAGTGTGATGATGCTACTCCAGCCGATTTTAGTAAGCTTTGACTCCGAGGAATTCATTTTTGTTGAATACAGCTTTATACTTTTCAGAAGACTCACCTTTTAGAATCTCATCTGCGATCTTGATAGTGATGTTATTCTTGATGAATCTTTTTATGTTTCTTGCTCCGTAATCCTCGGAGAAAGCGTTGTCTGTTACAAAGTCTACCAACTTCTTGGTAATACGAATTGGTAGCTTTTTTAGTTGAAGGCGGACGATCTTTTCTGCGTCATCTTTATCTAGGGATCTAAAGTAAACAACACTGTCTAATCTGTTTCTAAATTCTGGAGAAAATCTATCCTTATATGCTTTTTCGATATCTTCTTTACAAGTTTCGTAGGTTTTTTTGGTGTCTCCGAATCCGACACTTGTTTTTCCTACAACATCCTTCAAACCAATGTTGCTTGTGAATATTATAAGGGACTTGCTGAAGTCTAGTTGAACTCCATGAGAGTCTGTAATGGTTCCTTCGTCCATGAGATTCAGAAGCAAATCGAACAGCTTGTCGTGAGCTTTTTCAATCTCATCGAACACAATAACCCATTCGTTTGACTTTTCCGCCCTGTCAGCAAGAATACCTTTCTCGTTATGTCCGACATATCCAGGAGGGCTTCCGATCAACTTAGCATACTCGTGTGAGTTGGAATACTCTCCACAGTTGATTTTGAGTAGCTTGTTTTGGGTTCCAAAAACTCTCTTGGAGAGTTCTCTTGCTAACTCAGTCTTTCCTACACCAGTAGGTCCGATGAAGAACAGGTTTGAATTCTTACACAACCCAGACTTCATAAGCCTTAGCTGGGTCATCACTTCTTCAATAGCGGCGTCCTGACCTATGATAGTATTTTTGATTTCTTCTTCGATGGAAGAGAAATCTGAGAAGGTGAGCTTCTTTTTTTTTGAAACGGGCTTTGATTCTGTGCTTTTCTCTTCGATATATGAGTTGATCGTCTTGTTAATCATCTCAAGAGAGAACCCGTGGTAGATCTCTGTAACACACTCAAACAGAGCTTCTGCGGCTCCGTCCCCCGGCTTTGATTTGTCGAGAACACTTTCATAGCCAATTACGAGGTTGCTGAGGACGAAGTCTACATACTCGGTAATGGAGTAGTTAGGGGTTGTAATAGCTTCCAGCATGGAAACAACAAGCCCATCAAGCTCTGAGTCGTTCAGTTTTTTTACTGGGACGAAACGATCTAGTGAGTGTGAGTAGACGATAAATTTATCTTTGAACTCTTTTCGCATCATTGGTCTAGGTCTTCAAACGACAGGTTTTTAGTTTCTTTGTTAGTTTTCATTTCGGCTTGAGTCATCTTGAGCATCAAGTCTAGCACCTTAACAACCTTATCGTTTGCGCCTTGCGCTAAGTCCAAAGCTTTAGACATTTCTGCCTTTGCTTTATCATCTAGAGGATTGTTCGCTACCATCTGCTTGAAATACTCAAAAGCCTCTAACGCCATTTTTCTATCTTGAGCGCAATCGCGAACTACATCCTTGGCTAGTTTCTGGACTCTAGGCTCAGAAAAGTAGCTTGTCTTAGGTATGTATAGTTTTGGCATCAATCTAGCGGTGTTTTTCTTTTTTGTAAGTTCTTGTATTTCTTTGTTGCGTATCCAGCTTTCGCCATACCTTGTGAGGTTTTTGGCATTTTAGCCGGACCGTGTTTTACGTTAGTTCTCTTGGAATAAGCCTTGATTACGTTGATAGGTGTTTTTCCGGGATAACCCTTCACAACCTTATTCTGTGATTTCTCACCCCAAGTTCCTTTTGTAATAACGTAAATTCTATCGGAAGCCGGAGTAGTAAAATAGTGACCATAGGAGTGCTTGGAAAGAGCATCAGAGATAGAGGAGTGAACAGGAACCTTCGATTTCTTTGAAGTGTCCAGTTTTCCTCTTTTCTTTACGTGAACTTCTGTGTTTCCAGACTTTGCCTTGGTCATAATTACAATCCTCAGTAGTATTTAGTCCTTAAACCCAAAACTATCCTTGATTTTATACTCAGGACGGTAATTTTCTATTACTGAGTATCTCTCCTTTTTGGTTTCTTTGTTGGTTTTTACTGTGTTGGTGGAGGTCTTAGTGCGTTGTTTCTTGGGAGTTTTCTTTTCTGGTATAAGCGACAGAACAGCCTTCTTTACGGTGTTTGTCACTATGTAAGCGGACATAGGTATCCATACGACCATGAAAAATACTCCTGCGAAGTATCCTAACCACCCCGCTATTTTGAAAGCTAAATCCTCAATCATTTATTCTCAGGTTTCCACCAATCCATTCCGACAAATGTGTCGGGCGTTGCTCTTTCCTCATCCGGGTTGGATGGGTCGTAACGCTTGGTCACAAGGTATAATAGTCCACACGGCTCCGTTCCCACACAGGTTAATCCATGCCATTCTCCTGCTTTGATATGTATGACGCACGGATTATGTTCCCCTATGAAATACTTCTCTGCTCCTTCTTCGTCAGAGTAAACCCCAACCTGAGCCATACCCTTTAAAACACAAAAGTAATCATCCTGATGTTCATGTCTGTGCCACGCTTTCACAATGCCAGGATACAGAATTGAATAGTTTATCTGAAACTCAGGATGATCTCCAGAATAAATGTCGTTCAGACTCCACCCACGAGAATCAGCAAACTTTTTTAGAGGAATTACGCGACTCATTTGATTGTTCCATCCTCAATCATCTCAGCAAGAGCTTCAGTCAGCTCAGCTGCTCGGAATTTATTTGTTCCATCTAGAGAATACCAGCCCTTTGATGGCATAGTAACATAGCCGTTCTTATACGCAGATGTTGTTAGTCCGTAATTCTTGGACAGACCTTCGTTGTAGAGCAGTTTGAACTCACAATCCTGGTATGGAACTGTTACCTTGTTCTTTACGCATTTGATGGTTCCTTTGATTCCAAGAGGATTTTTCATTTCGTCATAAATGACGTCGCTCTTGGTAGATCCTGTTTCTAGCGAAACAGCGCAATAATATAGAAGAGCTTTTCCTCCACCAGCTTTTGTTCTTGGATCTCCAAAAACAAGACCGACTTTACTGCGAACCTGATTGATAATAATCAATGCGGCTTTATGCTTTCTTAGTAGAGGGTTGATTCTGCGAAGGCATTGTCCGGCGACTTTAGCTCTCAAAGCTCCGGCGATCTCACTATTACTACCTAGATCGCCCTCCATCTCTTTGCGGGTCGGTGATACACCAATAGAATCATAACCAATAACAATAGGAGTATCTTTGTCCTTTTCACGAATAGCTACAATTGCTTTTTCGATTGTCTCAAAACAATCTTCCATTGTTTCTGGCATAGCGTAAATCAGCTTCTCAGAATCAACACCTAGAATTTTCGCAAAAGAAGGTGAATAAGCGTGTTCGTTATCAACCATTACGGTGTAGTAACCTTTCTTTTGTGCGCCAACAAAAGCGTGAGTTAGGAATACAGTTTTCGCGGTAGAAGATTCCCCGTAAATCTCTGTTATTCCCCCAATAGGAAATCCTCCATTGTAACTACCTGAAATGATTTTATTCAGAGCGTAGGATCCAGAATCCACGAATCCGTGAACCTGGGATTCTTCAGACAGAAGACTCACTCCGTCAAGGCGTTTACAGATATCATCTAAAAAATTAGCCATGCCCTATTATAGGCATGGCTAATAGTCTTTTGACTTATACTTCCTTTACTTTTTCGTAGTCTTTTTCTTTGAAGCTTTTGGTTTTGCTTCAACAACCTCTTCGACTACTTTGGCAGCTTC
>Ga0208160_1000350_pt1 | contig 22358 bp, 46 predicted proteins | sample CB_VirMetaG_FD_184536 | JGI IMG/M metagenome (GOLD analysis project Ga0208160, IMG submission 184536) | Freshwater to marine saline gradient viral communities from Chesapeake Bay - CB_1504_1 Viral MetaG (SPAdes) (version 4) | ecosystem: Environmental > Aquatic > Marine > Coastal | place: USA... | reverse complement strand
CTACTTCCTCAACTTGTTTAGACATTTTTAAAGATTCAATCTCTTTTCTTAATGCTTCAATCTCACTAAAGAAAGTTTCTTTAGATACTGATTCAACAATTTTCTTTGGTGTATTTTCTACACTCATTTCTTGCTCTACTTCAACTTCAACTTCTGCAACTGGTTCTTCAGCAGGTGCTTCTGTTTGTTTGATTTCAGCAATAATACCTTCTTCAGCTATGGTAAGAGTCATACCATCTTCTAGCGTATATTCTCCAACAGGTAATGCAACTCTATCTTCACCGTTTACGATAAAAATAGATTGACCTGCTTCAAATAATTCTGCTTCAACAATAGTACCATTATCTAAAGCCATTTGAGTAAGTTTTACTTCCATCCCCAATAAGGTTTTAATTTGGTTAATTACGTTCGACATTTATATTTAATTTAGTTATTATAAAGATTTTGCTAAACTATCAACAGAAGAAAATAGTTTTTTGTATTCATTTGCTTTTGCAGATAATTCTTTTTTATATCCACCATAACCTGTGTCACCTAAACCTAAATCTTTTGCTTTTTTCTCTAATTCGTTAATCATTTCAACTGCATTATTAGCATTTTGATAAGCAACTCTAACATTGTCAGCATAAGCTATTAAACCATCTTGTGCTTTACTTTTTGCTTTTTCTACATTTCCTTTTAATCCTTTATACTTTTGTATTTCAGAATTTATTTCATCAGTTAAAGCTAAATCAACTTTATGGTTAGCAAGTTCTGTTTTAAATAATTTTTCTCCTACGGATTTTAGTGTATTCATTGACTTTTGTTTTTAAAATTAATATTATAAAGATTTGTTATATTTTTAACATTTAGTTACTTACTCTTACTATTGTTCTTGTGCCATTAACATTTTCTATTGTTGGTTCTGCATTTTGGTTTGTAGTTGAACCTATGCCTTGTGCTTGTAAATCTCCATTACAACATTCTTTATTGTATGTTCCATCTTTACAAAGACAACCTCTATTACCTCCTTTTGGACTTGTTTTACTTTTTGTAGCTTTACTCATTATACGTTATTTAAAATTTGTTTTATTTTTTCAATTAATATTTCTTCTTCATTTTGTTTAGATAATTCTTTTTTAGATTCTAATTTGTCGGCAAAATATCCTTCCAAACTTAGACCTTTTACCTTACCTGTTTTAACGTAATCATTCCAAATTTCATCATTATCAACTTTTATACTTGCCATCCAAGTACCAATAGGAACACTTAAATTGTAAATAGAACTTTTATCTTTTTGCAAATCCTCAACTATCCAACTTTCAACAACAGTTAAACCTTTAATTGGTTTAGAATGTTCTAAAGTCCAATTTGATTGATTACCATTTTTAAAAAACAATTGCGATGCTTTTACGACAGTATCTTTAGAAAAATAGATATAATATTCATCTTCTCCATTACGTCTATAAATTGGCTTTTCGGGTATTAACACTGCACCCATTAAAATACGCTTTTCTTTACTTACTTCTGCAAGTTTAATTTCTTCTGTTTTTAATGCAACAAAGTCAGATTCAATAGCAGGGTTTTCAACTACGCTAATAGCTTCAACACCACTCATTTCATCTTTGTCATCTATAATTAATTCAATTATGTTATTTGTTTTTTATTTAAAAATTAATATTTATTAGTTTTGTTTTATCCTAAAGTAGCGTTATTAATTATGTTACGATTTAAAGATTGAGCAGTTGTAACATTTCCTGCAACTACATACGCTTGAACAGGTTGTTGACTTCCTAAAGTTTGTGCTATTTGATTAACTCCTGTATTACCTACTACGTTAAATTGTGGTGCGTTTGGTGCTTGTACCGAAGTTGCCGTTGGTGCTGAACCTCCACCACCTCCATTTGGTGTTTTAACTGCTAATATTTTTTTAACATTTGCTATACCACTTGCTACTGCTACACCTGCTGCTGCTGCCCCTAATGCTGGTCCTATAATTGGAATCCCTGACAAAGATTGATAAGATTGAACTGCTGATTGATAAGTACTAATTGTAGCTTGAGCAATTGCTGCTGCTTTTCCTGCTGCAGTTTGTTCTCCTAAAAGACTTGCTATATTACCAAGTAAATTAGATACTGCATTTATATTATCTTCTTTAGCTTTTCTTTCTGCTTCTGCAATAGTTATTCTTGCTGCTGTTTGCTCTTTTTCATTAGTAGTTAATGCTTGTTGAATTTCTTGTTGTTTTAAAAGATATTCATTTTCTGCATCTTGTCTTGCTTGTGTACCTTCTTTATATAAAAGTTTTTTACGTTCTAAATCAGCTAAATCTAATTCTTGTTGAAGTTCTAAAAGTTCTTTTTGTCTTTCAAGTTTAGCAATTGCGTCAGTTTCTTGTTGTTCTTCAAATTCTTTAGCTTTTAAACTTAATTCGTTTCTTGTATCAATTTCACTTTGAAGTAATTCATTAGATTCTTTATTTAAAGCAATTTCATTTGATTTTTGTTCACTTCTTAAACCATCAATTTGTGCTTGAACTCCTTTTACATTATTATTAGCATCTATTAAAGCAACTTCATTTTCAATAGATTTGTTTAATCTGTATTGATTAGCTGCTGCTTGTACTTGCAAATTAGCTTGTTTAAGCATTGCTTTTTCTTGCTCATCTAATACTTTAGCTAATTCATCATTAGCTTTAATTCTTTCTTGTATAGATTTAGTATCATCATCTCTTATTTGCCTTTGTAATTCTGCTTGTCTGTCATATTGTTCAACCAAACCTGCTTGAATTGCTACTGCTCTTAATGCTGCGTTCTCTTGTGCTTGTAGTGCTTCTGCACTTCTAAAAGTTTCTTTTGCATAGTTTGCTGCTGCGTTTGCTAAATCACCAACTTTACCAACAGTATCATCAACACCTGTAAAGACATCAACCATTTCTTTACCTGCTTCTTTGATTGAATCTAAAGCACCACTAAAATCACCTTCAAATAATTTCTTTAATGCATCAGCAACAAAACCTGCAACTTCTAAAGCACTATTAAACCTTTCAATTATGTTTTCTTTAATTAATTGTCCAAATTGTTTTAAAGATTCAACAGGATTTTCAAATATATTTTTAAAGAAATCTACAATACCACCTGCATTTTTATTAATGTAATTAAAGAAGTCATTAAACGCAATTGATAACGCTTTGAATGTAGCTCCAAATTTATCAGCAATAACTTGATTGCTTTGAAACAAGTCTTTTAATATATTAAATGCTTCAATAACTAAACCAACACCCATAGCTTTTAATGCTAAACCTGCTGATTTAAAGCCTGCTGATAAAGATTTAGTTGATTTACTAGCAGCATCAACACCTTTTTCAATATTCTTTATTGACTTATTTGCTTCTTCACCTAATCCTTCAAACTGATTTACAACCTTGCCTAAATTCTTTTCAGCATCTTTAGAATCTACGTTTATATTTATTGTTTTTTCAATTGCCATTTTAATTGTTGTTTAAATTCTTTAATGTTAGTTGGTAGTTTGTATTTCCCTTTTGCTATGTCAATAGCTTCGCTTGTTCCAATCTTTTGAAACTCCATCATTTGAATAATTAGTTTAAGCATCTTGTTGTATTATTATTAAATCATTTTTATCACTTATTATAGCAGCTACTTTAGCAAGTCCTGATGAATTGATATTTAACTCTACAACTACATAAGTATCATAGTCTGTTACCCTACTAATCATAGAATCAATATCAGAATCAATAGACCAAGTTAATGGTTCGTTAGAAGTGTTATAAAAAGTCAACGCTTGTTCTGTATTATCGTAGTTAACTAAACGTGAGTTGTTAAAGTTTATACTTCTAAAATCTTGTATTAATTCAAAATCACTTTCAAAAGTTGTTAAGTCTGTTGTGTATTGGTTTATGATATATCTTTTATCTCTTATAACTATTCTATCATTTAATTTTAAACCAAGTAATTGAGCATAAGATAAACGCATTTTTACTTTTAGCATTCGTGATTTCAAAGAATAAAGATTGCTTAAATACGGTAGGTAATAATTACTAAATAACGTGTTGTTAATTGGATTCAAAGTAAAGCTACTAAACTCAATTCCAAAATTTAAAGTATGGATTTGGTTTAGATAGTTTACGTCTTGACCAAATACATTGTAATTACTTATTGTTTCGTGACCACTACCAGCATCAAATTGAAAGTCGCAACCTACATTATCATATTTATATAAAATAATTGGTTTTGGTGCATAGGTATTTAAATCGGGTTTTAATGTGTAACCAACTTGTAAATCAGTTCCTGTAAATTTATTGAACAATAAGTTTTCAAAAGGTAATTGTATCGTATAATCAGCACCATCGTTGTTGAAGTTTTCAGAAGCATCACCATATTCACGTGAATTAACATCATAGAAATTTCTACTTAATAAATTCTCACTTTTTTGATACTTTAAATCTATTTTCTTGTATGGTTTAATTCTATTAAATTCAAAATCACTAATGCAGTACTCACTAAAATCTTTTATATCTCCTTGATAATACCATTGCTCTAATTGTTCTAAAGTAAAATCAGTACCATTAATTGAAAACGCAGTTAAATTAAACATTTTTAAAACACCACTTACAAAGTCGGCTACTTTTATATCAGGTGCAAATTGTGTTAAGTCAATATTATTGTTAGTTGTTCCACTTCCTGAACCACTAAATAAAGTTATAAATTGACTTGGTCCTAATGGGTCATATTCAAAGTACTGTGCTAAATAATTAAATGTATAAGAACTTGTTATGTTTGTTTGTATTTCAAAATAGTATTCACCAAGTCCTACGTTTGAATCAATTGTAAAAGATACATTTGTTCCTGTTCCGTTTAAAGTTGTATATAAAGCACCATTTTTATAAATGTTAAATAGGTAAGTTAATGAACTTGGAAAAGTTAAGTTGATTTGAAAACTTAATTGGCTTTCTGTATAGCTATCAGGAAAAGTTAAAAGTGTAACTGTATCGTTTGTGGAATTTACAACTATCCAAGTGTCTGTATCTGTAACTGTAAAGTTTATCCTTTGCTTTTCACTTAAGTTAAGCATTTGTTTTGCTTCGCCATTCTTTAACCATAGAAACGCATTATCAAATCTACTTTGTTGCAGAAAGTCGCCATTAAATGTTACGTTGTATTTTGTGGCTATTGCGTCAAATATCCTATTCAATTTTATTGCAGGAAATAACTCTTTATAATCTATTGAACCTCCAGAGTTATGAATATTATTTGAGCCACCACCACCACCAGTACTGTATTGCCAATCCCTATCTGAACTAATTAAAGGAAAATGAATATCTAAATCAGAAGTTGAAGTAATGCTATTTTTTACATTTGGTCCTGTATACTCAATTGTATAATCATTTAAAGTTTCAACGTCTTTTAATTTATCTTCACCAAATGCATCAGTAAGTGATTTTAAATTTCCATAAAATACTATCTTATAATCTTCTATTTTATTGTTTTTAATCGATGCACTTTCTAGCTGCCATTTACCAACTCTAAAAAGTTGTGTATCTATTTCAATGTAACCATCATAACGTTGTCTTTGGTCAAAAGATTCTTCAATAGAATTTTCGTACCAATGTTTAAATATTGAATTGTTGTTATCACTTGCAGGAATAGTAAAAGAATTAGAGTAGTCAGTAAAGACCTTACTAATGTCATTTATGTTTTGAATAGAAGAAGTAACGCTAATTGTTTCATCATCAAATAATTCTATTTGTTTTGAAATCCCATCAATATAAATATATAAAGACACTATCATATTACATCATTTATTAAACCGTAGTTAAATTCAAATTCTATTTCGTAGTTTATATTCTTATCCTTTAAACTTGTCTTTACATCAAAGTTTTGACTTTTAACAATTGCAGGTTTATTATCTAATAAAACAGTTTTACTTAAAAGCAAATCTTGTATAAGTTCTGAATAGTTTTCATCAACCCAACCTGTATTACATTTGATTGTCTGTTTACCTTGTTTATTATATACTTGTTTCTGCCCTTGTAAGACATTATAATCTACGTTTGATGGTAATAGATTAAAGTCTTTAGAATTTACTTCTATTGCACTACTATTAGCCTTAAAGAATGTAAGAAATTCCCAACCACCATAACGATTAATAAAATTACAAATTAAAGGCGTGTATTTAGGTTCGCAAACTGATAAAGCAATAGTTTTAAATTTCTCATCTTCATTTTGAAAGAACTGACTTAAATTACCAGTTGTTAAACTATTATTCAATGGCAACTTATATACAGTCGGCTCACTTGGTGTAAAACTAAATAAACCATCAGGAGTATTCCATTGACAAGCCTCTGCCTCTAAAAATATATTTAAGTATTTTTGTCTATCTGCAGTTATATAATTAATAATTTCGGTATTAAACATTGGAACATATAAAGCAGTAGTTGAATAATTATATCCATCTAAATATTGGCTATAACCATTTAAGCAAACAATTGTTTCCGTATTTAATAAAGTATAATTACCTATTGTAGTTTCTTTGTATCTTTTAACTTGTACAAAACACCAAGTGTTAACATCTTCGGGGGTTGGTTCTGTTACTATTCTTGGTTCAAGTGGTTTTATAAAATCTTTTGCATAATTGCTTATATTATAAATTGTGTTTGTTTGTGAATCACTCGCAATAACTTTAGCTAATGTATAAGTTGCATTTGTTGGAACACTCTCCCCACTATAATAAAATCTTAATTCTACTTTAGAACCTACTTGTCCTGCTTCATCTATTTCAATAAAATATGGACTTCTAATAAATATCTTTTTCATTATTTCTTGTTAATTGTATATTGTAAAAATTGCTCAACATCTAAACCGTATGCTTCAATTAGTTCATTAGGTAAACGTTCAAATGCTTTTTCAAATGGTGTTGTAAAAAACAAACTTGGCTTAATACCTTTTTTAAATATTGAATTTCTAACTAAATAAGCAGTTGATTGATAACTCAAAAACTTACCTTGTTTATTTCTAAATTGAAATCTTTTATTTTTAACCCAATCAGTAATAGGTTTTAATGGTGGTCTTTTACTTGTATAACTAAATTCTGTGTTGTACTTTTTTTCCGTACCACTAACACCTTTGTCTTGAAACTTACCGTAGTCCTCCATTAAGAAAGCTAATCGAAAACTATTTGCACCAACTTCAATTTCTTTATCTAAACTATTGTACAAATCACTTGTTGTATTCTTACCACCTTTAGTTAAATTGCTTCGTGATTGTTGGATAACGTATTTGGCAAAGTTGTTTAAATATATTTCAGTTTCTTTTCTTAACATTGCTTACTAATTACAAATTGTCATATCGTTACGAACTAATACATCAAATGTAACAGCCCAACCTGCTAAATCATTTTCAAATCTTTCTGTAAATGGTTCAAAGTTTGGAGAACCTGTTAACTCCCAAAAGTCATCTCTTAAATCACCTCTATTTAATCTGTCTAACACTCTAACACCTATTGCCATTTGTGTATTCCAAACATCAACTTTATTACTATCGTCTTTTTGATTTAATATATCCATCATTAAGATAGTTATATTGAAGCTAATAACATTTCCTTGGTGTGTAGCGTTGTTTATCATTATGTGTGATAAGGGAAAGATTGTTTGCTTACTTAAATCAACATCAAATATGTTTCCATCAGTAGCAGTATTTACAAAAGGTTCTTCAAGTAACGCTTCTTTTATTTTGTTTATTAAACTATATACCATTTCTTTTTATATTTTTCATTTCTATTTCAGTTTTTTCTTTTTCAAATAATAACCAAGTCATTAATTGTGTAATTGGTAATTTTGTGACGGCATCAAATTTGAGAACATCTCCTTGACTTGCTGCATAGATTGATTGATACCAACCCCATTTTTTTCCAAAAGATTCTTCGCTGATTCCGATTGTTCCACTTCGTTGTGTATAAAGTCCATCAAACCGTTCACGCAGTCGTTCAGCAAAGTGTAAAAAAAAACCATAGAACCTAAAGCAACGTCTAAAGGCATTTGTTTCATTACATCGCTATACTTATCAGCACCTGTATATTCTTCTATTACATACAATCCATTTGTTTGTGCAGTAATTGGTCTATATAAAATTGCCATAGCTTTATGCATTGTTTGCATATCACTCAAATAGTTTTCTAAATCTATATATTCCCCTGATGTTATATCTTCTATTTTAGGAATGAAACCAAACTCTTTACCGTTTAGTTTAAACTTTAAAACGTGTTTAGCTTGTGATTTTAAAACGTTGTCTAAATGTAAAAGTATTTCGCTTACATCAGCCAACCTAATTCTTGCAACATCTTTTAAATCTATACCACAAAATATTTCAATTGTCTTTTGATTCACAAAATCACTTTGTTCATTATCTTTAGTTAACTTATCAAACTTCTGATATTGTGATAAAGTAATTTCATTTAAAGTTTCTGGAATTTTAATATCAATCTTCATTCTTTTATTTTAAAAATAAAATAAGTTGATATATGTATAAAACAAAAAAAGCAACCATTTCTGATTGCTTAATTTTAAAACTTTTCACTTAATAATTCATACAGTTGATGAATCTTATTAGTTAGTTGTTCTTCTTGTTTATAAAGTTCTGTACCTTGTTTCTTTTTACCATTTGCGTTTATTTCTATTTTAACGTATGGCTTTTTCTTTTTACCTACAAAATACATTTGTTCAGTTGGTATTGGGTAAATTGTTATTCCATTATCCCAACATTTTTTAATCTTCTTGTACACTCTTATAAAGCATTACTAAAGTTATTATTGTGAAGATTGTAACTACATATACATTATCTGAATGCATTGCTACTGTTGCTGAAAATATTCCTACTATTGTTTTCATAATTGTTTGTTTTAAATTACTATACCTAAATTTCTTTTTTCAATAGTTTCAATTTTATTTTCTTTATTTGAAATTCTTACTGAAATTTTTAAAACTTTAACTATTGTTCCTATAAAATATTTATCTTCAATACCTTCAGAAAAATAAACTTTTTGTCCTACTTGATAATCTTGATTTTTAATTGATGTTTTCATAATTGTTATTGTTTGTTTGTTGTTATCTGAGTACAAATATATATTAATTATTAACAATACAAAAACTTTTTACAAACTTTAACAAATTTTAACATTTCAAATAAGTATCATAAAGAATGCATTACTACAATTTATTCAAGTTATTGAACTATATACAATACATTTAACTAGTAAAATAAGCATCAGCTATTCTATACATTTGTTGCATTTTTTTTATTTCGCCTACGTTTCTTGGTAAATTAATTTGAACCTCTACGTCTTTAACGTGATGTATGTAACATTGTATTTTGGCTATTATTTGTCCGTATGTCATTAATAGATATAATAGTTTCCTTTGTGTGGGTTTTCTAACTGTGAAGTCATAGCGTAACGCATAGCATCAATAGCGTGATTGTAAGCATCAATTGGTTTGTTCATTTTGTTACCTTGTTTGTCTACCATCCAAGTGTAATTTCTTAATTCGTTTATTAAGTTCTTACTTCTTGATGTAACGTAAACTTTATTTTGATTAATTAAATTAAGACCATATACGATACTGTCTCTACCTTTGCTAACAGGTAACACATTATGACCATAACTATTCAACTCGGCTATTGATTTTGGTTCTGCACTATCAGCATAAACAATATCGTTTACATCATTTGTTTTTAGTAAGTCACTAATATCTGAATTTAACAAACCTTTCTTGTAAATCAATTCATCAAATATATAAGCATCGTTGTATTTATACATAGCTACTAAACTTGTTGGATCGTTACTATAACCCCAATCCATTCCGTAACACAATAACCTTGCTTCTGTTGGTAATTGTATTTCTTGCCAATCAGGAATACATACACCTTCTAATGAACCTGTTAAACCTAAACCATATACTTGCCACCAATTTTCCCAATAAGATGAAGTCTTTGCTTTTTCTTTTGCTGATTCAATTTCTTTTACTATTGTATCAGATAATGCTTCGTTATCTAAATATGTTAAGGTAATAAAGTCAACATCATTTTGATTTATTATTTCTCTATCTACCCAAAATAAACTTGATGGGTTATAATCTAACCATATTTCACCACTTGTACGAATAGCTAATTGATAGTAAGAATCAAAGTCTACATTATTACATTCGTTAACATACAATACATTACGTCTTGCACCTCGTAGTTTATCAGGTTGGTCAACAGAAAAGAACTCAATATAACTTCCGTTTGAAAATGTATACTTTAAAGTTGATTTGTTAAATTGGTTATCGTTGTATCTACCAAGTGCCATCATTATTTTTAAGAAATCTTTTAATGCACCTCTACGTAAATGTGGTATTGATTCTGATACTACACTAATTTCTAAATTAGATGTTTTAATTGCTCTATCTATCAGAATTGGTAAAATAGAAAAGGTTTTAGAGGCAGATGTACCACCCCTAACCACCTTTATACGCTTTTTAAGACGCAATAACTTCTTTAATGCAGTAGTTATTATAAATTCCATTATCGTGGCTTATATGTCACCTAAATCGTTTAAATCAAATATAGGTTGTTCAGTTGTTAGAGTAACATCTTTTGTTTCTCTTGGTTTACCTGCATAGTAATTATAGAACAATTGTGTGAATTTAAAATCACCACGTTCTAACCCTTTCTCTAATGCAGCAAATGCTAATGGTTCTAATGGTGTTAACTTTTCTATTAAAGCAACTTCTTCTGCTTTAGATTTACGACCACTGTTTGGATGTCCGCCGTTTAATTTTCTTTTATCTTCCATAATTGAAAAACTTTATTATCAATTTAAAAATAATAGATATTACTTATTGTTAAATATCTTTTTATATAATTCATTTACATTTTCTTTATTTATTCCTCTGTTATAATAGAAGTTCATAATTCTTTTTATTCTTTGCAATGGTGTTTGTTTTGATTTCATTATTACTTTTCTATTTCTTTTAATTCATCTGCTAATTCTATTATAGCTTCATTAACTGTTGATTCGTTAAAAGTAGCTTGTACTAATAATCTTTTAAATATATCTAGATACTCGTTAGCATCTAAATCATTTGATGAAGTTTCTACTGTGTATGTATTTCCGTAACTTGTTAATTGTAATTTCATTTATCTTCTATTTTAATTGTTCAAACCATTCAGTAAATCTATCTTCTCCAAATTCTAATCCTTTTGAATTTGAACTACCTTCAATAAAAGCTTCTTTTAAATCCTCCTCACTATACATTCTTTCTTGTTGCCATTTAGCCATTTTAATAAGTTCATTGCTAAAATCATAGGGAATATTACTTTCAATCACAATTCTTTCAGCAGCTTCTTCAAGTGTTTCTTTTAGTTTCATTTATCTTCTATTTTAATTATTACTCTTTTACCTAATTTTTCAGCTATTTCTTCTAACTTGTTAAATCTAATTTGGTTCTTATGTTTAACCCAATCTGAAACTGAATGTTTGTCTAAATCTATTCTATTTCCAAATTCTATTTGTGTACAATTTTCTTTAAAGAATAAATCAGAAAATATATCATTTGTTGTGTATCTTTTCATTATATGTATTTAAGTATAAATTATTAAAAATAGATGTTTTAATTGTTTAAGCATATAGTTAATTAAATTTAGGATAAAATTTAGCTTTTTCATTTAATTCTACAAACGCATTAAACTTAACCTCTATATCTTTATTCTTTAGTAATGGTATTAGTCTTTTGATATTGTTGTTTTCAACTGTTGCTATTTGCATTTGTAAATTATTAATCATTTTCTTTTGGTTATAAATAATTTCTTCTAACCTCTTAACTTCTTTAGAAGCAGTTGTTGACTTGCCCAGCAATATATCTTCCATATCTTGAACTCTTGCACTTGAAAACCTCATAGCATCATATATTTTAATATGGTGGATAATTGTAGAGTGGTCTAAATTCATATACTTACCTATTTCAGTATATTGAAACCCCATTTTTCTCATTACATAAGAAGTACAAGCTTTCATTTCTATGTATTCTTTTTTTCTACATTTCTTTGTAATATCTATTCCTGTTTCTTTTAGTATTATTTCTTTAAAATTCATAATTCATCAAATGTTAATTCTATTTTTATTTCTTCTTGTTCTTTTATTAATAATGTTAAAGCGATAAATGAAGATACTTCTATTGCTAAATGTATTCCAGCACATACTTCGTACTCCTCACGTTCTTCATAGTCTTTTAAAACAATACGCATATCTTCGTGACTACTACCTTCTGATATATTTAATAAGGTAAATGCAAATGCTTCATCTTTTGTTATTTCTAAAACGGACATATATCTTTATTTTTTGGTTTAAGCATAAATAAGTAATACTTTTATATCGGTTAGCCAATAGTTATAAGTAACTTTAAGAAACGTATGTGCCAAGAACTAAATCAGATACAATTCCGCTTCCGTTTTCTTCAAATAGACTTTCATCATATCCAAACGTTACTACTATTTTTTCATCTCTCATATATTCTCTGCCAAAATCTTCCAATGTAATTTCGGCATTATATTTTTTCAATAACTCACATAATTCAACGTGAAAGTTTTTTTGTTTTTCAATTAGTTTCATAAAAAAGCTACTTATAACAGCAATTACACGCTATTGCTATATTGTGATTAATTTAATTATTGTTTTGTATCTTTCAATTCCGTGTTAAACTGAAAGGGTTTTTTATGTTTTTACGCAACATCGTGTAGTTGCAGGACGTTATAATACACCTCTTAAAACGTATTGGTCTAAATCAACTCCTTCTGTCTGAAAGAAGTGTTTGTAGTTCGAAACACCTTGCTCAAATTTAGCTTTACCTTTATCATAAAACTCATCACTACATTCAAAGATTGCTATGTCTAAACTTCCTTTGTCAATAGCTATAAAAACAAAATTATCTACACCAAACATTTCTTTATATAACCACGCTTGTAAATCATAAGAATATTTATCTGCTGAATATCTAAAGTCTTTTATACCAGTAGTAGTCTTTAAATCTATGATAGTGTTTCCTTTTAATATATCTGCTTTTGCTCTAATAGGTACACCATCAATCATAGCTATCTGTGGAACTTCAAATTCTGCTTTTGTTAAGTATTCTTTTACTGCTTCATTGCGTAATAATGCATCACATAATCTTTCTGCTGCTTTCTTTTCAGTTTGTGTGTAAACTTCTTTTCCTGTTTCTTTAGCTAATTTGTATTCTTTACTTGCTTTTGTTGCTGCTTCTACAAATATAATATCATCTAACTTATTAGGTTCTAAAATCATTGTATGAAATAATCTACCATCACGTAATGCTTGTGATTCAGCAGAGCCATATTTTGTTGTAAAATAATAAGTTTTAGGTGAACTTAATAATGTTTTAATGCTTGAACTACTCAAAGCATTTTTACCTAAATAACCATAATAAAAACTATCATCATACATATTATCTAATAGTTCTTCTTTGTTCCAAATCTTGTTGTCAAATGTTTTAATCATAATTTCAAATCGTCTAAGTTGTTCATAGTTTCTTCTGTATTTAATACTTCTTTTATTTGTTGCATATAATCTTCTGACTCATTCCAATCAGTAGTTAATAACTTTCTAACATATCTCAATCTATTTTTAATGTATATGTTATCTAAATCACCTGATAATTGTATTAGGTTATCTATTTCTTCTATTATTATTTGCTTGTTCATCTTCCTACTATTTCTGTTATTTCTCTTATCTTAACTAAAGCATACATATCTCTAAAGATTTTATACGCTTCATCAAAACTTTTTGCTTGTAAGTCTATTTCACAGTCAATGCAATCATCTCCTGTTTCTCTCCAATAAAATACTCTGAATGTTTTCATAATTGTAATACATTTTTAGAGGTTAGCCATTAGTTATAAGTAACTTTACCAACCATTGTTTTCAATAAACTCGATAGAAGTTTGTAATCTTGTTTCTGCTTCGTAAATATCTTTATCTTCTAAAATACACCATTCTAAAAAACAGGATAGTATTTCTTCATCTATAAAAATGCCTACTACTTTTTTATAAGATTTCATACAATTATCAATATTTGCTATATTGTGTAACGGTAAACCATTTTCTCCTAATGGTTCAAGATATAATTTGCTTTTCATAAGCTTTCATTTTTTAATTGTTGTTTTAATTTTCTTCTTGCTGATTTATTGCTTATTGGTTCTGTCATTTCTTCCCACCAATTGCCTATTTTAAAAAATGACCTTTTCCAATCTCCACAACCTTTTATGTTTTTTAATCTTCCTAATGGTTTCATAATAAAAGCTACTTATAAAATCGGTTTTGCTCTATTGCGGTTTTAGTATTAACCAATGTTCGGTTTGTATTTGTTAATTTTGTTTTTAAATCTAATTTCATAATTTGTTTTGTTTAATTGTTTAGCAAATATATAATTTATTTTTTACTTATTAACATTTTAACTAAAATTTAACAAAAAAAAGGTAAGCGTTAACTTACCTATTATCATCAATCCATTTAATTTGTTGCTTTTCTTCGTATTCTATTTCCCTATTTAGATAGTCTAATGCTTTACGAAGTTCTTTTAATCTTTCATCTTTCTTTCCTAATCTTGCACAATACTTTACAACGTTACCAATGTTGAAATTCAAATCATAATCTTTAATAAAATCTATAACATCGTAACCTTTTCCGTTTTCGTAATGCATCTGTGTTGCTCTTGGGTCTACTTTCATATTACTTTAATCTTAAAAATTCTGCTTCACCATATTGCGTGAACCATTCTTTGTTTTCTTTATACTTTTCAATTACTGCATTAATCAAAACTAAATCATCTAAAGTGCTTGATGTTAACTTTAAAACTAAATCATCAATTGCATTTAAAATATTTGTAGTCATTTCTGCATCTGTTTTATATATTTTTGTATATTCCTCAAATACTATTAATTCTAAATCCTTGTTTAAAGAATTAATCCTATGTTTTATTTGCTGCCTGTATTGCGTTGTTAACCTCAAGTTCTCATTAGCTTCTAAAAGTAATTGTGCTAATATAACTGATTTTAAGTATTCTAACTGTGTTTCATTCATTTTAATTTGTTTTCTAATGTTAAATATGTAACTTCTTTTTTTATTCGTTGTGTGTTGTTAAAATGTGTTGTAGCGGGATTCAAATAATTAACTTCCCACTTTGGTTTTAGTTGTAGTAAATCCCAAATGAAAATGCCTTTTGGTGTTGAATTAATGTAAATTGGAATATCTAAATGCTTTTCACATTCTAAAATCATAGCATCATATTTTTTCTTTTCAAGTAACATAGTATCATAATGCTTTTTTCTACATTTTAATTCTATTCTATGCTTTTTACTTGGGCTATAACAATCCCACCTTGACAAAGGGTTTTTTGATTTAACTAAATCAGGATAAGTATTTTCTTTTAGCCAATTAAACAAATCTGCCTCTTTCCAATTTTTCATTTTATTTATTTTGTTCTTCAAATACTATTTTTAAATCGTTTACTTTATCTCTCCAGCACGAACCACAATTTGATGGCTGAATTTTTTCATTAAATACATTTAAGTATATTTCAGTAATTCTCGTTTGTTGCTTTGGTGTTAACTGATTATTTGTAGTTGAAAAGAAAGTTGTTAAATATTCATTATCTACATCAGATAAGCATTCTACTTGCTTGTAAGGAAATAACTTGTTTAAAAAGTCTTTACGTTCATCACAACCACAATCTACACCTGTTGCTTCTGATATTGCTTCAACTACTGATTTGATTCCTGTTGCTTCGGTAATCTTTTCTATTGTATCACCTAAACCTTTTGATTTTCTTTTAGCCATTATTATAGTTTTAAATTATTGTAATCTTCTTTTAGTAATTCTCTCAACTTACCTTTACTATCTTTTAACGTATGAAATATTGAAACAAATGAAATACCTGTTTCAGCAGCTAATTTTCTTATAGAAGTTTTATTATCTCTATATAAAGTAAATAGTTTCTTTTCGTACCAATCCCAACTGTTTACTTCTTCTTCTGCTTTATCTCTAAAATCATTCCAATCTAACTCTTTTTGAATATCGTAGTCATCTTCTAAATTATAAATCTCATCATTAAGTTCTACTTTATTGATTCGCTTACGTATGTTATGTAATTGAAAGTGTATATTTCTAATTATTATAAAAATATAACCTCTATTAACTTTTCCGTTAGTAAACATTTGTTCTTCACTTACATTATATTTATGCAAAAGTAAGTACATTTCTTGAACTATATCTTCTGCAAAATCTTTGTCAAACACAGAAGCTAATTCAACCCAATCTTTATGATACTTTGCAACTTTGTTTAAGATTCCCATAGAATGTTTATTGATAATATACCTACTAAAATTTGAAAAGTGTGCCATTTTTCATCATCTACTTCTTCAACATCATATAAAGCACCAATCATAAAGCCATTTATAATAGCTAATTTAACCTCTTTTCCCATTTGTACTGCGTAAGTCAATACAAGGATTATAAGCCAAAAGAAAGCAAGTAAGTAAATCATATTAAAAAAGTTTTGCAGTTATTTTTCCTACCTTTTTTTCAGTAGTTATAGGTTTAACTTCTAAATTTATTTCTACATTGGTTAATTCAGAATCTAATACAAGAATTGATTTGTATGCTTGTTCTATTTGCGACCAATCTAATACTGAATCAATAGCCAATAATTGCTCAATCATTTGTAACTTAAAAGTTACATCTTTAAAATAAGATAATAGTTCTTTATTGTCTGAATTATAAACTAACATTCTTGAGGTTGAAACCTGCAACTCTTGTAAGTGGTTTTTAATTGTTAAGTTTTCCATAGTGTAAATTTACTAATAAGTTATTAACATTTTATGTCTTTTAGTATATCATACAAATCACCTTCAACTTGTGGTAACCCATAGTTATTAACCTTAAAGTTAAAATCTTCAAAACTTGCGTTTCTACTTCTTTTACAACTTGCTTTTACTAAATCTTTGTTAACTGTATTTAGTTCTAATTGTATTTGTGTTTCTGCTTTCTTTTCTAAAAATGAACCTAAATGTCCTGTTGGTTTATCACTTCCAAAATTAGAATGGATAACTGTAATAATGTGGCAATTTAATTCTTTTGACCAACGCATTAAATGTTGAGCGACTTCACTTGCTTGTTCTATATTATTAACATCAGCACATAAATCAGCTACACCATCAATAATAACTAAACCAATATCCTTTCCTTCCAATTTATCATAAAGTATATATTCAATAAATGCAACACGTTCTTTAAATCCTAATTGTCTTAATGCGTAGGTATGGTACTTATCATCTTTTTTGCCTGACATTTGTAACGGTCTTTTAAAAACCATTGAAGCGTGAAAATTGCCCTGTTCAGTATCAAAATGTATAAGGTGTTTATTTTGTCTATTGCCTCTTAAATCTCCACCAAATCCTTGTAATTCTTCATTCATATATATAGCACTTAATAAAGATATGAAAAATGTTTTCTTTGATTTAGGTGGTGCTTGTATAAAGCTAAAATTACCATAAGTTCCAATAGGAATAGGATAGGATTTGTAACCATCCTTTGTTTCGTATTGCTTAGTTCCACAGCTTATTGCAGGTACAGGAAATTCAATTTCTTCATTTGGATTTATATAGCAATCTTCTTCAAGAACTTGCATTAACATTCTGTTTATTGTTTGCTGTTCTGTTATATCATTAGCCATTTTATTGAATTGTTACTTTTATATCATTAGAAATTGAGCTATTTTTTACAAATGTTCCATTTATCATTTTCCCTTTTCTACTTTGTATTTCATTATAAGCCGAATCAATACAATCTTCAATTTTAAATCCACATAGCTTTGCTAAATTTGTTAAAACCACAACGCAATCTCCAATAGCATCAATTATTTCTGCATCATCATTGTTTAAAATAGCTTTTGATAATTCGCCACATTCTTCTTGTAATTTTAAATACTGTGTTTTAGGGTCCCCTTTTTCATAAATACCTCTTTCTTGTGCCCAATTTCTAATTTTATCAAAATTGCTTTTTCTATAATTAGCATCATAATAGTTTATAAAAGAATTTACATATATAAATCTTTCATTATTATGTTGGGATTTAAAGTTATTATTTAAAATCCAATTTTTAATGTTTTCATCAATAAAATAAATTTCATCTTTAATTTCTATTGTTGATGTTATTTTATCTTTTAAATTAGTTAAATCTGAATTTTTAAAAGTAATAGTTTGCTCTGTTAAGTAATACATAGTTTTGTTTTTTAAGTTAATTAATTCGTAATATTTGTTTCTGTCTTGTTTAAATCCGTGTTTTTTTTGTAAATCTAATTCTAAATTTGATACTAATAATATATTTGTTGTTTTAAATAATATTTTAAAATCTTTATAACCCTGTTGTTTTATAACTCTATTTTCAATATTGTTAGTACAACCAATTTTATTTTTTACTTTATATATATAATACATTAGCTAATTTTTTTACCACACAAAGGATAAATATAAGTGTAATAATCACATCCTTTTTTTATTTTCTTTTTGTTTTGCAATAATACATCTTCTTCTGCAAAATGATTTTTTCTACTATAATAACCAATTTCATTTCTATCGTTAGAATCACATAAAGTGGTTCCAATAAATTTACCATTACAATGATATTCTATAAAAAAACCTGCTTCTTTAAATTTCATAATTTTTTATTTTTATGTAAATATAATATATATATATATAAAACATTAAATTTTAACATTATTTTATCATTTTATTATAATGTCTTTCATAAATATGTAGGTTTTGAGCAAAATGAGTATAAAAACCTTGCTCGACATTTAAAGCATCGCTAATTAATTTATGTAACTTTAAAAATGTATAAGCATCATTGCAAAATCCAAACCATAAATCATTACTTCTCATTAAAACAGTCATATGCAGCTTTTCTGAATCAGGTGTAAAATAAAATTGTATTGATATAGTGCAAGGAGTGTCTTTAGAGTACTCTGAGTGTTCTTTTCCATCGTAGATAGATAGTAATGCACGTCTAGAATATTTGTCCCTCTTAAGCTCATTAATTACGTAATCTAATTGATTGTTTCTACTCCATTGCCAACCATAATTAGAGTTAACATAACCACGTTCATCCATATGGTTATACCATATCTTAGCTGTTTTAGCTATTTCTTTAGCACTTCTATTTTTTGATAGATACCATTCCCATTCTTTTTCAGCATAATCTAATTTAAAGTTTCTAAAATCCGATCTTACTATGTTATCAGAAGTATTTAATATTGTAAATATTTGATTATATATAGCTTTTGTTCCTGTTTCTTGTTGTGGAACTTGACTATCTATTTTTTCATAAAAATATTCAAATGCATCTGTTATTGTATTGAATTGCCACATATATTTTGTTTTCTAATTGGATATTTATATTTATTATCTGTGAACCAATATAATAATTCACCTTCTGTTTTTTCTATATTAAATAATTTACAATATAAAGTTTCACCTGCAAATTTAAAATAATAATATTTGTTTATCTCTAACTTCATTAGTTTCTATTTTTAAATTGTAATTACCTTCATTAATTATTCTATCTAATTCTTTATGTTGCAAATTTATTAATTCTTCTGAATATAAACTACGTAATTTTTCAATATCTTCTTTATTTTTTACATATAAAACTTTTCTTAATGTTTCGTCCTTAATTAACTCTTTGTTTGGGTCGTAATCTATATCAATAGCACATAAAGTACTAGAAGCTAAAGTTTCATATAATCTAAATGTAGCAATGTTATCCTCGTGTTCTTTATCACCTATTATTAAGCTACAAATACTTTTATTTATTATTTCATTTAATTCTCTATGCTTAACCTTATTAATAAATTTACACTGTACATTATTTGTTTTATAGCCAACTAAAAGATTTTTATCATTATTAGATATATATTTTTTTATTTTCTTTTCCCTATGACTTCCTCTTTTATCACCATAATATAATAAATCAAATTCTTTATCGTTTAAATTAATAAAACTTGATTTTTTAAGATTGTTTTTAAATATATAAGTAAAGAAATCTAAATTAACTACTTCTCTATCTACATCTTCATTGAAAAACTTTTTAAGGTCTTTTCCTTGAAAAATATATTTAGCTTTATTGTATATCAATTCCCAATCATTTATATATTCCTCACAGCTATTAAATCTTTCAAAAACAACTTTAGCTGGATTTACTGGTTTTATTCTAGGGTCATTAACTAAAATATAAAAGTTTCTATCTTTCAATTTAGCTATATTTTTAATAAAATCTAACACATATTTATCTAAAACACCACCAAAGAAATTTATAGGAGATAATTGTAAGAAAACATTTTCTACTTTTTCTAAATTAGAATTAATATCAATAAAAAAATCAATATCATTGTTTGTTCTACATTTTTTACCAACTATATCTAAATGCATATTTCTTTCGTTAAATAAATTTTTAAAATATACAATTTCTAAACCTCTATGGTTATTTAAACTATATTGTGGATTCGATAATGAAGTTAATATATTCATATTATTGATTATTTATATAATTATTTAAACTACCTAAATATGCTACTGCATCCAACAAGTTATCTTCTTTGTGATTATATGACTCTCTAGACAACTTTAATGCAATTAATGCTTTATATATAAGTATTGCATCTACTTCATAACCTAACATCCCTGATAATATCAATGCTGCTCTATCCATTCCTTCTTCGAATGGTCCATACATACGTTCTTTTTCTTCTGAACGTAAATTTATAATTTTATTTGCTTCTTCTAAAATATTCATATTGTTTAATTTTTTTGTAAATTTATTAATTAATTTTTTAATATGTAAATTTTAACTTTTAATTAACATAAAAAAAGGGTAGCTTTTACACTACCCAATTAATTTAAAATGGTAAATCTGCAGTTACATCTTCTTTAACTTGTGACGCAGTTTCTTTTTTAACTGCTTTAATGTTACCATCAGTCCACACTACATTTCCGTTACCTAAATAGCTTTTAGCTTTTTTAGCCTCACGTTCTTCTTTAGTTTGTGAATCTGTTAATGAAACATTTTGCCCCCATTGGTTAGCTTCATCGTTAATACTTAATGTACAATTGTAATAAACTGCACCATCTTTACCCATTACAAATTTTTCTTTTGGTAATTTGTCTACTCTAATACTTAAATTGATAATTGAACTCATAATTATATAATTTACTTTGCCTACCTTTTTTTACTGTTGTCGGCTATTCAGTTTTGTTTTTAATTATTTAACTTTTAAAAGTTCTTGTTTTGTTTTAGTTGCTAATTTATACTTTTTTTCGATAACATCAATAGTACCACCACTTTTTAAATATTCAATAGCTTTTGTAAATTCTGGCTGACCTACATTTAACCATTTTTTGTCATCATCAGCTGGGTGGTTATTTGTGGTAACAGACATTCTTTCTTTTAATTCTTGTAACACATCTTTTCCTTTTCCGTGTGTATTAGTTGCATCTGCATCTTGTGTATCATCAATTAGTAAAAGGTTACCTAAAGCGTATTTCTTTGCGTAAGAAGATGCTGAACCAAATGCTTGTGGAATTTGCATACCTTTTTGTGCTAAATCAACACCAACTATTGCAGTTGCACTAATTTCTTGAACACCATCAACATCGTGTATTGTAGCATAAGAAGTGATAATAGGTAAACCTTCAATACTACTAAATACTTCTTTAATTGTAAAGTAAACACCGTATTTGTCGTTAAGTGGTTTTAATGCTTCTAATATATCTTCTGCAGAACGGAAGTTGTATTTACCAAAAGAATTAAACTTTGATTTGTTTGCTTTAAATTCTACTTGGATTTTGCTTAATTTTTCGTGTAATAGTTTCATAATTCGTAAGTTTTTTGTTTAATAATTGTTTTATATTCGTTTGGACATTCTTCTTCGCATAATTCAAATATATGCATTTTAGTTTCATTTAACTTCGCTTCAAGTTCACATACTCTTTTTTGTAATGCTTCAACTTGGAATCTCTGGTAATCAATTAAATCTTTCATTATCTTTCTGCGTAAAATAGTTTAGTAAATACTTCTTCTGCTTTGTATCTTAAATGGAATAATTCATAAGTATAAAATCTTTCCATATTTGGTCTATAAAATATAAACCCTTTTAATTTTTCTGCAAATATGCAGTAGTCGCTTGGTAAATCTGTTTGTTTCATTTGTATATTATTTATTGTTTGATGAGGCAAATATATAAATAGCATTTTAATTACAAACTAT
>Ga0208160_1000349_pt1 | contig 22365 bp, 22 predicted proteins | sample CB_VirMetaG_FD_184536 | JGI IMG/M metagenome (GOLD analysis project Ga0208160, IMG submission 184536) | Freshwater to marine saline gradient viral communities from Chesapeake Bay - CB_1504_1 Viral MetaG (SPAdes) (version 4) | ecosystem: Environmental > Aquatic > Marine > Coastal | place: USA... | reverse complement strand
TTGTAATCTCAGTCTTGTCCTCATAGAAGTCTGTGAGGAACTTGTCTGGAACTAGGTCATAGAAGCAGTGGTCGTCTAAGCTGACCTTAGCCTTGCCTAATGACTTGATAAACGACTTCATTCGCTTGGTAGAGTACTCCCACCTAGAGTGGAGGTGGTCGGGTAGTGGGACATCATCTATGTCATCCACCCCGGCATAGAGTTTAGCATAATCTACACTCTCAGACATAAAGTTAGGAGAGCTATCCCAAGTCTGGGTAAAGCCATGTCCAACATCTTCTTTGTAGATTTTGCCGTCACTGTAGTAGCCGACACACTCAATCTTGTTATCAAGAATCTGAAAAATCATTTAAATATCTGTTGTCCTCACCAGTCCTCTTGTCGAACTGATCTTGTGGGGACATCATAACACCTTCGTCAAATCTTGTCAAGTTGTTTTCGTTGAGGGTAACGTCTCTATAGGCAGTCGTTCCCAAGTTGTATTGAATGTAATCAAGAGCTTTAGATAGAGCTTTTTGATTATTTTTACTTCGAAGGCTTTTGTAAATTGTTAAAGCATTTTTGATATGAAAGCCTCTTCTCTTTTGAGAAACAGTCAAACCGGACTCAGCCAATCTAAAATCATAATATAAGCCTATAGTAGTTTCTGTCTGGTTATAGTAAGCTGGTGTAGCGATACTTGTCTCTCTTAACTTTGGAAGTTCTCTATCTTTGTATGTATAAAAAGCATTAATACAGTTTGATCTAGCAGTTCTATTTTCTTTATATCGAGGATAAGCTTGTACAAATGTAGTATAAAATACAAATAATTCATTATAAAATTCTTCGAAGTATTTTGTAAGGTCTAGTCTTTCATAAAATGTTTCAAAAAATTCTTGTGTTGTTATAACTCTATTCTCATCAGTAATTTGCTCTTTAACAAAAGGTTCTGACTTTTTACTTTTAAAGTTTGATACTATTCTCCACGGTGAGTTTCTATCTATTCTAAATCCATATCTACCGCATAGTTCTTGAAAAACTTCGAAGTTATTATCATTTACAAATTCAAAAGCTAGAGAGTCGTCTCCATATTCTCCTTCGTAGATTTCTATAGCCATACCACTATTATTAACGGTAGTTCTATTTGACTCGTGAAAACCAACTCTAGTAAATGGTTGCTTTGTATCTCTAATATATTGTAATAATAAAAGTATAAAAGAATTAAAATCTTTAACGTCTTCTGTTTCTAAAACATTTTCAAGTCTATCATTAAAAAAACTTTCATATAAAGATTGCTGATTGTCCTGATATTTTAATGTTGGGCTATTCCAGCCTTTAATTGGTTGTAAGGTTCTTTGAAAGAAATCTGATTTGGTATCAATATAACCATCTAAATAAAGAGTCTCATAATGTAATCTCATTTTCTTAAATGCTTGTGAGACATAATTTAAACACAATACAGTGTTTTCATCTGAATCTTTACTTACAATCTCTAAGAAAGATTCCTTTGGATAAACAACTCTTCCTAACTCATCAACCTTACCATATAAAGGTGTATCATACCAAAGATCGAACTGTCTGTCGGTCTGGTCATAAAGATAATCATACAAAACTCTACTATTATAAAGTTCTTTAGTTGTAGAATCATTATTAGCGCTTGGTATGTTAGTCACTAAATTGGCTCCTTAATATCTTTATATAGATCGTTTTGAGGTGGCTGATCAGCGTTGGTCTTTGCCGAGGGGCTAAAGTCACTATTAAGTCCATTGGACAACAGTACAGAAGCATCTAAGCTAAATAAGTCTTCCAAGTATTGTACTACGCTGAGCTTTAATCCAATTGGTGGAATTAAATCTTCTACGTTTTGTTGTGTTACATCAGTACCAGACTTACCTTTTTGAGATGCTGGGTTGAATACCCAAGTTCCTGCTAAAGTTGTTTCATAACTACCAATCGAAACACTGTCGGTTACATTCTGAATAGCGTAATACCCAACGATACCAGGATCAAAAGTGTCCTTATCAATACCAAGTGGGTTCGCTGGTACAGTAAAGAAGCCACCCTTGAAAAATACATTGTTACCAATTGTAGTAACATTAGCAGAATATCTGTACTTTAATAAGACCTCTGCTGAATCTACAAGGGAGTCAGCCCACAAAGCAGTTCTTAAACCTGGAAAATCCTGAGCATTAAAACTAATACTTTTTAATAGACCTGAGTCTGCTCCAATTTTTATATGAGGAGCATTATACCTGATATCTTGTACCTCGTCAAATGGAGGAGTAATAGAAGATAAATTTCTTAAAAGATATGGACTTGTTGTAGGACTACTAATGCTTTTAAGTGGAGTATATAAAACAACTGTTCTTAAATTATCTCTTGTAGCTGATTGGTCTGTTGTCTTTAACTTAGAGGAAAAAGTTTTTAATCTACTCTTTGAGTTTGTTTTATACACCTCTCTAAACAAGGCTACATCTTTTTTATTTCCCGTCATCTTTGTTAAATAAAAGAAAGGTCTAATTGAACCTATGTTGTTTCTACCGAACAAAGAACTATTACTTTCATTACAAATCTTTGGTACTAAGTCAGTCATAATATCATTTAAGAAGTCGCCAAAACTATAGATAATAACATTTTTTGATAAGTAATTTCTGTAATACCATTTTTGAAATTCATCTACAGAGATTAATATATCACCTAAATTTAATGAGTAATCCTTTCCAAAGGCTTTTGTTCTTATATTACTGAATCCGATAAACGGAGCTTGATTATCTTTAAAGTCTTTTTCTAAGTTCTCGTAGGCTGCTGCTACTAAAGCCCTTAAAGAAAAGAACCCAATATCACCAAAAGTCTTGTCTTTGTTAGATCTATCCGCTCCAATAGGAGTATTCATGATAGAACCAATAGTTCTATCTAAAACATTTAATGCCTCATCTCCTGTCTTACCTTTAATTGTTTCAAAAACAATATTGTCTTTAAACTTTTCTGCCGATGAGATTGAAAAAGAAGTTGTCCCCAATAGTGTTGAATCTTTTGCTGTTTGACCTTCTTCTAAAAACATGTTTGTTTTTATTTTAAATTTTCTAGTTTCACCTTCTTTTTCAGAACTGGCTTCAAAGTTAATTTTAAATAACTCTTTATTATTTCTGATAGTCTCAACAATGGTTTGTTTTACTAGTGGACCTAACTGCTCTTTTAGCTTATTAAGAGTTCTTCTTTGCTCTCTAAGTTTATTTTCTAATTCTTTTTTCTTAGATTCAATATTAATTTGGTTATTTTTATTTTGACTTGTACCAGTTACTCTTGCTGCCTGCTTTCTTCTTTCTGATTGAACTTTTAAAATTCTTAACTTGTTTTCTATTTCATTTGAATTTTTTACAAGGTCTCTATAATCTCTTAATAATTTTTTAGTTGATTCGCCAGATGAGAAGTTACCAATTACAAAATCCCCTTTTGGTATTGATACATCAGAGTTTTTGTTAAACAAATCTTGATCTTGTTGAGTTGTATAAGATGTTGATAATCTAATAGAACCATCTTGCTCAAAATTAAATGTGTGTGATTTATATCTTAAAATGAATCTCTTCTTTTCTTTTAATAAAATCTGAGTTTGAATTTTTGGTGGAATAATGGTTGGGTCTGTAAACCTTGAAATACCATATCCATATTCTAAAACCAACTCTTCAAACTTTGGAGCTAAGAAAGCCATCACTTTAATAAAACTGAAGTCTTGTCCATCAATAATCTGTTTTCTTGTTAAAACATTAATATTCTGAAAGAAGAAGTTAATGTCTACATTTACGCTGAGAATATTGCCCAACGCTGGAAACTTTCTATTGACGGTTACAGAGTTAATGCCTGCTCCATCGCCTCTAGCAAACTTACCACCTAGTATTTTAGTCTTTTCGTCTTTAGTGTGTGGATTATATTCATTTTCAGTAGAGAATGATTGGAAAGGGACAACTATCTCTCTCCATGGATCGTTTTCTTTCTTTCTATACCTGTAAATTAATTTTACATAAGGGGTCATCGCAGCTAGCTCTTCAGAACCAATATTAGACATAAACTTTAAATACTCTTCATGCTCTTTTAATAATCTTGGGTTTGCTGGCTTTCCCGGTGTAAAACCTTCTTCGAAATCCTGATGGTGGTCTGGATGGATACTAAAAATTCTATTTCTTGTATTAGCTCTACCATTTATTATTTTTTTATAAACATCGTCTGGTAATCCAGGGACATTGCTTTTCTCAAAGTAATCGTCATATAAAATTCTAGCAAGAGCGCTCCGTGATGAATCTGTAGAACCTCTTTGAACTTGCGGAGTTAAAACTTCATTCAAAAAAGTTTGACGTGATAGACCACCAGGGACTATTGGAAAAAATAATTGTAATGATCCTAAATCTACCGACATATTATAAACCAATTATACTTAATAGTTCGTCTAAAAATAATGGAACTAAGATTGTCTCTCCAAGTTCAACGTGTTGTTCTGTTGGCTTTTTATTAAACCAAGCAATTACCCACCAATACTCAGGGTTATTATAATACTTTGAAGACAGTTTGTAAAATCTATCTCCCACTTTCCAAGTCACAGCAGCAGTTTCAATTAAGTCATATACCTGCTGATTTGGATAAAGTAACTGATTGACGCCAGTTTGTCTTATACCCTGCTCTCCATAGCGTCCTTTAAACGACTTACGGTAACCAGAAGTTGAGTTAATAAATTCTAATAAATTGTTGTATCTAGAAACAGCCATTACTTAATAGCTCCTGTTATTTTACCTATATTTTTATTCTGCTCTGTCCCATTACCTGATGCGGTATCACCAGCGGCTCGTGAAGCGGAGGTACTTGTTGCTTGTGTGTTCGCATCACCTTCTGACTGATTCTTAAAAAATGGTGAGCCTGATGAATCTAGAGTATAAGGGTATTGACCGTTCTCCACATCTAAGAACTCACCTCGCTCGTTAAAACCTGGAGTTCCTTCGTGTAAGACACTCATGTTGAAAGATACTTCGTAAGTTTTAACGTAGACAGCCCCATCTCCATTTCCAGAATCAATTAGAAAGATACCATTAGATTCCAGACCGTGAGTGATATTAATAGAGCCGTTAATATAACCAAGCAAACCTCTTGCTGGATTTGTGTAATCACAAATAAGATTTGCGAATTTAACTCTGATTAATGGTGGAGAGTTAATGATTTTTGTTTTATCATTTTGTGTATTCAAATATGTTGGATATAAATTCTTTACTATTGTGTTAATGTCCGACAAAATTTCTCTAGCGTGTTCTTCCTTAAAGGCAGGCATCATCAAACTAAATGATATTGCTCTTGATGTTCCCTGATAAACTGGGATTGGATCTACACGACCAAATACATCAATAGTGTTAAACTTGGGACTAAAGCTATCTTGTAAGTTTTTCATGTAAGCTGGGAAAGTAAGACTTTCTCCAGTTGTAGGAAACTGAATAAACACGTTAGCAAAAGGATATTTTAATCTAAGCTCTCTTTCTTCATTAGAAGAGTATTGAAGCTTTTGATCTTCCTGTAGCGTTTTCTTTAAAACTTTTAATGCGTCTGCGTTATTATGCAATTTATTATCCTCTTATTTAACGACTCCAGAGAGACCCATCGTTGCCATTACTTGTTTATAGGCAGCGATTTCTGCGGTGGTCATATTACCTCTGCCTTTCAAAGCAGCCATAATGGCGTTTGCTTGGACCGTCTGTCCATTTATTAATTGTTTCAACGTTTCAATCAACTGTGTTGTATTAATATTACCAGCTTTTGCTTCTACAGCAAAATTATCAATTGCTTTTGCGGCGGTATCAATTGAAGGAGTAAACTGATCTAATTTACCCAATAATCTACGCTGAGCTTCCTGAAAACCAAATTGTTTAATATCGGTTACAGATTGAGCTAGTTTTTCAACACCAATTGTGAACTTACCCATTAATTGTTCATTAGTAATTTGAGCTTTTTCTGATCTTTTTGTCATTTCTCTAGCCATACGAGCTTGATCTTCAGTGGTCATAGCCGCTAGGCTTGTAGTCCCTGTAACAAACTTTTGAATCTCTGCTGATTTATCTCTGTTTATTAAAGATCTAATTGTTGCCACATCTACGTTTAATGTACCAGCCAACTCTCTTAAAATAGCTCTCTGACCAATATCGCTCATGCCGCGAATTCGATCACCGACTTGTCCGACTTGTTCAGCAATGTAACGCATTCTTTCAGGCTGGCTCATAAGGGTAGCTTGAACTGCGTCAAATGAACCACCTAAGTTTGAAAGAAGCATGTTGAGCTTACCACCAAACTCCATACCACCTTCAATGGTCTCAAACTGATCTGTTAATCTTGTTAAGTTTGATACATCAGTACCTAATCTACGAGCCACTTGTTGAAAAACTGTAAATTTTCTTAGAGCCTTGTCTGGGTCTAACTCTACAAAGAAGTCCCCAGCGGCAGCAGTGAAATCATTAAAGACTTTCTTTACTGGTTGTCCTGTATCTAAAGCAAACTTTTGTAGTCTTCTAGAAAATACATCTGTTTGAGCAGCAGTAAGCTGTAAACCAGTATCTAGCTGATTAATAAATCTAGTTGAAGTACTTATATCAATATTAAATTTTTTATTAACAGCGGCAATTCTTAGCAAAGCTTCTCTTTGCTGTGGGTATCCTCTAGATAATACGCCCGCTAAGTTGTCTTGGAAATCTTCAAACGCTGCGTTCAGAGTTTTGAAAGTAACATTATAGTTGCTAAGAGCATCTTGCTGCCTTCTTAGTTCTAAAATAAACTTTCTACCATCAACACCACTACGATTTAAACTTATTCTATAATCTTCAATCCTAGTAACAGTACCGCTAAAAGCTTTCATAAGAACATTAGCTGTACTTCCAAGAGTTTTTAGGCTTGTGATTGTAAGATCTGAAAGTGAGCTAACTTGAGAAAGAGCTTTAGCATTTTCTAAAGTTGTTTCGGTTAAATCCTTTAAAGCGTTTTCAAAATCTGTAGCGCCACCAGTCATGGCGATAAATGTATTTGCTAAGTTTTTACCTTCGCCGGTTAAGCTTCCAAGAGATTTACTAGCGCCAGTTCTAGACTTTTGACCAGAAGAGATAGCTTCCTTTAGTCGCTTACCTTCGCCTGGGCTTAACGAACCTTTATTAACTTCACTAACAATATCACTAGAATTAATTCGTCCTGCTAAAGCATCAGCTAACAATTTTTCCGTAATTGGCAATGTATTTCACCTCTCTATAATTAGATTAGTTATCAACTTTATTAGCATCAGTGTGATATTTCAAAAGTTTATCAAAAAACCAGTTTCTTAAATTAATTGGAAGAGAATAAGCTTCAGTGAAACTAAAGTTTGATTTAAATACCATTAAGAATATCTGTTCATAAACAGATTTAAAGTATTCACTCGACAAGCCAAAAAAAGTTTGCCCCGATCGGGACACCTCCTTTGTTGAGATGTCCACATTCTTTACATTCCTGCTGAAAAGTGAAATCAACATCGGGGCTAAAACTATTGTATTGTTTCTTTAAAAACTTTGAATCTTTAAGCAACATTGATTGTACAAATCCATTAATTGTATTTGGATTGTTGTTACCGTCCACAGATACAATCATTCTTCTGTGAAGCTCAACTGTTTCATTTGGTTGAATACCATGCTTCTTTTGTTGTTCTGCTGCTTTATTAATTTGTTTTAGATCGCCAGCAGTCATTATCTTGAACTCAACTTCTTTATTTGATAATGGTAAAGTTACACAAACAGTGTTATTCTCTGTAACTCTCTCTAAATCTATTTCAACAGAACCAAGATCAGATAAACTAATAGAACACTCTACATCTGAGAGGCATGTATTACAACCTATAACAAACTCGTACTCATTGCCGTATGAGTTCTTTCTAGCATTAATTAAAATGGCGTTTCTATCACCCGGTAATAAAGTAGTTGAATCAACTCTGTCTACGGTTACGCTTTCAATTAATCTGTCGAACATGACGCCAGCCTTAGCGTAAGCCTCGGAACTTAAAATATCTTCTTCTTTTGTAGTCATGTAGCGAACTTCAACGCTTTCTTTGTTATGCCATGGGTGATTTGGACTATAAAACATTCCCTTCGATGGTAGCTCAACAAAATCAGTTGGTACTTGATAGCCTGTGGCTGCTGGGACTGTTTGGGGAGCAGGTACTGGCTGCTGATTATCAAACTTTTCTTCCTGCTGCTTCATAAACTGTTCTAGAAGCTCAGGAGGGATTTGAGTTCTTCCCTCATTGTTTCTCATTTAAACCTCTTAAAATAAACCTTGACCAAGCTCTAACTTAGCCCAATCATATTGTACCGTAACATTAATATCTGTTAAGCCCTCATCTGAATAACTATTATCACTGAACTTAACAGAGGTAATCATACCATTATAAATTGTCCACGTTTCAAACGTAGTTCCATCTGGCTTTAAAGCAACAATCTTTAGATTACCTAATGCTCTTGTTAGGTTCTCTTTTGTTAGATTTCTTGTACCAAAAGCAGCGTCTCTGGCGGTGTCTAAAGGATTTGCGATAGCTGATAGTACACCAAGATTCTTTGATGTATTAACGTCGTCTGGGTAGTAGTAGGAGTGGGCTAATAGCTTAGCCATAACGTTACCACCAACAGAACCTACTGTTTGACCATCATAAATCTCTCGTATTGTAAAACTAATTTGATCCCACTTAACTCTAACTGGATATCTGACCACATGATCTAATAAAACGTGTTCTACGGTTGATACTGTGTAAGATGGGCGATCAATACGACTAATATAAAAAGCTGGAATGTTATCAATTAAAGCTACGAAACGAAACTTCTGTTGAGCATAAACCTCTAGATCGTTTCTAAACAATTGTGATTGACCGTCAAAGACGGTATACTTTGCTATATTTCCAAGTGTTCCAGCCATACTAATATAATTAGTTAGACTTTAAATTATTCAGTTGGACTAAAAGTCTCTAATTCAGCCCAATCGTAAGAAATGGTTAAGCCTAACTCGATCAAGCCCTCATCACTGTAGCTCATCTGGTTGTAAGTTACTGACTTGACCCAAACAGAGTTGAGTCTCCAAGTCTCAATTGTTTCACCAGCAGTGTTTAGTGTATCAATTGTAACCTGACCTAACTGATCAATAAAGCTAGCTTTACCAACTGACTTTCTTAGGTAGTTGGGATCTGAAGGGGATGCGCTAAAGTCACCAGGGTAAACATAACCGGCATTTCTTACTAGAGCTAGCAATCTACTAGAGACATCAGGATCAATTGGATCTACTAGGTTAATGCTAATATCATTCCAAGTGACTCTGCCTGGGAACTTAAAATCGTGAACCAAAAACTCATGCTTAGCCTCACCAACTGTTACTGTTGGTCTGTCTGTAGTCTTAACAACATAAGCTGGGATGCCTGCGATGTTAAGAATAAACTTATATTTTCTTTTTGGTTCTGTTAGTGGGTTTGCCCAAACTGGAATTGCTGTAGCCATTTATTTTTTGTCTCCTAAACCTAAATAGTTTGTCCTTAAATTAATCATCAAAAGATGCCCCAGTGTTGGTGATGATGAAGTCTAGAGCAATGTATTCAATTGCTCTTGCTGGCTTGATGAACAGCTTGGCGTACAAGATGTTTTGGTCAATCAAGTCAGGTGTTGTTGTGGTTTCATCTAGAACCAACTTGTAGTCGGTTAGACCAAAGCGAGTCTTAACATCAGTTAAGAATGGAATTGCCTGATTCTTAAAGTTGCTCCAAGTGTCTGGGACATTTGGCTCAAATAGAATTCTATTGGCAATTCTTGAAATGCCCCTCTTAAGGAAAATCATTAATCTGCGAACGTTAATTCTATCTAGGGCTGAACGCTCAACCTGTAGAGTCTTCTGACCAAAGATGACTACGCCCTCATTTGGGAATGTAGCGATTGGGTTAACACCAACCTCGTAGAGATCATCTCTGTCGTCCTTAAATAGTTTAAGGGCTGTAGAAACTACTGCGGGACCAGAGACGCCAGAGGATAGTCCACCGCGATTAAACCCAGCAGGAGCGAACCATGGGGCTTGTACGCGGTCTGTGTAGGACATTGCGCCAAGAGCAGCAATAGATGGTGGAACCCAAACATCTTTAGCGTTGATGTTGTCGCGAATCTTGACCCATGGGTAGTAAGTTGCTGCGTAGCTTGAGTTGTATTTTCTATCCTTTACCTCATTAACTGCTTGTGTTAAATCACCATTTGAATCTACATTTAGATTGAATGTTGAAACGCTAGAGTAAAGCCTTTCATGTCTTGGGATGTAACCAAATGGAATATCAAAGACTGCAAGGGCGTCTGCTCTTTCTGCTGTGTTTGCTACCAATTGATTAATTAAGCTTTCGTTAATCAAGCCGGGTATTGAAACCACATTGTAAGAAACCTGCTCTGGATTTGCAACAGTTTCAATAGCTCTGTAGTATGTAAACATCTCATAGCTAGTGAATCTGTCGTTGATACCGCTAGAGGCAATTTCATTTTGAGCCAATGGGTCAGACTTTGTAATATCAAATCCATCAGTACCACCAAAGAATAGAGTGGTTAAATTACCTGCTCCAGCATTCAATACTGCCTTGTAAGTTCCAGCATCGCCAGATGGTCCAGCATTAAAGTTTGTTGGATATGAACCAGTTGATGATAGCGAGTAGCCACCCTTACGCGCATCAGCATCATACAATAGGACACTTGCTGACGCCTGCAATGTTGTGGGGTCTGCGTTTAATACTGATCCAGTGATAACAACATTGTCTAAGAAAGTAATGAATTGGTATTTTAAAACATTTGTAACAGCGTCGTACTGATTATTAATGTTTGCTGGTTTAATTCTAACCAAGTCTATGGTATCTGCCTTGAAGTTATCGCTCTTGTCTGGTGTGGGTAGAGCACCAAAGTGAGCCATTCTAAAATCTTCTAGATTGGTTGTTGATTCGCGAGTTGCCGCTGAAGGGAACTGGACTCTAAATCCTGCGCTCATCTCTATGGTACCACTTAGAATTATACCTGAATAACCACCATACCCACCAACGTAATCACCTAAACCACCAACAACTCCGTAAGAGCCAGACTGTGTTGACTGAGCAAACACAGTATCAACAAATTTGGTTGGACCTGTAACACCGAATGGTGATAAGCCCTCCATACCGCCAGCTTCAAATTCTGGGTTTAACTCTACACGAATGTATTTTGATCTATTTTCGTACTCACCTTTTTCAATAACGCGATTAGTACTTTCATCAAATGTATTGTACTTATCACCAATCTTGTTGAGGATATAATCATCGGAGTTTGGATTTAAGTTACAACCACTGAATCTTTCTACAATCTGCTTGTTATCGTCTGAGTCTCTTAATCGTCTAACAACAACATCAAATGTTCCGTAAGGGTTAACGTCTTCATTAACTGGGGCGCGAATATTAGAAACAGACACTTTTAGATTTTGCTGTGTCCACTCGCCAGCATCTAAACCAACAAGTCGGAATAGTTTTTTAACTCTACCGTCAGTAATGTTATTTGCTTCATTTACATTATCCCACGATGAAGTGTCGCCTGATGTGTCTTGGCTTAAAATCCAACCAGACTTAGAGTATGTGGTGGACTCAAGAGCAGCCTTTTGCACATCGTGTAATACAACGTCTGAAATAGCTGGACTAGCTTGATGCATGGAACCAGTGCCTAGTCCGACAATAGCAGCAATATATTTGCCGCCGCCCGCATCAGGTACTGAGTTCTCAAACGTCTCACCTAAAAAGTAGCGTACTTCACCGTTTGTGACGCCTTGCCTACCAAGTAAAGTTGGGTCTGTATTAAAGACATTTCTTACATAATTTGAACTTCCTTTTGTAAAGTTAAATTCAAATGTTCCACTTGGAAGATACTGCCCTGTTTCAAACTCTACTTTAAAGCTTGTTCCATCTGTTACTAACAAAGCTGACGAGCCAGTAGTAGATACACCGACGACTGATTTATCAAGAGAAGTACCAGCTAATTTCATTGATCCTTGCTCAAGATACCAAATTGCTGCAATTGAGCCTGTAAAGCCAGTTGCTTGAGAAAGACTAGCGCTTGTTGCAACAACAAGGGCATATGCACCACCAGTGTTGTTAGATGAGTTGTAAGCATCCTCAAAATCAGCAGTTCCAACTTTCCAACCAGCTTCGCCGCCAGTAAGTTTGTTATCCGACTCAACACCCAATGTTCTAACGAAAGTTAGGGCTTCGCCGTTTCTTAACCATGACTGGGCTGCGTAGGTAGCATACATTGGAGAAGTGTAGTTGCCTTCTCTCCAAACATCACCACCGTTACCACCGGCTACTGGCTCGCCAAAGGTGGCTACAAAATCTGAAAAGCTTCTTACCTCTACTGGGGTAAAAGCTGGACCTCTTGCTGCTCTACCAATTACACATGCGCCAATTGCTGGCTCATCTGCTGGGATCTGTGAACGGTCGATTTCCTCAATTCGGATACCGGGTGAAATGAATCTAAAGTTTTTTGCTGAAACTGCCATGTGTTAAAACTCCTCGGACAATAGTCTAATGTAAATAGTTTTTCAAAAGCCAAAATGCTTATTGTCTAAAGAATCCATCATCGTTGTTAGGGTTTTTCTCACTCAGCATACTACGTTCTCTAGTGAATCTAATCTTAGCTGGTGATTCACGACTTACAACGTAAGGAGTATCTTGATTTATTCCATCGGCAGTAACATAACCTAAAACCTTTATTTTGATCTCGGCATCAAATTTCTTTTCTTCACCGCCTAGATTAGAAGCATTGCTGCTAATTGAGTAATCATCTTCAATAAAAGCTTCGTATTTATGGTTTTCATGTTTTACTAAGAACTGATTAATACCACCTGTGAATCTTTGGAAGGGTAATAAGATTTCATTTAATTGTTGAATGTAGATTGTTCTAATCTTAATTGTGTAGTTCATGTTTAAAAATACTGGATAGCCAGTGTAGAGTGTTTCATAAACAACTTCATTTGATTCAAAAGGTAGTTTAAACGTGTTTTGTGTTTGATTTGTGAATCTTTTAGCTGCTGCGTTTTGAAAGTTTTGCGTCTTATCTTTTACCACTCTTCTGTAAAGAGGGAATGCTCCACGTTTTCTATCCATCTGTGGAAAAATGTTGCCTGGGATAACCCTCTGATCAGCAGTGGTTTTAGAAACTGAATTTCTTTCTACAACCATAGCCGGGTAGATAATAGATTGTGAATCAATTTCTCTTAATTCTTTATCATTTTTAACTTGGAAAGCTCTCTCTGCGGTGATCCAAATGATTGGAACCTTTCTACGACCTTCGTTAGAGTCTGTGTAGATGTCTAGCTTTTCATTTAGCCAGTTGTAAAGAGCAAAATCAACCGTCTCTAAAGTTGATGGGCTAAGTGTTTTTTGTTTTGTAGATTTATTCGGCATTGAACTTACCCTTCCTTGCTCTTACGCATTTAGCTTCGATCTCGTAACGGAAATCAATCTGTCCGAATAATTGCTTTGGTTCATTTAACTCTGTGATCTCATAGAAGATGTCACCGTAAAGAACAAAATCACCTTCTCTTACAAAAACATTTTGATCTTCACCCAGTCTTCTTTTGTGGAACTTTACATTAATAGTTGCTCTTTTATCCACACCAAAGTCTGAAGTCTCAGTTTGAATTCCTTCAAAAGTTACAAGAGCATAGACTCTAATAGGTGGTAAAAATGTCTTCTCAATTGCCTCACCATAAAGTGGGTGATAGTTTGAGTGTTCTATGCTTAGAGGATAATAAGCAACCGGCTGGGCTACAACTCGATCTGTAACTTCGTCAGTTACTTGCTTAACGAAGTCTCTTTCCTTCTTATTAAAGAAGACTGGACCGGGTGGGGCTGCTGGTTGTGACCATTTGTCTTTTGGATCTGGCATTTATTTATCCTTGAAAAATAGGCATTGGAACCTTTGCAAATATTTCGTCGTTTGTCTTAACCAACTCTGCGTCTTTCTTAGATAACTCAACATAAGTAAGCTGATCTAAGATTGTGTTAAGTTCTGTTTTTAGAGCTTCTTTTTCCGATGCGGCTTGACTTAATAGATCTCCTGAGTTTAAACTTACATTGTCGCCGGGGATTGGCACAGAGCCTCCAAATTTGCCTCTGATTTGTCCTAGCATCTCTTTGGCTAAGGCAAGGGCATAACGACGAATCCACTGTTTACCAATAGAGTTAATGCTAACATAGGAAATATTATTAAATGGTAAGGTGTTCATGTTATTGACGCCCTCCATCCCTTCTTTACGAGTTGAATCTTCGTCGTAAGCTCCACCGTCTACATAAAATCTAAACCAAAACTTATCAGGCATAGCCCCCGCTTCTGGTCTTGGAAAGAGTCTAAGTCTATTATCTATCAACTCAAACGAAAAGTGAGCCACTCTTGTGTAAATTGAGTCCTCATAAGCCATTGCCTGAGCTTTGTTTTGCCAAGTTGGAACTACTTCAAATGTTGTATCATCTGAGTATTGTCCATAAGTTGATAAGTTTCCAATAACATTAAGGGCGCCGTAATAAGCAAAAAACCTCCACATTGTAAATGGCGTTTTATACCAAACGTTAGTAATTGTAGCTCTTTGATTATCCGTAATAACGTTTGGGAAACTTGATGAAATAATTTCTTGTAAATCATAATCTTGTTGTGAGCTAGTTGGTACAAAACTGGCTGAATAATAGCGAACATCACCATTAGTACCAGCGTATTTTGCCAGCCCTCTAGCAACTCTTACCGGATAAGTTAGTTTAAACTTGGGATATTTTAACTCAGCTTGCAAATTTTGAGCATCACCAGCAATAGGATTACCGTTGTGGTCAAAACTAGCTGTTGCGGAGCCTAGGACGTTCGACAAGGCATTTTTAGCTTGATGTAGGTTAATGATGTAGGAATACTCTAAAACAGCTTCTTCGTAGGCAGCAAACACATTTCCTTCAGTTAGCTCGATATCTAAGACATCGCCGCCCAATCTCTTATAAGTAAATGCTACTTGATCTGATGCACCTGAAGCAAAGTATTGTGATTCTAGTGGTCCACCTGAGCCGTATATACCAAATGGATAACTAAATGTAAATGCTGAGCTTGCTAACGAAGCAGAAGGCAAAATATTTGTCGGTGTTGAACTAGCCGGTGTTAGAGTTGGTTTAGCCATTTAAGTTGTTCTCCTACATTATTAAATAGTCTAATAGAAGAAGACCTCCCAGTTTTCACTGAGAGGTCTTGTATAAAGCTTTGGCTATTAGGATTAGAGTTTGCTTAATTCGTCAGATAAATTTCTCAACAATTCATTCCACTTTTTAATTTCACTTTTATCGCCACACCTTTTAGCTTCTTTTAATGAATTATGGGCTTTGGTCCACTCTTTTTTTAAATCCTCTTTTGAGGGCTTTTTAGTAACAGCTTTTTTAGCAACTTTAGGTGCTGATGGTGTAATTTTTTTAACTTTTTTAACTTTTTTAACTGTTGTTTTTTTATTATCTTCTAACATGCCTTTCCTCTAATATTAAGTTGTTGTTAATGAACCACTTGTGATTGCTTCAACATACCAAAGGTTACCAGTTAAAGCGCCGCTAGCCATAGTAACCTTTACAACGTCGCCGTTCCGTAAAACCGAACCGGGAATGGTTACTGTTGCTGCGTTATCTGAAACGCCATTTGTGCCGTCTTTGATTAAGTTTTGACCTAAAACCACAAATGGCGCAGTCTTTGAGTCACCAATAGAACCAGTCCAAACTACGTTTTGGGACGCGGGACCTGTGCCAGAGCCACTTTCCATGATAAAGGTTGCGTTCCAACCATCCTCTGCCTTTCCTCTGTTGGGCAATACAATATCTACTGCGGATCCCTGTGTTACTGAGTCAACAATAAAAGTTTTACCACAGTCATTTACTGTTAAAGTCTTGTCTGCTGTGATCTGCTCTACAGCAACTCTGTTTGACATTGAAAAACCATTCTTAGCCATGATTTATTTTCTCCTTGTTAATAATCGCCTTTAGGCTTTATACATTAATAAATAGTATTCCCAAAAAGAAGATTCCCCGCTGAGTAAAAAACCCAACGGGGAATCCCTAACTACACTAAGTTATTAGCCAATAAGATCTTGGCAGATAACTAGTCCGTACATGTCAGGACGAACCATCTTCTTAGCGTAGCGAGTCATGACGCCCTTACGGGGTACGAAGTCCTCGACACCGAAGATAGTTGGTGTGACCTGTAGTGGGACATATGGAGCATAGACATAGCCACTCTCAAGGAAGCTGTTGCCACGACGACCAACTAGCACGACCTCGCGTGGGAAGTATGGATCGACGTAAACGTCAAACTTCTTGCTGAGAGCGCCAACCTTAACGGCACCAATTGCACCACCCTTTAGCTCCTCATGGTTTACGGTAGCACGGAAACCAGCTGTGAACTCTAGGAGGTTAGCAACTTCTGGGGAGCAAACTACGAAGTTAGCACCACCGCGAAGTGTCTTTCTGTGGATGTTAGCTGAGACATCATTGATGGTCTCGGCTAGTGTCTCATACCACTCTGAGACTGTACCAGTGAAGTCAGGAGCAGACTGAGTAGCACCAACCTGGGTACCATTATCACGGTTAACAAATTTACCGGGACGACGGCTCCAGTACTTAGTACCAGCAGTAGCATGTTGGATGAGATCGTTGAGGATCTCTTGGTCGATCTCTAGAGCAATCTGCTCTGAGAGAATGCTTGTAAGCTCAACCTCGGCGTCGAGATTGTGGTAAGCATTGAGGTCCTGAGCAAGTTCAGGAGTCCACTTGGCTTTGAGCTTCTTGGTGTTGGCTGTAACAGCAACGGACTCAACCCTAATGTCGATCTCTGGGATGACATCGCGGCTTGAACCATCAAACGTACCCGCAGTGTTGCCAGCACCTTCAAGACCCCATAGAGGATCGCCAGAAACTGAACCAACGCCATTACCAGCGATGAAATCGTCAACGATTGGGTAAGTAGTGTTAGAGACTGTACCCGCTGCGGCGGTACCATCACTCTTGTAAAGAATGAAGCTTAGGTCACCGTCAGACTCAAAGCGAGTCAAACGACGAATCAAGACACAGTTAGAAGTGCTTGATGTCCAGTTAATGCCAATGAGGTTACGCTTATTAAGCTGTGGGAATTCGCCATCAACTTGACCATCGCTAGTACCCGCTGGAAGGCGTAGCTCAATTACTGTTGCTCCAGCGCTTTCTGCATCTTCTAGAGCCTGAAGCAAATCAGGATCATGGCGTAGACGTACTTTCATAGCGTCGGTCAAATTGCTGAATGTAGTAGCGGAACCAATTGTATCACCAGTACCAAGGTCACCACCAGCGAGACCAGATGAGTTTGATGGTGATGAGTAAGCGCTGTTTAGGTAGTAAGGTGCTGTCTCAACATCCTGCTGGTTAGCAGTAGTTGTACCGCCACCTAGGTTAACACCACCAGTGATCTGTGAACCAGTTACGTTACCACCGTAAACTGACTCTGCGGCAGTGTAGCCCATACGGCTGTTAGCAAAGGTGAAATCTAAGAAGAAGATTAGACCTGATGGTAGGCTCATTGGCTGTACTGAGACTAGCTCGTTAGCGATGAGACCACCGAATACACGGCGAACGATTGGGAATGCGACGGCTGCGAAGCCCTCTACATCACCAGCAGCCATGGATGAAGCTTCCTTGAGAAGTTGCTTTGCTTGGTTCTCTAAGAGACGAGCCATGCCGTTCTTAGTTCTCTCGTTGTCTAGACCTTCTAGAAGACCAGTCTTCTCCCACTTGTTGAGAAGAGCGGCGCCTTCGGCTTGGAGATCGCGATCAACGATGTCTTTTGTTAAACTTTCTACGATAGTTGACATTGTTTATCCTCCTTTATTAATTACAAGTCAAGCCCTGCTAATCTTTTCATTCGATTAGCAAAGTCGTTAGAGGGTTTAGCCTCTTGTTGATTTCCCTTTATGAAAAGGGGATGCTTGCGACGTGTAACTGCCTCACTCAGCGATTCTGGTCCTCTCTTAGAGGTACTCTCCACTGTGTTTACGAGAGTTTCGTACACAATCTTAGCTTCGTTTACACTATCAGTATTTTCGATGGATTCGGCAATCTTATTTTTCTGACGAACATTTAGTTTTTCATCGGATAAAACTTTGTTGGTGTAAACCAATTTAGCATTCATTAGTTGAGACTCTTCAAAGGCTCCTTTGAGTTCTTTGACTTTCTCTAATAATGATGCGTATTTTTTGTTTAAGTCGCTGGCTGTTGCTTCAGCGGACTCAAAGTTCTTTTTGTACTCAGCACTTTCTTTTAGAACTTTCTTGTTCTCGTTGCTGAGTGATTCGTTTTTCATGTTAAGCTCTTCGCATTGAGCTTTTAAATCTGCTAGAATGAGATTCATTTCATCTCTTTCTTGAGTTGTTCCAAAGGGATTACCTTCTTTAACTGAGCGATAATCAACCTTAATCATCTCTTCTAGAGTCTCTTCATCTAGCTCTAGCTCTTCTTCTAGTTGTGTTTTAAGATCTTCTACTGCTTCTTTCTTTGTCTTTTTCTTTCTATGACCGGGTGTACAATGAGCCTCATTTACATCATCTAGTTCTGCTAAATAAACTTCGTGAGTCATACCAGCATGAACTTCACTACAGTCTTTTTCGTTTGTTGGCTTTTTGTCATCTGGGTTGTTCACCATTTCCTCATCGAGCATTTCTGCTAGGAGTGAATCATCAATCTCAATTGACTCTGAAAGATTACGAGTAGTTGGACCAGCTTCTGGATTTAACTCATACTCTGATAGCGAGTCTAAGTTAATCTCAATTAGATCGCCTTGCTCTGGGTACTTTGTCTCACCAATAGTCATACCGTCAAAAGCGGCATACTCTAGTTGATCTGGAACTTGGTCATTATCAGCTTTGGCACCTTCGAAGTCTACCTGTGGCTTGGCTCCACCGCCCATGCCCATGTCTAAGCCACCGCCAAGACCAGCATCAGCACCACCGCCTAAACCTAAATCTTGCTCGATTAGGTTCTCCATTTCCTCTTTTATTTCTTGAGAGTATCTCTCTAAAATAGCCTGTTCGGCATTGCGACTGGCAACCTTCTTTAGTTGCTCTGCTTCGATAATTGCTTGCTCTAGCATAGATGACATGTGTAAACTCCTAAAATGGGCTACAATAAATAGTTGTTAAAAATTTAAAATGCTCTATGGGTGTGGCGACTCTGATGGAACAGTGTAACCTAAGCTAGTTACCCACTCATCGACATCAAAACCATTCCACTCTGTTTGTATTGTTTCAACAGAGGGTGGTGGTGTAACATGACCCCAAATACCAATAACTCTATATTTTGTGAAACCTTTTTTTATCAGTGTGCCAACCTGACCGGCGACTGATTCAGTTTGAATGTAATACGTTACTGGTTGTGGAGAAAATGACATTCTGTGTTCCTACTTGATAGGTGCTGTTGTTCCCAAGTTATGTTTTCTTAAAATTGCTCTCGATAATGTTTCCATCTCAGCATCTGTAAGAACTCTTGTAATGGCAACTATAGTTCCAATTGAGCCATTGTAGTAAAGGCTAGCGCCGCGTTGACCCAAATAGAAATGCATTTTTTCAGCAGGATCAGGCGGGTTTATCTGAGACCATGGAGCGTCAATGTTAAATGTGTCGGTGCCTTGGTATACATCACCGTCTGAAAAGGACACTCCATTGATGTAAGGTTTTGTAGTTGTGTTTGGACCGCCACCTGCACCATTGCGGTTAAAAACAATACCGCGAACTAATGGCAGATCAACATCAACATTCGCGGGAACAGGGGCTCCGGTATTTATTTGACTAATGTTATTTGCTTGGGCAAAGTAGCCAGCAAAATCTGACGAAGCTCTGTTCTCAGAGATAGTAAAAGCACCGTGGCGATACCATAAGTCAGAAAACTCTAATATTGCTTGTAAGCCGCTTCCAGCATTTGTTTTTGTAAAAATTAATAAAGAAAGTTCTCTTTTTCCGAGTAGTTGCGTATCTTCTGCTACTGTTCTAAGTCCGGTACCCGAGCCGTCAAAATTTAGAACTGGCTTATTGTTGTAGAGACCAAGGGAGGGGTCGGTGGTGCCTATTGTTGCAAAGTTGGTATCGTATGCGCCGAGCGAATCAGACCATGCATCTACTGCTCCACCAACGTCAACACCGCTAATTGTATCTGGATCGAAACAAAAAAGTAAATCATTACCTGCGATTGATCTTACAAGGTTTAGGAATCCACCGGACTTATCTTCTTCAGTGATAACTCCAGAAGAGCGACTTGATAAAGAACCGCCTTTTCCACCGAAGCCGCTTATTATCATTCTTATCCAATTCCAGGTGTGTAAATTGAGTCAGAACCAGACCAGTTGCTGGGTAGGTTATTTGTCTCAATCATAGTTAAGCCAGCGATGACTGAAGCGGAAGTTGCAGTTGTGTCGCCTCTTAAGAAAATTGAGGAAACTCTAAATTCTCCAGTGTAAGACTCGCCATTATCTAAAATAAAATAATTATTACCAGCAATACCAGCAGCACTAAAACCAACTCTTAGTTTGGCTGATGATCCGCTGTGTTCGTTAACAACAGTAACAAATTTAGTAACAGTAGGGAATTCTAGCTCAGTTGCCGTAGCAGAATCAATTGCCAATGTACTGGTGGCATAAGGAATGCCGCTTAGTTGATACTGTCCTACAGCATTTAGTCCTGGTTTTACAAAGTTAAATTCAGCCATTTTTAATCCCTACTTCCTTTATTGAACTTGTTTCGTTCTTGGTTTGCTTTCTTAATTAGTTTCTTTCTTCTAATTCTCTCTTTTCTTTTCTTATCAGAAGGCTTTTCATAATATCGCCTTTCTCTTACCTCTTGGATAAGTCCAGACTTCTTTACTAGCCTGCTAAATTTTTTAATTAAAACTTCACCGGGCATGTTGCCTCTAGCAACTACCTGAACATTTACAGCCCTACTCATTTTAACCTCTCGTTAATTGCTCCCCACTTACCCATTCCTGGGATGCTGGAGATGTCTACACCTTTATCGCCTGGATCTACACCAGCCATTGGGCTTTGTGATGGACCACCTGAAGCTTGTGATTCTGTGAGTGGTTTTGTTCCTTCAAAGGGATCAAAGTCTGCTCCAATCTTACCGGCAATAGCTGCCCTCATTTTCTTTCTAGTCTCGGCTAATTGCTTGTTTTCTTTTGGCTCTTTAACAAACTTGCTAAAAGGCTTATCTTCTTTAATAACATCTTTAGCTGGTGAGCCTTGGGCTTCTCTAATAATAGAAGATAAAACACCTTCTTCAAAGATGATTTCTTTGATGCATTCTTTAATAAGTGGTTTTAAAACTTTTCTTAGTTTATCGCTCATCGTCTTCTCTTGGTTCTACACCTTTAACATCACCTGTGGTTGGGTCGATTTCTGGTAGATCGTCAAAATCTGTCTCTTTGAAAGTAACTTTAGCTGTTTGATCATCAGGGTTATAAACCAGCCTGATTGAATTTCCAGTCTCTTGTAATTCTTCACTTTCAGGTCCTTCGGTCTCAACATTAAAGTATGGAAATAAATCTCCAGGGCTTACTTCTTTATAGTGAATTGTTATGCCGCCCAAAGATTCAATTTTGTCTAGTTTATCCTTAAGCTTAATTAACATTTGCTCAACATGCTGTTGTGTAGTTTGACCCGATGGTGGGGCTTTCAAGCCTAACTGTTCGGCAGAGACTCCACCCACACCAAGTGTTTTATTACCTAGACCAGCCCAAGCTTCAATCTTCTCATAAACCTCGCTAGGATCTCCGCTAACGAATGCTTCGTTTAAAAATCTTCTCCAGTTTTCCATTAATAATTTCATTGTTTTTTATTCCTTTACCAAGTCGTTTAATAGTCTATTAATCTTATCTGCTTTTGTAAAGATGTTTGGCTCTTTACCTTCTCTAAGCATGAATGCTCCAGTAGTGGATGGCTCGGAAACCAAATCAAAACAAACTAGCTGAAAGTCGTCCTGAACAATTGTTTTACCAGCTTCGTTACGAGTAGAACCTAAACCTCTTGAAGAGATGCCTAGCTTTACACCACCTTTTAGAAGACCAATGGCTGTTTTACCTGCTGGTGTGTCTAGGATCTTAATCTTGCCTATTACATCATCACCATCCATTCTGATCTCTGTGACTAAGTGTGAAGCATTCTTAAGCTCAACTACGGAGCTATCGGGGTGATCTAACTCTCCGACTGCTCTACCTTCGCGGACTAGCTTTTGGTAATTCCCTACTTCTCTTTCTAAAATTGGTTTTGGGTAGATTCTGCCATTACCATTAGTAGC
>Ga0208160_1000348_pt1 | contig 22458 bp, 37 predicted proteins | sample CB_VirMetaG_FD_184536 | JGI IMG/M metagenome (GOLD analysis project Ga0208160, IMG submission 184536) | Freshwater to marine saline gradient viral communities from Chesapeake Bay - CB_1504_1 Viral MetaG (SPAdes) (version 4) | ecosystem: Environmental > Aquatic > Marine > Coastal | place: USA... | reverse complement strand
CAAGTAATCATGACGCCGCCAGAGTTGGTATAATGACAGGTTTCAAAGCTCTAAATAGATCATATAAGAGTCTCGTAAACCTATTTGACGAGGTTGTACTTACAAACACTGAGGGTATGACTTATACTCTTGAAGATGTAATCAAGGTTAAACTATGGTCACAATTAGGTTATAACATACCAGACATCGACCCGCAAGACCTAAATCAACTGTTGGATACAGCAAACAACACTAAAAACGTTGGCGCGTATGTCGATGGACTACTGTTGTTGTTCAAGAAGTCTACCGGTGGTTTCTTTGAGATGGAAAAACCAAAAGAAGCAAGAGGTAGAACTGGCGGAACCAGAACAAGCTGGGACGCGGTACCTATAAGCTCCTATGTTTTAGCTACGCTAAACGGAGATGTTAGGAAGCAATTGATGAAGGGTTTTTCTGAAAACGCTGACGCTATATTCACGGAGTACAATCTAAACAAGCTAGAAGCTATGTTTGGTAGTGAATATGTTGATGCGCTCAAGAACTCTATAGAGGCAATGAATTCTGGTAGAGCACCTTTTAACGCTAAAAACAAATTACAAAGAGGTTTTGAGTGGTGGTACAACGGCTCTATCGGTATGATCATGTTCTTGAACCTTAGATCAGCTGTTCTTCAATTAGTGTCAACGCCAAACTACATAAACTGGACTGACAATAATCCACTAAAGATGACTCAGGCTATGTTGAATCCTAAGCGTTACGCTCAGGCATTCTCAGAGTTGATGAACTCAGACTTTATGGTTGTTAGAAGAAACTCAGGTAAGATAGATGTAGAAATGACAGATATAGAAGAGATGATCCAAAACAAAAACTTTGGTCAGTTTTATTCTACAATGTTGAAGTACGGATATCTTCTTACTAGATACGCTGATAGTGCTGCTATTTTATTGGGTGGAACAGCATTGTACGTGAACAGAATTGATACATATCAGAAACAAGGTATGTCGTTGCAGGACGCGAAAAACAAGGCTTTCAATGACTTTAGGGAAATAACAGAGACAAATCAGCAATCAGCTAGACAAGACAAGTTATCATCTGAGCAGAGAAGCAATCTTGGTAGAATAGTACTTGCGTTTGGTAACACTAGTATGCAGTACTCAAGAATAATGCTAAAGTCAGCCAAAGACATCATAAACGGTAGAGGTGATCTAAAAACAAACCTTAGTAAGATAATGTACTACGGTATGGTTCAAAACGCCATGTTTACAATGATGCAGCAAGGTATATTTAAATACTGGTTAGACGATGATGATGAAGAAGACGCGTTTAAACAGTTCTCAGAGAGTGATGATGCCTACAAGGTTTTAGATTCAATGTTCGACAACGTTGCTAGAGGTTTTGGTATATACGGAGCTGTTGGTGTCGCTATGAAGAAAACGATAAAAACGTATAGTGATAAGTATTCACCAGACTACAAACCTAAGTTTGGTGAAGACAGGGCATTCGCCGTAGCGAAAGCAGCTTCAAGTATATCACCTGCGCTTAGTTACAAACTGCAGAAAATAAGCGACTTCACATACAACGCTAGTCAGAGAAACAGGTTGATAAACAAAGCTGGTGGAAAAGGAAAACTTGAGTACGAAGTCAACATGACCGCTGTTGCTGGTGAATTCTTCTTCAATATTCCGCTAAGAAGATTAATGACTAAGTACGATAATATAATGGCAGCTTACCAGAACGAATACAACATGGCGTTCAGAGTTGCGAACGTGCTAGGTTGGCCAGACTGGCAGTTAGATCCCGAAGTGTCTAAGGCTAGACAAAAAGAAAAATTCGAAAATAAGGTTGATGAACAAGCGGTTCAAGAATCTGACAAGGAAAAAACGAGGAGGCTAATTGATAGCGGTGGTAATAAAGAGAAACTACCAAGCAGGGCAGATAAAACAAAGGAACTGTTAAAGGGTAAATAAAAAAGGGGGCCACATTCGGCCCCCTCTTCTTTTTTGAAGTAATAGATACTACAAAAACAACAGCATAGCTAATATACTAATTATCCGTCACAAGACAAACAATCTGGGTCCATAGCTTTTGAAGCTATATCTCCTCTCAGCACAGACTCTGTTCTCATATAATAAAGTGTTTTAACACCACGCTTCCAAGCTTCAAGATGCACTTGGTTTATCCATTTAGGACTAGCTTCTTTAGGAAACGCTAGGTTTAAACTAACACTTTGATCTATGTACTGTTGTCTTATACCAGCTTGTTTGACTAGTTCCAATTGATTGATCTCTTTGAACGTTTTAAATACATCCTTAACAAGATCATAACCGTGGACAGATAATGTCTCTGAATCTGTCTCTGATAGTCTAACTAGCTTTTTATTGACATAAGCCCAGTCATCAAGCTCATCTATACCTTGAATCGAGCCAAGATCAGCCAGTATTTGATCCCAAACCTCCTTAGTGTTGATCCCTATTTTTCTAAGAACCTTCTCTAATTCGTGATTCTTTCTAACGAAAGTACCTTTCGCTGATTGCTCTGTAAACACGTTAGCCGCCCAAGGCTCAATACCTGGGGAAACATTACCAGATAATTTTGAATTAGAAACCGTTGGTGCAACAGCTCTTAAATGCGTGTTTCTCATTCCAGTACCAGCGCACCACAAAGGTTCGCCATATACTTCAGCTAAGTCTCTACTAGCTCTTTCGCTTTCAACCTTAATCTGTTGAAATATAGCTCTAGTAGCAAACTGAGCTTGCATGCCCTCAAATGGTATGCCGTTTTGCTGTAGGTAAGTATGCCAACCCAAAACACCTAGACCGAGAGCTCTTCCCTTCTCAGCTGATCTAACTGAGTTTTCAAAGCCTTTCATATTCTTAGCTTTCTGAATAAACTCCTCTAGAACGCCATCCAAGAACCAAATAGAGTCATAGATAAGATTCGTGTCTTTCCACTCATCATATTTCGCTAAATTAAGAGAAGACAAACAACAGACAAAACTGTGCATTTCATCCGTGTGAAGAGCTATCTCAGAGCATATATTAGTCATGTGAACTTTGAGGCTGTTTGCCTTGTAAGCCACTGGGTTTTGCTTGTTTACATTACCCTTAAACATAATGTATGGTTCACCAGTAGCTTTACGTTTCTGCAATAGCTTGCTCCATTTTTTCCTAGCCTCTGGATCTCCAGCTTCAAGTCTACGCATAAACTTATCGCCGATGACAACACATTGGTGTAGGTTGAGGGATTGTCTATTAACGTCTCCCTTTGGTTCTCTTATCTCAACCCACTCATCAAAGTCTTTGTGGTCTATGTTTATGTTCACGGATGCCGCGCCTCTTCTAACAGAACCTTGACTAGTCGCCAATATGGTTGAATCAAAGATCTTGCAGAACGGTACAACGCCGTCGGTAGTTCCGTTACCAGTTATTTTAGATCCAGCTGGGCGTATCATATTTACACCGATACCAACACCACCGCCATGCTTAGCCAACAGCATCATCTCTAGGTTTTTAGAACCTATTTCGAAAACACTGTCGCCAACATCGATACCAAAGCACGATATAGGCAAACCTCTATCCGTTCCGGTATTAGACAAAACTGGTGAGGCTAGGTTCAACCAGCCACTCCATATATATTCAAAAAACTTTTCAGCTAATTCAGGCTTATATAGTCTTCTAGCTACAGTTGTAGCAACACGCATGTAAGCGTCTCTTGGGCTTTCTCCAGCTAATAGGTATCCACCAGTAATTGTTTTTCTATAAACATCGGTATCACCCCATTTTGGATAGTCTAATCCTTTTACCCAGTTATTATTCCAGTTCATTTTTCTTCGCGTTGTTTTCTTCTATTACTTTATCCATAGCCTCTTTGTAGCCTGGAAGCTTTTTCATAACCGCTAGTGAACCGAGTGCCATCGTCTTTAGGTAATCTACCTCATTCAGAAGGTTTTGAACAACAACGCCGAGAGTTTCGACCTTGTTTTTCATTTCAATTAGTTTTTTTTCTTGCATGATAGTTTATTAAACAAGTTGTACATATAAAATACGTTCGCGACATCGGCGGTATTTCGCCGCCACATGTATAGCATAATAGCTTACCAGATGTCTTCGAAGTCTTCATTTTCGCCAGCTTTAGAATAATCTGTTGATCTGATAGCGAAGAAATCAGTATGTGTGACACCACCTGTTAAATGGTAGAACCACTCTAGTTCATTAGCGCTGTCTTCATCGTAATCAAAGATAGCCTTGTAACCAAGCTCTACTAATTTTTCGTTAGCTCTTTTTCTAATGAAATTCTTTAGATCGATAGCTTTTAGGTTTTCAAGATCTCCTTTTTCGAATATCTTATCTATGAATTGCGTTTCCAGATCAACCATTATTCTAGCCGCTTTTTCAACCTCGTCCTTGACTATGGTTTTTAGCTCAGGATACTCAGAACACATGTGTCTGAATAGTTGACAGCCCATTTTACTGTGTAGAGATTCGTCGCGAACACTCCACTTCATTTGCTGACCTATTCCTTTTAAAAGGTTTCTCATTTGAAAACTATAAAGGACCGCAAACGAAGAATAAAGTGAAACACCCTCAGCGAACGCGCTAAATATAGCTATGCTTCTAGCCACATCTAATCTAGCTAGCGGGTCCTGAGCTAGAACCTTATGGTTGTAGTCTGATGATACGCTAGATAGGTTTTCAAATTTTGCCGCCATAGATGGTTCATGCATGAATCCCTCGAAGTCGTCAAGACCAAGTGTTTCGTTCAGATAAGAATAAGCTGTAGCGTGTATTGTCTCTTGAGATCCAAACATCATCGCCATTTGCTTTATCTCATGTTTTGGAAACCAATTAGTTACCATTGTTGTCCAATAATCAGATACAGCACACTCAGTCTGAGCAAAACCTAGCAATATATTTCCAACTATATGCTTTTCTTTTTCACTTAGATTTTCATTCCAATCTTTGACATCACCCTGCATTGATATTTCAGTATGAAGCCAGAAGGCTTGAGCTTGTTTTAACCAACCTTCGGTGTAGTACTCTGGATATTCGAATGGCTTATAAGCTATTCTCTCCGTAAATAAACCCATATTTACTTCTTATAGATGGTGAAACATATATCGATAAAAGGAACATAAAGAACGTGTGACACACTGTCTTCGTTTTCATATGACCTAATTCCAAATACTATACCCTTGTACATACCAAGAGATATTTCCCACTGAGTTTCATTTTCCATTGCTGTTGTTGTTATATTGATTACAAATACGTTCAAGATCCTTGAACTTCACATAGCCTTTATTGGCCATAGACCACTTAACGAACTGATCTATTTTTCTTTCCCTATACTTCTGCCTCGCTATCGATTTCTGTTTTGCAGAATCAATTCTATCGTCTTGTCGCATTCTTTCTGATTTTGAGGTTTGTATAGGGTTATACCTGGTCTGTTTTCGCTGATCCACTTTTTGAATAACTTCCATCTAATTGGGAATGATTCATTAGCGCGGCCTTTACACTCGATGATGAAATCTTCACCGATGAAGTCGGGCGTGTATTTGATTGGAAGTGATTTCTTAAAACCTCGTTGATCATACTCTCCACGTCCATTGGCTTGTCTTTCATAGCACTTCGTCTCGAAGTTGAACCCCTCAACGAGAGTAAAAACTTCTCCCTCGTAAGTCGCTTTGATCTTATTCTTCTTAAGTGCCGTGTACATATATTTTTCAAGACCTGACGCAAAATGTATTCCATCATAAGTTACTTTTTTAGCTACTACCGGACCTTTCTTCTTACGACCTCGGGTCATCTAATTCATCTTTTACGGACTGAAGATATAATATTGCATCCATCAATTCCTCTTGAACGTCGTTGACGTACTTGCGAAGACCTTTAACTTTATCTATACGCTCTTGTTCTAATGTCATACCGTATTTAGCAAAGCCAACGTCTGATCTCTGAACAAACTTGTCTACAACACGTTCAACAACTGGATCCCTAAAGTTTATTGTTTTCTGTTTCATAGCTGCTTTACAAATGTTCCGTTAGACATACTGCCTTTTCTATCCTTAATCTCGCTGTAGGCTGACGCTATACAGTTTTCTACTTTAACACCGGCTAGGTGAGCTAGGTTCGTTAACACAACGATCATATCACCGATAGCATCGATCAACTCTGGTTTGTCTTGTTTTAAGATAGCTTTAGCTAGTTCGCCAGACTCTTCCATGAGTTTAACGTACTGGGTTTTAACATTTCCCTTATCATAGATACCACGTTCAGCGGCCCAAGATCTAATCAAGTCAAAATGAGATTCGTTTTGTGGTTTTGGCTCTTGATTTTCATCCCAAACGGCAGAGTCGTTTGATAAGTATTCTTTAAAAGCCTTGTTGTAGATGTAGCATTTACTAGCGTCAAACTGAGACTTGTAACAGTTGTTGCTAAGCCACTCGATGTTTTCCATCGTTATTTGGAAAGAACCATGTGGTGTTTCCCATTTGTAACCTATGTGTTGAACTAGGTTCTCTTTCATCTCATCCTTAACCCAAGGAAAAGTTGAAGTTTGTTCGGTTGAGTTTATCATACCTTCATTTGATTTAAAAAGATTCATATAAAGAGTTGTATCTACCTGATAGCCATAAGACTTTTGAAGTTCTATCTCTCGTTTAGATATATAGAATATATCATCACTTTGATCAAGAACCTCATATTCGTGTGACTTGTAGCCTTGCGCTGCAGTAACCCTGCTATTAAGATCACGTGAGACGCCTATTTTTTTACCAGGAATGTGATAAATATAATACATTATTTCTTATTTAATTGGTAGTCATATAGATGCATATTGTGTGCGTAGTGGTAGTACCAGCCGATGTCCATATTCAGCCTCTCTGCAATCATTTTTTGTAATTGTGCAAAACAGTATTGATCATTACAGAAGCCGTACCAGAGGTCGTTAGATCGCATTAGGACAGACATATTCAGCTTGTCGTCTATGATCGTGAATTGAACAGCGTAGGTACAAGGAGTATCTTTTTGGTAGGTTGATATTTCTTTACCATCATAGATAGATATTGCTGCTTTCCTAGTGTTTTTATTACTTCTCAATAAAGCGACAACATAATCTAATTGATCGTTTCTACGCCACTGCCAACCGTAATTACTTCTGACATTGCCATCAGAGTCCATCATGTTGTACCATATTGGCGCGAACTTAGCTATTTCCTCACCACTTGGATCGCCTGATAAGTACCAGTTCCACTCACGTTCAGCATAAGTCTTATTCCACTTTCTGAATTCCGTTGATATGTTCGTGTCCAATGGATTGTGAATGTAGAAACCAACATTGAACATAGCCTTTGTGTTATCAAAGTCTATTCCGTTCTCTTGAATAAGAGGATAGAAGTATTCGAATACCTCCTGAGCATTATTAAAGTTTGTCTTTATACTTTTCATAATAGTATCTGCAGTATTCGTAGTACTTCTCAATAGATTCCTCTTCGTCGTATAGATTTGGATCCTTGGCTTCTTTTCCGTTTATTTCAACACCAATATACAACTTTCCGCTGATAGTTGCACCACGATATATCTTAATATTTTTTCTAATACAAAAATCTCTAGCGTCATAGTCGTAGCTTGTAGCTACGAATTTCTTTTTCTTTACTCCCATGGCATTTTATTATCACTAATATCAGCAACAACATGAGGAACAAAACTACCAGATCTTGGTTCCCATTTAAAATGAGCTTCAGCACCGTTCTCGCCTAAGTTTTGAAACTTAACCTTTAATACCTTAGCTTTCACGGTTTTATTCTCATAATTCCTATGTACAAGTATACCGTGGTAAGAAGCATCGTACCATTCACCGCCGCCCTTAATGTTGTACATAGTTGGCTCTTCTATATTGCCATCTTTGTCTTTGTACATTTTGGTTGGGTGTGCTACGATTATAACTAACACGTCATACTTTTTTGCAAATATCTCAATTTTAGTCAAGTACTCAAGCGTGTAAACATTTACGTCTCCGTTATTGCTTTCAGTATCTCTAACCTTGTTGAATGGATCTATAACAAGACATTTTATACCCTTGCGTTTGACGAGCTCGGCACCCTTCTTTAAAACAGCGTCTAACGTATATCTGTCCATGTCTATGAAATAGAAATTGTCGTTAACGTGTTCTGTTACAGATTTCCACTGCTCAGATCCAATATCTGCAGACTTAGGCATGTCCATCCATATCTTACGCATAAGCTTGTGAGCGTGTAAATAAGTTGGCATGTTTTCAGGAGAAGCGTAAGCCGTTTTCCAACCATAGTTCTTATTATACCCGACACACATTTGATCTACAAAGTCTGACTTACCACTAGATGGTATACCAGTAACTGTTATAAATTGACCAGTATAAGTACTAAAAATCTCATCAAAGTTTGGTAAACCGACCTGATAGCCAGGTTTAAAACCGTTTCTAACAAAGTCTGTTATTTCACCCTCGATATCTTTTAGCGTTGTAACATTCTCTAATGGCACTGGTTTAGATCTAGCAATCGCTTCTTTTAAAGATTGCTTACCGTACTTTATCAAGTACTCGTTCGCGTCCTTACATTCGTCAAAATAACAAGTGTAACAAACTTCTGCACCAAGTCTTCTTATTATCTCCTGCTGAAGTGCTTGGCCAGGTTCGTCCGAGTCTACGGCTATGATAACTTTATCTATGCCATTAAAATAGTCAATACAATTATCTAAGTAGTCAAGGTTGTTGTGATTCAAGGTTGCGCCATTTGGTACAGAGATAACGTTTTTAACGCCAGCTTCATGCAGCGCTAGAACGTCCATCTCGCCCTCAACTATAACACAATTGTTATGGCCTACTATACTATCGATATTGTAAAATATCTTCTCAGCTCCCTTGTATAGCTTGAAGTTTTTTCTACCATCCCTGTATTTTATGTTTACTAATTCACCACCGATGAAGTAGTTGAACTTGATGGTATTCTCTTCTTTGCCAGTTTGAGGCATGAATTCAAGACCCTCAGTAACCTTCAAGTCTTTTAACGTCTGCTTGGAAATACCCCTATCTGCAAACCAAGAAGCCACCTTGTCTCCTACTTCATTGTATTCGACCGGTGGCTTTGGTTTTACATACTCTTTCTGCGTCTCACCCTTACGCTTGTAAGTGTGTAGTTGAAAGGTTTCGTTGCAGTTGTGGCATGTTCCGAGACCACGTTCCCAGTCATAAGAAGCACAGTTCTTTTTCTGGTTCTCCGATTTTCTATCAGCAGAACAAAGAGGGCAAGTGCCTTGCGATGTTCCTACTTTTAAGTCATACTGATTGAACTTGTCAATCTGATAACCATTGATTTCAGTCTCGTTAATCTGCATTTTTAATGCGAAATGTAAAGTTAGTTTTTATTAAAACGGTAGATCGTCACTTTCAATAGCCGTAGCTGCTTGCTTTTTGGCTACTCTCGCTGGTGCTTGATCATTTTTGTTTAGTTCAGGTAACTGACCGTTTGTCCAAACAACTTTAACATTCCCAAGGTAAACTTTTCCAGCTTTAGCCTCTCTCTCTTCTGCTGATTGATCAACTGTTACTGGACCGTGGTTTCCAAATTGGTCTTCTTCGTCATTGATAGTAATAACAACAGGTAGATATTTACCTTTTTTACCGTCAATGATTTTGTCCTTTGGGATAGCATTTAGGTTAATGCTTGTCTTGATGATTACTGCCATCTTTTTTAAAATTTAAAGTGTTTCATTGATTAAATACTGATCCTTGTCAAAGTCAGGATCTTGAACAAACAGCTTATAGTTTGCTATTGCTGTTTCAACCTTTTGCCTGCCACTTTCTAGGAAACCGTCAGAGCAATCGTAAATACCAAGCATGTGCGTGGTTTTGTCTATGGCGATAAACACCATATCAAGCCCAAATATCTGTTTGTATATATAAGCTTGAGAGTCGTAATTATACTTATAAGCTGATCTTCTAAAAGAACCAAGGTCAGATGTTGTTTTGAGATCCACTATAACGTTTTGATCTTTATTGATAATATCAGCCTTGCCCTTAAACCAAACGCCGTCAATCTCTGTTACGCCCGGAACTTCATAATCAACAATGCTAAACTCTTCCTCAGCGCCTCTAATCATATACCTACATAGATCATTTGCTAGGATTACGTCTCGCATTTTTTGTACTGTATCAGCCTCGTGCTCTAGAAGACATATCTCTCCTTCGCTTAAGTCCTTATATACTTTTGTGTTTCTGGTTGTAGATTCTATTATGCGAAACTTATCAACCTTATCAGGTTCAAGTATAAGAGTGTGAAAATAACCGCCAATAACCATTGGAACAGTTTTTTCTTTTTGAGTTCCATAAGCGAATGGATTTTCAATTAATGTTCCTACATCTGAATTACTAACAAACTTCTTTCCATAGCTACCGTAATAGTTATTATCGTCTCTAAGAAGTTCGATAGCCTCGTTTATTTGCTCTTTGGTCATAGTGATACAAGTTGTTTTTCTATTTCCTTAGTCAAATCATACTTGGCTTTAATAGCATCAATTGAACCACCGCCTTTAATGTATTCAACCGCTTTGTCGAGGTCTGAACCACTTAGCTTTGGTTTTGAAGTTGATGACTTACTATGTGTGTTGGTTGCATCGGCATCCGCGGTGTCATCAATTAGCAGTAGGTTGCCAAGCGCATATTTTTTACCATATGAACTAGCGGAACCAAACGCCTGAGGAACCTGCATGCCTTTTTGTGCCATGTCAACACCGACAACAGCAGTAGCTGTTATAGTATCAACACCGTCACTTACACATGCTTTTGAAACAATAATTGGAGGTTCGGTATGAACGATCTCCTCGCTAATCGTGAAATAAACACCGTATTTAATGTTCATTGGTTTTAAGCCTTCTAAGATATCTTCAGCACTGCGGTAGTTGTACTTACCAAAGCTGTTGAATCTGCTTTTTTGGGCTTTAAACTCAGCTTGAATTGCTGAGAGCTTTTCATGTAGTTTACTCATAAGCTGTTGTTTTTGAGATGATTATGTAAATATACGAATTAAATTTCAAGTTTTAATATCATAGATAGTCCAAAATTTGAGACTTGTCAACGCTATCTATTAATTTGTTTATAGCGTCTCTTTTTATTTGAGAAACCCTTACGTTAGCTGTGTCAACGAATATGCCCAGCTTTTCTGCAACTTGTTTTGCCGAGTGCTTTTCGCAATCAAGGCCGTAGCTTAATCTTAATACCTCATATTCCTTATCGTTGAGATGTTTCTTCAATAGGCTCATTAGGTACGCATTGAGTAATTCAATGTTATATGGCTCGGACTTGTCTGGTATTTCATATATTGCGCTGTTGTCATTGTACAATTGCTCGTCAACTGATAAGAATACACTGTTGAAGAACATTGCGACCATTTCTTTATCCTTACCGTTGTCTTTTCTAATCTGGTTGATCTTGTGTTCTGGTATTCGTATATCACCTCTGTTTCTGTCGATGCCTCTTCTAATTGCTCCTTTGATTCTTTTTGATAGAAAAGATATAATAGTTTTGTCGGGATCTTCGCTATTATCAACTTTTTCCCAATCAATCTTATCAACTGCCATAATGAGACCATAGTTTCCTTCTTGTATTAAATCGTTAATAGTCATAACACCCGAAGCTTGTTGGGTGGTTGAAAATTTTCTCGCTATATTCTCTACAAGCGGCATAAATTGAATGATAATATCTTCTCTATTTCTAGATTCAGGATTCTTTAAACCAACCCTGTTGATCGCATCTGCAAGATCGTTCTTGTATCTTACATAGTTAGTAATGTTGTACTTTTTCATAATTCAGTAACTGTTTCTCATTTTTGAGTTCATCACTGATATTCCTATGAATAGTACGACTAGAGCATTTAAGAGACTTCGCTAGCTTGGCAATGGTGATTTTCTCACCGTTGTCGTGTAGGTACAACATAGCGTCATATATCTCGTCCTCTCCAATACGTTTGCTTCTCCCAATAATCTTGCCGACTATACTAAGCTTTTCAGTGATGGACAAACCACAACCTTCCTTGAATATGATCTTTCTGGATCTATTCTTAGGAGCAAGCTCAAAGTCGTAAGTGTTAATGTCTTGAATTATATTGGAGAAGACTTCTTCGCTCGGAGTAAATGTAATAAATCCATTTGATTTATCTATAAGTACGCGAGCAATTTCTTCTAAATCATCAATTACTAAGTTTTGATTTAAATACCATAATACCAATAAATGCCATTTTAATGATTTATAGCTTGTTATTCTAGCTTTACTTCTAAATAGGTCGTAACACTCATAGGTTCCTGATTCATAATAGTCTCCCCACCAAAAGCTTTCACTTGGTTTATCGGTTATAGGATCTCTCCTATATACGATACGCCTATTATTTAAATAGCTCAGATTCCTATCTGGTAATTGTGACATTAGCCCCCTACCCTTTATACATTATAACCCTATTGTCACAGTTTCCGTAGACAATACCTTGTTTTTTATTTTCATTTTACGAATATCCGAAAACATTTTGAAGTTTATGCGGCTAAGTTCTTTCTTTAAACAATTCTAATCAAACTTTAATCCGTTATCAAGCATAATCTCACGGAGATGGTCTCTACACTTCTCAAATGTGTTGTACTTGTCTTCACTGTATTCGGAATCAGGCATGTACTTGTATTGTGCTCTCAACCATTGGTCGAAATCCCACAACACTACTTGCGCTTTAGCACCATTAACCGCTAGATCAAAGTCTTGCTGGTCTTCTGGTAGATTAAACTCTAAGATTGCTTTCATCTCTCTTTGGTGTTAAAGATTTCTTCAAAGTATTCTTCAGCAGTCCATCTTGACTCAACTGCTCCGTGTTGTGCATCACTAAAGGCGTTACAGATGACTTCTTTCTCTCTATTGAGTTTCATCTCTGCTAAACTCTTGGCGACTTGTAGAAGTCTCATTATCTCAAAGTCTCCTCTTTGTTCTGCTCTTGTAGTCTCTTCGTTGAACTGCTCAATCAGTTCTTGCATTGGTGTTTTCATTTCTCTTTGGTGTTAAAGGTGTCAAGCATCTTGTGTCACAAATATTTGCTAAATTTGTGACAGAAGGTGTTAAGCATCTTGTGCAGTTTACTTGACATAGTGTTCTATTAAAGACACAAAACCCTATCGTTCTGTATCATTATTGGTTTCTATTTCACAATCTGGATAGGTGCAGTTATTGTTTAGTCTACAACTCTCACCCTCTATTTTGATATGCTTACACCTTTTGTTGGTGTCAACTATTTTGTGCAATTTACTTGACATAATGTTTTATTAAAGACACAAAACCCTATCATTCTGTATCATTATCGGTTTCTAATTGGACATGGCGAAGAAGCATTGTACATAGACTTTTCGACATCATGTCTATCTCATTATTCAGTAATCTTGATTTTTCAAAAGTCAAACCATATTCATCACAAAGTTTTTCTATAACTAAGTCTATAGCTATCCAAGACTCATTATCTATAACATCTATCAGTTTCAGTATTTCATCACTGTCACTGTTTGCAATGTGTATAGCATTTCTGGATTTAGCAACTGCCGCTACCGCCTCTTGAACTTTTTGAACAGCTTTTTCATAGTAAAACCTGTAATCAGAATACATCATTCTATCATCATGAACACGCTGGTGGTATATAATCGTAGCGTGATGTACTTTGAATATTCTACCTAACTCCGTTGGACCAAGTTTGTGGTGCATCGCGCTTGCGAAAGCTCCCATTGGTAGAGCAATCTGTCTTTTTCTGGTTCTTTCATATGATATACCTAGTTCTTTGAAATAATCTTCAGCAAAGTTCTTGTAAATATCAACGTGATTCATTTCAATGTTTTATTAGTCCGACCCTAATGTCGTTATTATGCCATCTGGTTGCGTAGAGATCGTGTTCAGATGCGTTTACATATTTTGATTTTTCCATGTCGTTAGACGTCGCGAAAATGATTGCGTGTCTATCACTATTAAAGTCTATCAAATGAGACTGTTTTCCGTTTGTGCTGAATATATAATCAAAGTTATCTGGCAGGTCATCTATAGATTCTTTAATAAGAGCCACAGAGTTTGTGTAAGCATAGAACCTAACATTTGGAAACCTATTCATTATTTCTATCCATTTATATAGATACTTCTTTGAATAGAAATCGCCTGAATCATGTATTCTAACATAAGTTGGATTCTCTATCATTATGTTGGCCGACATTAGATCAACGAAGTCGTCGCTTAATGTAGCTTGGTATCTATCTTCATATGCGTTACGACTGTTCTTGAACCTATACGTGCCCTTCCTAGCGTAACATATATCAGCACAAGATCCAGCAAACGGACACGTAATGCGCCCGGTGCTGGATTTGTAAGCTACGATGCCGAAGTTCATAACACGAGTACTAAATTTAATACCCGTGTTTTTCATCTTACTATTTATCGTTAGCAATCGCATTTAGTTTCTCAATTAAGTCTTTAACTTGATCGTTGAGAATTGTGTTAATCCTCTCTTCTACAGCGTTGTGGAACTCGTGGTAGTTTTCCATGACAACTTTGAAGTCTTCAACGGTGTTATCTAGTTTAGATAGGGTTTCATTTATATCGCCGATAGCATCTTCGTTCGCGCTAACCTGTTGTTGCATGTTCTGAAATTCCCAGTTGTCTTCGCAGTTTTCGAAGTTGTCCATTTGGCTTTCGAGATTATCATAGTTTTCCTTGATATCGTCTAACTCTTCTTTAATAGTTAGGTCAACATAGTTCTCGATATAACTCTCGATTTTAGACAGTCTTTCGTGTAGATACGACTTGAATTCCTGGCGCTCAGTGATCATCATATGATCTATTCCGAGCCATTGTCTAATAAGTGCCTTCATTAGTCAAGTAGATCAAAGTAAGCTTCAACATTGTTGTTGCGGAACCATCCTAAGCACTTGCTCATCTGGCTTTGCAACTTAGCCGTCGCTGGGTTAAACACTCCGCCTTTATTATCTATTTGGCGCTGTAGATTCAGGATGCGAGCATACAATGTTAGCTCGACTGCATTCAGTTCGCACGTAGCGCCTGAATAAGGGTTTGTAACAGTAGCACCTTCGCTGAACTGCTCCCCCTCAAACCACTTTGGAAGTTGTTTGGACATAATTAAAAGATTTAGTTGATTAAATAACCATGGATATTATCCGTGGTATGTCGTATCACGATCGTGAGGCATTGACTTTTCTATCATAGTGAAGATAAAGTCCCAAACCTGAATTTCTTTTTCAAGATCATCGATCATCTTTTCCACATATTTATCTCTAATAAAAGTGTGGTTATATATTTCTCTCATTTCATCAAGCTCAAGCTTTGACTTGTTGTATTCGTTCCAAGCTTTAGATCTCGAAAGCAGTATAAGTTGATGTTGCTCTAGTTTATCCATTTCTTTTTCTTTTTTGCTCGCCGCTGTTGGCTACAGAATGCTTTTCTCCTTCGTAATAATTCCAGTAAGCCTCAACAGAACATTCTGCTTTATACTTGTCTGGCATACATTGCGGTGGTTGTTCCCATTTTTTACTTGGTATACCAGGTGGTAAATCAATTAAAACATCGCTGCATTTTTCTATAGTCAGATGTTTCTTGCCATATCTTCTAGTATATTCCTTACCCAACGCTATCATGTGGTCATATAACCATTTGTAAGCTAAATCGTTAGATCTAACCCATATTGCCGATGGGTGGTTTTTGTGCGTTGGTCTATATGGAACATTAGTGTTTCCATATTCGTGATGAGCAGTACATAAAAGCTGTGCGGACTCAAGTATCATCTTGACCACGTGCTTATTGTATTGTGCTCTAGCCGCTTTATCTGGATCGTGGCTTAGGTAAAATATATTCATTGCTGTTGTTTGTGTTTGTACCCCCAGCTGGACTCGAACCAGCAACCTACGCATTAGAAGTGCGTTGCTCTATCCATTGAGCTATGGGGGCAAATGGTGCGCCCAGCAGGGCTTGAACCTGCGACCTACTGATTATGAGTCAGTTGCTCTAACCAACTGAGCTATGAGCGCGTTTGGCTATATGCCGTATTTTCTGAGCTCACGCTCAATCTCTATCCAATCAACATATGGTCTTGAATTACCGTTTTTTACGAGTGGTATTCCAAACCCACAATCATCTATATAGATCTTTCCCCAAGCTTTAGGTGAAGTTGTCCATTCTATTTGATCTGGGTTAACGTTGACGCCATACAAAGGTATACTGTTGTTAATGAACCATTGAACTGCTTCAGCTAATTCCTTGCCATCCCTCATTGTAAAAAGAACAATTTTGTGTCCTGCTTTAACAATCTTTTTTAACGTAATGGCCGCTCCAATATCTTCACCAACATTTGGATAAGCATGTGTAACACACGTCCCGTCAAAATCTACGCAGAACGTTATGCTTTGCGTAGAAAGTTTATTCAAATGACAGCTCATCGTCGTGGTATGTATAGCAAAAAAGACAAACGCCGTTTGGGTGTTCTGAAGAATAAATGGGATATAAGTTGTAAACCATTTCATTACAACTAGTACACAAAACTGGTTCTTCTAGTTTTTTTCTATTTACTATTTTCATTTGTCTGGGTCTACGTCTTCGTCGTCATAAATCTCATAGTGATCACCATTGTTGCCATTACGCATAATGATCATCATCCTTTCTGCTATCGCAGCTTCTTCTTCGTCTTCTTCCTGCTGTTTAGCGTGTGCACTGCAGTTTGTCTTCTTGTTGTCTTTGTCTGGAAAATAATCATCCCAGTATACAAATTTAAAGTCTTCTCCGATGCTCATTTTAGTCTTTCAAAGTATTCTCTCCACATTTTAGCTACAACAGCTCTTCGCTGAGGTTTGAACGGATATCTAGACCTTAGTCTTGCATTTGCTATCCTAATGAAGTCGTTCATTTTTTCTTCAATCTTCTTCTCCATCGCTTTTGTTTATTTCAAAAAGTAAGCCGCAATATATGATATATGCTTTTATTCTTGTAAAAATATACTCAGATGTATAACCTCTGTCCTTGTCGGCATATATAATACTTATACTAAGCTTCGCGGCTAGTCTTTCAGTAAATGTAACAGAGGCTTCAACACCGTATTCATCATAAACTTCTCTAAGTTGTCTTCCAATTTCCATTGGGTCAATATTATTCAGATCGAATCCAGAATGGTCGCTCATCGCAGTCAGTATCTTGTATTATAGCTATTGCTCTATCCATTTTTTCTTTACTGCTGTAATGTACGCTTTTTATTGATTCCATCCACTCAATGAAGTTTTTACCACTTACGCTCGCCATAACATTATTGTTCCAGGATCATTCCATTCAAAAAACCAACCGCGCTCTTCAGCCCAGTCATGAAAATCTGGGTGAACGCCAAACACGTAGTCCTTGTAAAAGAACTCAGGCATGTCATATGCGTAATACTCAAAAGCTGGTAGACCATTAGCATCTAATATGTCTTCGCATTCACCGCAAAGCCATATACCGTCTTTTTGACCGTTAAACTCTTCTGTTGTTTTAACAAAAGCAAAAGTGTTTTTTCTGTTTATACCGTGTATCCACGTTACAAACTCTTCGAGCATTTCGTCTCTGCTTTCAATAATTTTACTCATCGTTAAGTTGATCTTGAATGTGCAACTCTAAATCATCAATACGTTTTTGCAATTCTTTGGGCATATCTGAGTATTTAAACTCAACGCCAAGTATAGTTATTGCATAGATATTGGCTTCCCAGCCGCCTCTTATACCAGTGCCATCGAAGTAGTCCATTTCTGGCTCATGGTAAGTAGCTTCGCCAATTATATCGAACTCGATATATTCTGGCAAGTCGTCAAAGTAACCTTGTAGGTCCATAGCTGTTGTTTTATGTATTTATTATCCAATTGCCTTCGTATCACAATTGTGTGGCATCACCAGGATGCTTGGTAGTAGTATTTATGACACCAGTCCTTGTCCATTAGTTGAACGTAGTCCAACATCGTAACGGTGTCTTTCAAGTCCCGCAAATACCACTCGTCATATGCTGTGCTGCCAAAGAAAAAACCACTAGCTGTTGGTAATTTATCTCTCGCACTTTCTGGATCATCTAGCACATCTTTGCATAGCTTATTGAGCTCAGCAATGTCCTCTAAAGTAAGAGGAATCTCTTGACAATCATCAACGCCGTCTGCATACTTGTTAACGACGTAGCTGTGTATAGCATTTGCTTTACGCCATTGAGCTACTACAACCTCTTCTGTTTTGCTGCCGCTATCTGTTTCTTCATAGCGGATCAGGTACATGTCTAGTCCCATTTTCTTTTTTTGTTTTGTGGATGAAAAAATTAGTGATGTTCTTCTGTATTTCTTGTCTATGATCATTGCAATAGTGATCGGAGCCAAGAACATTATAAGTACTATTATGAAAGGTGCTATTTTATAAATCATAGAATATGTGTTCAAACAGCTTCTTTCTACTGCGTAGCCTTTTCATGCCCGCTTCGACTATCTGTCTAGCGCCCTCTCTTGACATTTCAAGCTCCTCAGCTATCTGATTAAGTGTCATTTGCTTGCAGTTTATGCCGTAATAAGATAGTACGCCGAACAATTGCTTTGGTGATAGGTGTTTCGATATTTCTTTTACCATCTCATTGTTCTCGATAGCAGTGTTTATAAAGCTATCAGGAGATCCATGTGAGTCGTCTTTAATAAGAGATAAAATAGATTCCGAACCGTTTTCCGTACTGATTGGTGCGTCGTATGAGGTTGTTTGCGCTTGTGTTATCAAAATATCCTTAACTTCTTCAACGGATATATCCATGTATTCAGCGATCTCTTCCTCGGTTGGCTGCCTCTCAAGTCTTTGTTCTAATTGAGAGATAGCTCTACGCATCTTACTGAACTTACCAGTTCTATTGCTTGGCTGATAAATTGTTCTACCCGTTGTGGATATAGCTTGTAGTATACTTTGCCTAATCCACCACACAGCAAAAGAAATAAACTTAAAACCACGCGTTGGATCGAAGCGATCAGCAGCCTTCATCAAACCAGCGTTACCCTCTGATATAAGATCTTCTAATGGTAGACCAGATCCTTGGTATTGTTTTGCTACTGATATAACAAATCTCAAATTAGCATCTATCAATCGCTTTTTAGCTTTTTCATCACCAGTACTAAAGATCAGTTCTGTGATTTCAGCTTCTTCTTGTGGCGTGAGTAGTTCTATTTTAGCGACATCATTCAAGTATTTCTCTACTGAAATTGTACTTCTATCTGTTGTTTGCTGTGAGATTTTTAGTTGCCTCATTATTTTTTTAAGTAAAATGCTAATCCCATTTCTATAACTTCATCGTATCCTCCGTCCCAGTCCTCGTAGTCTTCATCATCCATGTCAGACTTGTTGAACTCGTCGGTCTTGATTTCGAAATAAATTCTATCACCGAAGTCTGAGTAAAGTATTTCGTTACCACGCGCGTTGTAAGAGATCAATGTGTCTAGCGCTTTAGATATAGCTTTGTCCTGCTCCGGATCTTTTGCTGACGGCTCGTAGTATTCACCAGCACAGCCACAACGGCATACGTTTAGCCTGCCCTCATACACTTGGTCGATCTTTGATGAGTCAAAGTCTATAGTGAAAGAGTCTGGCATTGGGGTTACTCTTAGATTCATAGCTCTATGTTTTTGTAAAATGAAACCGTGTTTTTCCAACTTCCTTTAGTGCCTGGTTTTACCATGTACCTACTTGGCACACGACCTCCGTAAGAGTCTGGTCTTGAGCTAGTTGGAAGATAGCAGGCGCCTACTGTTAACGCATCAGAAGCGGCTCTTCCTATTGCGCCTTCAAGTCTCCATGCCATACCTGAGTCTATCAACTCTTGCATTTGGTCATACCCGTGTTTTGCTTGAAGCTTTTTAATAGTGAAAAATTTCATAGCTGTTGTTTTATATGTTTATTATACAAGGTGGAACGTATTACAATTGTGTGGTGAACTAGTCATTGTATGTTCTACCACTTGGCTTTTCATCCCACTCTCTGTGAGATACAAGCGCAAAGTCTTTCCATTCACTTTCAGCGCCGAAACCCTGTTCCTCTTCCCACCAGTATATCATGTTTCCTTCAAAATAGTCAAGGATCAACTCGTGAAGCCTTCCGTCTAGTGGATGCCAAGCGGTCGTGAACTTTAGTGTGTAGTCTTGGTCTGACCATTCGAGATCAAAGTCACCCCATTTGGTTCCCCAGTGTTGTATACACCACTCGTACCAGTTTTCTGAATCACCTGGATATGTTGTACCTCGTAGGTATTCTGGTAATGGAAGTAGTGTTTCGGCAATACCTTTTTCAATTAGTGCCTCGGCTTTTTTAGCGTTTTTACGCTGTACCGCTATTTGGTTGTATACGTAGTTTGGCATGTATAGCAAATTAGTCATTAGAAATCTCATTGGTAACCTCGCAGATAACCTCTGCTCCGTAACCCATAGCGTGCTCACTAGCTTTTTCAATTGTTGGTGCTTCAAGCACGAACCTTTCTCCATGCTCAATACAGAGCCAGTATCTTGTTTTCATATCTACATGATTTAAAAAAGTGACCAGTTGCGCGAGGTGCAAATCGTTATGCCGGCTAGCAGAACACCAACACGCAGAGCTGGCCACATTGTCTAACCATCCGCTAGCCGTTAGTTTTTGAGAACACGTATTCAAACGCTAAGAGCTGATCTGCTGTGAACAGGTTATCCTCATAGCCCTGGTGTAGCGCGTCTACAATGTCTTGCTGTAGCTCGAATAACTCCTCTTGCCAAACCATGTCAGCATAAAGCAACTTGCTCTGGTTACAAGCATCAGCGATACTACTAATAAACTTATTTAATGCTTTATTGCTGTTGACCTTTGGGTTAGAGTAAACGCTTTCCCAATACTGAACCCTTAAGTTGTGGCAGCGATCTTTGTATTTCTTGACATCTAAGCGCAGTTTACGCAAATCCCAAGCTTGGCGATCTTTGATGTATAATCTGCCGCTAGGCGTTATCTTATAGCCGTTCTTGTTGCGATCTATAAGGCCATCTCGTTCCCAAGCTGCGAAGTTTGTTCCATAGTACCCGCTAGTGCTAACGTCGTCGGTATTCTCTCTGCCTTGAAGCTTGAAGATATACTTGATGACGTCTTTGTTCTTGACTCGCTTGCGGCTGTCTCGAAGCATTATGAGCACTTCGCGCTTGATGGTGTTTTTATTCTTTGCCATCAACAATTTCCTTTGGTACTAGATAGTACTTGTTAGCAATAGTGTTATAGAGCACAAACCAAGGCGCGATAGCGTGGATGTAAGACTCACTAGCCTCAGCAATTGCTTCAGCGTATTCGTGTGACTCTTCAATGGTGTCTCGATCAGCAAATAAACCTTGTGGTGCTAAGCTAATCAACTCGTCGTGTGAGAACTTTAGATCCGCCATAACTACTTGATAAAAGCGTTAATACCGTCAATGGAAAACTGCAGGCCAGCGAATGCAAATGAATACTCATATACATTGTCGAGCTCAGCTTGAACCACGGTGATGGTAGCCCAGCGGCTTTCACGAAGCACAAAGTATAGCATAGCACGCGCGATAGGTCGGTAGAGCACGCTGTCCACCAAGTCGTCTAAAATAACATCGTTTACGCAGATGTTTTCTAGTACAGCTTCTGCATATTCTTGTTTGTCATACCACGTTGGCGAATCTTCGCCGTGGTACCATTTCATGAAGTCGTGGAGTGTTGTCTCCTTAGTTTTAATGATTGCCATAGGATTTAATTTAGATTAAGACAATTGATTAACATAGTTATTATACATAGTAGCTTGTATCACGATTGTGTGGTATTTAGCGTAAGCACGTACCATAACCTTTACGTCGTGAAGCTTTAGCAACAGCGCTCGCAGTGTCCTGATCCACTAGCTGAATAGTGTTGCCGGTCTTGTGGTTAGTGATAGGTATACAGGCATACCGCTGAGTTGTAGAGCATCGTAGGCAGGTTCTATACCCCAGGTCAACTCGTCCCTGAGGTATATCAGAACCACATGAGCAAATCATACGCTTGCCCAGCCAACAAAGTGATATTGATCGTCTTTTACGTAGCAAGCGCATTTACCCCACTTATCACATGAGTCAAGTATACGCTCGTATTCGTCGTCGTTTTCAGGCGTTCTAACAATCTTGAAACCTGATGTAGTACTAATAGTACCGTTGTAAGAATCATTACCGTACTCATAGATGGCTTCATCTACTAGTTGTTGGTAGGCTTTGGCTGGTGAAAGATCACCACGCGGGATCGAGTAATGGATATTTGTTGCTCCCATAGTATTGAATATTAAGGTGGATAATTAGTTAAGTGAATGGAATGAACATTAGGGGTACTATACCCTATCTCTCTGCCTGAGGCAAAACTTTTGTTACCAAAAACTGTGACATTAGGCTATTAGATAGGATATAGTAG
>Ga0208160_1000347_pt1 | contig 22477 bp, 18 predicted proteins | sample CB_VirMetaG_FD_184536 | JGI IMG/M metagenome (GOLD analysis project Ga0208160, IMG submission 184536) | Freshwater to marine saline gradient viral communities from Chesapeake Bay - CB_1504_1 Viral MetaG (SPAdes) (version 4) | ecosystem: Environmental > Aquatic > Marine > Coastal | place: USA... | reverse complement strand
ATATACTTCCTACCGTAGCCTCAATCATCTTCTTGGCAGTAGCACCTACCACATCTGTAATACGAACCCTAATTGTTCTATCGATACTATAAGTCTCAGAGAACTGATAACTCGTACTTCCCGGTACTCCGTTGTATAACTCTACAGCATTAGCTGTATCATAAAGCTGGACCCTAGACGTAGTAGTTATATTAGATATAGTTGCAGTAGCGCTTTGTGCAGGCGTGTAATACGTCCCGTCATCGGCCTGCGCTCTCACCATGTCGGGATGATCCGCCCCACCTCGCTCCATGTAGAAACCCACGAGCGTAGGCGTCGCGCCCTCTTTGTAGCCCTGTGCTGTCTCTACCCCTCCCGTGACATAGATCACCATATCGGGCATTTCGGCCCAGCGTAATCCTGTGCCGCCAGGTATTAACCCATTCGGGTCGGTCGCACCCATGAAGTTGATCCAGTCTGCGATGTCTGATCCGGTTGTGTTGCCAGAATCGACCCATTTGTATGCGAATGTTTTGACGCCTACTGTGCCGCCTGCAACCAGCGTCATGGTTGCCGATAGATCAATGGGGCCACCTGCGTAATCATGTGCGGTCGGTGCAAGACCTATCGTGTATAGATCAGCTTTGAGGTTTGCCCCGCCGTTACCTGCAACCACATCATTGCGCGCCTGACGATATCCGACTCTCAGTGCTTTGATCAGCAGATAGCTGTTGTTGTTTGTCTCGGGGTTATTGTCAGGCGGAACGGTCGTATCTGAGTAAAACTGCAATGTCTCATCAAACTTACCGCTTGTCAGAGCGCCAATGGTAAAATCACCGGAATTCGTTTGGCGATATATAACTGATGCGCCGGTAATGTCCTGCACCGATTGAATCGCATACCATTTTTCAATCGGATAGATCGTGCCTGCCGCATCATAACGCTCCATTCCGGCCCCTTTCCATGTCTCCATGTTGGTGATGGTTGCGCCATCGATCAGGTCGATACGTTTACCGCCGGGTTTAGCTTCGAGCAGCAACGGGGTATTGTAATAACTGCTGTTCAATCGGATGGTGTCGGCCATCGAGCTTCGCACATCGAATGCGTTCTGATCGGCCAGTATTGCAAAAGCCTTGGTGGCGCGGTTGTAGGTGTAATGCGTGACGATTGTTAGACCGTGGCTGGCGTTGTACGCCTCGTCGAGGTCCATCTCAATGTTTAGTGTTCCGTTAAACGGCGTGACGTTTTGCTGATTAACAGGGACATAACCCTGCTCTACGACCTCAATATCTATCGGGTTTGCAGTGCCATAAATATAGTCGTAATAATCGCCGGTTGCTGGTGTGTCGTTTGGTGTTTGATCATCGCCTGCTCCGTCAAAGTAACGTATAGCACCTGTAATATTGATACTGGGGTTTATCCGCAATGTCTCCAATGTTCCTGGGGGAGGACCGAACCCGTTATCGTACTCGTAACAACCTATGTCCCATTCCTCGCTACCTCCATTGTTATATGACGGCTTTAAATTGTCAGCTATATCAGCAGCAGTTAATCGATTTACAACGAAACCTGCGTCATACAAACCACTGCTTACGCTGGCTGGTCGTAAATCTTTTGCAGACCAATTAGCAAAAGTCGTATTGTCTGCTGTGAGCGTTTTTATTCCTGTGTCCGCATTGTTGTACCACGGCGCGTCACCGGGAACCCCTCCGTTATAACCGCAATTTTGCACCAGTGTTGGCTGCGCTCCCCAATTGGTTGTGTTGCCTACTGATACATTGCAAATATAAGTGCCCTCTGTAGATGATCCGGCAGAAATACCTGTTGTGGCCCCTATAACTGTGTTAAAGGCGACTAAATTAGCAGTACCTGCATAGCTGACACCCTGTATTCCAATCGTACCCCCGTCAACTAAGTTGTTGGCAACAATATTCGCCGCACCCGAAACACTAATACCATTCCGGCTAAATCCAGACCCGTCCATGATCACAATGTTGTTGATTGCTACACCAAGCGCGTTGCCTACATTTAAAATATTTCTGGCACTGCCTGTTCTGGATAATATTAAACCATCAACAGTAATGGAGATTTCGCTCATTATCAGGCAGTGTCTATAACCTGCCGTCACTTTTAATATGTAACCATCATCAACCGTTGGGGCTGTCACAGACGAGGGGTAGTTGCCGTTGTGATACCCTGAGCTTCTGATACCATTAATTTTTGTCTCTACTCTTAAGGATGCAGCACCAACCCCAAGAGTTAACTCGTTACTACTGTAATCAAAAAAGGCTTCTCCTATCTCACATACTTCCTCGTCAGTGGCGGCTGGCACACCATCACGAGTGCTTTGGTAAGTTCTCAAACTTCCATAAGCCCGTTCACTTCCCGCAGTACCATAACGGGCTTTTTGTTCTGTACTTAATCCATTCCAAAATGCGGATGTTGCTGTATGCACACCCGACTGTGTGCCAGAAGTGTTGATTACATTTGTCCCAGCCAAAGCATCAGTTTTTGTTGGATATAAATTAAACGTGTTGGTTGCAATGTTGCCTACATAGTATGTAGTCCCTGCGGTTAAACCTGTAGGTAATGCTCCTGTTGTTGATAAAACAATAGCCTGCCCTTTTACTAACCCATGAGCTGTTATTGTGCCAGCACATGGGGAGGCAATGGTCAAAGTTACTGCATAACCATCATTACCACCCCAACAAACTAAAGAGTAATTTGTTGCCATAAATCTATATCACTCTTGTATTTTTGTTTTAAATCACACTGACGGTAATTAGTATCTAAAACGATTCTATTTGTTTGATGTTTCCTCTCTGGAATTTTCCCAATTAAATCAAGCAGAACCTCATCCATTTTTGATAATGGATAAATAATCTCTCCGCCGATTAAAAAATCAGACTGAGGTAATACATGGTAGTCATCTGTTGTCAATACCCACTCGACAAATAAATCCCATGTCGGGATAGGGTGCTTAATTATTTTTCCGGGGTACTCGTTAATAAATCGGTATAGACTTTTTAGTCTTTCAAACGGGTCACGAATAAACGCAATCAGGTTGTTTATTTTATCACCATATTGTGAATCCAGTAGCCCATCGCTCACACCCTCGACAGTCTGACTTCCACATTTAGGTATATTGGTTATACCTAAATCTCCTATTTTGTAAAAACAGGGTTTGATCATTTCACAAAAACAGCCACACCGGCCAGCATTTATGGTTCAGCATCAAAACACCCCGAATTTTTTCAGCAGCGGTGCATTGCTCCACAGCCATGCCAGTGCTATGCCCCATTTAGCCATCACTCACCATCCCGCACATAGTCAAGCGGGACCCCTTCAATACGCATACGCCGAGGCCTCACTTTCTTGGTTTTATTTTCTTTTCTGTTCTTAAGAATAGTTTTATGCTGAAACTGTGTAATCATAACTAGCTCTATCATCCCATACTTTAGTAAATTCAGAAGTACCATCTGCCCAAGTGATTTCAATATCCTCATCAGTGAGGTCAACCTTCTTAATCCTCCAAGAGGCACTAGAAGATGCAGTTCCGGGCAGTGACTCACCTATGTACTTAATAGTACCCACAGTATCAATAAGTTTATTATATTGTGACATACCTATCTCTAAATAACTTTCAATCAGTTGTAACACGGAGTCCTTACCTATCCCTCCTCCAGTGGAGTGTCCCCCTAACCTAACCCACTTACCCCAAACACCCTCAGATTGCTCAAACCTGATGGCATCCCCTCTGGATTCATGTTTAGGCATGGGTCCAATTGGACCATCTTTTCCATCAATACCATCACGCCCGTCCTTGCCATCTCTCCCGGCTGTCCCATCAATACCATCCCTACCGTCCTTGCCATCCTTGCCATCTCTCCCATCCTTGCCTGATTGGCCTTGTAAACCTTGGTCTCCTTTTGGCCCCGGTGGTCCCTGTATTCCTTGTGGTCCTCTTAGACGCTCATCCCTCAAGCGTTGTGCTTTGAGTTCTAAGGTGCGCCTGACTAGAGATTGGTAAGTAGACGATATCATTTAACCTTTCTACGAGCTTTTTGATATACTTCGGACAAGGCTCTGGTCTTTTTATCTGGAGAAGTGATACCACTTTTCCCAATGTTAGGTTTGTACATCTTGCTCACAGCATACGAGCCTAGGGCTTTACCCACTTCATAAGAGATAGCTCCGACTACGCCAGCAGGAGTGGCCTTAAGAACCTTACTTACTTTACTAGCTTTCTTTGCTCCAGAGACGACATCTTTGGTACTCAATTCAGAAGTGTTGGTGGTAGCTTTTGGCGCAGCTCTCTTCACCGCTGCCTTTTTGGTTTGCATCTTTTTAGTAGTGGCTTTCTTAGTAGCCACTTTCTTCTTAGGTGCTGCTTTCTTAGTAGGGGCTTTTTTAACCACCGTTTTCTTTGCTTTGGTTTTGCGTTCTGGGTCAAACGCTGGTGCAGGTATAGTCATTAGGGTGTATCCTCATGTTGTTGAGCCTTAGGGTTAAGTCTTTTACGAAAAAATTCCATCACAACAGTTGCAGCATCTTGATCTTGACTGTCTTTATGTTGCTCCCAGAAAGCACGTGCAGCCTCAATCTCCTCACGAGTTAGTGGCTGGTCTTGCGTCCCTGCTTGTGCCTCACTAGGAGTTTTATTTTCTGGTTGCTTTTGTGGCTTTGATGGTTGTGGTGCCTCACGCAATTCCTCTACTGGTGCCTCAGTATTGCCTTCGTCTTTATATGGACCAGTTGCAAACCCAACCATCTTTGCGATCTCTTGTACTGCTGTGTCAAGTGGCATATCATAAGTATTAGCATATACTTTAGCTGTATTTAGGAACCTACGTCTAGCTGTGGGACTGGCATTGAGTTTCCTAACGTAGTTAGGCATGTACCTAATCATTGTTGGATTCCAGTTCCATGTTGGTTGTTTAGAGAATTCAGTGTCATTAAACATTAAATACTCTTTGCCATCCTTTGTTACAATACTAGGATAGGCACCAGTCAGCAATCGTATGGACTGACCCCCAAATTGATTAATAACCGGGGCTTGGAGATCAGGAGCAAGCACAGAGTTAATCTGTGTTCCGAGGTATGTATCTTTATGACCCTCAATTATCGCCCATAAGCGAGGTTGATTATTCTTAATATTATCCATAAGTTTTTTGTTAGAGAGCGTTTCTAACACCTCCCACCTCAGAGGCTCATTTGAACCCAATGAGGTTATAGGTTGTCTCATTACATTCTTAAGAACATTTCCTAAGCCCTTGGCTTCCTCAGGGGTTAAGTCCTCAACGCCATTCCGATCCGCCCAATCTCTGGCCTTCTTAAGCCACTCTATTTGCCCAGAAACCACAAACTCTCTCACCCCTGTGGACATAGCATCAGGGTCTCCGTAATCAACATCACCACTCCCGAGCAGGATACCTGATAGAATATCAAGTGTAGCACCTTGTTGAGCAGCGTCCACCAATAAATCCTTTAGCCCAAACCTATCTGCCATCGTCACTATTGTTAACAGGTTTGGATGCTTACCAAGAAGCTGCGAGGCTTCTAACTCCAAAGCAATATCATTTACATCTTTGTAATACTGTAACCTAGTGCCAGTGATTGCACCAATGTCAGTTGACTGTATGATCGCAATGAGGTCCGTTTGCATTTGTTTAACAGCCTCGATGTGGTGCTTAAATGCCTGACCTTCATTTATTGATGTGAAATGTGCTTGGTGGTTTTCATATCGTTGTACTAATTCAATACTAGCTGTGTTTAATCTATTTAAATAAGCTTGCTTTTGTTCGTCTGACAAAGCTAACACATCACTAGGAGACATCTTAAACAAACTCTTCATTGCTCCATTGATATCTACCAACGATAACGTCTTTAATGCACTCCAAGCCGTAGCAGCATGTGAGGTTCTCATTTTGTGCAAGTGGGTTCTAAGCTGCTGTGTATTCTGAATCTCTCCTATTTGATCTAAATTCTGAAGTTGATTGGCTAAAGTATCAGCGCTTTGTGCTTGTTGAGCTTGCTCGAGATAGGTTTCAACAATCTCGCGAGCAGACTGGCGAGTCGAGTCGCCAAACCCCATATCAATAATTTTCTTGGCTTGATACTCGATTAGTTTTTGCTGTGCTTCTGCTGCTTGACCTTGATTTTTGAAATACTGGTCTCTTTCTTCCATTGCGAGTTTTATATTTTGACTCCTTGGGTCAAAACCAACAATGCCCTGAATAGTGGAAGCAATCTCATCAACCAAACCCGGTGTGGTAGCCGAGATTTGATATAGCATTGCCTCAGCCTCTCGTTTAAATTCTGAGGAAGTCATCAGCCCTTGCATCAATGCACTCCGTTTGTCTGAGAGTTTGCTTTGAAGTTCCTCTATTTGCTTTAGTTTGAGTTGATCATCTTCACTGAAGTCTGGAGTATCGCCTGAGTCACTGTATGAGTATAAGATTTCTTTTTTTTCAACTTCTGCCTCACTTAGACTCTGAGAGAGCTGTTGGTATTCGGAGGCTTGGGTAAACTTATCAATGAGCTTATTGCTTTCTTCTTTAGCCTCTGTTTGTTTTGCTCCTACCGTGGCACCTCTCCACGCACTCCCGACAGCTTCGAGTCCTTGTTTGATGTAATCAGTTGCTGGGGGAGTGATAACCGTGCTGGTAACTCCTTCAGGACTCAAGTCAATTATACCCTGCTCGGCCATTATTTATCTCCGTTGTGAATCGCTGAGGATAACGTGCGTTGTTTCATGATGTTGTCCATAATTAATTGCATAGTTTGTAATTGATACTGCCCCTTTGGGGAATTCTCATCAATAAGTCTACTGTTCTTTATCCTAACCATGGCTGTTTTGACTGCATCAGGGTCAGCCAAGCCCCCCATTTGTAAAGACTTTACTAAGGTATCAATTAAATTGTCTTTACCTTGCTCTCGTTGAGAACGGGCTTTCTGTACCAATTTATTCCAAATGATATCTCGCTCCAATGGCTCGAACAGCGCTAGTATTTGGGTACGAGCCTTCAAAATGTCTTGGATTTTCTTCCTATGTAGTTGGAATAAATACTTATCAGTTCCTTCTTCACCCTCTTCTAACGCTGGGGCAAACTCATCATTATGGAGGAGCAATGTTTTCATAATGTTTTTATACAATGCTTCCGACACTTCTGAAAGTTCTCTTTCGGAGTCTTGGAGAATAGTTTTTTCTTTTTTCGTACCTGATCCCCACTGGTCTTTTAGTAAATAATACTCGTCAAGTTCTCTTGGAGTAATGCCTACCAGCATTTCCGCTATAGCGTGGTTATATGTAGCTTGTACTGTGGGACCACTATTACTCACATGGTAACCTAAGCGCATTGCCGCACGACCCTTCAAAAAGTTATTATAGCCTGAAGTAGTAGTGCCCCATACAGATATGTACGTCAGGAGGTCTTGGTCATCTTTCAGACTTGGGATACTACGCATATCATGAATAAGCTTAGCCGCATCATAATAACGGTTCATAACCTTAGAAGCAGCCATCATGTCCAACATCCCCTTGTTGTTAAAAATAACACCAATGTAGTCACCATACATTTGCTGCCATGTTGAGGCTGGTGCTACGTGTTTAGCAACATACAAGTTCGTGTCCTCACCAGTCATCTCTGACAACGCAAAATTAATGAATGCTTCATACACACCACCGACTACTAAATCTTCCATCCACCGATCTTCTTCAGCAACCTCCACTCCTAACCCATCCCTGACTTTACGGTAACCTTCATAAAGACCTAATCCAGTAATACCATTGAGGAATATTTGCCCCATTGCTATCTTGAAGCGCTCTGTGCGAGTGAATGCTTGGTTAGCATATTTATTTGTCATGAAGTTCATAGCCAACAAGGCTTTATGCTGGATGCTGAAGAATTGAGTAATAGCACTAAAGAAGCCTTCTTGATATCTAAAAGTTCCACTTTTAGTCATACTTAGTGCCAAGCTGCGAGCCTCAGCAGCCACTTGTTGAAAATCATTCTTAGTGACAAGTTGGGACTTACCCGTCTTTCTGAGATATCGTAGTCTAGCGGCTAAGAAGGTATTGATTAAGTTGTGTAACTCACCAGCATTAAAACCCACTTTCTTGGCTAACTTGAATGGAGCTTTGACGACGTTACTTGCACCACGGGCGATGGTTTTACCAACTCCGGGGTCGATGTTCTTACTAAACTCTAACAAAGCATCACGAACAAAGTCATGAGAATCTACAGCTTTAGGTAACCCAGTAGCTTTGAATTCTGTGATGAATCTCTCGTACTCCTTAGTGCTGAGTCCTAATGACTTTGCCGCTGCGTCCTTCATGGCTTTATATCCAGCAGGCCATGAGTCACGCGCCAAGCCCACAAGCACAGCTTTATTTTGTAAGGGTACTTTAACTATGTCTTTTGGGTGTAACACAGCAGCAATAAATAGCCATTGCTGTGATTGAATATATAACTGTCTGAGAGGTGACATTGCAATCATGTGATAAAAAGCTAACGTCCTCATCATTTGGTTTGGTGAGTGGTCAGCAGCAGCCAGAGCACCCTTACTCATAAGCTGTCTAAGAGATGATACTTCTGTAGCATCACCAATGATGTTATCTGCTTGGGTTACCCAAAACTCCTTCCAGCCCTTTTGTTCTACTGTTTGTAATCCTTCTGAAGTTTTGATGTGTGTCCAGAGGTCAATAGCGTCCTGTAATTCTTTTGAGGCACCACTGACCCCAGTAACCCCAATCTCCTTAGCAGTGGTTGGAAACCCTCTTGTGGGGTCAATCAAATGCCCAAACGTAGACATCCACCTAGCCTTCATAGCTGTATTGAGGTCTTCATGCGCTACAAAGTTAGCTGTGTTACTTATATTTTTAACCAAAGCTTCTACAGGGTCACTAACATCCGCCAGCCCATCGATGCCGGGGAGATGTCCACCCCGACTATGATAAAACATTCTCTGAAGAGATATCTTATCTTCCATGTCCAGAGTTGCTTTCTCTTGGATGTTAAGTGATCTATCATGAGCAACACTTAGCTCAATGTCTTTATATCTATCATCTAGTTTCAATTTTTTGATGGCGGCATTAGCCTCAACTTTAGTTGGATAAGCTCCTACCACAGTTCGTGATAAAGTAGCTTTACCATTCTCAGTGCCTCGGACTAAACCCCGGACAAAATAAGTGTCTTTGTAATACCTTGGTATATAACCATCAATTTTCTTTAAAACATTAAGAGGGAGTTCCCCAATGTCATCTGCTTTCGCAATAACATAAGTAAACGATTGCTTGGGATTCCCATAAGGCTCTTTAAGCTTAACGAACGAATAACCATCTTTCTCTAACTTCAGTGTTTTCTTCGCATCAATCTGCATTGCCTTTTTAGTGTATGGGTTGTGAATCACGGATATACCATCCCCGATTTCAGAGAGTATTTTCTCTTTACTAACCACTTTACCCATATTACGGAACTCACCAATAGTGATTGATTTAACACCTTGGTTGATTAAGTCCCGTCTTAGACTTCTGTTCTCTAACTCATATAAAACATCAAAGGTTTTACGCATACTAACAAACCCACTTAGGACATCAGTATCACCACCAGCCTCTGATAAGAGTTTGGGGATATCGAACTTGCTGGGGTCTTTTGCATACGCATTTAGTAGTTTAACAACTTCACGCTTCCTAGCGTTATTTAACTTAGTAAATGGCACAGCTATCTCAGCTAAGTCAGCAGAAATAGCTTTACTCCAATCACCAGCTTGGTCATAACCTTGGGAAATATATTTAGCAAATCTCGCAGCTGGATCAAGAAACCACTTAGCCAGTGGACCACTCGTCACCACATCACCAACTTGGTAAAAAATCTTGTTAAGTCCTTTAGCCACATCCACAGGGTTTTTAGTTCCAGTGACTCTATAAACGTACTCACCCCTAGCTTTTGAAGTATATTTGTTCTTAGGAACCGTTTTGAAACCTTTTGTCTTAGTAACTTGTAATATTTCAACAGACTTCAAATCAGGGAATTGTTCCTTGGCCCCTTGCAATGCTGATTCAGCAGTCGTAAAGGGGCGAACTTCACCGTCCGCATTACGCATCCCATAGGTAGCCTTGAATTCAAAACCACGATCCGATTGACGTGCAGTAAAGGTCAAGTCATCTACACCAGCAACTCCTTTGTATCGAGCTGCTATGTTGGCATCATACAGCCCATGTTTCCCTACACTTTGCATATGTTGCCGCATTCCCTTCAAGGACTCACCTGCCTCGTCAGTAGTCAAGGCCAAAGTATTGTATTCTGTCCGATCCAAGATATTTTTAGCCAGTAGGTCCGCTTTTGCCAATTCATCTTGAACATTGGCCGGCATTAAATGAGGATCATCCCAATGGGATGGATAGACAACACTCTCAACAATTTCCTCTTTGGTCATGCCAGCCAGATCATCACCATCGGACACAACGGTTCGAGCGAGAGCAGTCCCAGCCTCCTCAGGATTTGCAGCATTAAGATGTGCCACATTACTACCGGGTTTTAAACCACGAGTGAATATTTTCCAGAGCGATTTTGCTACACCACCTACGGCCATGCCATCTAACACAGAGATAGCGTTATCAATATATTGATCCAGCAATCCGTATTCAGGATCAAACAATGAATACAGTTGCAAATATTTTTGGTAATCCGTTCCAGATAAACTATCCTCATTCTCCATGATAGCTACCATAAGAGCTTGTGAAGCCTCATAGCGTTGTTCAGGAGACATTTTAGCAAGTCGTTCTCTAACCTTTGTCGTAAATTGACCCCGGAAGATCACATCCGTAAATTCATACTCTCCCCCAAACACTTTTTGTACAGCTTGTACCAAGCCCTGTTGTGTCTGGTAAGGCAGAATATCAGTTAAAATGCCTTGGTAGGCTTTGTACGGATCAGCAGTTAGTGTGGAAACAAACCCCTGTAGCTGATCAACGAGAGCTATGGTAGCTGTATAATCATCCGTAACTAGTTCTCTGATTTTATCTTCAGCAATGAATCTCTCAACTTGGTTATTACTTTTCCTACGGGCTAAAGCTGCTGTATAAAACTCTTTATACCAATCGATAGCGTCTGGGTCTGTTTGATCTCTCTCAGCTAGGAGTTGATACCCTGCCTCTGTAGACAATTGACCTTGGGCTACTTGAGTAACAGTGTCATCGATGACGAGGTTATCCTGCTCGTCGGCTAGTTGTATTCTACGCTCATCTATTTCACTAGATTCGCCGCGAGTCGTTAGCAAATCTCTGTTTGCATAATAGTTTTGCACGTCGGGAATCGGCTTAGAATACTCATTAAAGAATGCTTGTTCTGATGCTGCTTTAGGTGGGACACCTTGTCTCTGAGCATGACCTAAGAATTGAGTCTCTTCACCTAATGCCCCAAAGTTAATATCAAAATTGTCATCATTGCGCTCCATCAGCACCTCGTCCAGTGCTGTGTCGTACTGATCACTGCGTAAGTTCTTAAGGTCTTCTACAGAAGCCCCTTGGTCAAGCGCTTGACGGAGCTTTTCTTTTTTTTGCTCGTGGGTCATTCTAGATGAAGGATTTAGGTGAGATTCACTAGTCATTATCGAAACAACTTTGCTAATTCAGGATTATTCTCCATAAGCTTATCATACCCACCTGACATCTCAAATCCTGTGCTGGCCAACGAGGTAATCCCTTGAAATGTAGAAGCGTTCGTCATAGCACGTGAGGCATCAATATTAGCAGTTGAGATTTGATTCATCAGCCCTTGTTGCTGGTTACTGAAAGCAATGTTGGCACCGGCTTGGGATTGAATACTCCCTTGAATCCCTAGAGCTTGAGAACTAACACCACCTCCTGATGTTGCACTTTGTGCCGCTGCTGCTTGCGACCGAGCGATTCTAGCTTGTCTGAGTGCTTGTATGCGCTCTCGGCGGTTTTGATTCTCAGCCATTTTTTGTTGCAATCTCTGTGACTGTCTCTGTGCTCGTCCTGCCTTTTGCTGCTGTATCACACCCACAGTTGTTGAAAAGGCAGCAATTGCTGCGTAAGTCTCTGGACCCATGTCATTGTTCCTCTTGGGGTAACCAAATATATTGCCACAATCGGTGTGGCTCTTTGTGTTCAAAATTAAAGATATATTCAGTGGGAGTAAAGCCAAACATAACTGCAAATTTTTGTAGCTTTGTATTACTATCTGCGATTGGTGCTGTGACACAACCCACGTTCTTAAGAGCAGTTTCAAGAATTATATCATTAAAAATTTCTTTATATACTTTGTAGAGTGTGTGACTCCATTTATGTACTGTAGCGTGTATAACCACACCTACCTGTGGATGATCCTCAATACCCACCTGAAGGGCTGGAGTGTCAATAATAATGTTCATACTTGAGTTTGACCCGCTACAAAGAGTGCCCATCCAACAATATGCATATCTTTACCCTCTTCTGATTTCATACTAACTCGTAGAGCTTTACCCTTACCACGGAGTTTACTTTTAGTAGTTATTAGTTCAAAGCCTGTGTTGAATGTATCAAGGCTGGAAGAAGGCACATACAATTGTTTATAGCGATACGCTTGTTGTTCTTTGGTCCATCGGTTACTAATGATATCATTGCTCCAGTCCCATCTCCCTTGAACCAAACACGAACTCGGGTTAACCGGATTAAAACTATCATCAAATCCAGTCTCTGTGCGCCTTAAGTGGGCTATAAAATACGGTGTGTGTTTAGAGCGCATTATATCTCCCATAATTTCATCACCAGTTATTACATAAGAACTGTAATCTTCTGTGTCCCAATCATGGAAAGTGGTGTCAGAGTACAACGCAAAAGTGAATGTATAATTGGTAACTGAAGGCACAGTAGCGAGATACTTAATACTCCTAGTAGTCTTAAATCTCTGGGGGGTAGTTACAATCACATCCACCCCTGATGCTTGTACAGCCTCATTCCCAACATAAACGCCTTGAACCACATCGTTAGTGATATAATTAGGCGTGGTTATTGCTCCAACTACATGTGGACTATCGGAGACTTTTGTGCTGATGGTGTACGGATAAAAAGCCTCTAGTTGTAAGTCAAACCTCAATTCAGTATCAATATTATCTTTATTAATACTCCCATCATAATCATCATTAGCGTTATATAACCAACCAACAATTTTGCTTTGTGGATCGTAGTAACCTTTAACATTTGCTTTGGCTATCGTAGATATTTCATTATAATACGACTTGATGGTGTTTACAGTAATGTCTTGGATTTGTATTTGTGTACTAATGCTATCAAGCGAGAGTGCATATATACCAGCTTTACTCCAATATAAAATATTATTTTCTGCTTGAACAATAGAATCTTGATTAATCACCCCAACATCCGTCACTTTAACTATATTATAATTCAATGCTGTGAAGCCACCTTCAGAGCGGATGGACCAAACACCGTTCTCAGCGAAAATAACTAATTGGTCATTAAAGGGAACCATATGCTTAACATTAGACATCTCTGGAATAACAATATAACCACCATCCGTGTCTACTAAGTCGCTAATCGTTTCTGAGGTTGGGTCAGCCTCTTGGTAACAAACAGTTAGATCAGCAGTATTACGCACCACCCTAGAGAAGAAAATATACCCAGTTAGATTTGGAGCAGTGGGTTCAGAACCCACGACCTCACTCTTAACCCCAGAATAAAAAACCCTACTGAAGTGAGTTGCCACTTGCGAAAAGCTACCTGCATCATAATCAGTCGTGGGGAGTAATCCACTTGCAAGATGACGGGTAGCTGATCTCCCAAAAATTTCAATGATATAATGTCCTTTTGGAGCAGGAGTGTTTCCTACTAAGTAATCTTTAATTAAGTCCTTATCCCAAGAACCATCTGTCTTCTCTCCCAAAGACATGATATCCGCATTGCTCGGATATGACCCACCAGAGGCTACAGACCAACAACTCCAAATGATTGATCCATCTACAACTGTACCACCAATCGTTGTAGGCCACACAGGCTCTGATACCCCAGTATCACCTGAGGTTACGGCTGCGTACAAGTATCCGTTTGCTGTCCTAGGTTGTCGTATTTCGCCTGCTGTAATGTACGAAATAGCGACCCACCTAAGAAACGAATCAGTCTCACTAAACTGATCCAGTTTTGACTGCGTCCATCCTTGGTTAAAGAGGTTGTACTTATGGGCTGTACTAAGGCTTGTTGGTCGTGTATCAATATCTAAACCGTCATCTACACCCCAAAAATCCCTCGTTTGTACCCGGAGATATTGTGTCGTCCAAGTAAAATTTGAATGCGTGACTAAGATTGGGTAGGTAAGCCCTGCTGAAGCACAGATGAGTTGACCATTCAAGGTAGTAAAACTTACATCAGCGTCTTTGTTGTTTAATGGGATTGAAATACTGTCAACAAGGACACTCAACGTATCACTAAATAAATCCACAAAAAATAATGTATCACGGAAGCGAACAACACCGAACGAGGTGTTCGGATCGTTGTCTACATTATCCCATCTAAAAAGCTGCCATCTACTTTGCGCCCCAGCCGCTAGAGAGATGCCTGTGTCTAAAGCACTCCAATTGGCTTCATAAGACATGCCTAACCTCCGCTGGCGACTGCCATCAGTGTTAAGCAACATATTTGCCTCGTCCTTGCTATAACCTTCAGGGAAGTTAACTTGGTTAGCTTCAGTGTTAAACCCTTTGTTGAAGGTGTTATACTGCTTGGTTGTTTGTGCTCTGGCCATTCTTCGGTACTGGGCGTGATCTTAGATAAGCATCCTTGGCTACAATAGCCTGAGCTTTATTATTCCACTGTCCTAACAAAGCAGCAGGCACTTGCCCACCATCGTTGTACTTCCATTCCCACATATTCATTTTACTGTGTACTAACTGTAACTCTTTGACAGTCCCTTTGGTGTGACTCTTGCCACCTTTAGTCTTAGATACTGGCATTATTTTCTCCCGTAGTTTGGAAACGACATCCCACCATTTAGACGCCATTTTTCCCTCGCAAGCCACTTACGTTGTCTTTGACTCTTTTGTTCTTCTTTCTGGTTACCAACTTGCCGCAAAGAATATGAGGCTGTGCTTTTTGCCTCAGCTACAAGGTAGGAAAACGCTTTGGCGGGAAGGTCAGGTACATAAGTGTCTGACATTGTGAACACAGGTAACAAACTTGCAAAGCATTGTGTTTTTGATGCTTGTAAATTTGAATCAACATCACTGTCATACGAATCCATGATGATGGTCTCATCATCGAAGGTGGTCCAATAAGTTGGTGCAGTATCAGTTTTGATGTTGTACTTAATATTATTAATGACAACTGTAGTGATATTCGTTGCTGAACTACTACGACTATCACAATAATTCATAAACTCTTCAGGTGTCAGATACAAAATTGCATCGTATTTATCTCTGACATCACTAACTTTTCGTTTGTTGTACTTTATCCAATCAATCGTTCGGAAGGTGTCTGTTACATTAAAAACAGTCGGGTATGTGATACTTGGTACTAATGTAGCTAGTTGCTTGAGATGAGGCCAATCCCGGCTATCTACAATCTCATTGAATGTGCTTCTAACAATATTGGCTATTTGCAAAGACTCGGTGGTGTCTGTTATGCTGGACACTTCATCACCATCCATGTCATTCAGGATATCTTGTACAATCTCTAACAGTGTTTGTTTAGCCATGTTTCACCTTAGCTATAATAGTTAGGGTCTTTATTTTTTGTCCCTTCAATATCAGCTTGGTAGTGTATATCCAACGTAAACAGAAAGGGTTCATTTGGAGCACCACCAGTTATACTTGGAATTACACTAGGTGCTAAGTGAACTAAAACCAACCCATCAACAGAGATATCAGCAGTTGCAAGTTGGTTTGCTGACGGTGAGGCAGCACTCAGTTGAATTTCTTCTACAACATGGCACCACCGTGGAAAATTCCCGGAAGTCATGGCCCCACTTATATCATTAGAGCTTATCTGTGGAGTGATATTATTTCCGAAGACTCCATAAGGTACGCCTGCTGTCCGGTGAGCGTATGTAATATTAGCATTCCATACCAAATTACCACTAATAGCGGTTCCATTGTGTCCCCAATGTACATGGAGATAGATGTCTGTACCTACAGCATAATCATGGGGAACGTGGAATGTGTAATCAATTGAATCCCCAACACTGAAGGCCCAAGCATCCACATTCCCTTTAAAAGCTGCTTTGGTGGGTCGTGTGGCTCCAGAACTATCTTCTTGATAAACACCAATAATATCTTTCCATACGCGCTGTCCATATGCTGAACTACTACTGCCATCAGCAGTAATTAGCTCACCATAACGAGCCGTATCACTGGGCACAGTTGCATCAGACACCCACTCCAAATTACCAGCAGCATTTTTGGTCAGCTTTGTTGATGCAGCAGCAGATGCAAATCCCTTTGGGTTGTGAATGTCAGCATCAGATATGTTTTTATGTTCAATAGTCATAAGAAACTCGGTTAATAGGATCAGGGGGCTTTACTAAGCTCAGCCCCCATCACCTAAGTTGTAGCCTAAGCCTTCACACCACCAGCCGTGTAACGACCACTACCATCTTTATTCTCATCGAGATATTCAATGATAATAGTCACCTCACCAGCAGTCGCGGCAGCGGGAGTGGTGCCATCCACAGCAAACAGAGATACCAGCAGGTATCCATCTTCAGTGGCATCAGCAATTGTACCAATGTCGGCACCAGCCCCAACAACCCAACCAGCAGTGCTAGCTGAGGCTGAGGCACCAGCAATGAGGCCATCAGGATCAATATCCGTACCATCTGATTGCTCCAGACCGACGTCCAGAACCGAAACAGACCCACCAGAGAACGCAGTGGTCACATTAGCACGACAAGCCTTGATGAGTGCCCCGGCAGGTACCCGTGCATCCATACCAGCCACACCAGTGCTATTACTTGCATAAGCCGAAAAAACCCCGGAAGAAAAGTCTGAGGCAGAGAGCGTAAATTCCAGAGTCTTTACACCATCTGAATCAGCACGCTGTCCACCAAAAACATCCTTGACTTCGCGGGGGCCATAATGGTTACGAACTACATCAGTAGTTTTCGCCCAACTTGATTCAAAACCCATAAATCACCTCCAATTAGAACTTAGTAACATCAGTCAAAACAATACCCAGAGTGTCAACACGCTGGAGACCAAGGCCAAAACGGGCAGTTACATCGAACTCATCACGCTTGAGTTCAAAGTTACGACGAGTTTCAGTCTTTGGTGCTTGACGCCAAGCCCTCATCATCGGCTTAGTGTTATCATCCAATACACACATGAAGATATTAGCCACACCATTACCACTGTCTACAGAGCTGTCAGTTTCATTGAAACCAGCAGCGTTGGCGTTGATAGCCTCAGTCAGACCTTGGGGTAGACGGTTAGAGGTATAAATATCCCAACCAAAGATGTTACGCACAAAAGCATGTTCACGAGCAAAACCTTCATTGATAATGCCCTCGAAATGCGGATTGTAATCAATAGAGGTAGTTCCCGTCAGGAGACCGTTGATCGCTACTTCAACCGAAGGGTCAACTACAGCGATCCGTCCTGCCATTGGAGCATTCGCTTTATCAAAAGCGTACTTCATAAAACGAAAATCATCCAACGAGATTTTACCTTCGTCTGCAGCACCACCAGCATCAGCTACCCAACGGTGTGGGATACCATTAACCGAGTTGATAGCTCCTGCAGTTTGACCAGCATTCAGAGTAGCAAAAGCACGGGTCTCAAAGTACTCTTGAAGAGCACGAGTTGATTCCATACCACGCATAGCATGAAGTTGCTCAATCTGAGACCCATCTTGACGCAATACATCTGAGATAGACCAACCATCACCTACATAATCAGTGATTCGTAGAGTCACAGTGCCAGTGTCAATTGCATTGTAAGCCAGAGGTTGCTCTTCAAAGACTTCTTGCAGAGTGGCTGTGCCCACGGTCTTAATGTTAAGCGTTGTACCAGTACCAAAGTCTGACACATCCCGTGAGAATTGGTCTGGAAGCAGACCATCGTGCAGATTCTCAAGAATAAACTTGGAATACTGCTCGGCTTCAATAAAAGCCGTAGTGTTACCAGTGTTTTGAGACATATGTCCCTCCTATATTACTGATTGGTTACTTGACTACCAGCCCATCGCCACATGGCCAAAACATCGGAAGTTGTTGCTCCGTTCATGATGCTTTTTGGTCTTTCAGCAGGAGGCTGGGGAGAAAGAGCCTCAGTATTCACTGAGCCACGGGAATGGCTCGGTGTCCGTGAGGTTAAACTAATACCACTCAACTTAAAGAGGGCGTTAGGTGAGGTTTTAGCCATTTGCTCCAAGAACTGCAGCGAGACTTCGTTTTGAGCGGCTAGCTCCTTCATCCTAATGGAAGCTTTTTCACCATACACTTCGGAGAATTTCGCATGTACAGTCAAAAGATTTTCTTCCTCTTTTTGTTGTTTGGTACGGGCGTCAAGGACTCGGTTTACAACATCAAACAGCGACTCCTCATTGACTGAAGCCTCGGCAGGAGCAGACTTCACTTTCTCCTTAATAGCGTCAGCAGCCTCTTGCTTTGCTAGTTTCTCTCGCATCTCTTTAGCTTCTTGCTCTAACTTGCGAATGTGCTCTTGAGATGCTGAGAGGCTTTTCAAAGCCGTTGGAACATCAGCGTACTTAGGATTGCCTTCAGTATCAGTGATTGTGTCCAGAAGGTCGCTGAACATATCTTCCTGTACTTGTGTTTGAGGCTCAGCCTCGGGCGCAGCTTGTTGGTCAACAGGCTGCTGGTTCTCAAATAGATTGTCTTGGTCAGACATTATTTATCTCCGGTATTGATTAAAGTAATAAGGTTTTTAGTGGCCTTCACTTGGCCAATAAGCATTGCCTGCCGATAGACCCAGTCACCTGATGGTTCCTGTAGCATCTCAGCGTACAAACTTTCTAAATCATTCTTAAGAATGGTTTGTATATCTTGTAAAACATCTCTAACGGCTAGTAGACGCTCGTGCCCAACTTTTTTGACTAAACGTGAGGTTGTTCTCATATACCTCTAGGCTCCTCAGCAGCAAGCATTTGTTCAGTCTCAAGTTGGTCTTGGCCAGCATTCATGGCACGTTGTTGCTCTACTTGCTCAGCGATCTGTACATTAAATCGTACAAGGGCATGACGCTCCCAACCAAAAGCTTCCTCGACTAACTTGGCCAATGCCTTGGCTGAAACGTGAGGCATGATAACTTCCCCCAATCTCGAATTGAAGACAGTGGTGAGGTTCTGAACTAATAAGTTCCTAGCAGCAAAGTGTGATGCACCCTTAGCTCGCAACTTCCCAGCTGCACTTATGTCCTCCTTGGTGATGTTCATAAACTGGACTGCACCTAGATCATCGTCAATGACTCGAATTGTGTCCTTAGCATTTAGATTGCGCCTTGCGACTTCAAGCATGTTGTTAAGCAAAGGCTCTAGAATAAAAATCTCGAATTGGCGTATCTTTTCTTGGAAAATCCTCGAAGCTGCGTCATCTAGTTTTTGCACCTCAAAGGCGGTTTTCTCACCCGGAGAACGAATACCCATAGCTTCTCTGGGAGCACCCGCCATTTCTTCCATTCGTTGTTCGAGAATCGCGATTTGTGTATCAGCCGCTAAAGCAGTAGAATCTACTTTTAATACCTCAACATCACCGTCATCACCACATTCAATCTGAGCAAAGGGTTCCCAATCAAATGCTTCCACATTTCCTTTTATCTTTAGTGGGGGGTGGGCAATAAAATCAAACAAATCTGCTTTGATATTTTCTAAGTGATCAATGCGGTATTGCATACCAACTAAGTTATCCAGTGGCCCCATTGCATACAAATTGTCAGGGCGCATACGCCACCCACAGTGGCACATACCATCACTACCGTTCCATGCGGGGTTAGGTTCATTACGAACAACTTTACACCGATCCATGATAGTAATCATACGATTTCTGTGTAAAACACCTTGCTCGTCTGCAACATCCCCTACGAACTCCAGAAGCTCTACATGACCACTCTCATAATAATCATGCAAAGTATCAAAACCATCTGCAATATAACCTTGATTTTTGGCCATGTCAGATTGATTGGCAGAGAGAATGCGACTCCTATTTTTAAGCTGTTCTTTAATAACATCCTTCATCCAACCACTCTCAGGGTTATCTTCTACGGATTTAAGGAGTTCACCAATTGTATACACAACCCTGATGATTTTTGGTGAATCCTCAAAGGTAGGTGCCAATGGGTTGAATACTACATCGAACGGTGATCTACGGATTGCTCGTGGCCCAATAAATCCATCGATTTCTTCTCCGGAGGTCGGGTCGTAGTGTCTCTCTTGAACGTATTCAACGTCGGCAATGACATTACCGTAGTCAATGTAATCATACAACAAGCGTGAGACTACTTTCTGGAACCCACCCAATCTGGTTTTGTTTTTCATGTACTCTTGAATGGCAAGGCGGGTCTCCTTATTGACCCCTTGAGTCTCATGACCTTCCCATACCAACCAATCATCATTAGGGAATAACGCACTCATGTAATTAGCATGAAGATTATCCCTAATTTGTGCCAATTTTGGTAAAGTTGTTTTGTTCTTCCAAGGAAGCTGTGAGTTCGTAGTTGTAGTTGTATCAACAGCAAAAAGATAATCGCGTAACTCTTTCCACTCTTTCTCTTTTTCTAGTCTTTTCCGTGACCATAGGTCGTATTTGTATGCAACATCCTCAGCCAAATAATCAGGATTTAAGACATCACGAACTTCAATGTTGGAGCCACTCATGCTACAGCTACCCCACCAAAACGACCGTGGTATACATTAGCTTTTTTAGTATATGATGATGTGTAGCGTCTACTAGGGGCTACCGCTACATCAACAGCATTAGACAAGGCATCACTAATATCGTCATGTGGTGGTTTGCCCATCTTTAGTTCCTCTTCTAAAAGTTGACAATTACCACCTCGGTAATGCCACATTTGACCATTAGAATATTTAGGTTGCAGTGTACTCATCATACGCTCTTCTTTAGCACCATCATGTTTAGTAGGTCTATGTGGCTCAATAACCAAAGACAGTCCGTTTGGTTTAATATAATTGTTCTTAAGATCATTTACGATGACTTCCTGCGCTGCTGTGACCTCAGCCCTCATCTTACGAAAACCCCAGAATGTGTGTTGTTCAACAATATGATCATAGTACACTTTAATGTCGCCTGTTTTAAAGCGATCAATGGCAAGAACATAGAAATTATTAAATTGATCTACCCCAACAACTACAATTGCACTAAAGTCTGCCTTTTTATTTAAACTGTATGCAAAGTCAATAGCAGCAAATACATTCAACCTGTTGTCTTTATAGTACCATCTACCCTCACGTTGTTCTATATATTTTTTATCATAATATTGAAACAATGTTGGGTTAATCTTGGCACTACCCGGATCGTTGGGGTTGTTATAATACTGAGCATAGAATTGAGTAATATCAATATACTCCGCTTTTTTCTTAGCCAATTCATTCATATCAAAACCAAACGACCTACCGTCTGATCTGGTGGTTTTAGGCCATAAGAATTCCCCCTCTTCCTCAACCACGCGCTGTAACACATCATACAATGGCTCTTTAGAAACCATCTCACCAGCAGCCCACAGCTCTACTTTTGTATTAAGTAAGGTGTCATATAAGTCTTTAGGATGGTAACGGGTTCCAACCACCGTAGTTTTAGCATCCGTATTTTTGATTGATGATAATTGAGAATACATCGCAGCTACTTTACTTCTACCATCTTCAGTATAAGCATTATTAGGTACAACAACATCATCTAAGAAATTCCAATCAGTGTGAAAACCAGTGATATTCGTTGTCAATCCTGCTGCTTTAACAGTTGGATCACGCACACCCTCTTCTTTCCTAACAGGGTGGTCTACACTGATTTCAGTGGCAGACCATTTTTCTCTCTTGCCTTCATCTGGATGAATCAGTTGTGGCCAATACCTACGCACAGCCTTAGAATCCAGAATATTTTTAATGGCATATAGTTGTTTTTCAGCCAGATCAGATGTTGCCGAAATGTACAACATTGTGATATAAGGGTGTTTAATGATTAACCACGCCGCATATACAGCGGCAAGGTGGGACTTCATATGAGCACGGGGCAGTAATAGTAGAGTGTTATCCGCACAATTACTACCTTGCCACCAGTCCATCACCTCATCGTGTATACCTCCATAAACTCGCTTAGGGTTCACAAGTCTAGCAAAGACTTTTAAATCTTGCTCAGCGGCTTCCCGTATTTGGTCAACTTTTGTCACTTATTAACCCACTTCTGAACCAAACCTTTACTAGCATCTACAGCAGCAGGGCGTGTAGATCCAATACATATTTTTTGTCGTTGTTCTTGGCACACTTTCTTTGCTTCAGTTAGGGATTCAAAAACTCCGAAGT
>Ga0208160_1000346_pt1 | contig 22491 bp, 21 predicted proteins | sample CB_VirMetaG_FD_184536 | JGI IMG/M metagenome (GOLD analysis project Ga0208160, IMG submission 184536) | Freshwater to marine saline gradient viral communities from Chesapeake Bay - CB_1504_1 Viral MetaG (SPAdes) (version 4) | ecosystem: Environmental > Aquatic > Marine > Coastal | place: USA... | reverse complement strand
GGCTCAAACGGAACGCCAGGGTCTAATGGTTCATCGGGAACTTCAGGTGCCAACGGTAGTCCTGGTTCAAATGGAACTTCGGGTTCTTCAGGTCGAAGCGGCACATCAGGTGTTAATGGTAGTCCTGGCTCAAATGGAACATCAGGCTCTTCAGGTGTTAATGGTAGTCCAGGGTCAAATGGAACGCCTGGCTCAAATGGTTCATCAGGAACATCAGGGGCTAATGGTGCATCAGGTAGTTCGGGTCGAAGTGGTACCTCGGGTGTTAATGGAACCCCTGGGTCAAATGGAACACCAGGGTCTAATGGTTCATCAGGAACATCAGGTGCTAACGGTAGTCCTGGCTCAAATGGAACACCAGGGTCTAATGGAACATCAGGTTCTTCAGGACGAAGTGGTACATCAGGTGTTAATGGTAGTCCTGGCTCAAATGGAACATCGGGTTCTTCAGGAGTTAATGGAACTCCTGGGTCAAATGGGACGCCTGGCTCAAATGGTTCATCAGGAACATCAGGTGCCAATGGTAGTCCTGGCTCAAATGGTACACCAGGGTCTAATGGTAGTCCTGGCTCAAATGGTTCATCAGGAACATCGGGTATAGATGGGGCACCAGGACCTCCAGGGCCTAGTGGTGAAGGTGGGTCAATACCACTTTATATTTGTGGGTCTGAACCATGTGGTAATATACTTAGAATTGATATTTGTGAAAATGGTGATGGTACCGCAACATTAAGATACGCTACTGAATTTTGTGGTAATGTAAGGTTAACAGTATTTATTATGGAATAATAATAAAAAAAGAGGTTTAAACCTCTTTTTTTATTTATAATGAGTTCCACCAACCCATAATACAAAACTTCTCCTAGTACCTTTAGTTACTTTAGTAACTCTATGCATCATATAACTTGGGAATACTACAACAACTCCTGAACCACGTTCTGTTGTTACAACTCTTTTACCCCCTGACCAAATTTGTAAATCACCACCTTCGTATTCATTTGTGTCCGATAATTGAACGGTTATTGACACTTTCCTATGGCTAGCGTTACCTGGTCCAATATCTTGGTGCCAATCATAATGACCCTCATTTGTATCGTAATATTCTGTATACTGAATTTGTTCGTCCGCGGATATTAAATCAAAACCCCATATTTTATTCGCCTCAACAGCCATATCCATAAGTTTTTTATAAACCCACATCCATTCACTTGTTTTAGGAATCCATTTAATAGATGAACTTCTAATTTCTTTATCAGTATTTTCTTCATCCACACCAATGGTTGTTGCGGTTTTAAACGATAATTTAGACACCCCATTGTAGATGACCTCAAGTTCTTCTTTACTAAAACCATTACTAAACCAATAGTAATTTTGACAATCAGTGTACGAACTTTCAAATTTCATACTAATATTCTTTATATGACTTTTCCTCAACAAATAAGGAACCGTACTTTAAGTTTATTTCTTTTTTAATTTCAGCTCTCTTATCGTTTGTGTAATATACCGACCTAGCTAACTCAATAAAAACATCATCAAATTCTTTATCTCGTTCTTTATCCCTTATTTTATCCTCAATGTCCCATAGTTTTTCATTGATTAAAACTAAATTAAAAAAATCTTCTTCAGAAACACCCAACTCCTTAAATACAATTTCATTAAGATAATTATATTCTTTAGTTACATTTTCTAATTTTAACAAATCCGTTATGTTGTTTATTTTAATTTTTAATATTGATAGTTTGTCAACTATCTCACCAATTGATACTTCTATTTTCATTGTATTAAGTGTTGTATTTTATTAATAACCATTTGTGGAGTTATTGATTTATGACATTCAAACTGCCTGTCGGTCCCCTTATGTTCAGGACACCAATTCCAATCACCTTTATCGAACTTAAACATAGGATTATTCCAACATCCATTACAAGATGATGGATTTGTTATTCTTGTACAATTGGTGGTAAACTCATGGTCAGGTTCTGTGAAGTTTGAAATCATAACCACATGTTTCCCTAAAGCCCAAGACAACCAAGACAAACCACTCGATAAACCAATAAAAAATTCACTATGATGAATAACATTCATAGTATTTTCGATTGAAGTGTCTTTGATTTTGGTAACACCTTCCATCCATTCACCATTCTTAGAAACATTAATAACTCTATACCCTTTTGATTTTAAATAATCAACTAACTCTCTCCAACCATTAGGGTTGTTCCATAATTTTAAACCAGCGGTTGATTCATTAGCTATTGCAACATATTTTTCAGGGAATAATCTTTCACCTGGTGTAAAGTTGATATTGGTTTTTATTTCTTGATATTCTAAACCTAATATATTTGTGATTGTTTTTTGTAAGGGGACAATACTTGGTAAAATAGGTTCTCTCTTATCATCATAAAACCAACCAACTTTATACATCGCAATTAGATTGTTTACGGTACCACCTGGAGGTACAAACTCTAATTCAGGGTATTGAGATTCAAATAACTTATTCCAAAAAGTTGATACCACAACATGACAATTATGTTTTTTCTTAAATTCTAAAACATATGGTATCCAAGCTATATTATCACCCAAAGAAGACGAATCAAACGCAATGTAAACTCTTTTACCCGACAAGTTTAATTTATAATCTAATACCAAATTATCGCCATCCCAAACCTTAATATTCCAATCTGTATAATATTCTCGACTTAATTTTGACCACATGTTTGGTTTAAGATAGGTTTCATAAAATAATTTATCACCATCATAAAACTCAATTCTATAATCTTTATCACCATCACCTAAAATCTCAAAGAAAGGATTATTAACAAAATGTATATTAAATCTTAAATTATCATCGGGGGTATAATCATTCCTATCAGTATTTTCAATATTATCAGACAATAGTTTTGTAGTTTCTTCTGAATCATATTCTTTTTTAATAATGTTAACAACTCTATACATATTTAATAACCTTCTTGTTATTACTGACCAATCAAAATCTTCTTTAATTTTTTTAGTTTCCGCAACATAGTGTTCGTAATTATTAATAATTTGTTGTATAGAATTTACAACTTCATTAGTATCCCTTTGAGTAACAATCATTCCGTGAATTTTTCTTGTTCCGTCATATGTACCAACAACAGGTAATCCTGTTGACGAGGCTTCTAATAAAGTTAAATTAGGGTGGCCAGCCTCTAATGAAGATGGGTGTAAAAATATTGTATGGGAATTATATAATTCTAAAATACTATCTTCGTTTGGATTATCGAATAATAATGTTAGTTTATCATAATCTAATAAATCTAAATGGTGTTGGAAAAAGTTTTTATTGTTTTCAGGACCCGCAATCGTTATAGGTAGATTTAGTTGTTTTGCGGCTTCTATTGCATATCTAAACCCTTTTCTATCATATGATGAGTCACCACCAATACCATTATTTGCTAAACATAGTAATTTATGTTCAGTAAAATTTTTATTTTCATAAGGTTTAAAAAAGTCAGAATTAACTCCATGTGATAAGAAAAACAACTTATCAGTTTCCTCAAAAAAATCAACTAAGTATTCTGCATGACAAAATGAAATTACTGATTTTTTAATCGCTTCTAAATTTTGGTTATAATTAAATGACCCTTTTCCATTATAAACAACATGGTGGTCATGTAATGAGAAAATGTAAGGAATCCCTCTTTCATAAGCTTCTAACGCTAAGTTAGCAATGTGGATGTGTACAATATCGCCCGATTGGTAATTGACATCATTTAAATATTTTATTTCTGAATCACACCCTAACTTTTGTAAGTTTGTGTGATATTCCCAAATTATTTTTTCAACCGCTCCCCAACCATTCGGTGGGATTGGGATTACGCCTGGTGTTACGTGTGTAGTTTTCATTAATTATTCCATTTATTTATAAATTTATAATAACCCTCTTCCATTTTTTTATCTTTAGATTCATCAACAACATCTTTAAAAAAATTTATATTACCAATGTGTAAAGTCAATGAGTCGCGAACTAACGCGTGTTTAATACCTTTTGATTCTATGATTTTCGCATAGTCATTATCTTGGTAATAAAAATCAAATTGTTCATCCCACGGATAAACCTCATCCCAAACTCTTTTTTTCATTAATATTGACCACCCAAGCAATCCTTCGCTAACTTTATAATTAACCCAAAATTCATCATCTGAATCAAAGTGGTCACCATATATTGTTGAATGAATTAGTATTTCTCTCGGGGAAAACGATTCAATATCATGATTATTTACATAAATCTCTAATATTTTTGAGCACCACCCTCGTTGGTACATTACGTCATTATTGGTGATTAAAACCCAATCAGATGTTAGATATTTATTTGCAATGTTTAAGTATTTGTTATAATTAAATTCTTCTTCGGGTCTTACATAAACATCAACATTTTCGTATGTAAAATTAGTTTCTTTATTACTTTCTAAAAGTATTATGTTAAATGTTATATTTTTTTCCGATAATCGTAAAGATTTAATAACCCTTTTGGTTACTTCGTACATACTATTATCGTATGTATCGGTTAAACAAATAATATCAATTTTATACATGTTAATATACTGTCGAGTGTATTTCTAAATCGTCACCAGGTTCATTAGAATAGTAATAAGTTGCTAAAGATTTACGATATTCATTTTCAGGACAATTTAGTAATTCAGGATGTCCGTGCCATGAATTTTTTGATGTACCAAAAATAATGAGTCTGTTAAATATTGGGTATATTTTTTTAACACAAACACCCCCGTTAGACGGTTTATCGTTCCACAATTCTAAAGCCCCGTTCCAAGACTCCTGCCAATTTTCATTAAGATATAATAAAACATTTAATCTTCTATATTTATTTTCATCAAAAATTGCTCTACTAAAATCAATGTGAACACCCAATTTACCTCCTTTAGGTATTAAATGAATACCACCACCGTTAAAATTGTTGTCAACAATTAAATTATTAACACCCGTTAGTTTAGATAAAAAATCAACAAATTCGTTAGAGTTTAAATATTTTAAAACATTATAAACATTACCAGATTCTTCATTAATGTGTGAAATACCAATTTTTAATTCCTTATCATTATTAAAACTAGATATTTTACCTTTTGCGGATTTTAATATCTCCGAATTGTTAAATGTTTTCAATAGTTCACCATCAAACAATCCGTCTATTAAATAGTGAGTAAATGGTTCACGATATGTGAACACATTTTTATTTTTTAATAAGTTATCTAAATTATATTTTATCATTAATGTTTTTTTATTTTTTTATACCCCAAAAATATAAATCACATGATGTTGGTTCATATGAAAATTCAAATGATGTGAATGTATTGTTTATATCAACCACTGAACGAATATCATCTTCAGTTAAGTTCTTATAGTAGTTTGCCCATTTTTCACTCATACCTAATAAAAAAGGAGCATCACCAGGATTTGACCTTAAGGTACCATGTTCAGGTCTACCTGTTGAAGCGCATGTGAAAATCAATAGTCCATTAGATTTTAATAATCTAATCATGTTTTGTAATGTTCTTGCATAATACATATCATGTTCAAAACACTCTGACGAAATAACAACATCAAATTGGTAACCGCAATCATAAAGATGCCCTGGTGAAACAACATCAACATTGTTTCCCATATTTAAATCAACTCCAGTGTAACTGTAAGGGTGTTCAAATACATGACGATTATTACCGTTAATGTCTAATGAACCAACATCTAATACTTTAACATCGGTAAAATATTTGGGGTGTAATTGTTTAACTTTTCTAAAAAAGTCTCTTTGTTGTTCGTGTGCCATTTAATATAAATCTATTATTCCATTATTTTTAATGTTTATTAGTAAATCTTCATTTAAAATATAAGATTTAACCTGCTCAAGTACATTGTTATTATACACCATAATTTCTAATTTTTCACCATTTAACGAAAAATCTTTATAAAACCAATAATTAGGTAATATATCTCTATCAGTTATAACTTCACCATTCATTTTAACTATTAATTTATAAACAACATTATCTTTACCGTTTGAACGTAGGAATAAAATAGGTTTTTCTGGTATGACTGAATTATGTACTAAATCAAAAACAATGTCCTCCATTCTAAATAAATTTATTTTACTTTCGTTAAAATATTCATATGAATGTTGGTCTATGATTAAAAAATCATCCTCATACTCCTTCAGATGATTGTAAAATCCAAGCTCAAGACTAATAGGTCTTTCAGGGTTGGTAAAAAAATCTTTTTCGGTTATTGGTAATTTAAATTTTTCATTGAAGTATTTCGGAGATACTCCAAATATTTGTGTTTCATAAACATAGGACTCATTATCTCTATAATTTTCAGGTTTAAAAAATATACAATGTTTATTTTCGTTAATCATTATATCAACTAAATCACTCAATTTATTAGAGTCGTTTTCTGAAAACAAGTTATCATTTTCTAAAAAATAAACAAAATCATAATTTTTAATTTCGGAAAATTTAAATGCGTTTTCCATGTTTTGACATATGGGTAATGCGTGTCTTGAATTGTTAATTCTTACTAAGAAATAATCAGTTTTAAACCAAAAATAAGTTGTTTTATCTAATGGTGTTAATGTTTGGTTTTTATCATAAATGTAATAATCGACTATATCCTGAACCTCAGTAGAAGTTGGGTAATGTGTCACCAACATAATATCAAAATCTAAATGTTTTATAGAATTTATTTGATTAATTAATACCTGTTCTTTTTTTGGTGAATTAGGGTATGCGCCAATTACAATTAGTTTTTTCATTATTTCCTAAACGTTTTAAATTCTTTATCTATCAAAGATATTCCATCAACTTGGGTTGTGATTCTATTCTTTAATATACCCATGTTTAATCCATATTCTGTAAAAATTAAATTAAAGAATATATCCGCAGCATCCCATTTATGATTTCGTAATTGATTATGTAAAAATTCTTTCATTTTTCTTGGGAACATGATACATTGCAAACCAATTATTTTATCAGTGATAAATAATAAATCTTGACCAGGTATTTCTTTAATTACATTAGATTGGTGCCACCCAAAATCCAATGTTTTAGTATCACCAAAAGAAAAATAACTAATATCCCACTCATTAACTAAATCACAAGATTGTTTAAGTTTTTCAACAAACTCCTCAATAGAGGATTCAATTAGACAATCACCTTCACAAACTATTAAGAAATCTAATTCATTATCAAATTCTGATAATATACCGTTTTTAAAAGACTCAAAACAACCATAATGTGGTGGTGTTAATGCAGTACCTAACTGATTAACTTTGTCCTCATCAAACAATTCCATAGATACGCATTGAGGTCTAACACAATTATGTGATGGCGGTAATGACTTATATGGTTCATTTGTGTGTAAAACATATTCAATACCATAATCAGAAACTCTTTTTAACGACTCCCTAGATAGTTGTTCTCTTTCGTCATTATTTGTTGTTTGTAAATGAACTAATTTAATTTTTGGTAATTTTTTATATTTAAACCAGCCGTTGTTAGTGTATTGGTTTTTAGTTGTTTCATTTAGTTCATAAGTCTCAGTTTTATATTTATCACCATTCTCATAAAACTCGAGTTTTAATGTTATTGGACGGCCATTATATTCGATTTCCTTAATGAACTCTCGGTTATTTAAAATATTAAATTTACCATGAAATGTTACAAAACCACCTTCAGTAATTTCAACACTAACATCTCTATTATCAATATTATATGTGAAGAAATAAAATATCCACTTATTTGGTTTATTCTTAATTGGTAGTATAGAGTAATATTCTGAATTAGATGAGACACCTTTACCTGAATTAATTAAAAATGTATGGTGTTCATTTGATATTATTTTAACATTTTCTTCTTTAGAAAATACGTTCCAAAAGTAATCTTCTAAAAAGTTATGACAATTCATTCTTTGACATTCAAGCTTATATATTGTTTGATTTGTTACGTGTTGTAATTTATTTAAAAAATAATCAGTCTTAAATGTCATTGCAGTAGTCTCAATTCCCAAACCTAAATTTGTTGGTAATGTACAAAGATACGCGTCATATAAATTAACCTCATCAAATGAATCATTTATATATTTTACATCATCGATATTTAAAATTACATCATATGTTATATAGAATACTTTCCCAAATCCTAAACTTTTTGCTGATTTAAAACCATTAATTAAATTAGTTAAAACAGGTAATGATTGATTGGTGTTTTTTAAACCATTAATATTTATTTCAACATCAAAATCTTGTTTATAGTTATAGAATTTTGTGTAATAAGAATGTTCAGTGATAGGATTATCTTTATCATATACATAATAATCAACTTTATCTTGAATTTCTTGTGGGACTGGATAATGTGAAACCAACATAATTTTCCTACCCAATCTTTTAACCGACTCAATACACTCTAATGTTAATTTTTCCCTTGATTTTGTATTAGGGTAGGTACCAATCATAACCAATTCGTCATCATAAGATTCTTTATATGGTTTTAATATGTTTAATAAATTTTCACTATCTTTATCAATATCACCAGTTAAAAATGTTATGTTTTCATAATCATTATATTTCCCACAATATACATCTAAATTATGTAACATCATTGGCATTTTATATTCTAATGCCTCTTTAATTGCGATTGGGTTTAATTCTTTATTATTTCTATCACCTTTTGATGGAAATAAAAATAAATCAGACGCTTGAATATAATCATCGACATTATTTCTTTCTCCCCATATAACACAATTATTTGGTTTGTTTGTTAATAATGGTTCCCAATAATCTTTAAAATTATCCGCTTGGTTCCCAATAAAATGAAACTTTATTTTATAATTTTTAAGTTTTTTTGCAATATCAAAAATATATGACTGATTTTTTCTTCTTGTAAATAAACCAACGTTAATTACATGTTTGTATGTTGGGTCAAAATTTAATTCCTTTTGATATTTTTTTTGGTCTTTTATTTTATAATCTACAGGGTACTCAACAATTTCATATGGAATGTCATATATTGAGTATCTAAACGCATTAAACGCACTTACAAATATAAATTTGTCTGGAAAATATCTTTTTGCATTTACAGGAAAACTTGAGTCGTGGGTTGTTTCTAATATTGTGTAATTTCTATCATCACGATATAATTGTTTTGTTACTACATCATCCATAAAAAATTCAGGAAATTCTTCCATACTAATAACATCGGGATTGAAATCGTTAATTAAATCAATTAACTCTAATTTGTTTTCACCTAACGAATGAAAATTATCTCCTAACAGATTTATAATTTTATTTCTTTGAACAACAAAAGTCCAAGCGACAAACGCGTATTCAACACACTTAATTTCATATAGTTCATTAAGTAATTGTATTTTATTTAAAGTAACTTGAGGTGCTCCTCCTGTACTTAAGTGCGGTGTTATTATTAATATTTTTTTCTTACCCATTTTTTATGTGTATAAATTCATTATGGATTATTTTATCTTCTTTTAAAACCTCAACTCTAAATTTATTAAAATATTCTAACTCATTGAATAGAATCCCTGATGGATATATGTAATAATTTGTCCGTGCCGACATATTCATTTCAGTTTCAAATATTTTATCACCAGTGGTACCGTCATATATTTTAAAGTATAGGTTTTGTGATGTTACTACATTATTTATGTAAAAAGTATTTTCAGTTCTACTAAAATCAATTGTAAATTCATTTGAAAAGTGGTCTATTTTTTCATGAAGTATTGGTTTCTCTAAACCAACTTTGTTGTAAAATAAATCAGAAAATTTTAAAGTGTTTTTTTCCTCATCCCACTCATACGAACAACCATTTAGAAAACGATAATTTTGATAGTCTATTTTTTCTTTAGACCTAGTGTCGTTATTTAGCCAAGTGTAGTGCTTAACCCATGCGACATTTCTAGGTATTATAGTCCTATTTTTATTTTCAAAATCATCACCATCATTATATGTTATGTGATTATCAAAATAAAATTCATTAATACCACCATATCTATCTGTTCTAAAAATCCTTGGGGGATTAAAACCATCAATGAATAGATTTTTGGTGAAAACATAATTCTTAAAATTAATACTATACCAATCAAAATCAGGTGTTGATTTAACATACTCAATTATGTTTATAATCTCTTCTTCAGTATAAAATTCGTCAGAATCTAAAATCCAAATAAGGTCACAAGTATTTTTTAATACATGTAATATGGTATTTCTGCTAGCGTTTTCATCTAATCTAGCTTTTGTGCCTGTAGATATTAAAAAATCTAAATCGTAATTTATTAACTTTTGTAATGTAGGTTTATTTTTAGCCTCAAACCCAAAATCTGCATAATCTTTAAACATACCACTGTTACACCCTATAGTTATGTTATACTGCTCTTTTAGGTTAAACCAAGGTGTTAGACATTCATCAATATATTCTTCAGAATTATAGGCTGATAGTATTATACCAATATTCATAATAATTCTTTTATTTTTTCAAAAACTTTATCCACATTAGGGTGACACTCAAACGTTTTTTTATTTTCTAAACAATTAATCAATGGTGGAACTCCCTGAATATCACCCCATTCTTTTACCCCATACTTCATATCAGATGCACACATTAAAGGACATGTACCTCCGACATAATGGTATTTATATTTTTGACTACCGTTTCTATATGGTGCTCTAAACTCTGGATTTATTGAACTACCCAATTGAATTATTTCACTATCGGTAGTTCCTGCTAGGTGTAATAAACCTGAATCCATTGTAATAAAACAAAGTGACTTATTAATCAAATGCCAACTTTGACTAATTGTGGTTTGATTCATTAAGTTTAATCCATTTTTAATTTTAAAATTAAAAATTGGTTTTTTAACATTAAAAAAACCTGTCTCACTAGAATCTTTTCCAATAGATACAACACTAATACCTTCATCATTTAACTTTTCGGTTAATCTCATCCAGTTAACTGCGTCCCAAGTTCTACTCGGCCAATTTTGGACGGGATGAATTAAAACGTATTTCTCAGGTAAATTCTTGATGGGTTCGAATTCGTCAGGTGTATAGTCTAATTCCATTTCATCCTTGGTTAACATAAAACCAAGTTTAATTGCGTGATATTGTCTAATATCTATTGTATTATGTTTAAACTCAACTCCGCGATTATTTTTTTGACCATTTTCATAAAACGAATTGTGGGTAATAAAATACTCATTTATGAAATCCATATTAATAGAGTTTGACTCATAGACTTTTTCAACATACGGATTATGTTTAAATAAGTCAGGATGTTTTGTAATTACAACAACTTTTGAATTGTATGCGTGATATATTTTTCTCAAAACGGGTGTTGAGCAAAGAGTGTCGCCAATAGCGTTAGCTTCACTTAAATTTAAACATATCTTTTTCATATGAAAAATATAAACAAAAAAGAAAGAAATTACAGACCAAGTTTAACTAATAATCTATTTATGGTAAATGGTTTTGGGATATATTTATAGAAATGCAGTCAATTGAAATTACATCATTTAGTGGTACAACACCTTTTAGTGTTACCATTTGTGATATTACCCTAAGTTATTGTTATTTAGTTCAAACTGGTGTCAGTTCGGTTCCTGTAACCGTTGGGATTCCAGCTATTCTTCAGGGTGCCCCACAACTAATAGTTAAATTGATTGATGCAAATTCTTGCGAGTTTATTCAACTATATTCTTGTATCACACCGACACCAACACCAACACCTACATTAACACCGACACCAAGTATGGTTGTTAATTGTAATTGTATATCTTTCGATAATTTAACAGGTGATACTGATTATGAATTTACTTTAACTCAATGCGACGGAACGATATTATATTCCGTTGTGTATGCGGGTACTAAAGTTTTTTATTGTGGTAAATTACCCTCCTCGACTGATAAGGTGATTATAACTATAGGTTTACCTTGTATTGACGATACGACTTGCCCAACACCAGAATTAACACCTTCACCAACCCCAACACCTTCACCAAGTCCTGGATTACCTTACCTACTACAAGAAGATGGGTTTTATGTATTGCAAGAAGATGGTGGAAAAATAATAATAACATAAACACATATTTATAGATAATAAAAAACTAAAATGGCAGATTTACCAATATCATCATTACCCGCGGCAACAACAGGATATTCCGATTCATTAATGGTCATTGTAAACTATGATGTCGTATCTACAGGTCGAACAGAATCAATACCTTTTTCTGCAATAACAGGGTCAACTATAGGGACATCAGGTACTAGTGGTGTGGACGGAACAAATGGTTCATCAGGTACTAGTGGTGTGGACGGAACAAATGGTTCATCAGGTACTAGTGGTGTGGACGGAACAAATGGTTCATCAGGTACTAGTGGTGCGGATGGCGTAAGAGGTACTTCAGGTACTTCAGGTACAAGCGGAACTTCACCCTCGAGTCCATACCCTTATGTTTATGGTTTATTTACCCAAACTGGTGATACCGCAATATTAAGTGGTACAACAGAACAATCTATTATTGATGGCGGTTTAGGTGTGTTAACCGTAGGTGCTAACCAGTTTCAAATAGGTGATACTTTTCATGCACAAATTAAAGGTCATTTATCCAATAACAATGATTTTTTACAATTTAGAGTTAAATCTGATAGTGTTGTTTTAGTGGATAGCACAGCAATTCAGTATAACACTAGTGGTGTCGAAACACTTATGACATTAGATTTATACTTTATAATACGACAAACAGGTACAACAGGAAACGCTGAAATATTAACAAAAGGATTTTTAAGAACTATTAAAAATTCTAATTTTAGTGTTAATGGATACTCATTTGAAGGTACTAATAACACTACTTTTGATACCACCATTGAAAATACTTTAGATGTTACCATTCAGTTTGATAACACAGACCCACAAACCTACATTTATACCGAACTTTTTGTTTTAAACAAACTTTATTAACTCTATTTTTATTTTATATTTCAGTAAAAAGAAATATGAAAATATTCGTTCAAATAGCGGCATATAGAGACCCCCAACTTATCCCAACTTTAGATTCAATGTTAAAATATGCTAAGTTCCCAAAGAACTTACGTATCGGCATTTGTCGTCAGTATCACCCTGAAGATGGTTTTGATAACTTAGAAAAATACAAAGATGATGAAAGATTTAGAATTATTGATGTGTTATATACAGAATCAAAAGGTGTTTGTTGGGCAAGAAATCAAGTACAACAACTTTACGATGGTGAAGAATATACTTTACAGATAGATTCTCATATGCGATTTGAGAAAGAGTGGGATGTAGAATTAATCAAAATGATTAAACAACTACAAGATAAAGGATTTGAAAAACCTTTACTAACAGGTTATGTTTCATCTTTTGACCCCGATAATGACCCTGCAGGTAGAGTTAAAGAACCTTGGAGGATGTCTTTTGATAGATTTATTCCTGAAGGTGCGGTTTTCTTTTTACCCGAAACAATACCTGGTTGGCAAGAATTAACCGAACCTGTTACTGCTAGATTTTATTCAGCTCACTTTTGCTTCACTTTAGGTCAATTCAGTACCGAAGTACAACATAACCCTGAATACTATTTTCATGGAGAAGAGATTTCCATTGCGGTTAGGGCCTATACTTGGGGTTATGATTTATTTCATCCACACAAAACTTTAATTTGGCACGAGTACACTCGTAAGGGTAGGACCAAACAGTGGGATGATGATAAACAATGGGTTGATAAAAATAATCATTCACACTTAACAAATAGAAAACTATTTGGTATGGATGGTGAAACCCAAGAAGGACATGACGGACCTTATGGTTTTGGTCCTGTTAGAAGTTTAAAAGATTATGAAATTTACGCAGGATTAAGATTTTCAAGAAGAGCGGTACAACAATATACGTTAGATAAAAACTACCCACCAAACCCTACAATTTATACTACCGATGAAGAATGGGAATCTAGTTTTGCTTCGATATTTAAACATTGTATTGATTTATCGTTATCACAAGTACCTGAAGAGGATTATGATTTTTGGGTCGTAGCTTTTCATGATGAAAAAGACGAAACTATATTCAGAAAAGATGCTGATATAAATGAAATTAAAAGATTAAAGTCAGACCCTGATGGGTATTGTAAACTATGGAGGGATTTCCAAACAACACACAAACCAAAGTATTGGGTTGTTTGGCCGCATAGTCTATCAAAAGGTTGGTGTGATAGAATAACTGGTAATTTATAACATATTAAAATGTATAATGTTATCATATCACTAACAACTATTCCAAACAGATTAATATCCCCACATCAAAATGGAGGTGTAAGGCCTGTTATAGACCTATTAGTCAATCAAGATTATCCTTACTATGAAATACATTTTAATATACCTTACGTCAATAAAAAAACTAATGAAGAGTATAAATTACCTAATTGGTTATTGGAATATGGTGATAATAAATTAAAAATTTTCAGAACTGATGATTATGGTTCTATGACTAAGCTTTTACCAACTATTGAGCGCGTAAATGACCCTGAAACAATAATAATTACCGTTGATGATGACTTAAATTATGAGAATGGGTTTATTGAATACCATTTAATGAAACGTGAGGTTTACCCCAATTCAGCACTAGGATTTGCTGGTATTGGTAGTATAAATGGGTCTTGTCATTTTTGTACAACTTTAAAAGAAGATACAAGAGTAAAAATTATTGAGGGGTACAAAACGGTTTCATATAAAAGAAAGTTCTTTGGTGATGACTTTAAAGAATTTGTTTTAGGTAATTGGAATGATGATATGATAATATCTGCATACCTTGGTAAAAATAATATTCATAAAATTGTTATGAACTATAATCGAGATACTGATTTTAGACCACGAGTTGAGTCTTTTCCAGTGATAGGACATTTACCAAATGAAAGTGGTGGTTGTAATATTTTTAGAACGGAGCAAGTACCCGACAACCACCAACACTACTATAAATTAGGTTATTTAGAAAAATAAATGAGTATTACATTAGTTACAGGATTATGGAATATAGGTAGGGGTGAGTTATCTGAAGGGTGGTCACGTACCTACCAACACTATTTAGATAAGTTTAATCAATTATTAGATAACCCAAATAATATGATTATTTTTGGGGATAAAGAATTAGAAGAATTTGTTTTTCGAAAAAGAAATCCCGAAAATACCCAATTTATTCTTAGGGACGTTAGTTGGTTCAAATCCAATGAGTTCTATGAAAAAATACAAAAAATAAGAACCAATGAAAATTGGTACAATCAAACAGGTTGGTTGACAGATTCTACTCAAGCAAAATTAGAAATGTATAACCCGTTAGTCATGTCTAAAATTTTCATATTACATGACGCTAAAATACTTGATAAGTTTAATTCTGAGTTTTTGTTTTGGATTGATGCTGGGTTAACAAATACGGTACATCCAGGGTATTTTACACATGATAAGGTTCTTGATAAATTACCTAAATATATAAATAAATTTTCATTTATATGTTTCCCATATAACGCCGAAACTGAGATACATGGATTTAATTATCAAAGATTAAATGATATTTCAGGACATAAAGTCAACAAAGTTGCTAGAGGTGGGTTTTTTGGAGGACCAAAAAGTTCAATAACCGATATTAATACAATATATTATGGTTTATTATCTTCAACATTAGATGAAGGTTACATGGGTACAGAAGAGTCTATTTTTAGTATTATGTGTTACAAACATTCAGACATTATTAATTATTTTGATATTAATGGTGATGGTATGTTGTGGAAATTTTTTGAGGATTTAAAAAACGATAAATTAGTGATTAAAAATGAACAACCAATCGTTTTAGAAAATAATTTAGACCCCAATAAAGTAGGGTTATACGTTATAACTTTTAATAGTCCGAACCAATTCAGAACTTTAATAACATCAATGTTGGAGTATGATTCAAATTATATTAATAAAACTAAAAAATTTTTATTAGACAATTCGTCAGATTCATCAACTACCGAAGAATACTCGGAACTTTGTAAACAATATGGTTTTGAACATATTAAAAAAGATAATTTAGGTATCTGTGGTGGTAGACAATTTATTGCGGAACATTTTGATAAAACTGATTTAGATTACTACTTATTTTTTGAAGATGATATGTTTTTCTATCCTAAAAAAGGTGAGGTTTGTAAAAACGGATTTAATAGATATATTGATAATTTATACGACAAAAGTTTAACCATAATTAAAAAATTTAACTTTGATTTTATTAAATTAAATTTTACAGAATTTTATGGTGATAACTCAACTCAATGGTCTTGGTATAATGTTCCACAAAATTTACGTCAAGAATTTTGGCCAGAAAAACCAAATCTACCAAAACAGGGATTAGACCCTAATGCACCAAAAACTAAATTTACAAGTATTAGTTCTTATGGTGGTATACCTTTCGCTAAAGGTGAAGTTTATTATTGTAATTGGCCTCAGATAGTCTCAAGAATAGGTAATAAGAAAATGTTTTTGGAAACTACATGGGCACACCCATTTGAACAGACATGGATGTCCCATATGTATCAATTAACAAAAAAAGGTGAGTTAAATCCTGGAATATTACTTTTAACACCAACAGAACATGATAGATTTGATTTTTATGATGGTAGTTTAAGAAAAGAATCTTAAAGGTATTTATTTCTATAAACCAAAGTATTTATAGAATAAAAACAATAGATGGATTTTTTCATTAAAAAGAACGCCACATTACCTGTATTAAAATTACAAGTTGTTAAGGATGGGAGGAGTGACTACTTTAGTTTTATGAAAACTATAGAGTTATCTGCCATTTTCTTTTCAATGGTGGATATTGATACTGGTATACCTAAAATCAGCTCAAGACCTGCGGGGTTTGTTGAAAAAACATTTTTAGACCCGAACGCAGAACCTGAATATTATATCTACTATCAATTTACCCCAAGAGATACTAATAAAGTTGGTAGATATGAGGGACAATTTATGTTAAGGAATGATGATGGTGTTTTAATATTACCAATTAGAGAAAAACTTATAATTAATGTCCAAGAATCCTTTATTGCAGATGACTTAGAATATAACGCATGTTACACTTCAGAATTCCCTTGTTGTGTGAACGGACCTTACACCACAACAACGACTACAGAATGTTGTCCTTGTACATCGACCACCACAACAATTCCTGTAACGACTACTACAACAATTCCTGTAACGACTACTACAACAATTCCTGTAACAACTACTACAACTACATTATTAGGTTAGAATTAATATCTTTAGGTCAAACAATAAATGTTTGTGGTTCTTACCCTGTTTATACATCTGGTATTGATGTTACTATCGGAAACAATTGTTAATCTTTAAAAAAGACGTTTTACTTAAACTTTATTGTAATTTATATTTGACTTATGGAGAAACCTATTGTCTATAACGCCCTTGAGTGTAGGGAATGTAATGTTCCCAAAGGTTGGGGGCATGAAGTTATTTTCGAAAATAACGAATTATATTGTGGGAAATTGTTAGTGTTTAAAAAAGGATGTAAATTCTCAATGCACTATCACATGATTAAAGATGAAACTTGGTATGTTGATAAGGGTGAATTTATTTATAGGTGGATTGACACAGAAAAAGGTGAAATCCAAGAAAGACATTTAAAAGTTGGTGACACCGTAAGACAATTACCTGGTCAACCTCATCAGTTGGAGGCGTTAACTGAAGGAACAATTTTTGAAGTATCTACTCAACATTTTGATTCTGATTCTTATAGGGTTTGGAAAGGTAATTAACTAATCACCTCAATATTACTTCTACCGTCGTTCCAATAATTAACATCACCATACCAAGTTACTATTTCCTCGTTTGGGTATATGTTTCTGTTGGCAATAAAAATAAATGTTCTTTTTTCTAAATTAGAAATCCAGTACGAGTTAGCGTTTTTACTATGATTATATAAACAACCATATCCCCACGGTATTACCTGTTCTTCAGGGTCAGTTCCTTGAGGCCAGTTAAATCTATAATCAATTAATAATGAAGTTACCTCTCCTTTACTGATTGGTAATGTGAAAATCGGACATTCCTCGATTATCTCACCCTCTTTTATTATTTCCTTGGCAAACACACCCCATCCATGGATTGGTGATTTGTCTATGTAGATTTTTGTTGGTATATTTATTACGTTAGACATTCTATGTTCTTTATCAAAAGATATTTTATTTTTATATAAAATAAAACTAAAAATGAAAAAAGTTTGGGTAAATGGAACCTTTGACATATTACACCGAGGTCATTTGGAGTTACTAGAATTTGCGTCATCATTTGGTGAACTTATGGTCGGGGTTGATACAGATAAACGAGTGTCTAAACTCAAAGGTGATAAAAGACCATTTAACACTTGTCAAGATAGAATGTATTTTTTATCAAGAATAAACGGTGTGTCAAAAGTCGTTTCATTTGATTCTGATTTTGAATTGTCTGAAAAAATTAGAACTTGGAAACCTGACATTATGATTGTTGGGTCAGATTATAAAGATAAAAAAGTAATTGGTTCTGAACACTCAAAAGAACTTATCTTTTTTAATAAAATAGATGGATACTCAACAACAAAAATTTTAGAAAATGCGTAAAATTTTAGTAATTGGTGAAACTTGTGTGGATAAATTTATTTATTCTGAAGTAACAAGATTCTCACCCGAAGCACCAGTGCCTGTGTTAAAACCAATTAATATTATTGAAAATAAGGGTATGTCTGGTAATGTGGTTGAAAATGTTAAATCTCTTTCGACTGATTTAGAGGTAGTTCATTGGTGTCAACCTGAAACTATTACAAAAACAAGATTCGTTGAAGATAAATCAAACCACATGTTTATGAGGGTTGATGAAGGTGAGGAAAACATAACCCCAATAAATATAAACTTCCAAGATAAAGATTATCTATCAGATTTCGATATAACAATCGTTAGTGATTATAACAAAGGGTTTTTAACTGACGAAGATTTAAAATTTATTGGTAGACACTCTAACTTATCAATATTAGATTCAAAAAGAAAACTCACTGAAGAAATTATTGAGGCGTTTTACTTTGTTAAACTTAACGAGGGTGAAGCTAAACAAAATAAAAAATTGTCAAAACTTAAAAATGTAATAGTAACATTAGGTTCTAAAGGTGCTTTGCATGACGGAACTATTTATCCAAGTTTATCACCAAAAGAAACTATTGATGTTAGTGGTGCTGGTGATACATTTACATCATCATTTATTTTAAAATATTATGAGACAAAAAATACATCTATATCAATTACCTTCGCAAATGAGATGTGTTCTAAAGTTGTTTCTAAGAGAGGAGTAACCACTCCATAATTTTTTGTTTTTCAGTTTGACTTAATTCTTTAATAATTTTATATTTATTGTGGTAAGGTAAATGTCATAATGTGTGACAGCTAATAGACCAATCAAAATTTAAAATTATGTTTACACAAGAAGAAATTAAATCCTTCCTCGAAGGTAATGACCCCGAAGAACATATTGTCGCGGTCGAGTTCGATTATGTTACGGACTCAATTTACAAAATCAAAGAAATCCCTGGTCAGGGTAAAGTTATTAAGAAAGATTCGTTCACCGCATTTGCATGGGTTGGTGATTTACGAGGACTTAACTTTTACAAAACATCCAAAGATTTACAGAAAGAGGCGATGACCAAATATGGTATCGTTATCGATAAGTTAGAAACCAAAGGTGATGAACGACTTGAGAATGGTCTTAAGTATATGGTTAAATCACTTAAGGGTTATCGTACACTTATCCAATTTTTCCGTGATGGTGGATTAGACCCGTGGTCAGATAAAGCCAAAGATAAAATAATGGTATTACCACCTGTAGAACAATACCTCATCTCAAGAGAGAAACGATTGTTCAAAGGGTATGAAGAATACAATGACATCACTAGACTCGGATTCGACTTAGAGACGACCGCTCTTGAACCTAAAGATGGTCGTATCTTTATGATTGGAATCAAAACCAATAAAGGATTCCAAAAAGTTATTGAATGTGCTGACGAAGACCAAGAACGAAGAGGTCTTACTGAGTTCTTTAGAATTATAGACGAACTTAAACCATCAATCATCGGTGGTTATAACTCATTTAACTTCGACTGGTATTGGATTTTTGAAAGGTGTAAAGCTCTCAACTTAGATATTAAGCGTATTGCCAAATCATTAAATCCTCAACGACCAATCTCACAGAAAGATGGTATGTTGAAGTTAGCGAACGAAGTTGAGAGATATACTCAAACCACTCTTTGGGGTTATAACGTAATCGATATTATACACTCTGTTCGTAGAGCACAGGCAATCAACTCAAGTATTAAGTCTGCGGGTTTGAAGTATATTACACAATATATTGACGCTGAAGCTGCTGACCGTGTGTACATCCCCCATGAAGACATCGGGTCTATGTATAGAGATAAGAATGAATATTGGTTAAATATTAAAAATGGAAAATATAAAAGGGCTAATAAACCAGAATTTAATGACCTAGATAAAAGATTTCCAGGCACTTATATAAAAGTTACAGGTGATAACATAGTAGAGCGTTATCTTGACGATGACTTAGAAGAAACGTTGACTGTGGATGACGAGTTCAACCAGGGTACGTTTCTACTCGCATCGATGGTACCAACGACATATGAACGTGTAAGTACGATGGGTACTGCAACTCTATGGAAAATGATTATGTTGGCGTGGAGTTACAAACACAAATTGGCAATTCCACAAAAAGAAGAAAAAACTGAGTTCGTTGGTGGTTTATCACGACTACTTAAAGTGGGGTATTCAAGAAATGTATTAAAACTTGACTACTCGTCACTATATCCATCTATTCAGTTGGTTCACGACGTATTCCCTAAGTGTGACGTTTTAGGTGGTATGAAGGGTATGTTATCTTACTTCCGTAACGCTCGTATCATGTATAAGAACTTAGCATCTGAGTGGTACGATAAAGATAAGAAGAAGTCACTTTCTTATGACCGTAAACAATTACCGATTAAAATCTTTATCAACTCGATGTTCGGTGCGTTGTCCGCTCCACAGGTATTTGCTTGGGGTGACATGTATATGGGTGAACAGATTACCTGTACAGGTCGTCAATATCTTCGTCAGATGATTAAGTTCTTTATGAAACGTGGATATACCCCTCTTGTGATGGATACGGACGGTGTGAACTTCTCTAAACCTGAAGGGTGGGAGAATCGTCGTTATATCGGTAAAGGATTAAACTGGAAGGTTAAAGAGGGTAAAGAATATACGGGTGACGATGCTGACGTTGCTGAGTTCAATGACTTGTTCATGAGAGGTGAAATGGCGTTAGATACTGACGGAACTTGGCCATCATGTATTAACTTGGCTCGTAAGAACTATGCGGTTATGGAAGCAAGTGGTAAAGTTAAACTTACAGGTAATACTATTAAATCTAAAAAACTTCCTCTCTATATTGAGGACTTTTTAGATAAAGGTGTAAAACAATTACTTGAGGGTAAAGGCCAAGATTTTGTTGAGTGGTATTATGAATACCTAACAAGAATCTTCAATAAAGATATCCCCTTACTTAAAATCGCTCAGAGAGCCAAAGTAAAATTGTCTTTGGACGACTATATACACAGGTGCACACAAAAAACTAAAGGTGGTTCACTAATGAGTAGAATGGCTCACATGGAACTAGCAATACATCATAAATTAAATGTTCAATTAGGTGACGTGATTTATTATGTTAATAATGGTACAAGAGCGTCTCATGGTGACGTTCAAAAAGTTAATCAACCAAAGGCTGGATGGAATGATGAGCAAATAAAATTATTTTTTTCAGATTCTAAAATTGCTAAAACATCCTTCAAAGAAAAAAAAGAATTCCTACTCAAAAATGGTTGGGAACAATCTTGGTCTGAAGATAATTGGGTACGTAGTAATTCAAAAAATAAGGAGGCTAATAATGGTATACCAACAGATTTAGCTTATAGACTAGCATCTACGGATTCGGTAATTCAACTTAATTGTTATAGAATTGACCCATCAGATTTAGAAAACAATCCTGATATGAAGGGCGATTACAATGTACCAAGAGCGATTGTAACGTTTAATAAACGTATTGAGCCTTTATTGGTTGTATTTAAGGAAGAAATTCGTGAGTCATTATTGGTTACCGACCCAGAACAAAGAGCATTCTTTACCAAAGAACAATGTGAACTTATTAATGGTAAACCATTTAAAGATGGTGACCAAGATAGATTACAAGAAGATGTTTTGGATATTAGTGAAGGTGAGTTGAGATATTGGGAGAAACGAGGATTAGACCCTAACTACATTTATGATTTAGCGTCTGAGGGTTGGGAAGAATACGTAATTTAATCTAATTTAACTCCGTCAGAA
>Ga0208160_1000344_pt1 | contig 22531 bp, 35 predicted proteins | sample CB_VirMetaG_FD_184536 | JGI IMG/M metagenome (GOLD analysis project Ga0208160, IMG submission 184536) | Freshwater to marine saline gradient viral communities from Chesapeake Bay - CB_1504_1 Viral MetaG (SPAdes) (version 4) | ecosystem: Environmental > Aquatic > Marine > Coastal | place: USA... | reverse complement strand
TAGTCACGAATATACGAACTATCTTTTGAATAACTAAATTTTGGAAGGTGTTTTTTACGCACCTTCCTCCATTTGATTTCGTCAGGACAAGGATTCGAACCTGTAACCGTTAAAGGTATGCTGTTCAGTTGGGAAGCATCCGTCTACCAATTCCGCCACCTGACTATTTTAATACCCCCGCTATTGCCAGTAAAAGGGATATAAGTGCAAATATAAAAGGGAATAGTCCAATAACAATGAATAAAGTTATAAATATTCCTACCAGAGGTTTTATGTACCTGTCTTTGTTCATCATCTCAGGTAATTATAGTAACAGATATACTCGTTTATTGTGTAAGGCTTGTGTATGGATGCAAATAGTCCGTCTGCTACGTACTCGTTCTCATTCCATCTTTTTTCTGTGTTCTTTACCATAAAACAAGCTGTATCAATATTACCTACTTTTGGATTTCTTGCGGGGAGAAGTCGAACAGAATCATCTTTTAGCAGCTGACCCCAATTAATCATCTCGTGATCATCCACTTCTAATTCTTTTACAGTATCCCACCAATCCGGATGTATGATATTATCGTCATCAAGGAAATAAACCCAGTCCGCAGACGTAATATCTAGTCCGATATTCCGTAAATTATTACCGAAAATAGACTTATCTACTGATTTTATCTCTACGTCCCCAATATTTTCGGGTTCTAGCCCTAAATCGTACACAATTATCCAATTGCACTCTTTTGGTATTGTCTTTTTTATCTCCTTAAGTAGTTCTGGTCTACTGCAAGGAGTTATTATGTCAACTTTTAAATCTTTAATCTTCATTTCTTTCCTTCTAGGTAGTCTATTATCTTAGAGAGTACTGGGTTACGGTGGTTAGCCTTTAGTTCTGTGAAGCCTACTATGCCACTGTCTCGAAGTCTAAGTACCTCTTTTAAACAGCTAGTCTTCTCCATGGTCTTGTCTACCTGCTGGGGGGAGCCACAGAATATGATTTTAGAGTCCTTCCCGAGCCTTGTAAGGATGGTCCTGAAGTCTTGGTAGTCCATGTCCTGAAACTCGTCTACAATCACGCAGGAGTCCATGAATGTTACACCCTTTGCAACCTCAATAGGCATGATCTTAAGCACACCATCCTTTATCATCTTCTCTGTCGAAGCCTCAGCCTGACACTCTCCTATGTTTTGGTAGATTGGGAACACGTACGGCTGCATCTTCTCGTCAATACTTCCAGGAAGGGCCGCTAACTTGGTCTTAAGCATCGGGCGAGTGATCCATATTTTGTTAAATTCCTTTTTTCTGAAGGATGTTAGGGCAAGATAAACAGCAGTAAGGGTCTTTCCGCTCCCGAAGTCTCCAATTATAAAGTTGACATCGTACTCGTAGAACAGCCTAGCTACTTCCTTTTGCTCCTCTGTCAGTTTTATTCTCAGCCTTGGCTCAGTCTTTAGCTGTCTCTTGTCTTTATTTTCCGTCATCTTCAGTATCTATTATTTTAACACTTCCCACAAACCTTTCGTAATGTTCCTCTAAATCTACAGCAGACTTTCCGCACTTGCACCAGTCCATTGTGTGTCTTTCCTTGGGGTTGGATGTTTGACTGCTTCCGCACTCTTCGCACTCCCACTTAAGCTCTTTTTTATTCATGCTACAGTTCCTCAAGTTTACTTTCGTACCACATCGCCTTTTTGATGTCTTCGTATATCTTACTAGACTTCTTCCCAGCTCTCATTCGGTACTTGAAGCTGTTTAGCTCGCAGAAGGCTTTGTACTTCTCTACTCCGTACAGTTCTATCATCATCTCCCACACCTGCTTACCGCCTGTTTTATAATGGTCGGGGTTTATTGACGACAGATTCTCATCCGGCACGTTATAATTAACAGATTCTTTTACTTGTGGATTACTTACCCAATTAGGATTATACTCTATCTGATCTTTTGTTTGGATAGTGTAAGTGGTATTTTCATTTTCGTAGATGTTGTAGTTACCATCTTCTCTTTGTGTTGCGCTCACCTCTGGGTGGAATTTGTTGTAAAACTTTCTCATATTACTTATTTTGTTACGTACCAAAAATATTTATCCTCTTTAGTGTCTTTGCACTCTACACTTATCCATGCAAGTCCGTACTCTCCTGAGTTTACAAGGTCTAGTGCGTTATTGTAGTCTATGTTGTAAAAAAGTTCTCCGTCTTCTTTATTAAGATAGTTATGTTTTGCTATCTCTTTATTTAAAGTAGGTGCTTTTTTCATTTTATCTTACTCATTTCTTTTTCTAAAACAGCAGCTACCTCATAGTACTCTTCAGTAACACATACCTCTAACATACTTTGCAGTAGAATAGCTTTTTTCTGTGTGTCTGTGAAACTGTCGAATCCTGGGTTAGTAACTTGAATATCGTACTCCAGCATACCCTCTTGCTCAGGTACATAACCTGGACTTGGTTGGAGTAGATTATTCCTTTTTGCGTAATTAAACACAGACTTCTTACTCCATACGTTGTCTGCGTGTTTTTCAACTAAAGATGTTAGGTTGTCTAACAGTATACCGTAGTTAAATAGAAACCATCCTTTCATAGCTATTTTTTTTATGTCCGGTAAAAGTAGTAAAAAACTGGACAAACAAGTAGGTAATATTTTATTTATTTCTAGGCACAGGAGTCTTTACCTGCGATACTTATCTTCTTGTGCCCTAAGACAAAAAAGAAAAGAAAAACAGTGTGGGACTCTTTAACTCCTACCAGCCTCCTTAACTATACCATACCTGCAAATGGCGGGGATCATGTAACAGCATCTCTACTGCATCGCTTGTGACCAAGTTGTTACTCCGTGAACAGAGCTTGGATTTACCCCAGTTAATTTAACTCTATCCAGCAGAGTCCTGCCTGCTGTGGTTGGGTTGAGTTGAAGCCTACCCCTTAGAAACGCTTATCAATGACTGCAAATATACAAATTATTTCTGTAAGTCCTAATTAATTTTGCGAGACATATTTTAACTATAAGTCTGTACTATGGCATTTGAGTCCGAAAACCAGTTCCCATCATCCTTTGAGCCTAAAGAAGTAAAAGGAAGTAAGGAATATCTTTTGAATTACGCTAAAGATCTATGGAGAGAGGCTAAAAACCAATCATCTTCATACGCCTTTAACACAAGAAAAGACAGATACATCAACAACAGAAAGTATTCTGCTGGTTTACAGTCAATTGAGAAATTCAAGCAACAGTTCTCTATTGATGGCGACAATACCTACTTAAATTTTGATTGGCAAGTATCTACCCCACTACCTAAATTAGTTGAGGTAATGCGGGGTCAAATGATTAACCAGCCTTTTAAGCTAGACTTTAAAGCTGTAGATTCTACATCCCTTACAAAGTACGACAGAGAAAAAAAGGTTATTAAGGCCGAGATGGTTCTAAAAGAACAGCTGGGGCCTTTGGAGCAAGAGGGAATAGTAAAATCAAAAGACAATCTTCCAGAGGACGATGACGAACTTCAGATAATGATGGAATCGTCTTTCAAGTTAGCACAGTGTATTGCCATGGAAAGCATTACAAAAGCTATTCTTGAAGACAACGACATTGACTACATCAACGACAGAATATCAAAAGACCTTATTGATATTAAAATAGTTGCGGCAAGAGTTTGCCTAGATGAAAATAAAAACATACAAGTAAAGTACATTGACCCAGTAGACCTAGTAACTTCTTACACTAAACGTCCTGATTTTAAGGACATTAAGCACGCAGGGGTACTAGATGAGATTACCTTGGAAGATTTACGAGTGATATCCAATGGGCAAATAACAGAGGAAGACTTATTTAAAATTGCAAAGACAGTAGCAGGTAAGTACGGAAACTCTAATTGGGACGGCCTAAATAAAAGGTACTACGACAATAACTTTGATTGGGAAAAAGTAGACAAGTTCAAAGTATCTGTATTAGACTTTGAAATGTTTTCTACTGACACTCTTAGCCTTACTAAAGTAAAAGCGAAGAATGGCGGTTATAAAACGCTGATCAACGAAGACCCAAAGAACTCAAAAGCGGAAAAAGAAACAAGAAGCAAAAAGATTAAAAATGTATATACAGGTAAGTACATTGTAGATACAGACTATATTTTTGATTTTGGTTTAAAAGAGCATATTATACGCGAAAGATTGAATGGTAAATTCAGTACTAATACTTCATTAGGTTTCATTATAAATGCGCCAGACATCTACGACATGGAGAATAAGTCAAAAGTAGAGGAGATGATTCCTTACGCTGATGAGCTTATCCGTATCCAACTAAAGATGCAACAGATAATAAGTAAAGCTGCACCTTCTGGATACGCAATTAATATTGATGCTGTAATTGGGGGACTTCAGGGTATGGGATTAAGTGGAATGACACCACTCGATGCTAGATCTATGCGAGATCAAATCGGAGACATATACTACAAAGCCCTCAGAGAAGATGGTACATCAATAACAGGAGGTCAGCCTGCTGTTACAAACCTACCAAACGGTTTAGACAACAGCATCATGCTTCTCTCTCAAGCTTATATAGCTACCGTAGAGCGCATGAAAGAGACTGTTGGTATGAATGACGCAGTAGACTCATCCCAAGCCGATAAAAGGGCTGCGGTAGGCGTACAGAAGCTTTCTGCTGCTGGAACTAAGAATGCACTTAAGACTTTATTCAATGCTTACCTTAAAATGAACGAGGACATTGGAAGACAAGTAGCAATGTTAGCACAGCAATTAATACGAAGAAAAATCAATCTACCTGTATTTGAAGCAATGGTAGGGGAGGAAGTAGTTAAGCAATTAGGTTTAACTGATCTTACTACAAGTGATTTTGCTATCAGTATTAAGATGCTTCCGGAAGAAGAGGAAAAAGCATTCTTAGATGCTAAGATTGAGTTAGCCCTTCAAAACCAAATGATTAATTTAGAAGATGTCTTTGCTATTCGCAGGGTAATGGATGAAGATGTCGATAAGGCAGAGCAACTACTTTCTGTAAGAGAAAAGCGAAGAAGGAAAGAAAATGAGAAGAGGCAGCAATTAATGCAACAGCAAAATGCACAAATGCAGGCCCAGGTAGCCCAGGCAGCAGAGCAAGCTAAAATGCAATCTTCTCAGGCTCAAGCACAACTAGATGCACAAAACCTTCAATTGAAGTATGACCTTGAATTAAGAAATCAAACTCAGCTTGAAGATGAAAAGCGTAAGACTATTGCTTTAGAACTTGACGGCAAGAAAGAACTTATCGAAAAGGCAGCGGAGGTAGAAAACAATAAAGTAAGTATGCAGAACAAATCTAACGGAGAGTCTACAGCTTACGATAAAATAGATTTACCTAAAGCAAGCGGATCCCGTATGCCATCTGTAACACCTACAATACCAACAGCTTAAAGATATTGATCAAGTTTATCATAGAACTCTTTAATAGTAATATCATAGAAAGATAAAATATCAGATATAGTTTCTAATCTAGGAGATGTTTTCATGTTCTCGATACGAGAAAGATAAGCAATATCCTTATTAAGATAGAAGGCTAAATCTTCAAGAGTTAAGTTCTTTGACTTACGTAAACCAAATAAACCTTTGGCTAACTGAGACTTATTTATTTTAAGTATAGTTTCTTTATCCATTTTACAAATTTTATGGGGATACCTTTAATAATTTTGTAGCAAATATACAAATTAAATCAAGAGAAAATATGAACAAATTTGAGCAGTCGTTGACGGAAGCTCTACAAGAGCAATTTGGAGATACTCTAAATGCTGTAGATGCTCCAGAACCGATGAATCCGGAAGTGTTTGATCAGGTTGAGCCTGTAGAACCTGTAGAGCCTGCGAAACCAGCAGCCGAAGCACCGACTACAACAGATGCCGACTTACGGGCGCAATTAGAACAAGAGCTTAGACAGCAAATTGAGGAAGAGTACAAAAGCAAAGTACAAAACGAACCAAAATTTGCTAATGAGTCAATTAAAAAATTAAACGAACTTGCCGCAGCGGGAATTGATGTTGACTCAGAAGATTTCTGGAAATGGCAAGTTACAGATATAGAGAAATTTGACACTACTAAAGTAGAGGATGCGTTGGAACTTAAACGTCTTGAACTAGAGATAGAGAACCCAACATTGAATAAAACTCAAATCCAAAGACTTCTTAAAAGAAGTTATCCTGTACTTTTTGATAGTTCATTTGATGCCAACGATACTGAGTATCAAGAGGCAATGGAAGATTTATCAATTGATGCTGTTAGAAGCACTACTAAGCTAAAACAGCACAAAGAGAAGCTAACGCTTCCCAAAGTAAATCTTCAAGAAAAGGAGCAAATGGAAGCTCAGAGTAAGGCAGCAAGAGAAGCATTCGTCTTAGACGTAAGAAAGAATGTACAGTCTTACACTGAAGAACCTATAAAGCTCAAAGAAAATTTGGAGATTAAATACGCTCCAAGTAACGAAACAAAGAAGTTTGTAGAATCTTCTATTATTAACAATGAGTCGTTCTTCCTTGACAATTATGTTAAAGAAGGTAACATTGATTTTGAAAGACTTAGAAGAGATATGACAAGAATCTACGACTTTGATAACATTATTAAAACTGTTTTCGAACAGGGTATTTCTGTGGGTAAAGATGAAGTTGCAGATGTCATTGAAAATGCATCAGAAGATGTATCAGCACAAAAGCGACAAATCGCAAAAAGCATGGAAGACCAAATTCGTGAGCAGTATCTTTTACAAACAACACGAAAAAAACGCTAAAAAATGGCAGTAACGTCTTTAAGTCCGGCAACTACTAAAGTAGCAACGGAATATAACTATTTAAACTCATTGTCTCTAGCTAACGGTTTCCACAAGCCAGAGCAATCATCTGAGTACGTACAACGATTTGGTCGTCAAGACGTAACAGGTCTTATGGAACTTCTTGGAAACAAGAAAACAGTAAACAACCCAAAATTTTCTCACTACGAGCAAGAGAGAATTCACGGTGTTGCAAAAGTTGGAGTTTCCGCAGCCGCCCAAACAGCAGCTACAGTTACGCTTAGTATTGCAACTGCATCAAGTAACTACGACTATACAACTCAGTCTCCTTACGCAGTAAATTCATCAACAACTTTCAGCAATAGCAATATTTCTGTAAATGATGTTCTTGAAGTAAATGGACAGACTCTTTGGGTAAAAACTGTTAACGGTTCTGCAATTACAGCAGTACCTTCTAATGGAAGTTTAGGTGCTATCGCAGTTAATGATGAAATTATCATCAAAGGTCAGGCAAGCCCTGAAGGATCATCTGCTCCTGATTCAAGAAACAGCCGTATGATTTCATACAGCAACTACGTTCAAATTATGCGTAGAAGTCACAAAGTAACTGGTACTGAATCAGCTACTAAGTCTTGGATTGAAGTTACAGGTAAGAATGGCGAAAGAGGTTATTTTTGGTATCTACAAGGTATTAAAGATGAGTATCACCGTTTCTTAAATGAAAGAGAAGCGATTTTGCTTACTGGTGAAGATTTCCAAAACAACTTGGCAGGTCTTTCAGTAACAGGTGGTACTTCTTTTGGTGATGGTAACTCTGTTACATTTACTAAAGGTTTGATCCCACAAATCTCTGCTGATGGTAACGTAGAACTTGTTGCTGCTGGAAGTGCTGGTATTGGAGGCATGACCCTACTTGATTTAGAGAACATGACTAAATCACTTCAAAAGAATCGCGGTTCTAGAGAAAATATGGTTTACTGTGGTCACGACTTCAAGATTGATTTTGACTACATGGTATTGCAAAACGATTTCTTGAAAAACGGAGGTGTTGAATTCGCTTCATTTTCAGGTATGGATCAAACAGTTAGCTTCTCTGTTGATGCTATCGAGTTTGGTGGATTCAAATTTGCACCTAAAGTTCTTGACATCTTCTCTGATCCTAATTTCCTTGGCGCATCTAATGCACCTTACGGTAGTATGGGTATTGTAATTCCTATGGATAATACTGTTGTTTATAACAGCATGAACTCATCTTCAGGTGTTACTGTTCCATCACTTCAATTAGTGTCTATGGAAGGTAGAGATTACATGGAATGGGTTACAGGTAAAGGAATGAACGCTGCTACTAGCGGTGATGACTTCTTCGAAGTACACTTCTTGTCTCATAGTGGTCTTGAAGTATCTGCACTTAACCGTTTCGGATTATTTGTATAATACATTTAAAATTAAAGGAGGGGCTTATGCCTCTCCTTTCTTTCTTTTTCTTACAATCAATTTAAAATTAAAAAATGAAACCAAATCAAACAGTAGTTTTTGAGCTATGCACTACATTAAAAAGCAGCTACGAAGATTCTCTAGGTAATAGAAGAAACTCAATTAGATCATTAGGATTAGGTGCTGAGGCAATCATGCTATATGAAGATGAGGATGGAGATTCTTATATAAGAACTATCAGATACGTAAAATCTCATAAATCTCCATTTAAAGATATTCAGGACGAAGACCTTGATCCAAATGTAAAACTGTGGAGAATAATGTCTAAGCCACAATTTACAGATGGTATTCTCGCAGTAAATCCTACACAAAAAAATCTATTAGAGTTCCTCAGAAATCACCCGGCAAACGAACAAAATCAACATTGGGGATTAGATGGACAGAAAGCAATGTTCAGAGAAAGAAACCCAGCTAAGATTGCACAAGAGCTTAACAAAAAGAACAAGCAAGTAATTAACGCATCTCGATTTGTTTACGACTCAGATTTCTTAACTAAGATTGTACCAATTGCAGAGTACTTAGGTTTTTCAACAGATAAAGAATCAGATTTAGTTCTTTGGGATGTAGATACATACGCAAGAGCTAACCCAGAAAGATTTATCGAGCTGTTGGATAGTCCAATTATTTCAAGATACTCGGATGCTAAACTTGCTGTAAAGCGAGGAGTAATTAGAGTAATGGGTCAACAAGTTTCTTGGGCAGATGGAAGACAAATCCTAGACACCCCACTAAATAAAGAGCCGTTAGAACATCTAGCAGAAGTATCTTTTGATAACAACTACGCTACAGTGTGGAAAGAGATTACTCGATTAATCAACAAAACAAGCACCCCAGCAGAAGATGCCAATACCATCACAAAAGGGGCTTCAAGTGCATCAGAGAAACTATCTGAAATTGATACAGAGGAGCTTATGATTGAGTTGAAAAAAGAGAAAATCATTTCTTGGGAAGCACCTTTCTTTTTGATAGACGGAAAGCAAATCAAAGGAAAAGACAACCTTACACAGTACGTAGAGAAAAACAAAAAAGCCCTAGCAGCCAGACTGTTATAATCTGATAGAGTAAATACTTACAGAATAATCCCCAACGAATTTGTTTTGTTGGGGATTTTTGTTTTACCTTTGTTTTAGATATTGAACAGTACTTTATGAAATTTACAATAACTACATCTGGGTACTTTTACCCTAACAAAGAAAGAAGAACCGAACTTGAGCAACTTGGATTTACATTTAAGCCAAGCGATGACTATAAAAATTTTATAATTTTAGGTAAACCAACAATTGAAATAAAAGACCTAAACGAATTAATCCAATTTGCGGATAAATGGGGCGAAATAATTGTAGGTGAAGGAACTATCGAAATATATGATTACTACCGAGAGTAGTATTGCACATAACTAATAAATAAAATGATTAAAAACATCTACAATAGAATATGCAGAATAATCTCAATACAGCAAGCACAGTCAATAGATGGAAGAAAAGACTTTGAGGATGCAGATAGAATATTCAGATATTTAACAAAATACTATGAAGACCGAAACTAAAACATATAGGTCAGTACTAGAGAAGTGGCTACACTATGACAGGGATTTCACCCAAGAGACAGTCAGAAAAATTATAAAATTAGAAGATAGTTACGAGTACATTAAAGCACTTGCTAGACCTTGGGAATACTTTACAATAATCCAAATGGAAAAGATAGCGTTTCTTTTAGAAAAGGACTTAACAGAAGTATTTTGGGCGTGTTACAAAAGACCTTACAGCGAGGTTGTTTACGATGAACAAAGATTAAGACTTATACAAGCATTAGAAAAAGCAGGAATAAAATGAAACAGCAGTAAAATATGGAATGGTATAGAATTGTAGGATTAATAGTAATAGGATTATTTGTAATTATAGCCGTAATAACAGATGGTTTTGAATGGTTAAGTGACGATGATGATGTGCATGGGGGCGGCATTCATCCTTAATGGTACACAACGTTTTGCAGCTATATTTAGTTGCGGATTTAGAAGCACGAAACTTGAATTATTAACAAAATTAAATTAGAAAATATGAACACAAATAAATCACAAAACCCGCAATTGAATATAGGTGTTGTTAGCACTCGTTATTTTTTCGTTTGTACAATGGGTAAACATCCGAACGGAACAATAGGTTTTAACAGCTTTGATATTCAAACTACATACGGACATCCTACCTTTAAAAGGTGTATAGAACTTTCTAACAAGAAGTTCCCAAATATGTATGAAGTAACTTTAATTAGCATTTCAGAAATTTCTCCTGAAGATTGGAAGGTCTTTGTGTCGGAGCAATGCTGAGTACTAACCGATAAATAAAATGAAAGTACAAATAACAATGATTGAGGATTGGGTCATAACAAAAAACCTACACTTTGAGGGCGTAGGCTTTTATGCTAAAGGTCATGTAAAAGTAGGAGATACACACCTATGGTTTAATAAAGAAGTAGGAGATTACTTTACTCTAAGTGACCAAATATAAATTGGCTCTTGATATACTTACTTAGTTCAATTCTTTTTCTGTCCGGTAAAATCCTTTTACCCTCAAACTTACCTTCAATACATTCATTGAATCTTTCAGTATTTGGGAGTATTAGACCAAACTTCTCAATGTTAGCTGGCTGAGGAACTATTTCGTTGTAGTCGTTCACTAACTCTCCATTAACTCTGATAATTTGGTGAGTCCATTTGATATAAAAGTAAACGGTTCTGTTTACTATAAATTCCCAATCCAAATCTTTAGGGTACTCAATTGTATCCCCCACCTTAACAAAATCTATCTCAGGTGAAACAGACAGTACAACTGCTTTAGATGTAAATGCCTTAGGCTTATTTGAAGCAGCTACAGCATTCACGAGTTCATCTACCGAAACATCTACTGATATTTTAGATTTATCTACTTCTTCTTTTATTGGTTCTACCAGTATATTCTTGTAAGCTTGAATACTGCCTATATCCCCATAACCAAGTATGGCATCATCTTTAATAATGTAATACCATTCCCCATCTATTTTAGTAGCAGTATCGAATGATTGATAGTGCATATAGACAGTTTCTCCAATAGGGATAATACAATTTTTAGGCGCGTTACAAAGAACACCATGAAAAGGCTTATTCTGATAAATATCTCCTTCATTATCCGGATGATAAAATTCAAAACCGTTTTCAGTAGTGTAGGTTTTAGGAGCCTCCATATCTACCTTTACAAAGTAGGCATTAGTAGGCAAGAAGTTTTTAATGTCTTTTAACATAATTTTAGTGTTTTTCTATTATCCATTGGTAGATTTCTCTACGTTTTTTATTCAGGTTTTTAATTTCAAATGGTTGCACGAGTTCAAAAAGCCTCTCACCCTTCTCCTTAGCCTCTGTAAGGCTGTAAGATTTAACTCTTTGCTCCCAAGACGTACCGTAAGGAATAAGGTCTATAACGCCCTTAAATTCGCTGTGTATATTTCTATTATAAGGTTCGGTGTCTGTACATATAATTGCCTTCTTCTTAAACCCTGCCTCAATCACCTTTAAAAAAGACTTTCCTTCATTAAAAGGATTAGGGACAAGTGGCGCAAGTGCTACATCAATACCATTGTATTCCCAAGCGTATTCAAAGTAATTCTTTAACCCACTGCATTTATCTACACAAAGCAAGTCAGAGTATTCTTTACAAACAGTAAACAGCTTATTATCGTAGAAATCATAACGCATTGACAGCAAGTCAGCCTCGTGACGAGTAGACCCTAAATACCCAAACACTACTTCATCGTTATCAACAGGTACGTGTTTAAATTGGTCTACTTCAGAGTCAATGCCATTTTCAATTACGTATGGGTATTTTTTTATTTTACAGTGAGTAAAGTAGTACCTAGCTAAATTCTCAGATACAGTAGTAATTGCATCAGCAGTCTCAATTGACTTTTTTACATCTTTTCTTATTTTTAGATTATATCTATCATCTACGTCAAGTACAATTTTAGAGCCTCTCCTTTTCATATAAGGAATAAACATATCCATACCAGGCACACCTACAATCCCTACAGAAAACTGAACGATATCAAAGTGATGATTATTTATCAAGTATTCTATCTTATCAGTGTGCTTTGTTTCTACAATAGCAACAAAGTCATCCGCATGATCGTCTCCGGAATCTACCCAATGATAGTGAGGTATAAATTGCCTGTGATAGTATACACCTGATTCAGTTGATTGGATTGAAAGTATTTTCATAATATCAAAGATAAAAAAATTATACGTATATTGTTATTTTAAATATAATTTTATTTATATTTGTTTCTTAAATATAGTATTATGGATCATAGTGTACACTTTATAGATAACGATAACATTCACGAAATAACCGTTGGCACAAACCCAAAGGAAGATTTACGATTTACTGTTGGGAATACATACCTTAAAAAAGGAGCTAACCCTATAGTAATCACAGGAATAGAAATAGACGAGAATTATATAACTGACCACGGAATTATAAAGGCAAAGATTTTTGGTACTTTAGAGAACGGAAGCGGGGAAGAATTTTTGTGGAAAGTATTAGTAGACACACCAATAACAATTACTTGTAAACTATAAAAGATGTCAGTAGGAACACATTTAGCAATCCCTTTTGAGGAGTATATCCAAGAACTAGGAGGAACCCCCACAAAATTTAGAGAAAAGCTTATTGATATAATTAGCATATACTCTAAGCCATTGACAGAGGCCAATTACAGAAAATACTTAGTATGTAACAGTGGTTCAGTTTCGGTATATGATTTAGGAAGAGATAGTCCGTTGTGTGCAGTTATAAGCAAGGGACAGCCGATACAAGCTTACCCAAAAACAATTGGAGAGCTTATTACTGTTTGCAAAGCTTTTGATGAAGATTTATACTGGGATAACGATACTTACAAGAGTAATATTTTCTTTAATTCTAAGTATAAGTAAACTACAAAAAAACACCATTTTAGTAAAGTAGTTTTACACTCTTATTTTACAAAATGGCATTCTTAGGAATTAAATATAAGGGGATACAAGTATTTACTAACCTTGGGCAAGACGCGGTAATACCGCAAGCCCCTGGTGGAGGTAGTAGCTATGAACCTGAAGCAGCGGCTTATTTCTCTGCTGTAGAGGCTCAAGGTGGCACATTAGCAGAAAATGTTAAGGGCGAGTATAACGACTTTATTCTTCGAGAAAAGCTTTCTAATAACCTATCTAAAGTTAGAAGATTAATTCCTATGATAGGAGGAACAGCCAACTCCATACTAGTAGATTCAATAACAACAAACCTATGTTTTCAGCAAAACATACTTAATAGTGATGTAGATCCAGTGCAAGGTTGGACAGGAGATGGTGCTACCAAGTATATGTTAACTGACGCAAACTACGGAAGTATAGTGAGTAACTATAGAGATCACCAATGGGGATTTTTTCACGATAACTTTAATCCAGTTGGTCAAGGTATAAAGTATGGATTGTACCAAGGTAGTATTATTCATGGGTCTTATATTACTAGTAACCAAATGATAGGCTACCACAACACTTCAGCACAGCAATCTAGAGGTACTAGACCTACATTAGGGAGTAATATTTACTTTTCTTCTATAACAACCCCAACAAACGGCTACGTATCGATCAACGGACAAACAGGCTCACAAATATATAGCGGAGCAATCTCAACTGCACTGCTTAACGCAAAAATGGGTATAAACTGTGCGTATAACTCAAACGGAACTGTTACTTCTTTTTCTACTGATAAATGTATGGGGCATTATATTGCAGAGGGCATGAGTCTAGCGGAAGTGCAAGCATTTGAAGCTTCTTACCAATTATTTGTAAATAACATAAGACCCTAAGTATGGATTTAATTAACTTACCCAGCCCATTAAACAAACAAGTAGACACAGATGTAATAGTTGGAATAGAAAACTATTTACCTACAGATACATTTAGATACAACATGGATAAACTCGAACATATTGAAAGTATCCTTGGAGACATCAGTCAGTATATTGTAAGCATTGAGGATATTGTAATGAACGACCCTAACTTAGATATTTAATAACAACATGGAACTACTAAAGAGCGTACTAGAGTTAGTACAACAGTACGGAGTATCAACAGTGATATTCTTTGGTTTAATTATCTTCGGATACTTTAAGCGAGACTGGTTAATGAGTACGTTACAGGCTGCGGCCATTGTAAGACAGCACGAGGAAACTATTGCAGAACTTCGTAAAGAAATCCAAGAACTTAGAGAAAAGTTAGAGGAATACAATAAGCTACTATTAGAGCAAACTGCTACAATAGCAAGACTAGAAGAAAGGGTGATTCACGCTGCTAAGTCTAGAGTATCTTCAAGAAAACCAAAAGTAGATTAGCCGTGGCGTTCTGGGATATATTCAACAACAGGAACAAGTACAACGAAAAGAACATTGTAGGATTTCTTTCGTTTGCAATGATGTCATTATTTGCGGCTGTAGATATTGGTACAGGTATATGGGGTAAAGAGTTAGTAATAAATGACATAATCTTTAACTCATTTGTTTACATTACATTAGGTACGTTTGGTATATCTGCCGCAGGAGAAATATTCGGCAAAAAAGAAAAGGATGAAGATTAGAGTACAAAGACTGCACGACACAGGAGACGCTACAGTAGGCGCAATGTTTATTGACGGAGTATTTCAGTGCTTTACTTTAGAGGACGAACACAGAGACGTTAAGGTAAAGGGAGAGACAAGAATCCCCGCAGGAACATACAAGATCAAGTTCAGAAAAGAAGGGGGATTCCACGCAAAGTATGCCGCAAAGTATGGTTCTATGCATAAAGGTATGCTACACGTACAGGACGTACCAAACTTTCAGTGGATACTTATACACACAGGCAACACGGACGAGCATACAGAAGGATGCCTTTTAGTAGGAGAAACAGCAGACCTTAGCGGAGTGATTGGTAGAAGTGTTGACGCTTACAAGAAGATGTACCCAAAGGTCGCCAAGGCACTTGAGGATGGCAAGGAAGTTACAATACAGTACCTCGATGAGGCTTAATTACTTAATATGTATATTTGCACTCGTACTATCTAGCTGTTCATTTGAAGGCAAGATGGAGAAAAAGCTCCGTAAGGCCGAAAGGAAGATAGAGAAACTAACAATTAAATACCCCCAGCTACTACAAAAAGATACACTATATGACACGGTTAGCATTGTTACTAAAGAAGTCAAGATTGATACATCGTTCATTGATATTCCTGGCGATACTACTTATGTATATCGAGACAAGCTACGAATTAAGTACGTTAAGGTTGGTGATACAGTACATATCCAAGGGGAGTGCAAGGGTGATACAGTCATTCAGGTCGTCAAAGTACCATTTGATAAGGTTGTAGTAAGGGAGCAGGGCATAGTAAAGCAATTGACAAATAATGTCAAGGGTATTGCTGTATCATTGCTGCTAATAGTACTAGTTATACTAGGCATAAGATTTACCTTTAAGTTACTGAGATAAGATGGCAACACCTAGGAAAGGAAAAGCAAAAGTAAAGATAACATCGTCTGGAAAAAAAGTTAGCTATGGTCAAGCAGGTCAAGCTAAAGGAGGTGGCCCACGAGTTAAACCTGGAACATCTAAAGGCGACTCTTACTGTGCTAGAAGCCTTGGCATAAAAAAAGGATTACCTAAGGCAAAACAGAATGACCCGAACACACCTAACAACTTATCAAGAAAAAGATGGAAGTGTTCTGGAGCTAAATCAAAAAAATAGCAATATGAAAAAAGGATTATACGCAAACATTCACGCCAAGCGCAAAAGGATTAAAGAAGGCTCTGGGGAGCAAATGAGAAAGCCTGGAACCAAAGGTGCGCCAACCACTAAACAATTTAAAAAGGCTGCTAAGACAGCCAAAAAGAAGTAGCATGGCAAACATTACAGAGGAATCAAACGGACTAGAAGCCCTTCTTAAACAAGCAGAGGAGCAAGATAAAACAAAACCAGTAATTGCACCATTCAATATGTCTTGTGACATAGACGATGAGGGCTGCCTAACTTGTGGTTCTTAGTGGCTACTTACAGATCAAAATACGAAGCTAGGATTGCAAAGAATTCTCCAAAGGATATATCCTACGAGACTTTAAAGCTTAAATGGATTCCTCCTATAAAAGTTAGGACATACACCCCAGACTTTATATTACCTAATGGTATAATAGTTGAGGCTAAAGGAAGGTTTACTGCATCAGACAGAGCAAAGATGTTGTGTGTAATAGAGCAGAATCCTAGTTTAGATATACGTATGCTATTTATGAATAGTAATGTAAAATTATCTAAAGTATCAAAAACAAGTTACGCAATGTGGTGTGACAAAAACAATATTAAATGGGCTGACGGGGATAAAGTACCGACAGCATGGTTAAAAGAAAAAAAGAAATAATATGGCATCTGAGTCTGCAAGAAACTACAAAAAGAATAAGGCATCAAGAGACAAAAAAAATGCCTATGGAAGAGCGTACTATAAAAAGAATAAAGCTACAGAAAACGCAAGTAGAGCCGAGCGAAAAAAATTTAGAGAGACTGCCGAAAGAAATGGTAAATCTGTAAAAGGTAAAGACGTAGCCCACACAAAAAACGGACTCCGGTTAAAAAGTTCTGCTGCCAATAGGGGGTCTAAATCAGACAGCCCAGGAGACAAGAGAGCAAGAGGCGGTAAATACAAAAAATAGAAATGTCGACTTTGTAGTTTTGGGTTTATAAATTAAACTTAAAATGAAAGCACAAGACATTGATAAATTGTCAGAACAGAAGGCAAAGTCTATACTAAAAGACTTTTACAATTCCCCTTACTGTGATATATACTTTTCAATAAAATCACAGATAAGTAAGCTATCGAAGGAGATAGAAAACACCGATATAGATTTTAAGGAAGACTCCGCACCATTTAAGAACTTTATTATTTGGGGTAAGGAGTCTATGAATCTCACAAACAATCTAGAAAACATCCTAGCTAAGATAGATACTACTATCTTAAGAGAGCAAGAAAAACAAAGAGTTTCAGCTAAAGAAGGTTCTTTAGAGTCCTACATATCAAAGAAGTAAGATGACACCTAAACAAGAATGCAAGCTTGCGTGGGATAACTTCAACAGAAATCGAAACTTCAGTAAAGACGTAAAGAACTGTGTATGGGATATAGACATTGAACTCCCTGAACCCCCGAAGGACTATAAGTCTATAGCTAACTATGGACTTCCTAAATCAGAAAGAACTTTCCCTTATTTAGATCAGTCTTATATAAAAGACATTGACTCTATGCCGCTAAGTGACCCTAAGAGAGTACAGCATACGGATGAGATGTGGGAAAGAAGAAGGAATGGATTTTGGTTTTATAACGGAGACAATCTAGAATGGGTTACAGGACACCACTACATGATCCTAAACTATTGGCTTATTCCGATTGAAGACATGGATGGTGGGTTTGGAAACCCTAAGTTTGTAGACTTACACAGAGACATAAGCTATGCTATTTGGTGGGGTAGAGGCCACGAAGAGCATACAGGACTAGCCTATTTAGGAACAAGACGTTCCGGAAAGTCTATTCTTGGATTAGGACATGGATACTTCGATACAACAGAGAAATATAATGCGCTGTTCGGTATACAATCTAAGACTGATGGCGACTCTAAGTCTTTGTTGGGTAAACTAGTATCTTCTTGGCAAAGGCTCCCATCGTTCCTTAAACCCATTGATACAGGATATACTACCGTAAGTCGAGAGCTTATGTTCTCAGAACCCCAAAGAAAAAGCACAAAAGGGGAGAAAAGGGAGTATAAAGAAGTACTTAACTCTAGGATATATGCTTTCCCGTCTACAGAGGCTGCAATGGATGGTCTGCGTACCACGTTCCAATTCCAAGATGAGTTCGGTAAACGCCAAGATTCAGATTCATACAAGACACAGCAAATTACTAAAATCTGTTGCGTAGTAGGAAGGAAGAAAGTAGGATTTGCATTTTGGGCTACTACAGTAGAAGAAATGGAGAAAGGTGGAGGAGAAGCTGCAAAAAAGATTTGGGACGCTTCAGACCCTTCTAAACTGTCCCTAAACGGAAGGACTAACTCTACTATCATAAGACTATTTTTTCCTGCCGAGTACGGGCTATTTGAGGGCGGGTTCATTGACGAATGGGGATACTCAAAGATAGAACTAGCATCTCAATGGTTAGATAACGAAGAGAAAGCACTTGAGGGCGAAGACCTATTAGATTGGAAGAGGAAATTCCCACGAAATATTGATGACTGCTTTGCCATCAGAAGAAACTCCAACAACTACAACCAAAGAAAGCTGTATGAGCAGTACAGACATTCGATGGCACTCGACCCGATAGACCAACCAATAAGGGGAAACTTCCAATGGAAAGATGGTATAAAAGATTCAGAAGTAGTATTTTACCCTGAAGATAATGGTAAGTGGCTAGTTGCATGGCTCCCCCCAGAAGAAGACAGAAACAAAAAAGAAAGGATAGGCACACACTGGACTCCAACAAGGGATTTCTGTAAGACAGGGGCTGACCCTTTTGCACACAGACAAGTTACGGGCAAAGGCTCTATGGGTGCTGCACATACTATATTAGAATCTCACTACAAGTTTCCGAATATGAAGATGTCTTGGGTATGCCAGTATTTAGCTAGACCCGAACACCCCCACGAACAGGCAGAGGATATGATAATGCAGTGTGTAATGTATTCTTCTCCATTCTTGTGCGAGAAAAACGTATATGGTGTACTAGATACATTCCACAAAAGAGGATATGATGGATACTGTATGTATAACCCGCTAGACCCTGAATCAACAAAAAAGAGAGTAAAAGGATCAAGAGGTATGCCAATGACAGGTGCAGATGCAGGCGAAGCACTATCTAGTATTACACAAGCTCATATCTCAGACTACTTAGGATTTAATCACGAAACAAAATCATTTGGATTCTGTCCATTTTTAGAGTTAATCAGTGACTGGCAGAAGTTTGAACCTAATAATAGAACAGAGTATGACTGCGCTATGTCAGCGGGCATGGCACTAATAGCTACAAAGAAGGTAAAACAGAAAGAAGAGTTTGTCTATTCGGCAAATGATTGGCTACCTAAGTACAGCAATAGCGGAGGAATATCTAAAAGGATTAAATAAAAAACCCGAAAATGTGGAACTTTCCGGGTTTATCAGCAACAAATGTAAAAATTAACTGAGTATGCAAATATACAAAAGAAAGTGGCATATGTAAATTATTTTTGTTTTTTATTAAAAATAAATACATGGCTATAGCTGTAAAGATATTAAGACAAGGTAGTAAAACTACTGATAATAAGCTAATTGTTACAGCTGGCAGTGCTGATACAGGTCAGCTAAAAATACAATATAACGGCACAGATATTTATAATAATTTATCTGGGGGTACTGCGGACATACTACTAGGGGTTGCAAATACAGATATCTATATGCCCCTAGATTCAAACAATGAGATAGAGAAAGGGACGTATAGAATTATATTTGAGGCTTCTGTAGGTACAAGCGATGATCAACAAATAGGTTTTAATGTAAGCGAACTTAATCCTATTATAAACCAAGAAGTAGACATCTACTCTCCGTACATTAGATTAGACGACAACACAAACTACACCCCTGCAAATAGCACCGTAACTTCTTCTACAAGAACATTTACCTTAAAATACCCCGCAGGAAGTAACCAAAGCAATATAGTATCTACTACAACAGATATAGAGTATGATTTATACATTACAACAAATAATGTATGGACGGGTGCATCACAAGCAACAGTAAACTATAATGTAACTTATACTATTCTAGGAGTACCTTACGCAGGAGGTAACTATATTGATTTTACTTATCAAGAAATTGGATCAGGTTACGAACCTATTGAAGTAGACGAAGAAAATACTCTTTGTGACCTATACGATAATATTAATTTACTGAGAGAAAAAGTATACGCAGCAAATATCTCAAGAAGAGGGGATTACGCTACACTACTATCTAATTATCAGTATGTTGGGGCTTTGATGTCTCAATTTAGAGAGGCTATAACCTGTGATAAAACTGCTGCGGCAGAAGACATCTTATCCCAAATAAAATATATAGTTGGGGCAGGAGTACCCCCCACCGCAAGTTCAAAGGCTAGTAGAAGGGTTTACGGAGCCTCTTCTCAAATTACTATGACTATATCTGATGCTTCCCTAGAAGTACAGAATGTAGATAACATAATATTTTCCGGAGCAACGTTAACAGACAACGGGGACGGGCAGGTAACTCTAACAATAGAGAACTCCCCTACACTAACGGTAACAGACGGAGTTACAACAGTAAACACAGTAGACAACATAACATTTACTGGAGCAACAGTAACGGATGACGGTAGTGGAGACGTAACTGTAGCAATTACAGGAGGGGGTGGCGGAGCAGTAGACTCTGTAAATGGGGAAACAGGGGCAGTAGTCTTAACTACTGGAGATATTACCGAAGATACAGATGCGAACTATGTTACAGATGCTCAGTTAGCAGTTATAGGAAACACAAGCGGAACTAATACAGGCGACCAAGATTTAAGTGGATTAGTGCCTTACACAGGCGCGACTCAAAACGTAGACTTAGGAGAGTTTCAAATAGATGCAGGTCAAGTGACTTTTGATCAAACCCCTACGCAAGCAGCAGGTGTAGGAGTGTTAAGATGGAACGATACAGATGGAACTTTAGACTTAGGATTAAAAGGAGGAAATGCTACGCTTCAAGTAGGTCAAGAACAGTTTATACGAGTAAAGGCAGATGAGACTATTAGAAATGGGCAAGCAGTATATGCTACAGGGGCAGTAGGTGCAACAGGTAGAATTACGGTAGCAAAGTTTATTGCTGACAATACAATTGACGAACTCTATTTTATTGGAATAGCAACAGAAGATATTGCAGCAAATCAAGAAGGCTTTATAACTACGTTTGGTACTGTTAGAGGATTAAACTTAACAAACGGAGGTAATATCTATGAAGAGACAGGATACACCGATGGTACAATACTTTATGCATCCCCCACAACTTCTGGATACTTAACAAAGACAAAACCAGAAGCACCAAACTTATCAATACCTGTAGCAATTGTACTACACGCTGATGCAAATGGACAGGTACAAGTAAGGCCCACAACTGGATTTCACTTAAATGAACTTCATGATGTACTGATAACTGACATTTCAGATAATGAGTTACTTCAATGGAATAGCGCAGGTTATTGGGAAAATAGAACATTAGCCGAAGCAGGAATACAGCCAGCAGGAAGTTATGCTACAGCAGCTCAAGGAGCGTTGGCGGATACAGCAGTTCAGCCTAGCGACCCTGTTTCTACTTTAGTAAATGATGCCAACTACATACCATCAAATATAACAGGTGTGGCAGGTGCAAATAAAGTTGCAAATATTATAAGCTTAACACAGGCTGAATACGATGCAATAGGAGTACCTGATGCATCGACTATTTACAACATAACAGACGCACCACCACCGACAGGGCTACAGGCTGTTGTTGACGATTTAACACCAGAATTAGGCGGAGATTTAGATGCAAGTAATCAACAAATAATTAATTTAAGTAGGATAAACGGAACTCCTACAAATACAATAATTAGCGGTGCAGCATCAGGAGCAACAGCGTTACAAAATGTAGTGCAGGACTTAACCCCACAATTAGGAGGAGGATTAGATACACAAGGTAACGCCATTACAGGAAACTACGCTACAGACGGTCATAGAACTTCCATAATAGAATCGACATCAGCTAGAACTTTATCTTTAACAGATGCAGGAGGTAGAATACTATTTCAAAACGCATCGGCATCTACTTGTACAATACCAACAAACGCTACAGCCGCTTTTCCGATAGATACAGAAATAGACCTTGTAGATATGACAGATGGCCTTTTAACCACCGTGGCTGACACAGGAGTTACTTTAAATGGAGTAAGCGCAGGCAGTACATCTACTACTGCTAAATACGCAGGAGCAACTTTAATTAAAATAGGAACTGACAGTTGGTTAGTTTTTGGTAAAATAAATGACGTAGCGTAATGTTTGGAGGATTTTTTGCAAACAGTCAATCTTTAGCGCCATTTGAATTTGGAAACGCCTTGCAGTTTGATGGAGTAAACGATTATGTTGAATTTAACTCTGATAGTGGCCCTACTTCAGCCCAGAATTTTTTTGTCAGCCTATGGTTTAAAACTACAAGCACTACTATTCAAG
>Ga0208160_1000340_pt1 | contig 22637 bp, 36 predicted proteins | sample CB_VirMetaG_FD_184536 | JGI IMG/M metagenome (GOLD analysis project Ga0208160, IMG submission 184536) | Freshwater to marine saline gradient viral communities from Chesapeake Bay - CB_1504_1 Viral MetaG (SPAdes) (version 4) | ecosystem: Environmental > Aquatic > Marine > Coastal | place: USA... | reverse complement strand
TGGCGCGCGGCCTCACGGGCTACGGCTACCCGCACCGCGCGGGAACGGTGGTTAGCAGCGCCCCGCACAGGTGGCAGGGTCGCGAGGTCCGGTTGTACGCGCGCCCGATCACGCCCTCGGGGTATCTGCCCGGGACGGCGATCGCGGACAACGCGGTCGAGGTCTGGCGCGGGCGGATCCGCAACGGCCCCCGCCGCGACGGCAACATGTGGTCGATCGACGCTCTCGCGCTTGATCGCGTCCTCGCCAACAAGCTGCCGGACCCGATCTCGGGCGAGGTCCAGCACGCGCCGGATCCGGGGCAGGCGTTGGTTGAGATGACCAACGAGCTCAAGGCGTGGTCCTACTACCTGAGTCTTGAGCTGTTCCAGTCAAACGGGAATAGCATCGGCAGCGACGAAGCGGCGATCCAGCCGTTCAGCAACCTGACGGCGGGTGCGTTCTACAGCGCGCGGGAGTTGCAGGAGGAGATCGCGACCGACTTTGAGACGGCCTTGTCCGGCGCAACCTACATCATGTCGGTTGATTTCGCGCAGGCCACGCCGTACGAGCACCCGGGGGTGAGCGGGTCGCAGATTTACCGCACGCGGTTGCAAGTCTTGTTCTCGGGCACGACGAACGCAAAGCGCGCGGTGATCCGGGTCGCGCACACCGATCAGCCGCTGGGCGATCCGTTCGTTCCGGTCGATCAAGACCAAAGCTCATACCCGTTTGAATGGATTGAAACCAAGGACTACACAGGCAGCGGCACGACGTACGAGATTGAGCCGCCACACCCGGTCCTCGGCTTCGGCGTGTTTGCGAAGGTGGGCACCGAATCCAAGGCCGACGCAGTGTTCGCGGCGTCAACGCTGCGGGTCGTGTCGGACGATCTCGCGCTTGCGCTTCCTGCGGCGTCGGGGCTGATCGCCCCTGAGTTCATGCTAGACGGTACGCTGTACGAGTACGACACGGCGGAGCAGGTTGGGCCCGCGTATTACCTGTCAGGTGTGCGGAAGGCGGGGGGCACGGCGGGCCTTGATGCGCTCGCGATCCCGAACGGTGCGACGGTCGAGATCGGCGTGTATGCGTTTGGGTCGAGCATGGCGCAGTTGATGCGCCGGGTGCTGCAATCGACCGGCGATACTAGCTTGCGGAGTTCATTCGACGTTTTGCCATCGGGCGCAGGCTACGGCCTACCGACAAACGCGATCGACACGGACGCATTCAGCGATTTCAGCTTGCCGGTTGAGGCTAAGGCGACGAACCCGATCGGGCGTAGCTTCGCGGATCTTTTCTGCGGGTGGCTGGCCCTCAACGATCGCGCCGTGGTGCTGCGGGACGTGGACAACTCGCAGAAGCTCTCGATCGTCAGCACGGCGAACGCATGGCCGGACGGCGAGATCACCGACTCGGACTTGATGACGCGCGAGGGATTCGGGCTTGAGCTCGATGAGCCTGAGCCGACGCCAACCGAGATCCGGGTGTCCTACCGCACGCAAGCCGGAGGACAGGGTAAGGTGACGCTGCGCGACACGGATCGCGCGCTGTACCAGCGGCCTGAGGTCGCGGAGTACGAGGCGCAAGGCGTTGCGCGCGAGGCGGTGGTTGCACAGGTCGTGCAACAGACAGGCCCCGCGGTGTTCGCGCGCGGCCTTGGTCAGATGGTCGCGCGGCTGCACGTCGGCCCGTGGCACGAGGCACAGCCCGGCGACACGATCGGACTAACGATCGAACACCCTGACGTGTACGACGTGGCCGGAGCGGATCTGACGTACAACGACACGGCGCTTGTGCTCGGGCGCAAGATGCGTCTTGCTGATTCGCGCGTGACGCTGACGGTCCTCCTGCAAGGCTACCACCGCACGGCGGCGCTTTGTCCTGCGATGGCGGTCAGCGCCAAGGCAGGCGGCACGGGCGCGGTGCCCTCGACGGTGGACGTTCCGCAGCGGTACGTTCAGATTTGCGAGCGAGCGTTGGCGGAGGCGGGCGGGTCGTCGTTCGTCGTGCTGCACTACGTCCGCGGCGACTCGGCGGACGAGACGACGGGCAACGAGCTAACGATCGACGATGTGACGGACACGGGCAGCGTGTGCCGCTTGTCGGTGGCGTCGGGATCCAACACGGTGACGATCGCCACGGACGGAACGTCAATCCTGACGTGGCCGGACGAGGGCGGCAACGGCGACGCATGGCAAGACGCTTGGTTCATCCACGTCGATGACGGCGAGGATTGGGGGTAGCGATGGGGCTGTATTCTGCCGCGTGGGGCATTCTCAAGCCGGGCGATGCGGTCCCGCGCCCGGTGTCGTCGGCTCCGCTGTCCACGGCGTACGGGATGCTCGCCAACCTGTACGAGCAGCATTGCCCGCCGATCGTGAACGTCCCGATCACGGAAGTCAGCGGGTCAGGCGCGCGGGAGGTTGTGATCCCGTGCGCCCCAAGCGCGGACGATCTCGATTACGTTTTCCGCCTCGTCGGGACCAAGGCAAGCGGCGCGCTGTCGGTGACGGTGACGATCTCCGAGTACGTCTCAAGTTCGTGGTCGGCGATCGTGTCGTCGGCCTCGACGGCGCTTGGCGCGGGCACTGATTTTGACGTGGAGATCGCGCTGGCCCCGATTGACGGCGACGCCACCGCGCTGAAGCTGGAGATCGACGCAGCCGGCGCGAACTACCAGATGCAGGCGTGCGCGGTGTACCCGGACAGTGCGAACATCACCGCGCCCGAAGGCACCACGGCGGCGGGCTACGTTGGCGCAGCGGATGGGTTGATCGGGTCGGCGAATGCCCCGATCACCACGGAGCACCTTGATCGGCTCGCGGAGTCCACGCGAGCGGTTTACCGGGATCGCAAGCAAGCCGTCGTCGGTTTCGCGCAGCCCGTGGATCGCAACTCTCGGTTGATCTCCGCGTCCTCGTGGTCCTACGGGAGCACGCCGCAGACCATCGGAACGTCGCGCCTGTACGTCCCCGGAGGCGCGGGCGAGGCTGACATTGTTTGCGCGTCCTACGGTGAGGAGACGGCGACGGGGACGCAATACGCGCGGCTCCGGTTTAGCGCGCCCGGATTTGAGCCCGTGGCGGTAGAACTGGAGATGGGCGCGGGCACGCCGGCTTTCGACTCGACGACAGCGACGATCCCGCTATCAGAGACGGGATTCTGTGACGTGCGCCTAGAGCTCGATGCGGCGAGCTCGGGGCGTGTGTACCCTTATGCCGTTGTGGCATGGTGGACGCCATGACGACGCTTGCAGGCCAGTACGATCCGGCGATCGAGTCAGTTACAGGCGGGGATCAGGTCGCGCCCGCCGCAACGGTAAACCTGCTGGCGACGGCGTGCAGCCTGCCGCAGCGGGCGATGACGCAGCCCTATGCAGGCGCGGCGATGTTCCACGAGTCCAACACGGCGACGATCGGCGAACGCTACCTGATCAGCGTAGTAGCCCCCGGCGCGGAGATCGTAACGCTTGTGCTCGATTCGCTCGGCCCCTTCGCGGGAACGATCCTTGTTCAGCAGTCGGTGACGTTTGACGCCAACACGCAGAACGGCGCGTACGTCAAACAGGCGAGCCCGATGCCGACAACGGCCCCCAACGCTCCGACGCAGCGCACCGCTTACGACTTTGAGATCGCCAGCCCATCACGCGCGGCGACCACGGACCGTTATCAGGTCGAGGCGTGCTGCGGCACGATGGCGATGGCGATCCCGGTGGCCGACATTGAGACGTTATAGACCCGCGCCAAGCGGGCGCGTATAATCGGCCCGAACGCGCGCGGCCTGTTGCCGTGCATCGCACGCAGGAGATCAGATCATGGCCGGACTCGTTCAGCAGTCGCGCGGCACCGTTGCCGCAGGCGATACCACCGTCAGCTTTTCCCCGGAGCGCCCCGCTTCGATCGCCATCCACAACCGCGGCTCGCGTGATGTCACCGGCACTTGCGCGCCCGGATCCGTCGTGGTCGATGTGCCTGCGGGCGACATGGTGATCATCAACGGCGGGTCGTTTGACTCGTGCGTCCTGTCGGACGGCGGCAACGGCGACACCACTTACACCCTGTACTACGGCGACGCTGAGCAGGTGGCGGCCCTAAGCAAGTCGCCGGTGGCCGGGTCGGTCAGCACCGCGGAGATCGCGGACGGCGCGATCAGCGCGGCGAAGCTCGCCTCGGGCGCGGTCACGGCGGCCAAGCTCGGCGCGGACGCCATCGGCCTCGCGGCCATCGGCACGATCAGCGACGAGGGCGGCGGCGCGCTCGTGGCCTACGTCTCGCAGATCGCGGGAGGTGCCGACGACAGCAACGCGGCGATCGAGCTCGACGACGGCTTCGAGGTGCTGCTGTGGGGCGCGCGCCTCGCGGCGGACGGCACTGCGGGCAGCGAGATCACCCTGAGCGACGGGGCCAACACGATCGGCACCGTGGACAGCAGCGCGGGCAGCAACGCGCACACGTTCGTCTTCGGCACCATCGACGACGCGCACGCGGGCCTGACCGACTCGGAGTCGCTTGACCTGTCGTTCGCGTCCACGGGCGGGAACCACCCTGCCGCGGTGGTCGTGATCGTGGGCCGCAAGCCGGGCGCGTAGTCCAACGGATCCACTGAGGCGGGCGGGCTGCTCGGCGATACTGGCAGCCCGCCCGCCCGGGACCGAACCGGAGGCGCGCGTGGCGACTGACAGCCTGATCGCGTTGGTTGGAGCGTTCGCCACGGTCGAGGCAACGATCGTTGCCGGCGTGTGGATGCTGTCGAGCAAGATCGGCGATCTGCGATCCGACATCTCCGAACTCAAGGCGCACCGCGACGCGCACGCAGACGGGATCGCTGCGGTCACGGCGCGCGTGGATACACTCGGGGTGGATGTTCGCTCGCTCTCGGAGCGCGTGGCGATCGTCGAGGATCGGACCCGTGGATGACCTCAGCGCGCTGCTCCCTTGGCTGGTTCCGTACGGCGTCGGGATGGTCGTTGGCTATCCGATTGCCCTCGCATTCGCCCACTATCAACGCATGGCCGACCCGGATCAAAAGGATTCGCCACGCGAGCGCAGGTGGCGGGCCGGCGCGTATATGTTGGCGCTCGTCTTTGGCGGGGCCGTGGGAATCGAGGCGGCGCACCTTGTCGGCCTCTCGCGGCTCATTGGCTTCGGCCTCGGCGTTGGCGGAGGCGCTTCCGCCCGGTGGGTACTCCCGGCGTTTGAGGCAGACGTTTGGCCGGTCGTCGTTGGTGCGCTTCGGCGGATGCTAGGAGGGGGGAACAATGACACTGATCCAAAGGGCAATCCGTAGGGCTGTCGCGTGGCCCTACATCGGGCGGGCTCTCGGCGTGCTTCTGCTCGCCGTCGCGGCCTTGCTCGCGTGGCGCAAGCGCCAGCGCGCGGCGAGGGGCTACGTTCGCGCCGTGCAGGACGTGGCGAAGGCGCGCGAGCGACAGGCAGACGCAGTGACGCGGGCCGATGACGCACGGCGCGAGGGCGATATGTACGTTCGACAGCGCGCGCTTGAGGACCGCGAGATCGCGGAGCACAAGGCGCGCGAGGCCATGCGCGAGCGCGAGCGGTTGCACGCGGAGATTGACCGGGCAGAGACGCCGCAAGCCGTGGCCGACGAGCTCAACCGGCTGCTTGGGCTGTGATGCGTCGGATCGTTGCCGCGCTCGTGCTCGTGTGTGCCGGCCCTGCGTGGGCCGCGCCATGCGTGCGGGCTGTACCAACGTCGATCCCGTGCAACGGCGTGGCGCTCCCCGTCTCCGCCGCCAAGGCGTGCGCTCGCGCGGTCGTGGACGCGGCGGCGTGCAGCGAGACGATCGCAGCCTGCCGGGATGGTCGCGCTATCGACAGGCGCGAGGCGGCGGGGCTGCTCAAGGCGTGCGACGATCACCGCCGCGCGGTGGTTGCAGCGCAGGAACGAAGGATCCGCGAGCTCGAGCGAATCGCCCTGACCCCGCCCGATGGCCCCGCGTGGTACGAGTCCCCGTGGCTATGGGCCGGCGTTGGGGCTATAATCGGCGGGGCTGCCGGATGGCACGCCCGCGCCCTTGTGAGGTAGACGATGGACAAGCGATCAGTGATTGGGATCAACCTCGCAGACGGCGGGCACGCGACCACAACGGCGCTCCTCGATGGCGTCGATGCGGTGAACGGCGAGCCGTCCGCGGCCACCGATGGCGTGGACACGCGCGGGGCCGGGTGGGTCATGCTGTCGGCCAACTCGGCGTCGGGTACCAGCACGCTGAAGTTGTGGGAGTACGATCCAAGCTCGGCGCTGTGGATCCAGAACACCGATCTCGGATCGTGGGCGTTCGCGAGCGGGCAGAAGCGGCGGGCGCGTGTGCGGATCGCCGGGGCTTCGCGGATCTACGTCGAGGTTGACGCCGAATCCGGCGCGACGATCGATTGCCACGCGATCGGCCTGTTCGGGGTGGACGGCTAGCCGTGTTTGTCGATTTTGGCACCACGCGCGCGACCTATGAGACGTTTGTTGACGAGTCGCACGACTTCGATCTGACCGGCCCTGAGTCGGTGCTGCGCGGTCTGACTGCGGACGATCTCGCGATCGACTTCTGCGCCGACGATCTGACGGGGCTTGCGGACGGCGACACCGTCGGCGGCTGGGTCGCCCGGCGCGGCGGGCTGACCGCTAGCGCGACAGGAACGCCGACCTACGAGGCGCCCGACGCGACAGTCGGCACGGCTGCGGTCGCGTACGGCGCCAGCGGCTCGGACTACCACGCGACCACTGCCACGATTGACTGGTCAACCTACACCACCGCAACCCTAATCTCCGTGTGCTACACCCCGACGGGCGCGGGTACGATCGTGCGCGGCCCGGGTGCAATGCGCGCCGGAGCGTCTGGTTCCGTGCCGACGGTTGGTGGCGTCACTCACTACTACTTCGACGACAAGGTTACGGGCCTACACAAGGCTGATGGTGCGGCCAACTTTGTCTTTGAGCGCGACGCCGACGTCGACGCAGGGCAACTGCGGGTCATCGTGACGGCGCACGACACAGAAGCCGCAGCCAGCGATGAAATCCGGGTGTGGGTGGACGGAGACGAAGAAACCGGCACGCAGAGCGGCTCAAGCGGCGGCAATCCTTGGTTTTCCAACATGCAAGCCCTGCTTGGTGCACGCGGTGGCCCGAATGAGGGCCTCAACGGCCGCCTGCGTCGCTTCGTTGCCCTGCCCCGCGCCCTTTCGGCTGACAACGCCGTGCAAGCCTGCGACCTGCTCACACGGCTAGCCAAGGCGGTCTAGCATGACAGCGGAACAGTTGCAGATGGCCCTCGACCGGGCCGGCGTGCGCTACTTCACCGCGGTGGAGTTCCTGCGCCTGCGTCGGACGCATGAGATTGCAGACCTACCGGACGAGTACGCGGACGCGGCGGTGCGGGTGCTGCTCGTGGCCGACAAGGTGCGCGAGGCGTACGGCGCACCCGTCCGCATCGGCAACGGCTACCGCCCGCCCGGGTACAATCGCGCTGTGGGCGGGGCGTCGAACTCGGCGCACCTCCGCGGGGCGGCGGTGGACCTCGACCCGCTCGACGGTCGGCGCGCGGAGTTTCAGCGGCTCGCGGCGGCGCTGTGGCTTGAGGACGAGGCCGCAACGGCGGGCCTCGGCGTCTACTCAGGCGGGCGCGTGCATCTCGACGTGCCGCACAAGGGCGGCAAGGGCCGGCGATTTTGGGGCGGCACGCCGGGCAAGTGGCGAGCGCGGAAGGTGCTCAGGGCTGCGCGTCGCGTCGCCTAGATGTCCGTACACTCCCCGCCGTCGCGCTGACACAGCGCGTCTTCGGTGTCGAAGATCCAATCGCCTTGACGCTGGACGTACTTGCCGAGCTGCGAGTATGGCTGGCCATCGCGAAAGGTCATATCTCGACCGCCCTTGCGCCCCCTCTTCTCGGTCGCGAGCCGTTCGATGTTGACCCACCACTCAAAGCGCTTTGGATACTCGCGGGCCAGCCTTGCCCGCTTGGCTTCCGACTTGAGAAAGCAGCCGTCGCAGTTGCCGAGCCACGTCGTGCCGTTGTTGGTCGGCAAGCGCAGATCAAACGGCTGGGCCCGCCAGAACTCGTTAACGTCTCGGACGGTCAAGCCAGCGTCAGCCAGCGGGTACCAGTTCGGGCGAGTCTTCCACCGGCTAGGCTTGATCCTGCTTGGCTCGTCGGCGCGGATACCAAGGGTCCGCGCCCACGCTTTCCAGCCCATATCATGCGACAGGTGCTTGCGGACCGGGTCAAGCTTGAGGTCTTTGGTGCATGATCTACCCACCGCGTTCGGCAACATCCAGTGCTTCCGCTCAAGAGCTGCGCGAAACGGCTCGCCATCGACTGATGCGCTTTCACGGTCAACTAGCACATATGAGTGGCGATGTGGCGATTCTGTCAGGTCGGGCCGATACTCGATCCACTTGATATCGATTCCCCAGCGCTCGCCGCACTCGGCCACGAAGTCGAGCGTTTCCGGCATTTCGCGGCCCGTGTTTGCAAAGATGACCTGCACGCGGTCGGGCAGCGGGCCGTTCGCCTCGAGGATGTGATGCAGCATCATGCCGCTGGTGCGCCCGCCGCTGAAGTTGATCAGGACGTTGCCGTCCGGCAGGGTGTAGTTGTTGTCGGTCTTGATCAAGCTCATTCGTCCTCTCCTCTGCACCAGATGTCCCCAAAGTCACGCTGGCCATCCAGCCACGCGCTCATGCAGATCCCGTCGTCTCGATATGGATCGTGCGGATCTTCAATGGGGCTGAGGTGAACCTCAAAGTCGATCCCGGCCCACCCGCCGTCGCGCAGCTTCTCCATTTCCCGCGTCACTTCGTCTTCCGTGAACCGCTGACGCTGGTATCCGCGCGCCTCAAAGAGGCTCCATGCTCGGATGCTGTCGGGGCTCATCCGGTTCCAGTCGATCGCGTAAACCCTCACGCCTGCCCCCGCTCGTTGGTGCGCTCGTAGCGGCGCAGGTAGGTAATGGCGGTATCGCGCTGGCGGGTGAAGCGGTGCGCGAGGTCAGCGATCGCGAGGGCGATGGCGTTGCGGAGAACGGTGTCGCTCGGCATGTCGGGCGACGCTTCGCGCAGGTCGTTGATGTGCGAGCTGGTTTGCTCGACCGCAGCCCGGGTCGCGTCGGCATCGGTGTCGGCGTCGATGCTGGCGACGCCGATCAGCGCATCCCAAGCGACCGGCGCGGCGTCGCGCATCATGGCGGCGCTGGTTTCGGTGTTCATGCTGGCCTTGATGGTCGTGGTGCTCATGTCTTTCTCCTCAGTTGCGGGGCTTGCCGTCCCCGTTGATGGCTACACCTTAGTGGCTGGTAGACACGTTGTCAACACATTATGCACAACTTTTTTGAAGAAACTTTCAGGTGGTCGAAATCGTTGCGCTATTCCAAGGCGGTATCCACATCCGCCAGCCCGCCGCTGAATGCGATCTGCACGTTGCCGTCGGGGAGGGTGTAGGGGCTCACGATCCACCCCGCGTAGCATCGAGCACAGCGCGGCGGAGCTCGCGGCACTGACGCTCCTGCATCTCGGCGTCGATGCGGTCGCGCACTTCCTGTTCGACCTTCTGAAACGCCGGATCTTCTTCGCGCCACTTCCCCACGGTCGCGCTGCTGACCTTGGCGGCGGCCTGTGATTCGCGCACGGTCCCGCCGCTGGCGAGGGTGGAGAGGTAGGCTTTTTGCTTCGCCAGCCGGTTGCGTAGTCGTTTAGGCAGGCTCATCGCTCGGCCTCCCGCTCGGCGAGGCTTTCGAGCGCCTTCGGGTCGAGATCCTTGGAGCCTTCCCGCAGCGCGGCGAGGTGCAGCGCGTGCAGGGTGGCGCGGGCGTGGTGGCTTGATCCTTCCGCCGCGCAGAGGGCGCAGTGGCGTTCGATGGCGGTTAGCCGTGCCCAATCGCGGGCGGCTTCCTGTAGCGTTTTCATGGTCCTCCTCAGCGCGTTGTGCAGCCGCGCCCCTGCTTGGGTGTGTGGTCACAGGTAGCCTAGAAGCACTCCTCACCTTCGGTGGCCTTGCGAACCGTCCGCATGACCGCCACGAGCTCGCGCACCGTGTCCTCGTGCGCCGTGCCGCAGTCCATGTCGGGGATGATGTAGCCGGGCGCGCAGTACGCCCACACGCCCTGCCCCATGCTGCGCTCGTCGCTGATCTCGTCGAAGCACGCGCGGACGTGCTCGGGCAGGCGGTCGATGGTCTTGAATCCGGTGTTACTGATCATGGTTCCTCCTCAGCGCGTTGTGCAGCCGCGCCCCTGCTTGGTTGTTAGGCGTGCTTCACACACTGCGGGTTGCACGAGTCGATGGCGAGGCCGTCGCGGAGGGTGACGCCGACGAAGCGCAGCGAGCCGGGCTTCTGCTCGTCGAAACGCACGGTCGCGCTGTACCAGCCGCGCCGCTGCTTGCCGTCGATCATGATGCCGTTGCAGTAGACCTTAACCTTGTCGCCCTTGTTGAACTTGCTCATGGTCTCTCTCCTCAGTTGCGGGGCTTGCCGTCCCCGTTGATGGCTACACCTTACACCCTGAGCACACGGTGTCAACACCTTGCGGACACTTTTTTTCAGGGACAGCGAAAAAAATCTTACCTTAGCTGAGGCCAGCCGGTTTCCTCAGCGATTTCGGCGCTGTGCGTCTCGCCCGTCAGAACGTCGCCACGCCAGCAAGCCACGCCATCGCGGATCGGGACAAGCTGACAGTGCGTCGCGCCGTCCACGCTCGACAGCCACGCGAGGCCTTGTTGCCAGTCCACGCGCCCCGACACAGCCGGAACCACCCCGTCAACGCGGGCGATGGTGCCGGGCGACGCTGCCCACACAACCCGCCGACCGTCCGGGCCGTGCAGCGTGCGCTCGGCGTACTCAAGCCGGTGGATGTGGCCGAAGACCTGCGAGACGTGGGCAGAGCGCACCACACGCGCCGCGGTCGCGCCGCCGCCCGACGTTACCTTGTGCCCGTGTCGCGCTTCGGTGTGTGGGTCGAGGACGTGGGCCGCGTCGGCGGAGTACGGGCCGACGTACTCGATCCCGAGATCGGACAGGGCGAGCAGGCGACGCCACGAGATCAACGGCTCGTCTTCCCCCGCCGCGCGCAGGCCGTGGAGCTCGGGCGTTAGGTTGGACAACGCCCTGTCGATCCTGTCCTCGTGGTTGCCCTCAAGGTAGACGATCGCCGCATCCGGGCACGCAGCGCGAAGGCGGGCCAGCCACCAATGCAGTTCCTCGATCGTCGGCTGTGTCGTGGCGCGGAGATCCTGCGACACGGGCCACCGCTTTGACCCCTCGGCAAAGTCCACCATATCGCCGAGTAGCACGATCCGATCGGGCTGCGCTCGCTTGGCGATCTGCACGGCGAGATCCCACGCGCGGCGGTCGTGCAGCGGCTCGAGGCGTCGCATGTCCTCAACCCACCGATAGCCGTTCTGACTGTCGGGGATCACAAGCGTGGTGCGCGGGTCGGACACGTCCGGCGCGGGGTAGGTCTTGGCGGGCTCGACGGGCTGCCACAGCCACGCCGCGCGCTCTCGCAGCGTCGCTTTGACCTGCCACAGTTGCAGGACGCCCCCGCCCGCGGCCTGCGCCTCGTAGGTGTTGACCCGGAACGACTCGACGGCCCATCGCTCCGCGTCCACGTCGGCGGCGGACAACAAACCGTCGAGGGTGCGGATTCGGTACCCGGTCAGCGTGCGGGTGCCGTCCGCCTCGGGGGTGTCCTCGACGCGCACGCCCTCGTCGGCGATGACCGCGCGAACCTCGTCAGCCGACAGGCGATGACGTGGGTAGGGCGAGATCCCGTGCTCGCGACAGATGGCGACAGCGGCTTGTCGCGCAGCCTCGACGCGCTCGGGGCTCCACTTGCTCGGCACGATTCGATCTCGTCCCCACCGCTGCACATACCACCCGGCCCAAGGCGGCAGCCGACCGGGCGCGGCGGGGGTGCGTAGCCATTGATCGAGGTCGTGCATGGTGCTCCGGGGGTGTTGCGATCTGTTGCCACGTCGCGAGGTTGTGGCGGCAGATCGTAACGCCTAACGGGGCTTGGCGCGATTAGAGCAGGTCGGGCTGCTCGGCCCTCACGCGCTCGCACGCGGCCCACAAGTCGGATTGCGCCAGCTTGGCCTCGAGGCGCTTGACGGCCTTGGCGTGCGTCTCCGGGTCCATCTCTGAACCGACCGCGCGGCGGCCTTCCTGCACGGCGGCCAGCAGCGTGGTCCCGCCTCCCGCGCACGGGTCGCAGACAAGATCGCCGGGGCGGGTGTAGTCGCGGACGAGGGCTCGCATGAGATCGGGGGGTTTCGCGCCTGCAACGATGTTCGCGCCGCGCTGCGCGAAGTTGTCGCCGGTCATAAAATAGGCACCGGGTAGCGTCCCCCACCGCTGAAACGCCCGATCGCGAGGGCGAGCGACGACGATCCAACACGTCCACGACGATGGGCCGTCGCCGGAGAGGCGAATCCGCGAGCCTTTGGCGACCCACGGCAGCGGCGCAAAGACGTAGCGCCCGGCATTGGAAAGCGCCGCGTCCCAAACCGGGGCGAGGACGTGATCGGTGATCGTCACGACCCAACCGCGCGTGCGAGGTGCCCACGAGGCGACGAACGCCCGCACGTCGTCAGGCGACCATCCGTCATACTCGATCGCACGGCGTGTGTAGGTGCCCCCGTCGCTCTTGCGAATAAACGTGCCGCTTCTGTGTTTTTCGTGCGTTGTTGGGCCATAACTCCCGCCAACGGTCGGCCCCGAATCATGCCCCCCATGCGTTCGCGCGGAGTAGGGCGCGTCAACGATCAGCGCATCGCACTCGACGTCCGCCAGCGTGTCCTGCCACCTTCCGCAGCGTAGATCCCATGTCATCGGTCGGCCTCCTTATGCGCCCAACCATGCTCGTGCGCGGTGATTGCGATGCCGCCGCCGCGCTTGGTCTGCGTGTACCCGTCAAGGGCGCAGTAGAGCGCGCCGCGCAGGGCGTCGGCGTCGTCGCCCTCAAACGCCAGCACCTCGGTCGCGCCTGTCTCGTGGTCCGACGGACGCACGACGATCCAACCGTTGTCCACGCGGTGCAGCGTCAGCACGTGCTCGATCATGGCCGGCCCCGTCGTGTGATTGCCGATCGACGGTCCGTCGCCGCGCGGATCGCGTCCGTCAGATCCCACCGCAGCACACGGCACCACGCGATCAGCGCGTCGATCCGGGGGTAGCGGTGGCCCGTCTCCCACGCCATGACGGCGGCGGGCGTCTCGTGGCCCATGTACCGCGCCACGCGCTCGCGGGTTAGCGACAGGTCGCGCCGTCGCTGGGTCAGCACGCGGATCAAATCCTCGGCGAGCAGGCCGTCGCGGGCGTCGGTCGGTCTGTTCAGGATGGCGCTGATCATCGTCTCCCCCTCGTGTAGTAGTGCCCGCCCGGAGGCCGTGTCAGGTGTCAGCCGGCGACGCGGACACCGGGCGGGCTGCACTCACTCAGAGCCCGCGCTCGACGGGTTGGGTGGGGTGGTTTGGTGGTGGCCGTCGCGAATCTCGGCGGCGGCGTCTCCCGCCTCGAGGATCTGCCCTGTTGTCACGCTCTCCAAGCGAGGCATGAGCATCATCGGGCGACGGCGGATTGCTGCGTCCTGACGGCGCAGCAGCCACGCCACGACGTCGGCGCGCTCGTCTTGCTTGCCGCGCTCGTAGGCGGCTCGTTCTTTGTCCGTCATTGTTTCACCCTCCGCAGAACGGCGACCGCATAGGGCCGCCCGTGTTGTGGGTCGCGCAGCGCGCGGTTCCCGGTTGCATACGCTCTCAGCGCGCACTCGACATCGGATCGTGGTGCCGATACTCTCTCGCGCAGAGGCCCGCGAGGCCCGGTCACACGCGAGGCGCCAGACGCCCTGACCAAGACGCCCGGCTGCACACGCGGTCGGGCGTCTCTCGTTTGGCGGCAGCGCCGACGCCAGCGGCGCAGGATGCGGACGCCCTCGAGCCTGTTGACGGCGGGGATGTGCAGCGCCCACGCAGGAAACCGGCTGAACCGCCGCGACACCTGCATCAGCCCTGAGCAACAGGCGTTGCGCGCCATCGTGTGGCCACGGCTCTCGACGTGGACGATGGCATCGACCAGCCCGGCGGGCAGGTCCGGGGTTGGTGGCGTCCAGTGCCACGCGAGGGCGGCGAGTAGGAGGGCGGCGCTCATCGCAGCCACCGACCCAGCACGGTCGCCACGACGAACACGAAGCCCGACACGAGCCCCACGCCGCCGATCACCCACGCCCCGGCGACGAGCCACGACGCGGCGTCCTCCGAGGCGATCGAGACGGCGGCGGCGATGCAGCCGAGGATGGTGGCGGCGACGATGGCCAGCGCTGGCAGGTCTTCACGCTTCATGCTTCATCTCCTCTTTGATGGCTTTGGCGGTAGCGGACCACAAGCGTCCATCGAACAACATGCAGCCGATCTTCCGCACCTCTACGCGCTTGTTGTCCCACCGGGTCATTCGCCATCCGCGCTGCATCAAGTGCCGCAGCAGCGCGTCGATCGTGGCGTCGTCGGACAGGTCGGGGATGCCGGTCTTGTGCGGCTCGATATGGGTGCCGGTCGGGTTGTCGAGCAGCCATCCGTCGTTGATCCACACGGACAGCGTGTCATCCTCGACGAGTTTCAGTCCCACTTCCCGAACCTCCCGCCGCACGTAGTCGGCGATCTGCTCGGCGGCCTGTCGTTGCTCAGGCGTCATCATCGGTCAGCCTCCTCATCGAGCCGCCGCCACGACGGAACGCCCATCATCCCGCCCGCGTCGTACTGGTACGCCGGCCACACGCCGGACGCCTCGCAATCGCGCAGCTTGCTCCACGCCTCATGGCACTGCGATTCGGCGAGCGCGATCGCCTCGGGACCGAACCGCAGCGCGATGGCCAGCGGTGCGCCGCTCGTCTGCATCACCACGAGCCCGCCCGGCTTGACCGGCGCGTCGAGCGCGGAGCCAAGCAGCCGCGCGTTACTCGCGATCTGCCCGTACCACGCCATGCTCTCCGCCTGCCTGTAAAGCAGCGCGGGCTTGATCGAATGCGTGAACTTGAGATCCCACACCATGCCCGTCCTCGGGTCGAACAAGTCGGGCAGGCAGCGCGCATCGCCGCCGAACATCTCGCCGAACACAGCGAACTCGCACCACTCGCGATCGATGGTGATCCCCGCCTCCTGCATGGCCTGTCGTGCTGCCGTCCCGCGCACGGCGGCGGTGACGAGCTCCGCGCGCTTGACGAGCAGCGCGCCGTCCGGGGCCTCGCTTTCGGCCTCCTTCCATGCCTTCGTGCCGCGGCGAACGTCCGGCATCGCGTAGAAGCGATCGGCCACCGTCTCGGGCTCGAGCGCGCAGGCGTGCGCCATCTGGCCCGCGAGCATGGCGGGGGTCTGCTCGGGCGGGTTGTCGCGCCGGTAGACGTAGGCGGCGGGGCAGTCGAGCATCGCCTTGACGCTCGACCACGACGGCGCGGGGTGGTTGTGGTACTCCGCTGGATCCATCCCGCGAACGATCGCTGTTTTCATCGTGTCCTCCTCCCTGCCTTGCTGCAGGTGCCTCCTTCCTACCCCGTGCGCGCGAGGTGGTCAAGCGCCTTACCAAAGGGGATGAAAAAAAGGGCCGGACACGCGGGAGAGGAGGGAAGTGGGCAAGGATCCCGCGCGCCGGCCACGCGCGAAGTCTATCACACGGGGCGGCGTGCGAGGTAGATCAGCACGTCGATCAATCGCGCCGCGTCCCCGCGTTGCAGATCGACCGACAAAGCGCGACGGATCCCAACGCGCCAAGGCCCGTCCGGCACACGTTCGACCGTCCACCCAAGGCGGCGAATAATCGCGGCCTGCTTTGCCGTCGCTTCGCGCCTGTGCCACGGTCGCGCCGGGCGTTTCTCCACGTCCCCGCGACGCACAAGCGCCCTGTGCGCGTGCCGCAGGATCGCGATCGACCCGTCCACCGTCTCGGGCCGCAGTCGCTCCGGGTCGCTCTCCGCCCTTTCGCCGCTGCCCGTCGCCGTCTGCCCCTCCGCTGCGCGCAGGAGTTCGCCCAGCTTGGCGACGCCCGCGAGGTCGTGCGCGCCGAACAGGTCGTGAGGATCGAGGAAGACAGCCGAAGTCTTGCCGGGGTGCGCGCGCAAGATCCGCCCGGCCTCCTGAGCAAATCGCACCTTGCTGGCGATCTTGCGGCGTCCAAGGTGCCAACGCAGCCACGGCAGATCGACCCCCTCGACGAGCAACGCGACGTGGACCAAGCAGCGGAGCTCGCCGCGCTCAAGCCGCGCGATCCGCTCGGCGCGGTCGGTGTGTCCGCTGTGGATCGCCTCAGCAGGCCACCCGATCGAGGTCAGCCACCGCGCGACGGATTCGGCCTCGGCTTTGCTCGATGCGTTGACGATCCCCGGCCCCTCGGGGTTGTGCCGCTCAAGCATATGCCGGCAAACGATGTCGAGTGCGACATCCCCCGTCGCATCGTCGGGGATCTCTGCCCCGCCCGTGTACGGGTAGACGCGGGGCGGGACGATCACCCGATCGCGGATCGCGTCGTCGGCGTCGTAGCGCACGATCTCCGCGTCGAACGCAGACAGGCTGCCGCGCCCGTCGCCTGTGTACGGGGTGGCGCTAAACCCAAGGCGCACGGCGGGCAGGTCGGCGGCGGGCAGGCTCGCACACTCGGTGCGGTGCATCTCGTCCGCGATCCACACGTTCCACGCCGAATCGCGCGCCAGCAGGCGGCGGACGGACGGCACGCACGCAATCGTTACGCGGCGGCGCTCGTTGCGGAGCGTGTAGACCCGCCCGACAGGCTCGCCAAGACGCGCGGAGACGGTGGCGTGCAGTTGGTCCACGAGGGCGATCGACGGTGCGGTGATCAGCACGCGCGGGCGGTCAGGCAAGCGGGCCACGACTTCCGCAAGCAGCAGCGACTTTCCCGCCCCCATCACCGCATGAACCACGCCGCGCTTGTCCGTCGCCAACGCATCGAGGCACACCGGCAAGGCGTCCCGCTGCCACGGGCGCGGGGTACGTCCTGACCACTCGGCAAGCATCGCGGCGTTAGTCGGTCGCTGCGCGCTCGTGCGCTTCGATGAGCGAAACGAAAGCCTGCGCTGCCCAACGCGCAGCGATGCCCCGCGCTGCGACGTGCTCTTTGAGTTGGGTGCAGATGGACATCGCTGAAATCAGCCGTTCAGCCGCAACGCAGGAGACGCGCAACGGAATCTCCTCGAAGTCCATCGCCCATTGGCTGAAAAAGAAAAGCTCGAGGATCCGTTCGTCAGCCTCATACGCGCTCGCGGGCTCCACGATCCACGCCTCGATCTGCTTTCGCCTGTCCATGCCCTTGCCCCCTCATGTTCGGTGCAGCGGCGGCCCCTGCCTCGCCCCGCTGCCGGCCCCGCGTGCATCCGAATGGGGCCTAGCCTTTACGCCGCCCGACACCGTGCCGGGCAGTCAATCAGAACGGGATGTCTCCCGCGGCGTCGATGCCGCCCGAACTCGCGGCGGGCATGTCATGGGGCTTACGCACGGCGACGATCGCCTCGCGCTTGCCGCCGGAGTAGTCGTCCGGCTTGTGCTTGATCTTGCCGCCGAACTCCTGCCGCTCGAGGTCCGCCGTGTCACCGGGCGGACGCTCAAAGCCGCAGGCCCAGCACAGTTCACCGTACCGCTGCCGCCCGATCTCCACGGCCCGCGCGCTCGTGGCGTGCCGCAGCGTGAACATCTCCCACGCCCACAGGCCCGTCTCGCGGTCCTTGCAGCCGATCTTGATCGCAGCCCATCCCCGATCGTTTGTCGCGATCTCCGCCCGCTCGATCGTCAGGTGCCGCCACCCCTCGGGCACGAGCCCGTCTCCGCCCTTCGGCTCCTCGGGCTTTGGCGCGTCGTTGCCGTACAGGTCGTTCAGGTTTCCCATTGCTACTTCTCCTCCTCGCTCGCCACCTTGGCGAGCAACTGGCTGAAATCAGCAGGCTCCCACGGGTCGAGCAACCCGCGCGGATCCCGCACCTTGGCGTCCACACTCGGATCCGCCGTCTTGGTGGTCTGGAACAGTCGCGCCGTCTTCTCGCCGCGTCGCTTGGCGGTCAGAGACAGCACGAAGTCGAAATCGTGCGCGATCGGCTGGCGCAGGGCCAGCAACTTGCCCGGCATCGACGGATAACGGCGCGTAATCTGGCCGGACTGCGAGTCAATGTCGCAATCCTGCCGCGCGATCCACAGGGTGTTGCGTCCAAGCGCGAGAAAGCCGGCCACGATCGTTCGCACGCGCGAGGCCATCGCGCCATACGCAAGCCGTCCATCCTTGTTGGCCTCGATCTCCTCGCGCAGCACGATGGACGCAAGCTCCGACAGGCTATCGACCACGATCCACGCAAAGCGATCGGACTCGCGGAGCTCGACGAGCACGGCGCGAAGGTCGGCCACGCTGCGGATCGGCAACACCGGGATCTCCGTGTCGCTCAGGCTCCGCGCGCCCGGCTCGCACGCCAGCACGAGGATCTGATCGTGCGGAGCGGGCAGGGTGCGGATCGCGTAGGTCTTGCCCGCGCCTGCCTCGCCGTGGACGAGGATGTGCGCTGGCCCTTCGGCGCGCGCGGGTTTGGCTTGGTCCAAAATGCTCACGTTTCCTCCTCGCCGCGGTTGCGTCGCGGCCCGTGGTCAGGCTATAGACCACACCCACCGCGGAGGCGTCAAGCCCCCGAGTGACACAGCCCGACACAGGGCAGGAGGCGACGGCGATGGACGGGATCGAACTCAGAGACGGCGAAACGCTGTCAGAGGAGGCGGTGATCTGCCCGCACTGCGGCGCGTTCGACGCCACCGCGGCGCAGACCATTCTCGACGAGCGCGCGCAGTGGGTCGATGAGGCGCACCACGTCGCTTGCTATGCGTGCGGCGGGCGGATCAGCGTCGTTGTGCTGTTCCACGCGGAGGCGGTCGGATGAACAGGCTAGCGGAGATTATCGAGGACAACGGGGGGCCGCGGGCCGTCGCGCGCGATCTGCGCGTGTCGCATTCCGCTGTGATCGGGTGGCGGGACAAGGGCAACGCGCCCGCGCACGCTGTCGCCGCGCTGTGCGACCTCTACGGCTGCACCGTCGAGGAGGTCGCGCCCGCTACGGCTGCCGCGGCTTGGCGTGCAGACGTTGAGCCCGCACGGTACGCGGCGATCATCGCTGCTAGCGGCGCAATCGTGAATCGTTACGAGGACAACGGCAACTCATAGGGGGGAAACGTGGGAACACGATCGTGGGCAGAACTTTACGCGGGGCTTGAGTGGCCCTGCTTTCTCATGCGACCGGGGACGCGCCGTCCCGCTGCCCCGTGGCAGTCGATGGCAACGGACGATCTCGACACGCTGGCCGGGTGGGAGGCAAGGAACCCGGATGCCAACGTCGCGATCATGGTGCCGGACGGGTGGCTGGTCGTGGACATCGACCCAGCCGCCGACATGGACGCCGTGCGCGCGACCTTGCCGCATGACGCCCCGACCTCCCGCACGCCGCGCGGTGGCTATCACGTTTGGCTGACCGTCCCCGATGACGCGGGCGAGCTAGTGCAGCGCCCGATCGCGGACGGTGTGGATACCAAGGTCGCGGGGAAGGGATGGCTGTTCGAGTGGCCCAGCCGCTCGCCTAAGCCGGACGTGGCCGGGCGATATCGCTGGGAGCTCTGGCCCGATCAGGCAGGCGCGCCCGAGGCCCCGCAATGGGTACTCGACGCCCTCGCGCCGCGCGAGCAGCCAGACGCGCCTACCGTTGAGCTCGACCCGGCGACGCCTGACGAGATCGCGCGCGGGCGTCACTACGCGGACGCAGCGATGGCGGACGAGGTGCGGACGGTGACGGAGGCGCGGGAGGGCGATCGGCAGAACGCGCTGTATCGTGCGGCCTGCGCGGTCGGGCGGTTCGTGGCCGGTGGCTACATCGACCGAGACGACGCGATCCGCGAGCTCGTGTCCGCCGCCCGTGCTTGCGGCCTGTACGAAGACGACGGCGCGGAGATGATCGGACGGCAGATCGCGCGAGGCTTCGCGGAGGGCGCGCGCGAGCCGGCGCGGGTCGATGTGCCGCCCGCCGTGGAGATCCCGGACGCGACCGAGGACGGCAAGACGCGCGCGATCAACCTGTGGCCCGCCGATGAACTCCACGACGACGACGCCCCGCGTGAGGTGCCGCTTATCGAGCCGGGCTTACTCTACGCGGGCGATCTGGCTGTGATCGCTGGCCCGCCGAAGTCGCAGAAATCGCTGTTCGTCCTCGATCTCGCGTTGAAGACGGCGCGCGGCGAACCGTGGTGCGAGGCTTTCCGACCTACGCGCCCGCTCCGGTGGCTGATCGTCAACTACGAGATGCGGCGGGACGCGTTACGCGGACGGCTGCACGCTTTCGGCGGCGGGCATCCGGGCGTGCTGATCACGGACAAGGGGCTAGGTCCGGCGCGCTCAGAGCTCTGGTCTTCGCTTGCGGGCGTCTGCGAGGACCGCGGCCACCCTGCGCCGGACGTGGTTGTCCTCGACACCCTCGCCTATGCCTACGCGCAGGACGAGACGGATAACGCGGCGATGCATCGCTGGTTGGAATCGACGCGCGAGGACGTGGCGATCCAATGGCCCGACGCGGCGATCGTGCTCGTGCATCACTCGCGCAAGGCGACACACAAGGAGCTCAAAGAGGATCCGTTCTCCTCGCTGCGCGGTGCCACGTCCCTTCGTGGTGCGTACGATCTCGGCGTGATCCTGTCGAAGACAAGCGAGGAGTCGGCCACGCGCCGGATGTGGATCGAGGCGCGGAACAGTCCCGACACGCCCGGCCCGCTTGACGTGCGGTTCTCGGCGGGCGGGTTCGACCTCGTGCCGCTCGGCGATCTGCCGAACAAGACGCAGGCTGAGAAGTGGGATGCGGAGGCGCAACGGCGGGCGGAGGCGATCATCAACCTGTTGATCATCGAGGGCGCGGAGGGCAACGCCTACACCGCCAAGACGTTCTCGGAGCGGTTCGCCAACCGCGACGGCCTGCCTGCCGCCCGGTCGATTCGCGCCATGCTCTCGCAGATGGGCACGCGGGGCCTTGTGGCGTACTCGCGCAACGTGCCCACAGGCTCGCCCCTGTCGGAGCGGTCGCACGGGCACCTTGTGTGCGAGGGCTGGACCTACGGAGAAACACCGATCGCGCCTACGCACTACCGGAGCGCAGAGGCGGATCAGGTGCTTCCGTTGGGTGAGCCTATGACGTGGGGTGAGCTCTAGCGCGTTGTGCGGGCCGCGCCCCCCGGTTGGTTGTGTCGGTTACCCGTCGATCTGGGCGCGGGCGTCCTCGATGACCTCGCAGCACTCGCCCCATGCCAATGCGTCGCCCTCAAGGGCACGATCGCAGATCGCCACCATGTCGTAGTCGCTGGCTTCCGCCGCCTCTGCGCGGAGCGCCCGAATGTCGGCGTGGTCGATGTCGCTCCGCACCGGGCGAGCGACGATCTCGAGGTCTGCCAAGCAGGTGCCGACGAGCAGCCGCTTGGCGTCCCAGCTCCACACCTCCAAGGTGTCCTTGGGCTCGTCGCCGCCGAACGTGGGCAGGTTGTCGAACTCGTCCGGCGCGTGGTCTTGCACGACGGCGAGCAGGTCGTCGAGGTCGTCGATCGGGCCGCTGTCGTCGCCGCAGCGGTAGGCGAGCCCGACGTTGGCCGGGTCGCTGTCGTCGCGGTAGATGATGAGGGTGCTGCCGGTGTGGTTCTTGCTCGTGTACATGGTGTGCTCCTTTGCGCGTGTACGATGCGCGCCCCCGGTTGGGTGTGGTTACGCGACCCGGTTGGCCACAATGTTGGCGCTGCCGTAGATGTTGTCGATGTGCACGCCACCGTGGACGATGCCCTTCCCCGTGTAACCGTCACACTCCCAAATGTTCAGGCTGATCTTGTTGTTGGCCACGTCGTGCCCCGTGACGCGCCACAGCACCGGGCTCATCTTCCGCACGCTGGCGACGACAAAGGTCTTCTTTTCGGCGCTGTGGTCAAACGCGGTCAGGGTCATTCCCTTCGTGATGGTGCGGTTGTTGATGGTCAGGGTCTGCGTGCTCATGGTGTGCTCCTCAGTGGTTGCGCGGCTTGCCCGCCGCTTGATGACCACACTCTAAGGGCCGGTGGACACCACGTCAACACTTTGGAGACACTTTTTTTGAAAAAACTTGGAAGGGCTATCGTTTCGCGTACTTGGCGCGCAACTGCTCAAGCCAAGCGGCCCGCCAGCGTCTCGCGTAGTCTTCCGCCGCCCGGTGTCGCGCGTCGAACTCGGGATCTCGCACGCGCCACTTCGCGATGGCGGCGCGAGACAGGCCGAGGACCGAAGCGGCTTCGGTGATTGACAGGCCGTACTCGGCAAGCTGGATCGCGGCTTCCTTGCGGCTCATGGGCAACCCTCCGGGATTTCCGGTAGGTTCGGGGCGAAAGCCCAGCGCCAGCCCGGATCGCTGGGATAGTGCAGGCTGTGCCGCGTCTCGGCGACCGAGCCCTTGCCCTCGTCGTACGTCACCACGCCGGCCTCGATCCCGTACTGCCACGGGACAAGATCGGGCGCGGCGTGGGCTAGGTCCGGGTGGTAGACGAGGATCCGCGTACCGACAGGCGGTAGCGGGGTGGTCTTTGGGTCGTGCCATTGGGTGATCATGCTGCCTGCTCCTCGCACGAGGCCCTGA
>Ga0208160_1000338_pt1 | contig 22720 bp, 41 predicted proteins | sample CB_VirMetaG_FD_184536 | JGI IMG/M metagenome (GOLD analysis project Ga0208160, IMG submission 184536) | Freshwater to marine saline gradient viral communities from Chesapeake Bay - CB_1504_1 Viral MetaG (SPAdes) (version 4) | ecosystem: Environmental > Aquatic > Marine > Coastal | place: USA... | reverse complement strand
AAGCCACAGGATTTAATGTCAATTCTATGACATCTACAATAGGATTAATAAAACTTGATAATGTTTCAGATGCATATTCAAAAGGTTTAGAGAAACAAGAGAAAGGCGGTGTTATAGATGATGGAGCTAGGTATTTAAAAGGTGCTAGGGGTAGTAATAATTTATTAGGTAAAGTTAGAAGAGAAAACTATTATGATAAAAACAAAGTTATTAGTGGTCGTAGTAAAAGAAAAGGAACACGAAAAAGTAAGTTTGTAGCTAGAGCATATATGTCTAATAAATTAAATTTGCCTTTCTTTGGAAATACATCAAAAGGAAATATGTTATTTAAAACAAAGAAATTTTCTAATTCAAAAGGAAAGGTTTCTATGAAAATAATACCTTTAATGATGTCAAGAAGAAAGGTTAAATCAAAAATAAAGCAAACTAACTTCATGAGTGAAGCAGGGCTTATGACCTTTAAGAAAATAAATGACTTTTACAAAAAACAAGCAGAATTTCAATTCAAAAAATATTTAAAATAATGGGATGGAAAGATGATTTAGAAAACATAAAGTTTTCAATAAAAACAGGCGACGGAAAAGAGTATTTTCCACTATGGAAAGATAGCGAAAAATCAAAAGATTACAATTCAAGTGCTTTTGATTTTATTGATGTTTCTGGTACTTTTGTTGACCGTAAAAAACCAAAAGGAAATAAATACCCATTGACATTTTATTTTCAAGGCGATGACTGTATTACACAATCAAATGAGTTTGAAAATTCAGCTGATGATTCAAGGGCGTGGGAAATAACGCATCCTTTTTACGGAACAATAAAAGGGCAACCGTTATCATTAAAAAGAAACGATAATAACTACAATGTTACTGAAATTACTGTTGATTTTTGGGAGAGCATGACGGATGACTATCCAATTTCGGATGTATCTGTAAAAGATGAGGTTTTAAGCAAAAGGAATTTAGTTTCACAAAGTGCAGTTACAAGTTATTCGAGTAGCGAAAATGTATTACAAAGTGAAGATATTACAAAAAATAAAGACGCTAATATTTTAACTAATTCGGCTTTTGATACTTCTTTGGAAAATGATGATTTTGCAGACTATCAAATTATTTTTGGATCAGCTCAAAAGGCAACCGATGATTTATTAAATAATGCTTCAAATGCAATTGAAAAAACAAACGAATTATTAAATTTTCCTAGTGGTGTTGATTTACCCGTATTAGTTAAAGTAAAAAACTATGTAAATGCTTTTGAGAATTTAGTAAAAGAATTGCAGACTATTGCTGATAAATTATTTTTCGAAAGTCAAGCTGGATTGTGTATTTCTAATTTATGTAATGCTTCGGTAAACTATCAAGAAACAGATTTTGAAATTAGAAATGAAGTTGAGCAGGTTGTAAATGAAATTCTAAACATTTACGCTCAATATTTACTTATTTTAGATAATGCTTCGGTATCTATTTATGATGTTGGAAATACATACCAACCCGATGCAGGACTTCAAAATGATGTTTATAATATTGTGATGTTTACTATTGGAAATCTTTATAATTTAGCTTTTAATGCTAAACAAGAAAGGATAGTTTACACAACAAAAGACACTAATTTGATATTACTTACTCATAAGTATTTAGGACTTGATGCAAGTGATGAAAACATTGAGAAGTTTAGACAAATAAACAATATCAAAATGAATGAATTGTTTAATGTGAAAAAAGACAGACTAATCAAATACTACGTATAATGAGAATTAAAATAAACGGAAATCAATATTTGTTTTTTAATAGTTTGAAGATTAGCTTATCATTGGATAGCATTGCTTCAACTTTCTCATTTGTGGCTCGATTTAATCCAGAAAACGAAAATCATAAAAAACTATTCAAACCTTTGAGTTATCAAAAAGTAGAAATATTTAATGATGCTGATGTATTGATTTTTACTGGTACAATTATTAATCACTCTTTTAATTCAGATTCGAATCCTAATTTAGTGAATGTTAGTGGTTATTCATTAGCCGGAATTTTAGAAGATTGTACAACACCCGTTAAGAATTACCCTTTAGAAAGTACAAATAGAAGTTTAAAAGACATTTCAGAGAGGTTGTGCGGTTTGTTTGGTATTAAGGTTGTAATTGATTCAAGTGTAGGAAATGATGCGAATAGGATTTATAAGAAGTCTGTTGCTAGTCCGACTGATACTATCAAAAGTTATTTAAACAAGCTTACAAGTCAAAGAAACGTTATTTTAAGCCATGACAATAAAGGTAGAGTAGTTTTGTTTAAGCCAAACGCAGAAAAAGCTCCTAAATACTCATTTAATAAGTCAAATGGTTTACAAATGAGTTTGAGTGTTGACGGTCAAGGATTGCATAGTTTAATTTCAGTTGTAAGGCAACCAAGTAGCGATAATGCAGGAGTAAGTACACAAGACAGCATTCAAAATCCATTAATTCAAATATTTAGACCAACAACAAAGGTTTTAAGTAGTGGAGAAGATACAGATACAAAGAATGCTGCTGATAATGAATTGGCAAGTGAACTAAAAGCAATAAGTGTAAAAGTTAGTTTAAGTAAATTGTTAGATGATATTGTGCCAGGAGATATAATTGAGATTGAAAACTCAGAAATATACATTTATAGTAAAGTTAAATTCATTGTTTCAAGTGTTGATTTTGATATTGATGTGAGTAAGCAAACAACTAATTTAACGTTAGTTTTACCAGAAACATACACTAGTAAAGTACCTAAAAAAATATTTGATTTATGATAACATTTGCAAAAGTAAAAGAGTCAATTTTAGAGGGATTAAAAAGGACTTTTAAAGTAGAACAATTCGGAGTTAAAACTGCAACAGAAAGCATGCCTTTTGGTTTTGATGGTTCACCTTTAAAAGATATGACCGCTATTTATAGTAATACTTCAAACGATGCTGAAAGTGTAATTATAGGATACATTAATAAAAACCAAATAGCAGAAGCAGGAGAAAGCCGTATTTATTCTTTGGATAGTGACGGGGTTTTAAAAGCCTTTGTTTATTGTAAAAAAGATGGAGTAATTGAGTTAAATGGAAGCACAAATTTTGTAGTGAAGTATAATGAATTACAAACTGTATTAAATGCTTTGGCATCTTCAATAAATACTGAAAATGGTAAGATTGCATCGGCTATTGGTTTGCTTGGTGGTTCTTATGTTCCATCACCAATTACAATTGACATTTCAAGTGCCAAAAATGAAACAATTAAAACGAATTAAAGAGTGTAAGTTTGATTGTCGCTAATTAAACCTATTTTTTTCTTTTTACCCTGCTGTTATGGCAGGGTTTTTTGTTATAATTAAAAAATATTTTAAAAATAAATTAAAATATATTTGTATAATTAAAATATATTTGTAATTTAGCCACATCAAATAATTAAAAATAAATATTATGAATTTCAAATTTAAAAAAGGAGACAGAGTTTTATACGAGGGACTTATCGGAGTTGTAGAAAGTCGTTCAAGTAATGGAATTTACAATAGCTATGGACTTGTTTCAGAAGTTAATGAAGAATTGACTTGTACAGCGAAAGAAACTGAATGTGAATTAGTATTAGAAGATGATGAAATTGACCAATCAGAAGGTTTAGCAAATGCTAATTATGCATCACAAAGAATACAAAATATGATTGGTGGAATGACTGACAAGTATTATAGAGACGGTTGCCACTAAATACAGATGAGTTTGCTGTAGGTATGGATTTTAAAAATGGCTTTGCCGATATAAAAACAGAACATTAACTTTAAATATAAATAATGGAAAAACAGATTAAAAAAGAGAGAGAGGCTATTGTCGATTTTAAGGGTGCTTTAGATTTTTACGAGCATACCAATAAAGGGCATAAGTTAAGCAGAAAACTATTAGCTGAACAAACTGGAGTAAGTGCAGCTAACATGACTAATTGGGCAAAAAAAGGCAATAAGATGCTAGGATTTTTGTTAACATTACATGAACAAACGGGTTTTCCTTTGGAGCAAATCATTAAAGACGTACAAGAATGGAAAAGCAATTAAGGATTTTTAAGAGTAATGGATTTTGGCATTGTGAATTATGGATTGAAGCGTCAGAATTAAGGAATGATGGGTATTATTTTGAGGATTCTGTAAAAGCTGAAAATTGGATTGATTTACAGATTGAAATAGGTAACAAAAATTGGATTGATTTATTAAACAAATAAAATGAATATTATGAGTACTAAACTAGATTTATTAAAATTAGATGTCTCACAAATTGAATTAACACAATTTGAGGAGTTAAAAAAGGCACAGTTCGAATTGGTGGAACAAAACCCATTTGTTGAAATTGTAGATACTAAAACCTATGATGAGGGTAAAAAAAGGCGTACTGCTTTACGTACTGGTAGAACAACGGTGCAAAATCAAGATAAGGAAATTGCATCAAGAATTGCATTAGTTAGAAAGTTTGTGAAAGGCAAAAATGATGAGTTGATTGAAATTGTTTCAGAAGCGGAAACAAAACAACAAGAAGAGGTTACAAGATGGGAAAATGTTATTGAAGAAAAGCGAAAAGAAAAAGAACGTTTGGAAAAAGAGAGAGTTGATAAAATTGATTTAATGATTCAAACTTTTGAAAGTGATTGTTATGCTATAATTCAAAAAATGCAGTTTTCTACAATTCAAGAAACAAAGGTTGTTTTAGATGAAAAATTTAAATCTGAAATGGAAGTTGAGGAATTTGATTATTTGTTGACTTTGGCTAAAAATAGAGTTGAAACATCACTTGACAACAAATGTTCTGACTTAATAATTAAGGAAAATGAGCGTTTAGAAAATGAGCGTTTGAGAAAGGAAAAAGAGGAATCTGATGCGAAGTTGAAAGCTATTGAAGAACAACAAGAAATAGAACGTTTGGTACGTGAGCTAAAGGAACATGAAGAAAAACAAAAGGTTTTTGAAATTCGTATAAAAAGGCTTGAAGAAATTGGAATGGCATATGCTGGTATAATAAATGGTTTTGTAAACGCTAATGATGTTTTGATAATTTCTCATAACAAAGTATATAATGCAGATGTTATTGATTTTGAAAATATTTTAACTGATACTAAAAATTCTATTCAAGAAGCAAAAGACAAATTAGAAAAACAAAAAGCAGAAAATGAAGCAATTGAAAAGGCTAATTTAGAAGCTAAAAAGAAAGCTGAAAAAGAAAACAAAGCAAGGGTTAAACGTTTGGCAAATGACAAAAAAATAATTTCAGAATCATTGGAAGTTTATTTTGCTGATTTGCATTTGGAAACTGAAAATCAAGAATCAAAAGATTTTATTGATGTTGCAAACACTCAAATTCAACAACTAAAATCTATTTTATTAACTCAATTAAATAATTTATAAAATAATGTCAGTACTTAACATTAGGCCCGTTCAAAGCGGTCAATCAAAAGCAGTCATTGGAATTGCTGGAATAAGTGGAAGCGGTAAAACATATACGGCTTTACTTATGGCACGTGGAATGGTAAACAAAGCATCTGAAATTGGATTTTTAGATACTGAAAACAAAAGAGGTTCTTTGTATGCTGATATTTTAGATGGAAAATTTATGATAGGGGATTTATACCCTCCATTTAGTCCGTCAAGATATGCACAAGCAATAAAAGAATTTCAAGAATCTGGAGTAAAAGTATTAGTAATAGATTCGGTTACCCATGAATGGGAAGGAGAGGGCGGTTGTGATGATATTGCAAATGCACCAAAAGCCGATGGAAGTCAAAGGAGAGTAGCAAATTGGATTGGTGCAAAAAGAGAACACAAGCAATTTATGAATGTTCTTTTGCAATCAAATATGGATATTATTTGCTGTATTCGTGCCAGAGAGAAAACAGATTTTAAAGACCCTACAAAGCCAGTTAGTTTAGGAATACAGCCTATTTGTGAAAAAAACTTTATGTTTGAAATGACAGCATCTTTATTGATGTTGGATGAGGGCAAAAGACAAACGTTTCTAAAAATACCATCATTTTTAAAAGAATCATTTGGAAATGGAGTTGGATATTTAGGAATTGAAACGGGTAAAAAAATACGTCAATGGCTGGACCAAGGAGAAAAAGAAAGTCCAGAAATAGAACGTTTAAAATCCGAAGCATTGCTTATTTGTGAACAAGGTACAGAAGCATTGACTCAATTATGGAACTCTTTATCCAAAGAGCAAAAAAGTAAATTGAAAAATCATTTTGCTTTATGTGGAGAAAGTGCCAAAGCATACGATGAAATGAATAATTCAAATTCAGAAGAAAGTAATATTGACAAATTAGGGCGTTTAACGGAACTTTTTACTAAAGCTGAAGAAAACCTTACAGAAGAAGAAAAAACTTTCACAAAACGAATTATTGACACAAAAGAAGCTACTTCTTACGATAAGTTAGAAACATTTTTAAACTCTAAAATTAAACAATAATGAGTAAAATTTTATTAATAGATATTGAAACTACTGGTTTCTTAAATCAAGGTGGTAAAATAGTTGAAATTGGAATTGTTGAATTAGATTTATCAAATGGAGAAAAGAAAATCATTTTTGATAAAGTAATGCATGAAAAAGGAATTACAAAAGAAGAAGTAGAAAACAGTTGGATTGTAACAAACGGATATATGACAGTTGAAGAAATAAGGCAGTCAAAAAGTTTGAATTTTTACTTCAAAGAAATTCAAGAAATTTTAAATAAATATCCTTTGGGTGCAACTGCTTTTAACAATGATTTCGACTTTGGATTTATGGAAAATAGAGGTTTTGTTTTTCCAAAAAAATTACCATGCCCAATGAAACTATCAACAGATATTTGCAAAATACCAAGTCCTAGAGGCGGTTATAAATGGCCAAAAGCACAAGAGGCTTTTGATTTCTTTTTTGGTAAAACTGATTATGTTGAAATTCATAGAGGTGCTGATGATGCTTTTCATGAATGTGATATTGTATTTGAATTATACAAACAAGGAATTTTTAAACTCTAAAATTAAAACAAATGAATAATTTACAATTAACAGAATTGCGTCCTTTAATAATTCAATGGGCAAAAGATAGAAATTTATTGTTTGAAGAAAACGCACCAAAACAAAGATTAAAACTTATTGAGGAATGTGGAGAACTTGCAAGTGCTATTCTTAAAAATGATGTTAAACTTCAAAAAGATGCAATAGGAGATATTTTTGTTGTGTTAGTAATTTTAGCAGAGCAAACTGAAGTAGAAATTGAATTTTTAGGATATTCAAAATCATTTACAAGTGTAGAAGAAAAAGTATCAATTATTTTGTATGATGTTTTGAAGTGGAATGAAATTGACAATGCTATTAGTTATCTACAAGATATTTGTGTTTCTATGAATTTAGACCTTAATGAATGTTGTAATATCGCATGGAACGAAATTAAAAACAGAAAAGGAAAAACAGAAAACGGAACTTTTATAAAAAATTAACCATGGTAGAAGTAAAAGAAAGAATAGGTAGGTTTACAAGTAGTCAAATTTGGAAACTTACAACAAGCGACAGAAGTGGAAAAGGATTTGGATCACCTGCACTAACATACATTGAAGAAAAAAGAGCTGAAAGAAGTTTGGGACGTTCAATTGATTTAGGTGCAGTTTCTCAATCTTTAACATGGGGCAAAATAATGGAGTATTACTGTAATAAATTTCATTTAGATATTAGTTATACGCTTTGTTCAAATGTTACAGACGTGCATCCAAAGTATAAGTTTTGGTCCGGATCAAAGGATGCTACAAAAACAGATACAGCAGTAGAGATAAAATGTTTCGAACCAAAGAATTTTTATCAATTATCAATGGCACTTCTAAAATTGGATGCTGGAAAAATAACTTTAGATAATTTTAAAAAGGATTTCAAAGAGGTTTATTGGCAAGTAATTTCGAATGCTATAATCTTAAATAAACCATTTTGCGAGATTATTATTTACACTCCAACAGAAGAACAATTAATTCAAATTAGGCAAGAAATTGAAGAAACTAATGTTTTGGAAAAATTAGGCATTGAACCTTGGCAAGGTAGATTTATCATTGAAAAAGATGTTTACAATTTACCATATATTCCAAATGGTATTGAATATCCAAACTTTGTAAAATATAGATTCCAACCTATTGCAGAAGATGTCATATTTTTAAATCAAAGAGTACTAATGGCTGAAAAATTATTGAGTAATGAATAAAGAATATTTAGAGTTTTTGGAAACAAAAAAGAAGTCATTTGTAGAAAGTGGATTTGATATAAAAGAAAACAAATTAAATCCACTACTAAAAGACTTTCAAAAATATGGTGTTAAAACTGCATTAAAAAAAGGAAAATTTGCTTTTTTCTTTGATTGTGGTTTGGGTAAAACTTTTTGTCAATTAGAATGGGCAAAACAAGTTAGTTTAAAAACGAAAAAGAAAGTGTTAATACTCGCACCTTTGGCAATTGTAGAACAAACAAAAGATGAGGCTATTAAATTCGGTATTGAAGTTGATGTTTTTGATATTACTAATTATGATCAATTAAAAAATACAGATTGTAGTGTTTATTCTGGTGTTGTTTTAGATGAGAGTAGTATTTTAAAAGGGCGTGATGGTAAAATATCAAGTCTTATAATTGAAACTTTCAAAAGAACTCCTTACAAGTTAGCGTGTACAGCAACACCATCACCTAACGACCATATGGAATTAGGGCAACATTCTGAATTTTTAGGGGCAATGAGTTATTTAGAAATGTTAGCAATGTTCTTTGTACATGATGGAGGAGAAACTTCTAAATGGAGGTTAAGAAAACACGCAAAAGATGTTTTTTGGAATTATGTTTGTACGTGGTCTATGGCTATTGATAATCCTGCAACTTTAGGATTTGATTCCGACGGATATTATTTGCCAGAAATAGAATATATTGAGCATATTATTCCAGTAGAAAATAATACAAATTCTTTATTTGGTGATGTTGCCGTTTCTGCAACTGATTTGCACAAAGATTTAAACCGTTCATTTGACAAAAGAATTGAGAAAACAATTGAATTAGTTAACTCAAATGATAATCAATGGATTGTTTGGGGCTTGAAAAATTTAGAAACTGATACGCTTTCTAAATTAATTGATAATTCTGTAAACGTTCAAGGTTCGAATAGTCCAGAATATAAAGCTAAACACTTAAATGGATTTGCTAAAAATGAATTTAAAACATTAATTACTAAAACATCAATTGCATCATTTGGTATGAATTACCAGCAATGCCATCAAATGGTTTTTATGAGTTATGATTTTAAGTTTGAAGCATTTTATCAAGCAGTAAGGCGTTGTTATAGATTCGGACAAAAAGAAAAAGTAGTTGTACATATATTGATTCCAGAAAGTCAAACAAACGTAAGACAAACGATACTTGATAAGCAAAAAAGACATTTAGAAATGATACAAGAAATGGCAAAATATTCAAGTGAAGCAAATTATAAATCTAACAAATCAAAAGTTAAAATAATGAATAAAGAAATTAAAACAGATGATTATCATTTAATAAATGGTGATTGTGTACAAGAAGCATCAAAACTACCAGATAATTGTGCAGATATAGTTGTTTTTAGTCCACCTTTTGCAGAACTTTATGTATATTCAGATAAAGAGGAGGATATGGGTAATGTTAGCGATTACAAACAATTTGAGGATCATTTTAAATACTTAATTCCAGAATTAAAAAGAACATTAAAACCTGGTAGAATTTGTGCTATTCATTGTATGGATTTACCAATACAAAAAGGAAAAGAGGGTTATATTGGGTTGCGTGATTTTTCTGGAATGTTAATTGATTGGTTTCAAAAACAAGGTTTTATTTATCATTCAAAAGTTACTGTTTGGAAAAATCCAGTAGTTGAAATGCAAAGAACTAAAGCATTAGGATTGTTGCATAAAACTATCAAAAAGGATTCTGTAATGAGTAGGGTTGGAATACCAGATTATATTTTATTTTTTAGAAATGAGGGCGACAATTTAATACCAATTACTCATCAAGATAAAGACGAAAGTAAACCAGATTATTTACCGGTAGATTTATGGCAAAAATATGCATCACCAGTTTGGTATGATATTGACTATACAAGAACATTGCAATATCGTTCTGGTCGTGATGGAAACGACGAAAAACATATAGCTCCTTTGCAACTTGATACGATAGAACGAATTTTGCATTTATATTCAAACGAGGGAGAAACTTTATTAAGTCCTTTTGGTGGTATTGGTAGTGAGGGATTTTGTGCTTTAAAAATGAATAGAAAATCAATATCCATTGAATTAAAAGAAAGCTATTTTAAAATAAATGCACAAAATCATAAATCAATAGTTGAAGAAAAAAACTCTACATTAACTTTATTCTAATGAAAATATTTTTAACATCATTTACCCAAGTTGGATTAGTAGCTATTAATACGCTACTAATCTCAAAGGGTTATTTAATTGGAGTTTTTATGGTTAGTTTTACTATTAGTTTACTTTGGTGTTTTAATGTTTCTAAAATTAGCGTATCAACTTTAAATCAAAAATTAACTTATGCTTTGGGTGCTGGTTTTGGTGCAATTACTGGAATATTAATCTTAAATTTAATCTTATGAAACAACTACAAAGAGAAGAAGAAGCAATACAAACAGTAAAAGAAAATAATCAAGAGTATTATGAATTGGCAATTGATTATTCTGTTACATGGGTTTCAAAAAGGTTTTATCCTTTTACAAGTGAGGATTTAAGTGCTGATATGTATTTGGTTTTAGGTATTCCAGATGAGCCTCGAGTATTGGGAGCTGTTTTAAGGCATTTAAGCAAGGAAAAAAAGATTAAGCATAATGGTTATGCTAAATACAAAAAGAAGCAAGGACATGGCAAACCATGTAGCGTATGGATAAGTTTAGAGTATTCTAAACGACAACAGGAAAACGCAAAAAAGGAAAAAACTTTGGATATGTTTAAAGATAAAGAAAATTAATTATGTTTTGGAAAAAGAAAACACAAGAGGAAAAAATGGCTAAACGTGTTTCAAGTGTTTTAGCTGAATTGACATCTGATATTGAAAGTAGTTTTACTGAATTGGAGCAGGTTCAAATATTGAATGAAGTTCGTAGAAGATTTGCAGAACACTTGACAAATTCAAAGAATGAGAATGTTAGTAAAAGTGTTGATTTTCAACAAAAAGCTAAAGAAATTCAAAACGCAATTGATTATCTGGAATAATTTTTTACATTTTTAGAGTAGTTTGTCCACCTACGTTAAGATATTGGTTAACTAATAACCAAAACAACCCTTAATTAATTGGAGTGGACACCAATTTTTTAGGGGTTTGTTTTTTATATTAAATACATTATGATACACTCAATTTCAAAGAACACAGAATTTGGAAACGTAGAAATTCAAGTTTCTAAATCAATTACTCAAGAAAAGTCGGTTACAATTTCAATTATGAAATTTGACCCCGAAAACACACTTATTGATGGTTACGGAATTATTTTAAATGAAAATGAATATTTTGATTTAATTGGCACTTTATTATTTGTTCAATCTCAAATTAAGAAAAATGAAAGATAATAGTTTTTTTGTAGTACAAGGTTGGATGATTAATTGTTTAAAATTAAAATCCAACGAATTATTAATTTTTGCTATAATTTATGGCTTTAGTAAAGATAATCAAGGTAAGTTTGACGGTTCTTTAAAATACCTTGCAGATGCTTCTGGAACAAGTAAAAATACCGTAATAAATGCACTTCACTCATTAATTGAAAAAGAATACATTATTAAAGAAAATGTAGTTGTAAATAATATTACATTTTGTAAGTATTTTCAAAATGATATGGTGGTGCAAAATTTGGTAGGGGGTGGTGCAAAATTTGATGATTTAGGTGGTGCAAAATTTGGTACTAATAGTATAATTAATAATAACATAGAAGATAAGAAGCAAATTCTTTTTTCAGATAGTATTTGGAATGATTATGATACTCTTAAAGATAGATTATCTAAAGACGAAAAATTCAAAAAAGAATATGCTGGTGTTGATTTAAAAAACTATATTGAAGATTGTTTAGCGTGGTCAGTTTCTAAAAACAATAAATCTAATAATCATGGTTGGTATTTAACTTTAAGACAATGGATGAAAAGAGATTTAAAAGCCAATAAACTTGTTTTATTAAAAGACTTTAAACCAAAAGAAAACAAAGGATTTACAAATCACTAAACTATAAATTATGAAACTATCAAATAAACAAAAAGAATTTTATGATACTGTAATGAATGGTGAAAGTGTTTTCTTATCTGGAAAAGCTGGTACTGGAAAATCATTTATTACAAAAAAAGTAATTAAAGACTTAATGGAATTAGGTAAAAATATAGTTGCTTTAGCTCCAACTGGAATAGCTGCTAATAATATAAACGGACAAACTATACATTCTTTTTTTTCTATAAATCCTTTTGGTGTTTTAACTTTTGATGAATGTAGATATTTAAAATCTGAAAAAAAGAAACTTTTAAAAAAAATAGATGTTATTTTGATTGATGAAGTTTCTATGTTAAGAAGTGATCTATTAGATGCTATTAATTGGACTTTAATAAAAAACGGTTGTAAATCTTTAGAAGAAACTCAAGTTATCTTTATTGGTGATTTAAAACAATTGCCACCAGTTGCAGATGATAATTTTATGAGCGTATTATTAAAAATTTACGATGGTGTTGAGTTTTATCATTCTAAAATTTTTAAGTTACTAAAAATAACCAATATTGAATTAGATGAGGTTTTAAGACAAAGTGATATTGAGTTTATTGAAAATCTAAATATTATTCGTGATGGTTTAAAAAGCGATTATTTCAGAAAGTTTGTAAAACCAAACGTAGATGAAAATTCTATTATTTTAGCACCTCACAATTCAACAGTTATTAAATATAATATTAATGGACTTAAGCAGATAAATGAAAAAGAGTTTTCTTTTAAAGCTTCTGTAACTGGTAATGTAAAAGCAGAAGAATTTAGTGTTGAAAATATAGTTAATGTAAAAGATGGAGCTAAAATAATGTATTTAGTAAATTCAAAAAATAACACATTAAGAAACGGAACACTTGGAATATTTAAAGTAATAAATAATCGTTTTTTTATTAGAGTTAACGATATTGACTATCATTTAGAGCCTTTCAAATTTACTAAATGCGAATATGTTTTAGATGAAGAAACTAACAAGCTAATATTAAAAGAAATTGGGTCAATTGAGCAAGTGCCTATTCGGTTAGCTTACGCATTAAGTATTCATAAATCACAAGGACTTACTTTTGAAAATGTTACAATAGATTTAACTTTGCCATGTTTCCATAAATCGCAATTGTATGTTGCTTTGAGTAGGGTTACTGGTCCAAATGGTTTAACAATTTTAACTGGTAATAGAACATGCTAAAAGGATTTAAAATACTAACCACTAATGACTGTCAAGAAGATATACTTAAATACCGAGAAAAAGGAGCAATTCGAGGCGTTTATTTAGGTTTTCCAAAACTTCATGAATTATATACCATGAGTTTGCCAGGAGTTACAGATTGGACGGGTTTTCCTCAAAGTGGTAAATCTGAAATACTTTTAGAGTTTCTTTTAAATACTTCTTTGTTTTATGGTTGGAAACATCTTATTTATGTTCCAGATATTGGAGATAAAAACGAAATTATTGCAATTATCATTCATAAATTAACTGGCAAAACATTTGATAAAAGATATGTGAATTCAAACTATATTCAAGAAAGTGAAGTATTAAGACATATTGATTGGGTTTTACATCATTTTAGAATTTTGCATAAAGAAGATTTATCGCAGAAAATAACACCTTATCAATTTTGGGATTTGGCAGCAGAAATGAACTCATTAGAAGATGGTGGTATTCAAACGGCGACTATTGATAGTTGGAAAGATATGCATCATGGAGTTGCACCAGACGGAAGTACTTTTCAGAGAGATGATAAATATTTGGAGCATGTTTTGAGCTATCGAAATGCAATGAGTGAAAAACACAATATGCATTTACATACGGTAATACACCCAAGAGGAGGAACTGAAAAGGATAAAGACGGTAAGCGTAAGCCACCGCGTCCTGATGATTTGAAAGGTGGCTCTGAATGGTGGAATAATGGAAAATGTATGATAACTGTTCATAGAGTAGATGGTTCTAAAAATGAAGTTGAAATCATAGTTACAAAAGCAAAGCCAAAGAGTGTTGCAAAACAAGGTAAAACAGAATTGTTTTTTAATTTGAAATTGAATAAGTTTTATTGGGACAATGCAGGAAATGATGTTTTTGCTAAAAAAGAATATATTAAACCAATTGGACTTCAAATAAGTGATGATGAAGATGATGAAGTTCCCTTTTAAAATTTATAGACTATGAAAGATTTACATGAAAAAAGGGAGTTTCAAAAGCAAATTGAAAACAAGCAATCTGAAATACTTTATAACTTCATTAAAAAAAGAAATGATAGTTTTGAATTTGCTGATATTTCACAACAAATGGCTTATGATAAAAATTCAGAAGATTTATTGATATTAAATAATTCAATTTCAGAATGGATTGGAAAATTAAAACCAGATGATCAACGATTTAAACAATTTAATGATTTATTATTTTGTGTTTGGAGGATTATGAGTTATTGCCAGAATTTAGAAACTGTTAGTAAAACGAGTGTATCACATTATGTGATGACAGAAAAAAGGAATAGTGAGTTATCGAATGAAAACAGGATTTTAAATTTAAAGTTAATTGAGTTAGAAAAAAAGAAAAATGAAGAAATCGACAAACTCAAAAAAGAAATCGAGTTCATCAACGGTAGTAAATGATGGCAACAAAAGTTATTTTGTTTTTAAGCATGGAATTAAGATTTATCCGATTAGTGTAGGAAGTAAATTTAAAATTCAAGCAGACAACAACGGAGAATTGAAAACTTTTGATAAATTAATAAGCCAAAAAGAAATTAATGAGAGTTTGGCTAAAACAGTAAATTGGTATTATGAAAAACTTAATGAAAAAAAATAAATGGAATTAATCAAAGAAATAATAATTGAAAACCCACCTACTTTTTATGAGATTTATAAGAAGAAAAAAAGTATTGAAGCTGGTGAGCCTGTTTATGATAAATACTATTTAACGGCCAATCTTTTTTTTAACAATGGAGTTAGTTATTTTGTAATTTCAAAAATAGTAGAAGACTGTAAGTTGTTTCTTTTTGAACACATGAAAGGCATTCCAAAACTTGAAAAGATGCGATTAGAAATTGAATATCATGCTGACAAGCATATTGATTTAGATAATAAGGCGTACTTCTGGAAGAAACTATTTTTGGATATTCTTAAAAGTCCGACAAAAAGGCAAGAAGCAAACTACGCTAAAAAAGGCAAAAGAATAATTAGTACTTTTACAATCTACGATGATACTACGCAATACATTGATGATATTAGAGAAACTTTTAAATTAGGTGGTAAGTTTATGATATTTCGTATTTATGGACGTGTAACATCAACACAACAAGAATTGAAACTTTAAATTTTATATACAATGAACAAAAAGATTGATTTTAAAAACTTTGACTTAAAAAAGGTCAAATTAAACTCCAAAGGTGGGGTTTACGTCGAATGGTATGATTTGGAAAATCCAAATGACTTATTAACTGTAAATAGTGAATCATTGGTTCATGAGGACTTAATCAACAAACTAAATGAGCTGAAATATATTTTCGCTAAAAGTTTGGGTATTTTGGACGGTTGGGAATTTGCTCGAGAACATAACAGAAAAAACGAAGAAGCATTACGAAAAGCAATTATTGGATTTGAGGAGCAAGTGAGTAATTGTAATGTAAGTGGTTTTGTTGTTGTCGGAAATGAAAGTGATAGCATCAAAATTACTGGTTCTTTAGCTAGTGAAATTGGAACAGTTGGACTTACTTCTCCATTAATTAAGTTTGAGGATGATGATTTGGGAATTGGAATCGTGACTAATGAAATTGTAAAAGACTTTGTAAAAGAAGCTTATTTGTTTATTTATAAGCAAAAAAGAGGTGCAGACTTATTCAGTGATTTGGAAGTTATAGATGAAGAAGAAATGAAAGTTGTTCCAGAGCCAAAAAGAAGCGGTTTAAACAACTTAAAAGCAGTTTAAGTACTTTGGATAAGTTTAAGTTAAAAGATTGCGCAAATAAGGATTGTAATAATCAATTTAAGCAGTATAATAGTTTAATGAAATATTGCAGTCCTAATTGTGCTTATAAATGTCAAAAACCTAACCTAAAACTGAAATCACCAAAACCGATTAAAAAGGTAAGTGATAAAAGAGTTATTCTAAATAAAGAATACGAGAAAGTTAGAATTGAGGTTTTAACAGAAGCTAAATTTAAGTGCTTTATTGATGGCTGTACTAATGTTGCAAATACAATTGAGCATTTAATGAAAAGAAAAGGATTTGCAGATGAATGGGCCAAAGAAAATAATATTCCTTTGTTAATAGATAAAAGATACCTAAAAGCTTGCTGTTTAGTGCATAATGGCGAATTAGAAACAAATCCAGAATTAAGTAAAAAATACCAATATTCCAATATTAGTGGAAAAAAGAAAAGTGAACTTTAAAAATTAAAAATTATGGCTAACATTAGCATAAAATTAAATCTTTGTCAACTAAAACACGTTGTAAGAGAAATGAACGGTAAGGATGGAAAAAAGATAAAATGTTTAGTAATTCCATTAGAAGAAAATAATATATTTCAAGGTGAAAAAGGAAACTATTTGAATTTGACTGCAATTGAAATTAAAGACAGAAGTAAGTTTTCTGCAGACCAAAAAGACACTCATTTAGTAAAGCAGGATATTCCAAAGGAAAAATACGAAATAATGAGTGATGAAGAAAAAAAGAGTTTGCCTATAATTGGAAATGCTATTTTATGGGGTCGAGTTGAACCACAACCACAGATAAGCGAAACATTAAGCGCAAGTGCAGTAGATAATCATCAAGATGATGATGGCGACGGACTACCATTTTAATTTTAACCACCTCAAAAGGGTGGTTTTTTGTTATAATTAAAAGATTTTTTAAAAATAAATTAAAATATATTTGTATAATTAAAAAATGTTTGTAATTTAGCCACATCAAACAAAAAGAAAAAATGAAAAAATTTAAGATAGTAGTTTGGTTTCGATACATGGTAAAAGGGTCAGAGCAAAAGGATTTTGATGTTTACCAAATAGATGCAGATAATTTAGAAGAAGCATTGAGCCAAACAAAAAAATTTTATGATAATTACAGAGGGATTATTCCATTTTTGTATTATCATGGAAAAGACAAGTTCAAACCAACAAATATTAAATAACTAAAGAAAACAAAATGCAAAACACTTATCCAATTATCAGAGAAATTAGAGCAGACAGAAAACAAAAGTTTGTAGATGTAAAAGACCCTAATTTCAACAAACCATTATCGGAATTGAATATCGATTATTCAAAAAAAGGATTTATTAAATTAGTAACTAAAATAAAATGAAAACACTTTTAACAATTGGAATTATCATACTACTTTTCAGTAGTTTATTTCAAGTGATTTGGTTTTACTACAGAACACGACCAAAGAAAAAATTAGAACGTTCAGAAGAAAGTTTTGAGAATTTAAAAAACGAGAAATGTAATTGTACAAGTCCATGTACAGAATATTGTAGATTTAATATAAAACAATTTAAAGATGAAAACTAAAATTTGTACAAAATGCAATAAGGAAAAAGATGTTGATTTGTTTGGAAAACACAAAAAAACAAAATCAGGTTTAAGAAGCCATTGTAAAGAATGTGAGAAAGAATATGCTAAAAAATGGAATTTAAACAATCCTGAAAAAGTTAAAGAAAGTGTTAAAAAATGGCATTTAAACAATCCTGAAAAAATTAAAGAAATACAAAAAAAATATTATTCAAATAATACTGAAAAAATTAAAGAAATACAAAAAAAATATTATTCAAATAATACTGAAAAAATTAAAGAAATACAAAAAAAATATTATTCAAATAATACTGAAAAAATTAAAGAAATCAGAAAAAATTATCGTTTAAACAATCCTGAAAAAGTTAAAGAAAATGATAAAAAATGGCATTTAAACAATCCTGAAAAACTTAAAGAAACCAAAAAAAATTATACTAATGAATTAGGAAAAGGTTATTTAAACAGTCAATTAAGATCTAAAGGATTTAAAAAAGAACAAATCACACCAGAATTACTAGAAGTACAAAAAATAATAATTAAAACAAAAAGATTATGCAAAACATCACAGAATTAAGAGAAAGTTTATTAGACAACTACGAACAAATGAAGTCTAAAAAAATGGAGTTAAGACATGGAAAAGAATTAGCTAATACAGCTGGTAAAGTTTTGAACTCATTGAAAATTGAATTAGAGTATAATGCTTTAATTGGAAATAAGAACAAAATTGAATTTCTTGAAGTTAAAAACAAAAAAGATGAGTAAGCTACCACCACCAACAAAAGACAACAAAGGTAATTCTATCGGAAATACAGATTTAAAGGAAGTAATCACAAAAGCCAAAGAAAACCTCCCATTAGCAAAAGAAGTCGAGCAAAACAAAATAAAAGCAGGGTTTAAATGGGTAACCAATGGCAAAACTTCAAAACTTGTACACCCAGACAAAATAAAAGACCATTTAAAAGATGGTTATCACTTAACAAAAAAAAATTTATAAAAAATGAGTACAAAATCTAACAAACAAAAAGTAAAGACATTTATTGATGAGGATAAAATGTCAATTCAGGAAGTAAATTTCGATTCAGAAGATCAAAACGGATGGTTAAATATTATCCATGATGGAAACGAATTGAATCTAACTTTAGAGAACTGGAACAAATTAAATGAATTGGTGCAAAAAACTGTAAAATCTTAAATAATGGAAAATCAAGAAACAAAACCACAAAATCCACAAGCATTTCCTTCATGGGATATGACTTTCACAGAAGACCCTAACTTAAACTTATTTTCTGTAGGAACAAGTCAAGGAATGACTTTAAGAGATTACTTCGCTAATTCAGCAATGCAAGGAATAACATCTCATTTACAAAACTCTGATATTATTGGTCCTGTTATAAAATCAATAGCTTCTGATTCTTATAAAATAGCAGACGCAATGCTCAAACAACGTGAACTATGAAAACATATTTTTTAACATTGCTTTTAACTTCTTGTTTAATGGCATTCGGTCAAGACACAACCTACACAATCAAAACAATTAATAAAGACCGTCAAATTGTAGGTTATTTGAAAATAAACGTTTTAAACAACAAAATTATATCAACTGAACGTATTTGTTGTTATTCTGAAATTGAACAACGAGGATTAAGAAAAAAGGCAAAAGCAAAAGTTTATCTTAATGAAGTTCCAAACGATAAACTAAAAGAAGGTGAGTATTTGAAAAATAGAGTTATGAAAGATATACATAAAGTTGCAATAATTGGTAATGGGTCTATTAGAACTTGTTTAGCCAAAAAGATTAAAGATTTAGACAAAGAAATGGCAGTTGTTCAGAATGAAAATATTTTAGAACAAGGAAACAATATTTATCAATTTAAGAATTATCATTTTTTAGATTCAAGAAATCCAAGTAAAAATCAATTAAGAAAATGCGAAAAAGGTTTACACGAATTTCAAGAAACACAATTTACAACTACTGAAAATTCAATAGTAAAAAAACAATGGTTTTGCAAACATTGCGGAGTTTCTATGCATAATAGATAATTTAACTTACACAACTAAACACTAACCAAAATGGAAGTAATAATCAACGTACCATCAAAGCTAAATAACTTCACACAAGAAAGTGAAAAAGCTAGGATATTAGCATCACAATACAAAAGTTATTTTAGTAAGCCTAAACTAACAAAAAATGAGTTGTTAAATGCAAATAGAATACTCAAAGAATACATCAAAGAAACAAAGTATAAAATCAATAATTAAAGCCTAACAAAATGGAAAAAACACTTTATATTATCCAGCACTTAAACAATAAAAAGTACTACAACGCAAAAGAGGAGTATTGGACTTCTGAATTGTTTTTGAGTAGTTATTCAACAACAAAAGCAAAAGCCTATGATTTAATCGCACATAGTCAGTTAAAAGAATGTGAGGTTGTAGAAGTACTTCAAAGCGAATGGATAGAATCAATGAGAATGATGCACACTCAAACAGTAATCAAAGCAGAAAGTTTACAAAAGCAATTAGAAAGCATTAGATGTTGTTTGCCTACAATTACACAAGTAGATAAACATTTGAGAAACTCGATTTTGAACACAATCAAAAAGCTAAAACCAATAAACCCGTATTTCAAAGATTATTTAAAAGTTCAAGAAGATGCTGCTTTTGATATTTTAGCCGAATATGATGAGTTTATTTTGGAACTATCAAAGGTTAAAATTGAAAAAGTTTCAATCATGACTCAAATATTGAGAGCTTCAGAATTGAATGAGTCCAAAATGACTGAATTAGCTGAACAAATACTAAACGAAAATATTTATCATGGCATTTAAAATTAATTACATAGAATCAGTAAGACATAATGCAAAATCATGCGTTTGTGGATCAAAAAATTTAGTTTACAAATTTGATGTAAATTACAAGGGTGGAAAATACGAAAGTATATCGAAAATAGTATGCAATGACTGCGAGAAGTCAATAGAGAGCGAATCAGTAACCAATGTTCCTACAATTGAAAGCGAATTAAAAGCTTTTGAGGCTTGGAATGAATTAATAGTGAAGTCATGAGTAAATTAAAATCAATGGTTGATTATGTGTTAAACGAAAAATTAAACGATACAATAGACAAAGACTTATATGACATTCATAAGGATTACGCAAAATTCATAACACAACATTCAGAGAAATGGATGTTTGTTCCTTGTGATGAAGATGGTAATGTTTTGGAAGAGCCGATAAGCGATTACGAACCTATTAACTTTTGGAACGAAGGAATTATAGACGAAAAACACAATATATTATACGGGGAATATGAAGAAGCAAAAGCAAAAGTTTTGTTTAAAGGGAACTTCAGTGTAATAGATAGAAAAACTTATAAAATAGTAAAGTTAGATAATAAAACTATTTGGATAAGTTGGAATAAATCAAAAACAATAGAGGATTTAATTCCTTACAATTTAGAAGTAACAGAATCAATAGCTAAAAAATATAACTTATGAAACAATACAAAGCAAAAAAACAAGAAGAAAAGGAGCTATCTAAAAAGCTATTTAAAAGATTTATAATAGTTATGATAGTTTGGGGAGTTTTATTTGGAATATCAATTTTAATAAGTAGGTAAGATGAAAAACATACTAAAACTATTCTTTGCACAAAAAGCCTTATATCATGCTAAAAAGGCACTTGAATACAAAAACATAAAGGAATACGGATTATCATTATACGGAATAGGATATAAAAACAGCATGGAGTACGCAATAATCGAACTAAAAGAAAAATGGCATATATTGATGCATGATATATTCGATAGCCTTATATAAGCCTACCAAATGAAATGCTATCACACATACGACCATAAGACTAAACAAAATAATTTTGTTTCATTTTTTTTAATATATTTGTATCCAAATCCGCCAAGATTGAAAGTTTAACTAACACCCTCTTTTGAGTTTACTTGGCGGTACTCACTAGAGGGTTGTTATTTTTATGAGATATATTTATATTACTACAAACGTTGTAAATGGAAAGTCCTACATTGGACAAAGAAAAGTACCTAAAGCAAAAACGGCTTTAACAGATGGTTATTTAGGCTCTGGCACGTATTTACTCAAAGACATTAAAAAATACGGTAAAAGCTGTTTTTTTAAGGTAATTTTACATGAATGCATTACACAAAAAGAAGCAGACTTTTTAGAAATTCAAGAAATAACCAAAAGAGACGCAACAAACGACAAAAAAAGGTATTACAACATAAGTAAAGGCGGTCAATATTCGAGGTCAGAAGAACACTCTGAAATTACATCTGAATACATGAAAAAGTTTTATTCTAGTAAAAAAGGTAAAATAGCCATGAAAAAGGCTTTAACAACAAAAAGGGAAAATTTAATTACTTCATTAGGGGGGAAATTGCAATACGACTTGTATATTAATTCTAAAGAAAATAAGAGTCGATTTAAGCAAATAAATAGAAGAATTAAATCACACACTACAAAACTATATAAAGAGTATAGTAAAACACCTGCTGGATTAAAAAAGATAAACAATATAATAAATGCTAAAAACCTTTGGACCAACAAAAGAGAGCATCTTATAACAAAGTTTAAAGAGGCACATGTGAAGAGAAAAAATAGCGATGCAGATTATTTTAAAAACGATACAATTAGGTTATTTGCGTTAGCTAAACTAAAAGCGAGTAACAATTATATCGGAATATATCTAATAGAAAACGGAATGGATAATATAACAGATATACAGAAGAACATTAATAAGATGCACACAGTAAAATATAAATTGTTTAGTGAGTTTTTTATAGAGCAATTGAATTTAGTTGTTTTAAGCTCAAATAAAAAGGTCGGAGGTATAATAACACCACCCAAGGCATTAGAGTTGATTAATAAGCACAGAATACAGCGAGGACTATGTGCCATGAGTATGTAGTTGGGTCCTGCGGGGTATATGCCACCCTGTCGGAATATGTTCCGCAC
>Ga0208160_1000336_pt1 | contig 22759 bp, 46 predicted proteins | sample CB_VirMetaG_FD_184536 | JGI IMG/M metagenome (GOLD analysis project Ga0208160, IMG submission 184536) | Freshwater to marine saline gradient viral communities from Chesapeake Bay - CB_1504_1 Viral MetaG (SPAdes) (version 4) | ecosystem: Environmental > Aquatic > Marine > Coastal | place: USA... | reverse complement strand
GGTGCAGTTGCGGAACAGTTTGAGGCGGGGTGCCTCCATGTCCTCCCAGTAGAAGTGCTTGAGGCGCTCGATGGCGATGTCGTCGGCGGCCTGCCCCTTAACTGGGGCCGGAGTCAGGTATACGCCCTGTTCACGGAACAGGTCGGCAATGGAGGTGTAGCCACCCGTAGGAAGGGTCTGGTTGCGGTTCCACAGGCTGGGGTCGGCGTAGATGCGGCTGCGGACAGACCCCCAGTAGGGGTTATCCTTCATGACTTTGGCGATGCCCACAACGCCGCCAAGTTGCTCGCCCGTGGCCGCCACCTCGCTCACCACATAGCGGTTGCCGTCAGGGTCGATGGCATAGACGCCGAAGACGGTCTTATTGCGCTTGCCGTAGTCGAAGCCGGCGTCGTAGCGCCACCCGATCTGGTGGTCCTTGGGGATGGGGTCGCAGGTGACCAGGTGGGCGTACTTCTCAAACTCAGGGAACAGCCGCGTGCCGGCGATGACGTCGAAGTTCATCTCCATGTGCTGCTGCCAGTGGTGCCCCTCGGTGCCACCAGGATAGGTGCGGGTGAAGTTTTCGAACCACTCCAGACCGTCCCTCTGGGGGTCTTTGGCGGGGTCGGCTGAGTAGTGCAGCCACGTTGTCTGGACGTTGGAGGCGGAGCGGCTGGTCCACATGCCCCTGTCTACCGGCTCCTTGTCGTCGGCGCCGATACGGACCTCCTCGGAGAAGTCCGAGGGCATACGGACGGTGGAGATGCCTATGTAGCGGTCGGAGCAGGGCAGGGCGGCGGCGAATCCCGCCTTCCAGAACTCCTGGAGGCTCGCTTCGTCGTCAACGCACAGCGTCAGCACGCGGGATTCCACATGCGCCGGCCCCTGCGGCACCGCCTCTACGATGGACCCGTTGGGGTAGACCGCCTGCCCGTGGGTCCAGTTGATCTCTTGGCGCAGGAAGGGGGCTAGGTGGGTTTCGATGAAGGATAGGCGGGCCACGTTCGTGGAGCCTTGGAAGACCATCTTGACGGCATCGTCTTCCTTCTTGGAGCGGAACAGGATGAACTGGTGCGGGTGGAACCGGGCAATCCATGAGATGTATGCTACGGCAAGCCACGAGATCGTCAACTGGCGGCTTTTGACCACGAACTGGACCGGCTCCCCCTCAATCCACTGCTGGAGTTGGAACCGGATGTACTTCTTGTCGGGGAAGGGCTTGACCGGGTTCTTGCGGTCGCGCTCATCGCGGGTGTTGACGTGGTTGAAGATGTAGTAGGCGGCATCCTCCCGGCACTTGGCCTCCTCGCGTTCCCACGTCTTGGCTAGGAGGATGTCGAGTTCAGTTGGCATCTCGTGTGAATAGGCCCTTGATCGACTCCCACAGGGAACCCCTCAACGGCGCATATGCCGCCGCCATGCACTCGGCTTCGATTCGCCCAACAAATTCCTGAGCAAACCTCTCGGCCTTCTGGTCAGCAAGCCACTCCCGAAACGCTCTCTCTGTCTCAGCCTTCATACATCCACCTACTCAAAGAGTTCGTAGCCAGATAGCCCACTAGCCCTCTTTTTCTCTGAGAACTCAGCCATGACCGCATAGAGATAGTCTAGGCCATTCGAGCTAACCGGCTGGAAATCATCGAGATGCAGTATGTTTTGGATGTACTCCAGGGCTAACTGGAAAACTTGGTCGGCGTCCCTCTTGTTGATGCGGAAACGCAGTACGACGGGTCGCCACTTGAAGCACCGATCAGCAGCAGGCATCAAGCCGGTGATCTCAAAATCGTCATTCGCAAGCGGGGTCGTAACCCAGTCTGTGTCTTCCACCCTCCCGAATCTCACCCCGTCGCTCACGCCTCTACCTCCTCGAACTCTACTTCTTTCGGTTTGTCCGGTATGGTGATAACGAAGTTCCATCCATATCGCTCATTGGCACAAAGACCATTGTGTCCATTCACAAACCCCTCACCACTAACCCACTCGGCCCTGCACGATGCACAAACTGTCATCAACCTACCTCCTCAAACTCCACTTCCTCGGCCTCTCCCAGCCCCAGCTTGCTCAACTCGTCCTGCTCCAGATACTTGCGCAATTCCGCCGTCTTGTCCGCCGCCGACATCCCCGCCAACACCTTGGCATGGTGCTCGTGGGTAATCGTGCCCGTCACCCGTACCGTGGACTCCTTCTTGAAGTCAGGGTCATGGGCGGTCTGCAAATGGCGCAGCATGGTGGTGTCAGGCTTGACGGGGGTATCCACCTCCTCCCCCAGCGCCAAAGCCGCCCCCGTCTCCCGCAGCCGCCCTACCAGCCGCTCCTTGGCCTGCTCATCTATCTCCTTGAGCTTGGCCTTGAACTCCGGGTCGCGCCGCCACTCCCGATAGGTAGCCCACGGCACCTCAGCAGCGTTACAGGCGGCGTCCACCGAGCGGTGCCGGCGGGCGTACTGCTCCAAGAACTTGTTCTGGCGGGCAATTTTGGAGCCAGGAGGCCGCCCACGCTTGCCTTTGACCTTGACCTTGGGGTTGTCGCGCGCCGCCATCTCAGTTCAAGTCTTGCGCCGCCACCCCTGAGTGCTCACGCTGCATGGTAGCAAGGTAGCTCGCCCGCGTCCGCTCGTAGGCCACAGCCTCCCACTGAAACAGCCACAGCGACGCCCAGACGCGGATAAACTCGAAGTCCACGATGGCGCGCATGGCCGCCTTGTAGGGGTCCTCGTAGCGGGGGACGGGGCGGTAGGCGTCAGACACAGCGCAGCGCCTCAAGGACTTGCTGATCCATACGCCGCTGGAAAGCCCGGGCAAGGGAGGTGGCGTGACCCGGCGCAAGGGCTCGCCGCTGTGCCTCTGTCTCCCGAAACGCTTCCCTTACAGTCTCCGTATAACGCCCAAGAGCCTCCGTTGCGGTGGCTGGCACGTCCACCAAGGCGTGCTGCGGCGCGCGGTTGAGCGAACCCCCACCCGGCAGCAAGGCAAGCGCCGGCAGGGCTGATAGGAATTTCAGGAATCCGCGCCGTTTCATCATCCAATCTCCTCCCGGTGCCACCACACAAAGCACAGCAGCCCAAAGAACAAGCACCCGCCGCTAACCCACACCGCCATCGCCACTTCCTGCCAGGTCATCAGCACCCCCACCCAGAGTCAGCAACAGCCCACGCCACCAGGCCGGCCACAGCCACCAGCCCGCCCACAAGAAAGCCCACAAAGAACCACATCATGCCACCATCCATACCACACCCCACGCACACAAGTCAACACCTTTAACCCCACCCCCATTCGCTCCATTGTAAACCATACTCCGTTGTCCGGTTTACATCTTGGACGTTTCGGGCAAAAAAGCCCGCTCGCGCTTCGCGCTCAGTAAGCCCCATACAGCCCCTCTACGGCCCTCCAGGTGGGTACGGATAGGGTAGCCCCACCCACGCGCTATTAGGCGCACAAAGGCCAGCTAGCGGGCTAGTTTCGGGCGCTGACGCACGGGTGGCCGACCGGAGGGAGGCGACTCTAGCCGATGGTGGGCAAAATTTCTGGGGAGGGGACTCTAGCCGCCCCCGCCGACCCCTGGGCGACCCCCTCCCCCCTGGGTGGCCCGGCTCGCGGCGCGCGGCGCGCGGTCTCGGGCTCGCGTGGCGCGCGCTTGGGCGTGTGCTCGCGGAGCGCGGCCACGGGCGGGCGCGTGGCGCTCGGGGGCGGGTGGCTAGCAGCGGCGGCAGCACGGCGCGGCAGCAACGGCAGCAACCCAGTGGCGCGTGGCGTCCCGTGTGCCGTGCGACCCAGCTTGCCGCGCTTCGCGCGGTCCCGTGCTACCCGTGGCACCCGCGCTCTGTGTCCCGTGCCCCGTGTCCCGTGTCTAGCTATACATGTAGGGCAGCAAGATTGGCGGCGGTGGCGGCGTCTGGCCACGCGAAACCCTAGCGTTTCCGCATACTTGCAACTATTTTGCCTCACTTGTCGCTTTTCGCTTGCATTGTCGTGCTTTGTCGTGCGACCATGTATCCATGAAAACGCACCGAACAGCCTACTGCCCCACCTCAGGGCTCACCATCACTTCAACCGAGTACACCCAACCCGCACGCGACGGCCAACCCGCGCGGCGCATGTTCGCTATTCGTGTTGGCTCCAATTGCGTCAACGTGACTTCGGACAAGCGCGACGCGGGCGTGCTGTGGCGGCAACAGTGCAAGCGGTACGGCGCGATTGACGCGCGCCAGTTTAGCCGGTTCTAGGCACCATCACACGGGCGCAACGCCAAGGAGCAAAGACCATGACTACCCAGAACACCACCACCGAAGCACGCCGAGACAAATGCACATGCACGCACGGGAACCGGGAGGCGTTCGCCTGGGCAGAATCCCGCGAGGGATGGCACGGCGAGGAATGCGATCTCTGGCAGCCCGTACACACCACCGCCATCGACCAGAACGAAACCATCTGAACCGCGACGCAGGAGGGGAGACACCATGCAAATCGATATCGAATACACGGACACTTTCGGCGGCGAGGCTAACTACGGCTGGGTACGGCGCGCCACGGCGGAAGTTCCGGACTACTCCAGCAACCTCGCAATCATGCGCGCGGCCAAAGCGGAGATGGGATTAACCGGCGTTCGCGGCGAAACGACCGAACACGGAGACGACTTGGAATTCCGCCCTTACGACCGCAACACCGTGCTTTTCGTGACATTCCCCGACTAGCCACCCAACCCATACCCCACGCGCTACGGCGCGGCACCCTGCCCCGGTATCCAATCCGGGCGGGGTTGGGGCAGTAGAGGCGGCGTGGGCCGTCTATAGACGCAAGGGAGCGCAATCTATGAGAATGACCGAGGATACTTTCCAAGCGTTCGAGGCGGCGATTGCCGCGACTCCTGACAATCGCGACGCATACCGCAACGCTGGGCTTAGCCCGATGCGCTACCGATGGGACCGGATTAGCGCCACCCCATACGACGCCACCGTCGGACGCGCCTACCGTGAGGGGCTGAACGACGCTCATATCGACACTGCGTTGCGGCTCATCACCGATACCGGCGAGGCTTGGTAGGTAATCGCAGCAGCGTAGGCGGCGGCGGATAGTCGCTGTGATGGGAGCGAAGACGATGAGCGAAGCAACAGTGGAATATGCAGACACGACCGACGCCGAGTGGCGCGAGCGTCCGATTGACGTCCGGCCGTACCTCACCGTGCACGGCTACACGAAGCAATACGGCGCGCCGTCGTCGTGGATGGTGCGCCTGGATGGGTCTAAGGTCTGGCGGCGGGTCTATATCTACCAGATATCCAACGCCGGTAGCGCTTTTGTCCGTGTGGCGGGGCGCAAGCTGTTTGTGCCGGACCACGCGTTCCCCACGTCCTAGCAATGCAGAGCGACGGGGGCGGCGGCCCCCGGTAATGCAGCAACGCCCCGTCGCAAGCCGGGGGAGCTAGCCAATGGAGGAATGAGCATGACATATCGCCAACTAACCGACCGACTGGCGGCAAACGCCGTTACAAGCGCGGTAGATAGCGCGCGCCACGCCGTAGCCGTTGGCTACGCCACGGACACCGAAAAAACCGCCTATATCCGCTTCATATGCGACAGTATCGAGTATGTTCGCGGATGCGCGTACCGGGAGCTTACTGACGGTCTGGCGTCCCGTAATCTCGACGTGTTGCGCGACTACGCCAAGGGCGGCTACATGACCATTTCGGAGTGGAAGCGGCACCAATCGCTCAACCGGGCAATTGCCTAGCCAACGGCGCGCCTAGCGCGCCACCATCGCACCCCCGCGCGCCTTGACGTTGGCGCGATGGCTCCCGCATGGGGCGGGTCTAAGCGCGGGGAACAGGGAGACAACATGAGCATTGAGCGAACGAAAACCACCGATTGGCGGCCGTTGAACAGTGACGGCGAGCGCATCCGCGCTACCTACGGATTCCACTACCTGAGAGGCGACAGGCGCCCTTACTTTTCCATTACAGCGGAGATCGTCGACAAGCGCGGGCGCGACATCGGCGGCGGATGCTGCCACGAAGACATCGCGCGAGTGTTCCCGGAATTGGCGGACCTGATTCCGTGGCACTTGAGCGATGATGATGCGCGTCCGATGCACGATGTGGCGAACGGCCAATACTGGTTGGAGTTCCACCATGGAATCAGCCGGTGGAAGTTCGATGAATATGGCCAGTTCGAGCGCCAAGGCAAAACCCCGCTTGACGTGTTCAAGGGCCATGCCGTGTTGGCCGACGGCGAGTCGCTGGGCAATCTGCTGGATCCGCTGGAACCTGTCGCCCCTGATGGCGTCAATGTGCCACTGTGGGAGCTGTCGCCGGCCTACCATGACGCCCAGCGCGAGATTTTGTCCGCGCGTGTTCAGCGATGGTTCGAGGCAAGGCAGGCGGCGATGGCGGAGCGTATGAATGGCGTGATGGCGAAGCACGGCGTCAAGTACATCGAGCCGCGAGAGTACGGGGGCGACGAGTAGCAGGCGCGGCCGGCGGCCCCTGGAAGCACGGGGGCCGCCCCTCGCCACGGTGGCACGGGCGCGAGCCGGTGTCTCGGTGGCGCGGATAGGCGCGCTAGAACAGGAACAGGGAGATTGGAGCAATGGAGCCTTGGGAACAGAAAGCCCATAAAATTATTGCTGCGGAAGCAATGGCGCAATACCGCGCGGCAAACAATGGTCGCCGCAAATATAGACCCTACAGCTTGCCGCAATGGGTGCGGGATCTAGTTGTGACTCTCGGGATGGAAGACCGCACAAAGGCGGAAGAAAAAGCAAAGGCAATGTTCTTGCGGCACATTGACGGACAATTGGACCGCTGGGCTTAGCGGCAACGCAAGGGAGATTGGAGTAATGGCAACAGATTCAACGGGGAACATCGATGCGCTGCACGCTACGCATGGACACATGCAGTCTGACGCTGGGTGCCGCAACTGTCGCACGTTCGCGCGGGTCGTACTTGGATACGATGGTATGCGCCCGCACGCGGATATGTACTGCTCGGAATGCGGCACAAACGAGGCGGAAGTGTACGACGACGTGCAGCGCCTTGTGGATTTCGTGCATACCAACTAGGCACCCCAGCGGTGCCGCCCCTGGCCGGCTTTCTCCCTGGCCGGCCGGGGGCACCTATCTACCATGGGAGGGGCGCGCGGGTGGCGCGCGAGCAATACAACAGTCGAGTGGACGTTATGCCTAAATTTCAAAGCCCTTATGATCAACACAAACAACACAACGGCAAACAGTGCGTTGTGCTTGGCACTGTAGACCCTACTACCTACGACCACGCCGACGCGGGGATATTGTTTCGCGTCCAGCTGGATGGCGGCAGCGTCATAGAGGCTTGGCCGGAGGAGATTCAAGACGATGCGTGAGACGAAATGGACGGCGGGGCCGTGGTCGGTTGCAGGGCGGGTTGCAGACTGCCCAGAATACAACGAACACAGGCACATCTACGCGGCAGCAGACCGCGCTAGGCTGGGCGGTACGGGGTGTATTGCAAACGTGCGGTCATCGGACGCAAACGCCCACCTCATCGCCGCTGCGCCGGAGCTTTACAGCGTGCTCGAAGCTGTCGCCACGCGATTGGATCTAGAGCGGCGCGAGCGCGGGCCGGATGCGGTGTTCCCGGCGGCTGCAATGGTAGACATCGCCCTTGCGACGCTCGCCAAGGCACGAGGTGAAGCATGAAGTGGGCGCGAGGCAGTCTTTGCTGGACGTGCGACGAAGCCGGCACCGTGGCCAAGGCGCATTGCGTCGCCACGGTGCCAGCGGGCCGGATCAACGGGACGCCAGATAAGGCGGCAACGGTGCCGCTGTGCTACGACTGCGCCGACGCATTGGGCGCGGAAGCAATCGAGCATTGGGGTTGCGATTGCGGCGACCCGTGGTGCGAGGATACGCGCGAGGGGGCGGCGTGGATATGCCCCGAAGACAACACTGGAGGGAACGAGCGATGAGAATCACGACGAAGACTATTCTTGAAGGCCAGCCCGGCGAGTTCGCCACGGTGGACGTGAGACTGGACAAGGGCGAGACGGCGGCGCTGCACTGCGGCGAGACGGGGACAAACCTGCGTGTCTTCTGCAATGGCCCGATCCTGGACTACTCGCACGACAAGCAGGTCGGGTGCATGATCGCGCCGCCATACGTCCGCGAGTTCTACTTCTACTGTAAGACGCCGGCCGATGCCGAAGCACTGGCCGACAAGCTGCGGGATAAGGTGCATGGCGCGGAGGTGGCGGCGTGAAAACAACAAGCATCACAATCCGCATGAGCGAAGAAGACAAGGCGCGCCTACAGCAACGCGCCGCGTCGGAGCATCGCACGGTGGGCGAGGTGGTACGCATGGCGCTAGAAGCGACGCAGGAGGGCGGCAATGAGCAACGCGACAAGCCCTGACATGCCCCTGTTCCGGCTAGGTGGCGGGTCAGAAAAATCACACTGGTATTCTCGCGACGCCCAATGCGCCTACGAAGTCCTACGCGCCAAGCCCGCCAAGGATGGCAGCCTGTACAAGCCGACCACGCTACGCGAAGCGAAGCTCCATGGGCTGTACTATAGCGTTTCCGACGTGCTGTCGGTGGCGGCGAAGCCACAGATTGAGACGTGGAAAGCCAGCAACCTGGGCGATGCCTACCTAGGTTCGCTCGCCGGCCCGCTGGTCTGGACGGGCGCGCTCGATGCCAAGGCGGCCAAGGCTATCACCGCCGAACTTGCCGACGGCATAGGCGCCCGAGCGCGCGACGTGGGCACCATGGGCCACGCCAACATCGAGGCGGCGCTACGGGGGGATAGCCCGCCGTTCCCTAGGTACTGGGACAACGTGGCGGCGGTGGTCCGGTGGATGCAGGGGTGGCACCAGGTGGACTGGCGGGTCGAAGCGGCGGCGGTCCACCCGCTCGGCTACGGGTGCCGGGTGGACGCCTACCACGCGATGGACGGCGGCGTGGTGGTGGACTTCAAGGGGAAGGACGATTGGGACGACAAGAAGCCGCCCACGCCCTACGATGATAACATCATCCAGTTGGCCGCCAACCGCATGGCGCTTGGCTTGCCTCAGGCCGAGTGCGCCAATGTGTTCTTCGCCCGCGAGGCTACGGGCAAGTGCCACGTCCATTGGATACCTGAAGAACGGTTACAGTGGGGCTGGGAGATGTTCAAAGCGTTACTGGTTGTGAAAAAGCTGCAAACCGGGTATGATCCGGTGAAATACTGGCAGGCGGCAGACGCCGCATAGGAGGCAACGATGGCAAAGGGAACAGGTTTCGGCGGGCAGGTCACTTGGAAGTTTGACGAACAGGTCAAAACCACCCGCAACGGCAAGAAGTACGTCGCCGGCAAGGCGCGCATCCAGGCGACCGTGACCGACGCGCTCGGCAATGTGACCCAACTGGACGCCGAGGAGAAGGTCTTCGCGTCCAGCGACTTTGAGACGGGCGAGTTCAAGGTGCCCGAATCGGCCTTCAAGAAGGGCGTCACGATGGTGGGGTACTTCAGCAAGCGCGAGGAAGACGAGAAGGGCGTCACCTTCTTCTTCAGCCCCGACGAAGTGAAGGGCGGCGCACCCCCGGCTGGGTACAAGCCCGCGCCGGCCAGTGGCGGCGCCGAGGCACAGCCCCAGGCGGCCCGCAACGTGACCACTTTCGAGGAAGCCGTGGGCGTGCTGAAAGCCGCCAACAAGGCGCTGGGCGTCCCGATGGCAACGCCCGAGCAGGCCACTAGCCTGTTTATCGCATGGCAGCAGGGGCGTGTTTCCAGCCCCGCCGACCCCGAAGCCGCCGCCATTGCCGACGCGATGGGCGGGCGAGTGGTCAATGACCCGAAGGACGGGGAAATCCCGTGGTGAAACGGTGCTTCAAGTGCCTGTCCGAGAAGGAAATTTCGGAGTTCTACAGGCATCCACAGATGGCCGATGGGCACTTGAACAAGTGCAAGGAGTGTACACGGGCCGATGTAACGGCACACCGGACAAGGAATCTGGAGCGTATTCGCCACTACGACCGTGAGCGAGGAAAGCGTGCCGAAGCTAGGTCGAGGCGCGACTGGTACGCGAAAGCCAATCCTGTCCAGGTCTGGGCTTCGAGTGTGGTGAATCGTAGGTGGCGATTCAAGGAATTCCGACGTTCTGCTGCGTGCGGCGATTGTGGTACATCCGAGAATATACGCCTACATCACGACGACTATATGCTTCCGTTTGTTGTGCGGGCGCTTTGTGCGACGCACCACAGACTTTGGCATGTCGAGAATGGGCCGGGAGCAAACACGATTCCCTGCCCGATGTTCTAGATTCTGTCCGAGCAACCAACCGGGGCGGCGGCTGACGGGTCGCCGCCCCAAGGAGGACTTTCCAATGTTGATGGGAGAACGAGAAGCAGAACGGTGGTGGGAGGAGCGCGAAGCTGAAGACGCCGCCTTTGACCAATGGTGCGAGGAACACGAGCGCGAGGCTGACGCCGACGCCTACCAAGACTGGAAGCGGTGGTGCGAGGAGGAGGCGGTTGATGCTGCTGGCGCGCACTGGGAAGACAGGTGGCTGTGATGGCACTGACGGATGAAGAGGCGCGCGAGTTCGGCTTGCCGACAGAGCAACAGCGCGCCGATGCGTACTGGGATGCGTGCGTGGCTTACCGTGCGGAGTACCCCGCTGCTAACCACATCGCGTGGTTCGAAACGGAGGCGGCACTGTACCGGCGACGCTATGGGCGGCTTGCGCCGGGCAAAGATGACGTGTTCCACGACTCTAGCGACCCCGAGAACCGGGCACAGCGCGACGCCTACTCCAAGAGCGGTTTGCTCTACATGGACATGGTGCTGGCGCTCGCAAGGGCGTGGGAGCGCATCGAGGACCTTGAGTCGCGGCTGGAAGACACCGAGATTGAACTGCGCGACGCGCTCGCGGGAGGCAGTGATGGCGAAGACTGAGAAGAACGAAGGCGTGGCGGCGCGCATCTTCCACTTGGATGGGGGCGACAGGGTGGTGGCGACGAACGAGGGCGGCGGGAAGTGGCAGCCGACGTATGAGGAGGGGATTGCTTGGGGTGGGACGCACTTCCCGAAGTCGGGCAGGGCGCGGTTCATCATCATGGGGATGAACTGGAGGGCGTACAAGCAATCCACCTCGACGTGGACCCTCGCCGGCCTCAAGGCCCTGTGCGCGCGCCCTGCCGACGAGGTGCGGGCGGCGCTGGTGGGGAACGCGTCGTGAGCGTGCAGCGGTGCGATTGCGTGGACGGTCGCTGTGGCCACGAGTACGCGGACGAGTGCGTGTTGCCGCTGCGGGATTACGGCTCTGCCCTGGAGGCCCTCAACGCGGAGCTTGAGGCCGAGTGCAAGAAGCTGCGGCGCAAGATGCGCGAGCGGGATGAGGAGCACGCTGCCGAAATCGAACGATGGCAGGGATTGTACGACATGGCGACGGGCAACGACGACGCCATCGCAGTGCTCAGTGCCAAGCTGGAGGCAGCCGAGACGCGGGCGAAGGAGGCTGAGAAGAATTACCGCTGGATGGTGGAGCGAGCCGCAGACGAGAAACTGGACGGATACCGTGAATTGGGAGCGCGTGCCGCCGAAGCCGAGCGCCAGCGCGACGAGGCGTTGGCGCAGGTCGCACGGCTGCGCTGGGCCGTGCGTGAGTACGCCGATACGTCGCTTTTGGACGATGCCGAGGAAGGGCGGTGTGACTGCGATGCCGAGACGGAGCAGTGTGAGTTCTGCGGGCTGCGGGAAGCCCTCCTCGCCGCCCACCCCGAGCCCGCCGAGCAGGCGGCCACCGACGAGGAGCCGGGGGAGGGCCGGTCGTGAAGACGTGCTGGACTTGCGATTACGCGTTCCGGTACGATGCCGACGGTGAGCCTCTGCGTTGTTGCGCGCCGCTGGTTCGTCGTGACGGGCTGATGACTACAGCGCCTCGATCTTCCACCATCTGGCTACTGCGATGCTGGGGCCGGTGGTGGACCGATGACCGCTGGGCGCAGGAGGGCCAGGACGATGTCTGAGCTATCGCGCGCCGAGATCCAGGCCATGACCGCCGCCCCTGCGGCGATGGAGGGAGAGTAGATGGGCGCTGGCAACGTGCGTGTACCGTGGTTCGTGTGGCACATGGTGCTTTTTATGGCCGGGTTCGGTATTGGCCAATTGATCTTCGATGTCGTGGGTCTGCTGCGATGACCGCCGCCGACCTGACAGACGCCAGTGGGCGAGCGCGGGGGTGGTGGTGATGCGGTTCTCGTGGGAGCGCGAACTACTGGCGTCCAAGGCCAGTCGGCGTGCCGTCACGGTCGGTATGGTGCTGGCAACATACGCTAACAAGGATGGCGGCGGCATCTGGCCTTCCCAGGAACGGCTCGCACGCGAGTGCAGGTCCAAGCCTGACACGGTGCGTCGTGGACTCCAGGAGCTTGAGGAGTTGGGGTTCATCGCCGCTAAACGCCGCCAAGAGGGCCAGATCCGGCTGACCAACGAGTACCGGCTGATGTGGCCCGATGGGTCCAGGACCAACCAGTACAGTACCGAAGAGTCCGGTACCGAACGGGGGGACAAACAACTCAGGGGAAGACCAGCCCAAGAAGAAGACCAGCCCATTCTTGACCATTCCGCTGCTGACGCATCGGAGAACGGGCAGGAACCTGAGCCTTCAAAGCCAAAACGGCGAACTGCTCTACCTGAGTCATGGCAACCGACTGAGGATCACCGTAAGAGGGCAATTGCCAGCGGCGTGGATGTTGAGCGGGAGGCTGAGATGTTCCGGCTCCATGCCGGCACCTACGACCGGCGGGCGGCGAACTGGAACCTTGCCTTCACGACGTGGCTGACCAAGGCTGCTGAGCGGCTTCCCAAACCCGCCAAACCCAGTTACGTTGAGGACTGGGAGGCAGCCGCCGACCGGGTGCTGAACCCAACCTACTGAGGAGGATACGATGAGCAGCGAGTACGCACGCATGGCGCTGATCGAGGCGCGCGAGGAGTTGGCGGTGGCCAAGTCGCGGATCAACGAACTCATCTCGTTGGCGAGCGTGAGCATTACCGTTGATGACATTCCATGCCTGATGGAGGCTTGGGTCGCCGCCTGGGACGAGTGCTGGAGGAAGCAGTGGGCGCAGGAGGCAGCACGCCTATATGGCCATGGCTGGGATGGAGAGATATTCCCTATGCCAGAAGATCAAAAATCGCGCCAATTGGCTTATAGCGTTCACGGCTCAGCGGCGCTCTATTCCTCGCGACTCCCATACGCATGAGCCAAGAACTCCCCCACAGCCCAGAAGCCGAGGAGGCGGTGGTCAGTCTTGCGCTGGTAGAGCCCGAGGCTTTCGACCGCGCCGCCGAGCGTATCCGCGCCGAGGACTTCCACGATGTGCGCCTTGGTGAGATATGGGCATGTATGGCGGCGCTCGCCTCCGAGGGCCACGCCATCAGCATGGAGACGGTAGCCTCCCGGCTACGCGACGAGGACAAGTTGCTGCGATGCGGCGGCGTGGCGCGGCTGCTGGAGTTGTCGGAACTGGCGGGCTCTGCCTCCCAGATCAACTACTACGTCGGCCAAATCCGCCACTACGCCGACCTACGCATGGGCCACCGCGCCACCCTGCGCGCCGTCAAAGCCTTCCTAGACCCCACCAGCAAGTTTGATGAGGTCATGGGGCAGCTTGAGCAGGACTGTACCCGCACCGACGCCGCCAAGGGGGCGCGCTCGGTGGGTGAGATCATGCCCGACGTGGTGGCGGCGCTGGAGCAGGACAAGACCAAGACCCATGTGCCCTTCGGGTTCAGCAAGTTGGACGCCGCTTGCGGTGGCGGCGCAAGCCCTGGGGATCTGATTATCGTGGCCGGCCGCACCAGCATGGGCAAGAGCGCGTTCGCCATGCAAGTTGCTTTCGCAGCCGGCGTGCCCGCCATGATCTTCTCTCTGGAGATGACTGAGCAGGAACTGGTGCAGCGCGAGCTTGCACGGCGGGCTAGGGTGTACAGCCACCAGTTAGCAGAGAAGGGCAATATGCGCGCCGTGGCGTTGGCCGCCGCCGAGATCGGCCAGTTGCCCGTCTACATCGACGACCAGCCCGGCCAATCCATGGCACAAATCGGTTTCAAGTTGCAGCGGGCTGTGCGAAGATGGGGCGTGCGTTTGGCGGTGATCGACTACCTCGGCCTCATGCGTATGCCCAAGGCTGACCGCAAGGACATCGCTATCGGCGAGATCACGGCCCGCCTCAAGGAACTCGGCAAGAAGTGCGGCGTGCCCATCGTCCTCCTGCACCAGATCAACCGCTCGGTGGAGGGGCGCGAGAACAAGCGCCCGCGTATGTCGGATCTGAAGGACTCCGGGCACATCGAGGAGGATGCGGACAAGGTGATTCTGCTCTACCGCCCAAACTACTACGAAGACCCAGCGTCGCGTTCGATGCCTGGGCCAATCGAAATCGACTTGGCGAAGAACCGTGGCGGCGCCTGCGTGATGCAGGAGTGCCGGTGGGAGCCCGCCTATCTGAACATCTCGGAATACGACGACCGCTTCAGCCAAACAATGCGCGCCGTCGAAGCTAAGGATGGAGAATTCTGATGGCATCTCGCGAGGAAGGCCGGCGTGGTACATGGTGGGGCAAGAAGACCGGCTTCAGCATCAAGGGCAAGTCCAACGCCGTCAGGAGCCAGTTTCGACATGGCCGTGGCAGGCTACACCAGACTGAGGAAACCGAGGAATTAGAGCCATACCAGGAGGACGTGGATCCACGCCCTGCGTTCATTGTGGAACTAGCCATCGCCAACATGGCAACTGCGGTAACAGAGGCGCGCTCTGTGGCGCAAGGGCAGATGCCTGCGGGCTGCAACATGAGAATGGCAGACGATTCCAATAACGCCCGGTATGTGCGCGAGATATTCCGCTGGTTCGTAGACGATACGGACGGGCCGTTCTCCTTTGTGTGGACCTGCCATATGCTGAACTACGATCCTGACTGGTTCCGCCCAAAGGTCTTACAGCAACTACGCGAAAAAGCCGATGAGGCGGGGTTGGCGGCGATGACGCTTGACCAAGTGGCCGAACACGTCCTTGCCACACACAAGACCAAACGAGCTTGGGAAGTAGAGAAAAACCGCAATGCCAAGAAGGATTAAGCCCCACGAGAAGCACCAGGAGCAGTACGTTACCGACGAGGACGGGGACCGGATGCCATGGGAGGTGGAGGTACTGGGGCAGCAGGCGCGGGAGTTGGCGCGCATCGCCTACGGGATCACCAGCCCGGTACGCTTCAAGGAACTGTGCTACGTCTCGGTGCTGCAAGACGGCGAGGTGCTGCACGCCATCAACCTGATGCAGGCCGGCGAGAACCCGGAGGCGTGGTTCCGCTATCAGGTGCTGGAGCGGGACGGCTGGAAGTGCGCCGACTGCGGGTCCAGCGCCGCCCTACAGGTCCACCACATCACCACCCGCAACGAGTGCCGCAAGTCCGGGCAACTTTCCCTGTTGACAGATCCTCGCAATGGTGTCACTCTGTGCTGGACATGTCACGAGGCGGTCACAGGCAGGGAACGGGAACACTCCGAGCGGTTTCACAAGCATGTGGCGGGGCTGGTGGCATGAACAGGCTAGGCGGCCACGAGCCGCTACAGACTCCCAGCCCTGGAGCCGAAGCACCCCAGTCGCTTAGAGCAGCGACGCAATCCCCCCTAGCCGGAGCTGCAAGCGTAGATGGCGACGATGACGGGGAGTACGGGTTAGAGGCAACCGCCGAGGCCCAGGGCTGGGAACCCATTCAACTGGCGGCATCGTGGAAGGACACGACCGTGACAACCGACCGCAACGGCCTACGGGGACGAACCGTGGATGCAGGACCGGGCGGTGGCGAAAAGCGGCACCGCCGTGTGTGTCGCCTCGGCCATGCCGATGGAGCCGGTATCAAGCCCGGCCCGCCAGTTGAACCCATCCGACCGACTCGCATCGGTCACAGCAGCGCGCGCAGCAGGGTTAGTGGTTTCCCCGAGCCCCGCGCTTGCCCGGCGGTAGGGCTGCGAGCCGCCGGCACCCTTGGAGCATACTGATGTGCCCTCACTGCATAGGGGCGGCGGTGGCCGCCTTCGCGACTTGGTGTAGCGGCTGGTGGCTGGCGGGGAGGGTGTGGCGGTGGTGGTGAATCATGTGGTCATGTTCTCGTCCGGCATTGGCTCCTGGGCGGCAGCAAAGCGCGTTGTCGCGGAGTTCGGAGCGCAGAATACCAAGCTGCTGTTCATGGATACCAAGATTGAAGACGACGACAACTACCGGTTCTTGTATGAGGCGGCGGCCAACACCGGAGCAGAACTTGTCGTCATCGAGGACGGGCGTACTCCGTTCGAGGTGTTCCGTGACGTAAAATTCATGGGCAACAGTCGGATAGATCCATGCAGTAGGCTCCTCAAACGAGAGCTTGCCGACAAGTGGATAGCCGACAACTATACACCGGATACCGTGGTCGTTCACGTCGGCATCGACTGGACCGAGGAGCATCGGTTTACGCGGCTATCGGAGCGTAAGAAACCTTGGGTATACCAAGCGCCGCTTACCAAGCCGCCATACCTGATGAAAGACAACCTACTGGCATGGGCACGGTCAGAGGGGCTTGAGCCGCCGCGTATGTACGCGATGGGGTTCCAGCACGCCAACTGCGGCGGCTTCTGCGTCAAGTCCGGGCAGGCCCAGTTCGAGCTTCTGCACAAACACTTCCCTGAGCGATACGTCGAGATGGAGGAACGAGAGCAGGAAGTTTTTGAGGCTATCGGCGTTCCAAGGCCGTTCATCCGTAAGACCGAGAACGGACAGCTTAGGTATATGTCGATGCGCGAGTTCCGCCAAGAAGTCCTGGAACCCAAGTGTGAAGTGGACAAGACGGATTGGGGCGGCTGTGGGTGCTTTGTTGACGACTGGTCGCAGCAGGAGCTTTTTGCCGATGCGTGACCTACTGACCGACTTTGAGGATCACGTTGTCATCAAGGACAACCCGGAACTACGCCATGTATTTGCACACATCCTGTTCGCCATCGAGGCTCTTGCGAAGAACTGCCCGACTGGTGCGATGGACAACGTAAAGTCCGTGGAGGGTCTTGTGTTATTCGAGGGCGACGACCCAGTTGATTGGGAGTCGTACTATCAGGCTAGAGCCAAAGGAGGTGATGCCAATGGCTTGCACGGGCAAGAAGGGAAAGAAGAAGGGCAAGAAGTGCAAGGGCCGGTAAACGGCGGCGGCGGGTCGTGGTTTTCGCGGCTCGCCGCTATGCACCGGAGGGCACTGCGGTGGTGGTAGTAGGCATCGACCCAGGCACCGTCAAAATGGGGTTCGCCGCCGTAGAAGGAAAAAACCTTCTCGACTTCGGCGTCATCAAACCCCGCTCGCCCCGCATGACTTACAAGACACGGGTCATGGACATGTTCCCGCAACTCGTGGAGGTTCTAGACGCCTACCAGCCCGACTGGGTGGTTGTGGAGGCCCAGTACGTCCACCAGAGCCCCAAGACCGCCATACAACTTGGCGTGGCTAAGGGGATGGTACTGGCGGCGGCCACGGCTTTTCGACCAAGTTCACCAGCGTTGACGGAGGAGGTGGAGGCTACCGCGTGGAAGAAGGAAGTGGTGGGGAGGGGGAACGCTGGGAAGGAGGAGGTGGCGGCGTGGGTTGTAAGCTCGTTCGGGCTCGCGCCGCCGCCTCCTCAGGATGCCTGCGATGCCATCTGCATCGCTCTGTGGGGGGCGCGCCATGCCGCACAACAACCCTAAGTGCCCGATGTGTTCACCGCGCCCGAGTTACAAAGGGGCGACGGTGTCGGACAAGGCCAAGGCACGGGCCGAGAATCTGGCGGTGCGTATCCAAGACATGATCTACACCGCGTTGGCAGAATGGAACCGAGAGGATGAGGCGGCGCGGGCTGCCAAGGAGGAGCGCGATGCCTGACATCCAGCACGAGATCGACAAGATGACCCGCTTCGTGGAGGGCCTTAACGAGCCCGACAACATCCCCGTCTGCTCGTGGACCCGCGACACATGGGCGGCAGTGCTCCGCTATGCCATGATCGGCTACCTTGTGGAAACCGCCGAGCCTACCGAGGAGATCCAAGAGCCCGCCGCCACGCCCTACCTGTGGCGCACATGGGATGAGGGCGGCGAGTGCTATGAATGGAGCGAAAAGCCCTACTACGATGCCCATGAGGGCACATGGCTGCACCCGGACTTCGGCGTGGCCGGCACTGCACTTGATTGCCGGTACGTCGTAGAGTTGGAGCGAGAAGCCGGCGGCCCCGCCGCCATCGAGGCTATCTCGTGAGCCGCCCGCTTACCATCATTGGCGACCGCGCCATCCTCGTCCAAGAGTTTGAGAACGGTGGATGGCTTGTAACCCACATCTGGATGGCGCACGACACGGGAGAGCATTGCGATTACTCCGAGGCGTGTACCACGTTTGAGGAGATGCAGGCCAAGATGCAAGAGTGGCTTGGAGTGGAGAGGTGGGATGACGGGGATTGATCCAGAGATGTTGGCGGCGGCGCTGGTGACGCTCATCATCATCGGGCTCATCACGGTAGCGGGGAGCGGGCCTGATGGCTGGGCTTAACCCCAAGGCGGTCGTCATCAGCCCCGACAAGCACTTCCCGCACCACGACCCCGTGGCGCTGGAGGTATTCGAGAAGGCGCACGCCGCCATCAAGCCTGGACTGACGGTAGACCTTGGGGACATCATCGACGGCTCGTCCTTCGGGACGCACGGCAAACGCAAACTGAGTGAAGCGGAGGCGGCAGACTTCATTCAGACCGAAATCGAGCCCGCCAGAAAGCACCATGACCGACTGCTCAAGAACACTGCCAAGGTGGTTCAACTCGAAGGCAATCACGAGTACCGTGTGGAGCGCTGGGCGATTGCCAACGGGTTTGCCGGCGCCGCCGCCTTCCATGCCCTCGACCCCCGCCGCCTCCTTGGAGACGGGCGTTCGCGTAGTGAATGGCAGTGGATTCCGTACATTGACGAGAGCAAGCAAGTCAGTGGCTACCGGATAACCAAAGACCTGCTGGCGGTCCACGGCTGGAGCTTCGCCAAGCACGCTGCTCATGTTCACATGGAGCGTGGGCGGGGCATGTCGGTCATCTTCGGCCACACGCACCGTATGCAGTACCACGTCAGCCGCGACCACTTCCACAACCGCATCATACGCGCCATGACGCCGGGTTGCCTGTGTAAGCTCCAGCCACTCTACACGATGGGCAACCAACCGCCTACCGAGTGGGTCCACGGGTTTGCTATCGTTTACGTTGGCCGGCGCTCGTGGTCGGAGTATCTGGTGAAGATCGAGGGGAACTCGTGCGTGCTGCCGGATGGGCGGGAGATTCGTGTTTGACCGTTGACGCCCCACGGCCCGCCGTGGTAAGCAGGATGGGCATGGCCGCACAGGCCGAGGAGCAGAGGAGATGAGCAGGACAGGCGGCGAGCTACCCCAATGGCGCCAGCAACCGAATCTCGTGAACAACCCCCCGAGGAATAACCGTGATGCCGCCGTACCCGCCATCTTCCGTGAGGCTGTCCGTCACTTTTACCTCCTTGCGGGTCTTAGCTACGAGGTAGCCGGCAGTGCGGCAGCGGGTGGACTTGGCCGCCGCCACGTCTTCGGCGCTCGACCAGTTGGGGCCGTAGCCGGTAATATCCGTCCACAAAATTTCCACGAGTGGTGGGCGCTTCTTCTTCCTAGGAGGCATGGATGAAAATCTGCGAAAAATGCAAGGCACCGTACTGGGATGAGGGCGGCCATAGATGCAGGGACGCTGTTGACTTGCTCATAGACTACCTCAACGAGGGGCGGTACATAGACAGACACGAGTTCATCGCTGCTGTGAAGGTAGTCCTTGAGTCCATGCCCTCACCGTCCCCAACTTGACCCGGCAGTCTTGGCCGGCTGACCACAAGTCCACGATGTAGACACCGACAACATCGGCCGACGCATCCGGGGGTGGCGGCTCGGGGTCGGCAGCGCACTCCATGAGGGGCGGCGGCTCAAGGTCGATGACCGTCGGCGCGGAGGTCGCGCACCCCGTCGATAGCGCGCCGCACAGGAGCAAAGGCAGGCTCACACTGGGGCGGGATAGGCACTCGGACACGGCGCAGTTCCTCCTTTAAGGCGGCGACCTGTTGCAGCCGCCTGCGTTCTTCGGCTAGGGCCTGATAGAGCAGTTGGCGGTTGATGGCGGCGTTGGCCCGCTCGGCGGTCACAGACGCCTCCAGATGGCCCTCAGAAGCCGCCAGACGGGCGTTTTCGGCCCGGAGGCTACCCACATGCCAGTACAGGGCCAGAACGGCGCACAGGGCCGCTATGAGCCCCACAGCGCGTGTTCCGTATTGGGCCGCCCATTTGGCTAGGTAGGCTTGGATCATGCGTTCCTCTGCATCGGAATAGCCAAGAAAAAAACTCGCAAAAACGACCGTGACTACTGCATCGCCATGAACCACTTCCAGATCCGGCGCACATAGGTGGTCGTTTCCTTGGAGTGGCGGCCCGTCACGCGAGGCAGGCAGGCCATGATGGGCTCGAACAGGGTGGGGTTCCCGCACTTGCGCTGGGCCTTGAGCAGGGAGCCGAAGCCGGCGTTGTAGCTCGCCTGGGCAAGTTTGAGCCGGTCCTCCTCAGGGCGGCGCGAGGACCAGCCCCGCCGCAGCCGCGCCATGTAGTAGGCCCCCCGGTCAATCGCCGCCTCGGCTACCGTAGGCGCCACCCCTTCATAGCGGGTCCCCCGCACCACCTCACGCCATGTGGCGGGCATGAACTGCGCCAACCCCGCCGCCCCTACCGGGCTCACCGCGTCAGGCTTCAGAAGGCTCTCCTGATACAGTTGGGCCTTCCAGAGCCGCCAGTCCACCCCAGGCAGGTATGTATGGGCGGCGGCTCTGATGTGGCGGTCGTAGCGGTCAGGGAAGGCGGCGGCTGGCGAGGCCATACACGCAATCGCGCATATCGCTAGGATATACGCTTTCGCGTTTCGGGAAACCGCGCTCAGGATAACGCCCAGCCAAGTAATACACACGCGCCCACAAACCTAAGGCCGAAGTACACGGCGGCGCAGGAGGGGTCGGCGGCGATGTCGCGCGCCACCTTGCCCATGTCCACGCCAACTGATTGGCTCATCAGCCGCAGCGACAGCCACAGCAGCGCTACCGCCGAAATGCCGCCAACCATCCGTAGAGCATAGCTCTGGATCAGGAAGTCTTCCATCAGCAGCCCCCCGAGATGAGCGCAAGGCTCAAGGCGATGCACAGCACCAGCAGGCACTTGGTCGAGGTGGAAGCGTCGTCCCACATGTCCAGCAGTTCGTCCTTGATTGCGTAGAGTACATCCATCAGTCTCTCTCCTTCACTAGGGTCTTGATTTCAGCCAAGGACTCAAGAATGGCGCGTTGGCGCTGATCCATCTGGGCGGCTTGGTAGCGTAGGTCTGCCGTGTTTGCTTTGAGGATGGCGACATCCTCCTTCAGTTGGTCCGAGACGTGTACGGACTCATCCATCACATGCTTCTGGATCTCGCTGGCGGCGCCGGCCAACGTAGTACGCATCTCGACGCCGCCAACAATGATCGAGAACAGCAGCATCGCGAGGCCAGAGATAGGCCCCCAGTAGTCGCGGAACAGGGTCTTCACCTTCGGGCTCACTGCGAGGCTCCCTTGGCCTGCCCCGTCGTGGGTGTCTTGCCACGAGCAATCGAACCAAGTTCCCGGTACATACTGGCGGGCATTGATTGAGGAATCTCGAAGATGTCGCCCTGCCCAACATTCGCGACGACTCGGGCCATAGCACGCGACCATGCCTGAGACTTCGGGCCAAACCTCGTGCCGGTCGTAACCGCCCTCAGGGTACGAGGGTCAGACATCACCTTCGCGATGCCGGATGCGGTCAAGAAGAAGCCCGCCGAATTGCGGATAGCCTTTTGCCACATCTTTTCCGAGCCGGCCACTACGGCGGTCGGAACAGAGAGGATGGCACCGGACTGCAAAACCTGCACAGCCATAGACCCGAAGGACTTGTTCTTCTTCTGGGCAAACGAAAGTGCCTTGCCGAACTCCTTCAGCCCCTCCCAACCAGCCTCACCGTACAGTTCCTTGCCGGCATCATCCCCAAAGGTGGACAACTGCCTAAGGAACGCATCGCCACTCAAGGCTGCCGTGTTCTTCTGGGTTGGCGCAAAGAGCAGTTCCTGAGTCTTCCAGGACTGAAGCGTCTTCCATGCTGGAGAATCCTCACCAAGAAACGAGCGCAGTTCACGGATTCCAGCTGAGTCGCGGTTGCCAACGACACGCTTGACCGCCGCCACTCCATCGCCGGCTTGGTCGATCTGGTCGATGATCTGGCGGAAGAACGTATGGCCGATGCCGTTGTAGTATTCCTTGGTTGCTTCCCCAGCCTCCCGCCATATGCCCAAAGCACCCGGAGCATCTGGAGCAAGTTTTCCTTGGCGGCGTAGTTCGGTGTCGAACTCGTCCAAGGCAGACTCCATGCGCTTGGTCAGCGATGCGCGCAATTTGGTCGCTTGCCCAAGGTACTCCGGCTTGGGGTTGGTCGGGGAGGACGCCCCACTGATCACCTTGTCCAGCCTAGAACGAAGCCGGCGAACGTCATCAAACGACGCCTTCTTCTTTGCCGACAGCACCCGAGCATCATTCAGAAGTCTCGATACACCCTCCGGGTCAAGCGCCCTGCCAAACTCGGCCTCGTATCGCGCCAGCCCCTTGAGCGCCCCCTCGACTCCCTCAAGATTGACAAGCCCCTTTTGGTTGCCAGTCAAGCGTACCTTCATCGCAGAACG
>Ga0208160_1000333_pt1 | contig 22797 bp, 22 predicted proteins | sample CB_VirMetaG_FD_184536 | JGI IMG/M metagenome (GOLD analysis project Ga0208160, IMG submission 184536) | Freshwater to marine saline gradient viral communities from Chesapeake Bay - CB_1504_1 Viral MetaG (SPAdes) (version 4) | ecosystem: Environmental > Aquatic > Marine > Coastal | place: USA... | reverse complement strand
CGTTCACGGGGCCGGGAGAAAGCATGCCGGGGCCGTGATTTCACGGGCAGCATAGTATGAGAGCCTTATACTTGGGCCTTGGGTTCGCTGTGTTCTGGTATCACGTGCTGCAATGGATGGCCACCTTGTGACACTAACTGCAGCACTAATACTTGCACTTTTAATCTGGCCGCAGTAATCTACGCCAGAGCTCGGGCCGTGGTGGCTCGGGCCTTCACTAGCAAAAAGAGGTAAACGTTATGTTTAACGCAATCATTGAAACCGTACCGGCTAAGCATTTGAAAACGGCCGGGGCCTACTTGCTCGCCGATCGGGCCTATCATCAATTGGTCAACTCTGGTGCCGATGAAACGCCAAAAGGCGAGCGCGTATTCAATAGAGCATTGGAGCTGTGGGCCGAGCTCCCGAAGACAGTACAGCGCAACATCAGCCGCGCTTATTTCAAGACCTACGGCTACCCGGCCTGTGGCGCTTGATTGATCATTCACTAGCAAAAGGACTTTTTAAAATGAACGCACAAAATAACATTGATACTTTCAACACCGGCGCACCGGTACGCCTTCACGCTGTAGATTTTCCGGCACTCAGCAAGCTCGGTTTTACGGCAAACGCAGAGCCGGTCTATATGCGCAATCACGAAACGGGCACAGCTCAGCGCATCCCGGAGAAAATCGGCTCTGTCATTCGTCGCACTGATAGCGGCGACGCCTTGGGCATTGTGGGCAAAGCCTATGGCATCGCACAGAATCCCGAGCTCTACAGCATGGTTTGCAATGCGGCCGAGGATTCATTGCCGGCATATGCGCTGCAGGGTTTGGAGCTCTCCGAGTACGCCAGCTTTGCCGGGGCATACTCCCGCTTTGAGCTCACCTTCCCGGCGTTGGGGGCCGATATTCGCCAGCTCTCCGGTTCAAGTACGCAGTTGAAATTCCGTATCGGTGTTTCGAATAGTTTCAACGGTTCCGGGGCAGTGCGTGTATTTGCCGGAGCTTATGATCTGGTGTGCACTAACGGCCTAGTAATCGGAGAAATGGAAAAGAAAACCGCCCGGCATAGTTCCGGCTTCACTCCGCTCGTTTTTTCTGATTTCATCCGTTTGGAAATGGAAAAGTATCTGGAGCGTGTGCGAGTTTGGCAAGCATGGGCAAATGCTCGCATTACTCCGGAGCAGGCCGAAGAGCTCTTGAACAATTCAGGCATGGCCGGCCGCAAGGTCTCCCGGATGATGGAACAATTCGAAATTGAGAGTGCAAAGCGTGGCCGCTCTGTGTGGGCCTTATATTCTGCGCTCACGTTCTACAGCTCCCACAACTCGGAGGCCTTCGCAGTACGCAATAGCCGCAACGTGGACAACGTGGCCGCTTCACTGGATCAAAGAGAGCGTGAAGTCTCCCGGATCATTGATTCCGAAGAATGGCAACGCCTAGCGGCTTAATGGTACGGGGCCGGCTCTATGGTGGGGCCGGCTCTTTTCACACTAGCAAAATGAGGTAAAGAAAATGCGAGCATTTGTACTTGTTCCACCTTCCGGCAGCAGCTTGCCAGTCTCCGCAATCGACGTGCCGACACTGCGGGAGACCATCAAAAAGAATCCGGAATATTGGGCTGGGTTTATTCTATTTAATGTTACGGGCCGCAGCGGGGCCGACGTTATGAGAAAGGCCGACGCTGTCGTGCACACACTAAACGGCCGCACGTCATGGCAAATCCACTACAACCAAACCGGCCCGGCTCCCATGGTGCGTGTACGGATGAATGCCGGAAAAACTACAGCGCGCTCTATCAATGGTTTGCTGACCGAAGTATCGGCGGGAGGGATTTAATCATGCGCTCTTTTGTTTATCTGTTGGCCATGCTGGCCGTGGTCGCCTTTCTGATGGCCATTGTGGGCCTTGTGGGCTCTATCGACTACGCCGACGAAGTAGCCGAGGAAATGCTCTACTGTGAAATGGTAGGGGCCGGGCATTGGCCGGACTATCGAAGCGTAGGCCCGGAGTATTGCGAGAGCGTACGCAAACAAACGCTGTAGACTGGGAGACAATCCAACAACAGGCCCCGCCTAGTGCGGGGTTTTTTATTGCCCGCAGAACGGCCTGAGAGGGGCTCTAGAGCGTTTTAATACGGGGCCGCTAGGGTAGCACTGCGGAAAGGATAAAGGCCGGGAGAACGCCGGAGAGAGAGGGAGAGCGGATGCAATACGGGAGAGAGAGCGGAGAGAGAGCTGGAAAGGATACACCGGCACGCGCTCCGCGACGCCTAGAATTTCCCGTACACGGCGGGAGAGCTCAAAACACCCGGGCGCATACTGTTGAAGTCTCAGCTCTGGAGCTCAAATCAGCCCGGAAAACATGGGGATGGGGGTATTTCGTTTCGATTGTTTGTTTTTTTTCTGTGGATTCGCTGGATTCTGGTGGTTATCGGGCACAGGCCTTGTATTTTCTCAGGGCATAGAAATTAAACCAATAAAAACAATAGGTTAAGAGGTATATAAGGTCATTTGATGGGGGCCGCAAGTGACAGGGGGGGGTGTACCGTTACCGTATATACCTTCCACCAGAGATTAGGATTTCAACACCGTCAACAAAAGGCCCTATTTCGCCTATGGTTGAAGAGTGACCCTCCCCTATGGACTTCGTAAAGGTACTTAGAGAATGCCTACGTCCTATTTCTGGGGCAGGGTGTTAGAAAACTGTCAAGTATTTGCTATAATAAACACTAACAATGACACTTGTAGTTGCTTTTATAGGGTGTTAAGGTTAGCATCGTGTTGATTTGACCGGAATGAGGGCCGGTATGCCTTTAAGACAGGGCTTATATTATGTCATTAGGCAGCTTTTCCGCAGAGTTGCGGACAGACCTCCATGTAGAGAATGATTTGGAGGTTAATTCAGAGGGTAGATTCTACGTTCTGACCTTCATCTATCCAGAAGATAAGGAAGAGCCTCTAGAAGGCCGTATTGAGTTCGAGGAACTGATTGATGAAGTCATCAGTTTCTACCGTACCTTTGAAGTTCCAGAGGGTATTGGTCAGCTCTACTCGATTGCCCATGAACTTACTCGACATGCAGAACGTCTCCGTGAAGTTGCTGGCTACATGGAGGAGGGAGAGTGGGGTAATTGGTACGATACCTATGATGAAGGGGTAGAACCCGATGATCTTTCCTACGGGGAGGATCTATGAGTGCCCTATTCAATCCGGAGCTCATGAGGTCTTTAGATGCTACCCATATCGGTACGATTGGGGAGTATTTCGTAGCCTCTGTTTTAGGAGGGTATGGATATGAGGTTATCCATGCTGCAGGTAAGGGCTTTGATCTATTAGTCATGCCTGTAGGGCATGGAGATCACCCTATCCGTGTTGATGTGAAGACGAAGTCCCATGATGATGGGCATAGAGTCTTTTCAATCAAGAAGGGTAAGACAACAACATTCAGGGGCTATGAATTAGGTTCATGTGATCTGTTTGCCCTATTATGCTTAGAAGACATGTCTCTTAGCTTTGATCTCTGTGAAGATTTTGATGGTAGGGCTAGCCTATATTTGAATAGGGAAGCCCATAAGAGGGTAGATCCTTACGATAGTTGGAGAGGGGCAGTCCAGAGGCTCCTTAGCCGTAACGATACTGCTCCGCAGTCCGGGCGGCATATAAAGAGTGCCCACAATAGTGGTCAATAGACGGTAGTAGAAAAGCTAATGCCTAATACTACAGACATAAAAAAACCTAGCACTAAGCTAGGTCTTTAGAGGGTTCCCTATATATATATTTTCCCTCGGCAGGGGAGCCTTAATCATACAGCAAGAATCTCAATCCGTCAAGGGTTGTGGAAAAATAAATTCACTAGCTCACGTATTAGCTAGTGCTATAACAAACTATTGATTCCTTGAATTGATAGTGGTATAACACGTGCATATTTCCAAGTGGCAAAGACTAGACCACCCTTCGTATCTCCCACACCGACTCAGTCGATCAATCTGATCTACATCCGTGCTGCCGTAGAGGCGGCTACTGGCCAACGGCTTAAATTGGATGAGATCCGTACTCTCCTCGTCGAAGAGGGCTTGATTACAGCTGCACAGGCTAAGAAGCATGCCCAGATCTTCCGTGGATACTCTGAGTACTACGATTACGATGAGAATGGTGATCCGATAGGCTCTGACCGCTCAGAGGGTTCCCCTAATGAACATTTTCTATAGGGAGCCCTTCTACAGCTGGGTACGAGCTCTGAATCGCTGGGTGCATAGGCACTCTGCTGACCCTACCACCCCGTATCTGACGGATGCGGTGAGGTACCGCCCCTCCATACAAGATCTATTGGCGAATTGGCCTATGATCCGTGAAGAGGTGGATCGTAGTGTTGAGTGGTCATCTCCCATCCAAGGGGATCTCTTCTTCGGAGAAGATCTTACGGATGATGGGAAGTGGCGTAAGGTCTACATCTACTGGTACGGCAAGTATGGAAGAGATGCTTATCCCAGATTTCCCGGACTTGTCGGAGGAATACGAAGACATCGCGATATTCGTCTCGCAATGGTCTCCGTGTTGGAGCCCGGAGGAACAATCAAGGCACACACTGGGCCTTGGGCTGGATCTATCAGGGTTCATATCACCGCACAGTCCCCCAATGATCCTGCATGCTTCATTGCTGTAGATGGTCAGAAGTACTGGTGGAAGGATAACGATCTCGTTGCCTTCGATGATACCTACGAACACTACGTTGAGAATAACACCCGTTATCCTCGCGTAATTTTATTCCTTGATATTGAAAGAAAGATGAAAAGTCGCTGGTCACAGCTCGTGGTCAGTATCGTTAACAAAACATTAGGCAGGCTAACTGCGAGGTGATCCAAGATGAAGGTTAAGAAGGCTAAGTGTGGTGCTTCCGTGAAGGCAGCCAATGGCGGCTACATGAAGGTACAGAAGACCGGCTATAATAAGGGCGGTATGCCGGCTAAGGGCAAGGCTGCTTCGGACAAGATGGATGAGTCTAAGTACTCTAAGCGCTCCAAGGGTGAGGCTGCCATGTCCAAGGGCGGTATGGCTAAAAAAAAAGTAAAAAAGTAAAAGCTGCTGAGGGTGGCACTGCGATGAAGACATGCTCTGCATGTTCTACACCGGATAAGTGTGCTGCCCTCGGTCGTTGTATTAAATCGGGCAAAGGTTTGAAGTAAATGGCAGCGGAAGAAAAGAAACAGCTCACTGAGAAACAGGAAGCGTTCCTAGACGCTCTCTGTGGTGAGGCTCGTGGTGATATCCGTACTGCCATGCGTATGGCCGGTTACTCGGACTACACCAAGACGTTTGAGGTTGTAGAGCCTCTGAAGAATGAGATCATTGAACGTACTTCTACCATGCTCGCTACGAATGCCCCCAAGGCTACGTTCAGCATCGTAGGTGTCCTCGATGATCCTACGTCGATTGGAGCACGGAATGCAGTAGCAGCAGCCCGTGAAGTCTTAGACCGTGCGGGTCTGGTTAAAAAGGAATTGGTTGAAGTCAAGGGGCCGGAAGGGGGCATGTTTATTCTGCCACCGAAACAGAGTGAGCCCGTAGATGACGGACAAGACGCAGATTCCACAGAAGTGGATTAATCGTTGGCCAGAAAGAAAACGGGCTAACGGAACTGCCTCTTACCCTTTCGGATATGTACCGAAGGAAGAGGGCTCTGTTGAGCTCCTCCCGGACTGGGATCAGATTGCCGTCTTAGAGCAGGCCTGTGACCATCTAGATGAAGGTGCCTCATACCGACAGGTAGCAGAGTGGGCGAGTACGAAACTACCTCGTCCTATCTCGCACCAAGGTATGGCTAACCTCTGGAAGCGTACTCGTAATAGTAAGCGTCAGAGAGAGTTAAAAAGGGAGCAGAAAGAAAAGGCTCCCAAGACGAAAGAAGAAAAGGACATGGCCGCTGCCAAGCGTAAGCAGCAGACGGCTAAGATGCTCCTCACCAAATCTACGAAGAAGATTGCTGAGCTTGAAGGTAAAGAAGAACCAGAAAAGCAACAAGAAGAAGTCCAATTCATCCCGAAGCGGATGGAGTTCTCCGACACACTGGACTTCAATGCAACGCCGAATAAAGACCCTCGGCCAATCATCTTCGCACCGAACCCGGGGCCGCAGACAGAGTTTTTGGCGGCACCAGAAAGAGAAGTCCTCTATGGGGGCGCAGCGGGTGGTGGTAAATCCATCGGCCTCCTCGCAGACCCCATGCGCTACTTCGGTAACGCGAACTTCAATGGACTGATCTTACGTCGTACGAACGACGAACTCCGTGAACTGATATGGAAGTCACAGGAGCTGTATCCAAAGGCTTACCCCGGGTCGAAGTGGCAAGAGAAGAAGAGCCAGTGGGTGTTCCCTTCCGGAGCCCGGTTATGGATGACTTACCTAGAACGTGAGGAAGACGTTCTACGCTACCAAGGTCAGGCATTCAGCTACATCGGGTTTGACGAGCTGACGCAGCACTCTACGCCGTTTGCGTGGAACTACATGCGTTCTCGTTTAAGAACGACAGACCCGGAACTCCCCATCTTCATGCGGGCTACTACGAACCCCGGCGGCCCCGGACACCAATGGGTGAAGCAGATGTTCATTGATCCTGCTCCACCGAATAGTGCTTTTGCAGCTCGGGATATGGAGACGGGTGAGCCCCTCACGTATCCAGAGGGGCACGCTAAAGCAGGGAAGCCACTATTCTACAGACGGTTTATTCCTGCTACACTACGAGATAACCCGTACCTGTTTGATGACGGTGCGTATGAAGCCAACCTACTCTCTCTCCCAGAGATGCAGCGTAGGCAACTTCTGGAAGGTGATTGGGCTGTAGCAGATGGTGCAGCCTTCCCAGAGTTTAGGCAGTCAGTCCACGTGGTAGATCCGTTTGAGATCCCCGGTGACTGGAGACGGTTTAGATCCTGTGACTACGGCTACAGCAGCTACAGTGCCGTACATTGGTTTGCGATAGATCCGGCATATGAAACCCTGATTGTTTATCGGGAGCTCTACGTCAGTAAGCAGACCGGTAGAGACCTTGCTAAGCTGGTCATGGATGCTGAGCGTGGTGAGAACATCCAGTATGGTATGCTCGACAGTAGCTGCTGGCATCAGCGGGGGCAGATAGGCCCCAGTATCGCTGAAGAGATGATCAGCATGGGATGCAGATGGCGTCCTAGTGATCGTAGTGCAGGAGCACGTGTAGCCGGTAAGAACAGGCTTCATGAGCTGTTGAAAATAGATGATGCAACCGAAGTACCGGGCATCGTGTTCTTCAACACCTGCAGGCAAGTCATCGCAGATTTACCCGTAATTCCGAGTGATCCGAAGGGCGGGGATGACATCGACGTACGCTACAAGAATGACCATGCGTACGACTCTATTCGCTACGGCATCATGTCGAGGCCGAAGGCAACTTCTCCGTTCGAAGACTGGGGAAGAACAGCACCGCAAGGCTACCGCCCTGCAAGTACGAGATTTGGGTATTAAACTATGGCAATAATGGATCGCCCTGAAGACATGAATCCCGGTGAGGATAATGTCCTTCAGCTCGAAGAAAACGGCAATGTAGAAGAACAGAATCTTGAGTATTCTGGTCTTGTTTCTTGGGTGAATGGCCGTTTTGAGGCATCCAAGACATGGCGTCAGCCGGATGAAGAGCGTTGGCTCAAGGCCTACCGCAACTATCGTGGTATCTACGGGCCGGAAGTACAGTTCACTGAGACTGAGAAGTCACAGGCCTTCATCAAGATCACCAAGACCAAGGTACTGGCTGCGTATGCTCAGGTCGTAGATGTCCTGTTTGCAGGTGGTAAGTTCCCTATCGGTGTTGAGGCCCCCAGCTCTGCCGTTGGCGTTTCTGATGCAGCCTACTTTGACCCTCAAGAAGTTACCGAAGAAAAGATTAATGAGAAGCTCGGAGAGATGGGCAACAAGCCTACTCGCACAGTTTCCGCTACAGCAGCCCGTCCTGAGCTTGCCCTTGGTGTGTATGAAGGTCAGCTGGAACGTGTTGCTGATCAAGTTAAACCGGGCGTAGGCCTTACCCCGACATCATTCACCTTCGAGCCTGCTAAAGATGCAGCACGTCGCATGGAGAAGACCATGCACGATCAGCTCGATGAAACGGATGCTTCTACCCATCTCCGCAATGGTGCATTTGAAATGTGCCTATTTGGTACGGGTATCCTGAAGGGGCCTTTTGGTTTCGATAAGGAATATGCTCGCTGGAATGAAGACGGGGAGTATGAGCCTGATTACCGTACCATTCCTAAGATTGAAGCTACGTCTGTCTGGAACTTCTACCCAGACCCCGACTCACGCAGCATGACTGATGCAGAGTACGTCATTGAACGTCACCGCATGAGCCGCACACAGCTTCGTGCCCTCAAGAACCGTCCCTACTTCCGTGAAGAAAGCATTGAGCTCGCTATCGAGTATGGTGCCAACTATACGGCTGATTACTGGGAAGATGCCCTTGAGGACAACCAGAACACTACGGACATCAACCGCTATGAGGTTCTGGAGTATTGGGGCGTTGTAGACGCAGATATCGCTGAACAGGCAGATCTCGATATCCCAGAAGATCTACTGGATCGTGACCAGCTACAGGTCAACGTTTGGATTTGTAATGGTCAGATTCTCCGTCTGGTACTCAATCCGTTCACTCCGAACCGCATCCCGTACATGTCGGTTCCATATGAAGTTAATCCTTATAGCTTCTTTGGTGTCGGTGTTGCAGAGAATATGGAAGATACGCAGGAGATCATGAATGGCTTCATGCGTATGGCAGTGGACAATGCTGCCCTGTCTTCCAACCTCCTGATTGAGATTGATGAGACTAACCTCGTCCCCGGTCAGGATATGAAGGTTTATCCGGGTAAAGTATTCCGTCGTCAGGCAGGTGCTCCGGGACAGGCTATCTTCGGTACTAAGTTCCCGAATGTGACCAACGAATGTCTGATGATGTTCGATAAGGCACGTCAGCTTGCTGATGAATCTACCGGTATGCCAAGCTATGCCCATGGTATGAGTGGTGTGGTTGGCGTAGGCCGTACGGCTTCCGGTATGTCCATGCTCATGGGCGCTGCAGCACAGAATATTAAGGCTGTAGTCCGCAATGTAGATGACTACCTGCTTGCTCCTCTGGGCCGTGCTCTTTTCTCATTCAACATGCAATTCAACTTCGACAAGGACGTTGCCAAGGGCTCCCTTGAAGTCGTTGCAAAGGGCACTGAGAGCCTGATGCGTAATGAGATCCGTAGCCAGCGTCTCCTGCAGTTCATGCAGATGACTGCCAACCCGGCAATGGCTCCGTTCGTGAAGTACGATTACATCCTTCGTGAGATGGCAGCATCGATGGATTTGGATGAGGACAAGATCCTTAACGATCCTCGTGAGGCAGCCATTCAGGCTCAGATGATGGCAGAGATTGCTGCACTGATGCCTCCTCCTCAGCAGGGCGCTCAGGGCCCGCAGGCAGGTGGTGGAGTACCTTCACCGAATGATCCTACCCAGACAGGTGGCGGTAATATCGCACCGGGCGCTGCACCAGCCCCGGGAGCAGCAGGTTTCACTGGCGCAGGGGGCGGCGATAACGGGGGCCAACAGGGAGCACCCGCTTAATGGATAAGGATACTGCGAGAGCAATACTTCCCTTAGTCAACGACTTAGAGCGCTATGAATTGCTGCAGCTATTTGTGAGAAACCGTATCGAAACGCTGCGTGGTTATCTGGAGAACACTAAAGAACTCAATAAAGTTCTTGAGATCCAAGGGTCAATTGCTGAGCTCCGTCGTTTCCAAACACTTCGAGAACAATCGATAGAGGGCTCTAAGTAATGGCCAAAGGTTTCCAAGAGTATCTGGAGCTCCGCCCAGAGCTTCGTGATGCTACTGATTGGCGTATGTACAGTGGACATGGCTCCATCGTCAGAGACGTCGATAAGATTGAAGAGCAGTACCCGGAAGGGTTTGATTACATGCTCGACCAGAATACTAAGGCTCAGACTGAGCTTTTAGATCGCCTTCAGTTCGATAATGAGGATGTTGCTGAGAAAGCACCAGAACCGCTAAAAGAGCTGGATAGCTATCTGCTGGATAGGGCTCCGTATTCTGTTGGCGTAGCTCTTGGTGATGAGAATTCCTATAACATTTCTGGTAGCCCTGCCGTTGGCGTAGTCACACCAGAGACCCTGTTTGGTTCGCCTAAAACAGGGCGCTTAGCTGGGCAGTTTCGATCAGATCAAAGTCGTATAGATACTGCCATCCATGAAACGGGCCACTACCAAGGCCTGATGGCAGACAACCCGCTAGAAGTCCTTGGTGAATTCAAGGACAGGTTTACGGATCAGGACAGCAGCTATGAAGCCGCTACAACGGGTCTAGATCTGTATCGCTCTCTGTCTCGTGGAGATGACCTGTCGATGGAGCAAGCCATCCGTTATCTGGCAGCACAGGGCGTCAATCTTTATGACCAAGATCAGGTCAAGGATCTGAAAGAAAACATCATCAATGGTGTAGAGCGTCTCTACCAAAAGAGTAACGGCGCCATTGAATTTACTGAGGATAAAAAAGCGGCCCTAGAGTCTGATATCGACCTTGAGTTCGAGAAGATTCCAGATGCGTTGTATTACGTTCAATTTGAGTCCACCGCTCGTTCAGACCGCTTAGACAACCTAACAAAGCACCACCTAAGAAACTTAGCCAACAACACGGCGGTAGAGCGTGACGATGGAAGTATTTCTACCATCTACACAGCTCAGTTTGAGGAAGGTGGAAAGAACTACATCATCCCAACTATTTGGGACGGCAAAGAGCTGAGCTTTGAGGATGCTAGAGACAGAGCCCTTGAAGAAGGTGTGTTTGAGGTATTCGACACTCAAGAAGCGGCAGATGCCTTTGATTATATGATCCATAACGAGAACCCCATATTTCAGCAGGAATATGATGGACGTATGGAGATCATGGAGCCTGAAAGGGCACAACAATATTTAGATAGATTTCAAATTAAACGTAAGCCTATGGGCTTCGCAAAAGGAGGCATTGCTATGCCATGTGGTGATCCCATGAGTCTTATGTTCCCAGATACCTTTGAGGTAAGTGTCGGTACTGATCCGGTATCCGGCAATGACATCCCTCCGGGCAGTTCGCCGGAAAACGTACGTGACGATATCCCAGCTGTGATTAGTTCTGGTGAGTACGTCGTACCGGCGGATGTAGTCCGTTACCACGGTCTGAAGACCTTTATGCAGCTTCGTGATGAGGCCAAGATGGGCCTGATGGCTATGCATATGGATGGTCAGATTCAGACTATTGATGAAGAAGATCTAGAAGAAGAAGACGAAGAGGATCTTGAAGAAGATACCTCTCACGAAACTGCTGAAGGCAATGAAATTGAAGCAGCTGAGCACGAAGTAGAAGAAGAGATGATGGACGTCGAGGAAGAAGAAGACGACGAAGATCTCTACCCTTCAGAGCCGGGCCAGTTTGCTTACAAACCGTCTGTACGCTTTGCCGTAATCTCAAAATAAGACGGTCGCTCTATTTGCGGCACGGGCTACCCGCAGAACCACCGGCATCGCCGGTCTACTTTTCGGCCCCCTAGGAGTTATTTATGGCTAAGTACCAAGGTGCGTACCGTGAGGACGTATACAAGGAAGAATTGCCTGTTCAAAATATTGTAGAAGAGCAGGATGATATTGAATCCGGAGATCCGGAAGAAGGCACATTTAAGAAGCGCTATGGCGATCTACGCCGTCACATGCAGCAGATGATGCAGCAGAAAGACGCAGAGATGGCGCAGATGCGAAATCAGTTAGATAGCGCAACTCGTCAGCAGATCCGTTTCCCGAAGACGGACTCAGAGGTAGCGGAATGGGCCAAAAAGTACCCAGACGTTGCCAAGATCGTTGATACGATTGCCCAGAAGCGAGTACAGGAAGCTCTTGCCATCGGTGAGAAGAAGCTGGCCGGTATTCAGAAGCTGGAGCAGAAGATCGAGCGTGAGAAGGCGGAACAGGAGCTTCGTAGGCTACACCCGGACTTCGACGAGATCCGTGCTAACTCCCGGTTCCATGAGTGGGTCAGTGAGCAGCCTCAGTGGGTGCAGGACTCCCTCTACAAGAACAATACCGACGCTCGTGCAGCAGCACGTGCCATTGATCTTTATAAGGCTGATGCCGGTATTAAGAAAAAGCGTGTATCCAGTTCATCGGATGCCGCTAAATCCGTAGGACGTGCCACCGGAGCTTCCGTAAGCAATGGCAAGGCCCGTTTTAAGGAAAGCCAAGTTGCTAAGATGAGTGCCGCTGAATTCGAGAAGAATGAGGCTGCAATTACCGAAGCAATGCGGAATGGCCTATTCGAGTACGATTTAAGCGGCAAGGCTGCATAAATCTACTTGTAATGACATTAGCTAAGGTGATATAATGTCACCAACTAATGTCTTTCGGGGAGAGATGGGTATTTCTCATTTCTCTTCCTGTCTCTCCCCAATCCCCTCAGAAATATGACTAGGTGCCCCTCTTTTGAGGCAACCACTGACTCTAATTCCTGAGTCCATAGTGTGGTTATTAAAACCACATACAACGAACAACAAGCAGCAGACTACCCAACTGTGACCGGCCCGTCTTAGTGCGTTACCCGGCCAGTGAAGTTGGCCTCTTGAAGCAAGTGTTCGTTTTGAACCCCTAAGCAGCCCCGGCTGTTTTCGATGCCAAAACGACCTTAACAGGAGGAAATTAAAATGGCATTTTCAACCGCATCAGGTTATGGCAACCTGCCGAACGGCAATTTCTCGCCGGTCATTTATAGTCAGAAAGTCCAAAAGTCTTTCCGTAAGTCTTCTGTTGTAGAAGACATCACCAACACCGACTACTTTGGTGAGATCGCTAACTTCGGTGACAGCGTTCGCATCATCAAGGAGCCGGAAATCACTGTAAGCTCTTACGCTCGTGGCACCACTGTCGCAGCACAGAACTTGAGTGATGCTGACTTCAGCCTCGTTGTCGATCAGGCGAACTACTTCATGTTCAAGATCGATGACATCGAAGCTGCACACAGCCACGTTAACTTCATGGATCTGGCAACGGATCGTGCTGCTTACCGTCTGCGTGACACCTTCGACGGTGAAGTTCTGGGTTACCTCGCTGGTTGGGAACTGAACGCCGGTGGCAGCTGGATCCGTCGTAGTGCAGCAAACGGTACTAAGGCAGATTCTTCTGCTGGTAACGATGAATTGCTGGCTGCCAACAAGCTGGACATCACCGACTTCGGTGGTTCTGACTTGGGTGTACTCGGTGAAGTAACTTCTATCCCGGTTGCGGCTGGTGGTGGTGCTTCTGGTATCACTTCTCCGCTCGCCGTCCTGAACCGCATCGCTCGTCAGATGGATCAGGCTAACGTAGACACCGAAGGCCGCTGGTTTGTGGCTGATCCGGTATTCTACGAAATCCTGATGGACGAAAACAGCAAGTTCATCTCGAATGACTATGCTGGTGGTCAGGATGCTGGTGACGTACTGCGCAACGGTCGTGTAGGCTCTGGCCTCATCCGTGGCTTCCGCGTCTACAAGTCCAACAACCTGCCGTTCGTCGGTACTGGTGCGGGTACTACCCTCAGCACCGGTTCTGAAGACAACTTCGGCGTTCTGGTTGCTGGTCACGACAGCGCAGTAGCAACCGCACAGCAGCTCAACAAGACCGAGTCTTACCGCGATCCTGACAGCTTTGCTGACATCGTTCGTGGCATGCAGCTCTACGGTCGTAAGGTGTTGCGTCCGGAAGCTCTGTTCACTGCGAACTACAACCTCGCCTAAGTGAGCTAGTGGTGGTGGCCCCCCGAAAGGGGGGTCGCCTTTTCCACGTTTGTAAGAGATAGTTCTAATGCCATCCACGTTTATAGATCTTACTAATCAGCTGTTGCGCCGCCTCAATGAGGTTGAGATTTCGCAGGCCGATTTTCCTAATGTTCGTGGCGTTCAGGCTTTGGCTAAGGATGCTATTAAGGCGTCTGTGGCTAAGATCAATCAGGCTGAGTTTGAATGGCCGTTCAATGCTGCCGAACACACTCAGATTTTAGCAGTTGGGCAAGAAGAGTATTCTTGGCCTACCTACTTCAAGATTTCAGATTGGAATTCCTTCCAGATTCAAGCGAATTCCGGTCTTGGTACAGGGTACAAATCCCTCAAGTTTATGGATCGTGACGAGTGGTACACTAACCACCGTGACGACGATATGGATGCTGGTGTCGTTGGACGTGGCTTACCCGAGTATGTCTTCCCATCACACGGCAATGGTTATGGCGTAACCCCTTCACCGGATGCAGCCTATACCGTTAGGTTCCGCTACTTCATGAATCATACGGATCTCTCTCTATACGATGATGAGACCCGCATCCCGGCTACATATGACAATGTGATCATCAACGGTGCGTTGTATCACTTCTACATGTTCAGGGATAACATGGAAGCAGCCGGGGTTACTGCACAGATCTTCCAGCAGGGCCTCAAAGAAATGCAAAGCATCCTGATCAACAAATACGAATACCTCCAAGACACTCGGGTCATTCGTAAGAGTAGAGCGGGGGCCTAATGCCTGATCGCATTCAATCGTTTAAGGTAGTATGTGGCGGCGGACTTGATTCAACTGAGAACCATCTAGACATCTCAGAGAACAAGCCGGGCTGTGCCACACGCCTAGTGAATTATGAAGTGAGCCTCTATGGGGGCTACCGTCGTATTGAAGGCTTCCAGCCATACGATGAGAATTATGCGGAAGTGGCCCCGAACGATTGTCAGGGCAAGATCCTTTCCGTTGCAATCTACAAAGATAGAATTGCACATGAAGCAGTTATTATTGTTGCTAGGAAACTGAAGCCCTACTACTTCACGGCTACAGCGGGTCAGACTACCTTTACCGGTGTTGATGACAACGGCCGCACCCTAGAGATTAATAATCCTGCCAGCCATATCTTTGTGACGCAGGGTGGATCACTGCTCTACTCTAGCGGCTATACTGTGCCAAACAGTAGCACGCTTGAGCTCAATTTTGGAGCAACTGCAGGGCAGCAAATTGTCATTGATCCCAATGAGTATGGTTTCTTTCGTCATACTCCTACTGGCTGGGATCGCTACGTACTGGATCACGATATTTTCCGTTCCACTACGGACGGTGCAGGTACCCACGTTAACAAGTTGCGCCATGTTGGGTTCAACTTCGGGGACGGCAACAACCTGATCTTCGTAGACGGCATCAACCCAGCACTCATCTTTGACGGCTATCACTGGGATGTCCTCCTCTCTACTGGGGATGGTACTTCCGACCAAAGTGGGCCACATGCTCCGGGCGGAGATCAGTGTCTCGATGCACCCGCTCTAGTGGATGTATTTGAGAACCACATTATCTTGGGTGGGGACGTTCAGGCGTCAGCTACTGTGGCCTATTCGGCCCCGAATAATCCCTATAACTTTACCGTAGCGGCTGGCGCTGGGCAGCTTTCCATTGGCTTCGATGTCGTACAGTTTAAGCCTTTCCGAGATGACCTCTTCGTATTCGGCAACAATGCCATCAAGAAGGTTGCTCCAGACGTTACCTACGGCTTTGTACTGGATAACGTAACGGCCAACGTTGGTTGTATTGCCCGTGATAGCGTACTCGAAATTGGTGGTGACCTCGTATTCCTAGCCCCGGACGGACTCCGCCCTGTGGCAGGTACCAGTCGCATTGGTGACGTTGAGCTGGAGACTATCTCTAAGGATATCCAGCAACTGCTGACTGAGCTGCCTAGAGACTACGACCTAGACACCCTCAACGGTGTTGTGATCCGTTCTAAGTCACAGCTCCGCTATTTTATTGGTGATGACGACACAGCTACCACAGATAGCTTCGGTATCATCGGTGGCCTTCGCTCAGCCGACCAACGCCTAGGGTGGGAGTTCGGTGAGCTCATCGGTATTCGTGCAAGTGCTTGTGCATCTGAATACGTGAACCGAGAAGAGCTGGTGCTCCACGGAGATTATGATGGATGCATCTACCGACAGGAGCAGGGCAGTAATTTCAATGGACAGGACATCCTAGCGATCTACTCCACCCCCTACTACGACTTTGGGGACACGGAAGTTCGCAAGACGATGCGTAAGGTGAATACCTTTATCCGGTCAGAAGGCCCCCTAACCATGAACATGGCGATGACCTTCGACTGGGATGATCCGACGGTTGTTCGTCCATCTTCGTACTCAGCAAGCTCTCGTGGTGCTCCGGTACGATATAAAGGCCGTAACATTAACTACGGCGGCCAAAACATCAACTACGGCGGTAATGAGAAACCAATCATTACCACCTCCGTACAAGGCTCTGGGTTTTCGACCCAGCTGACGTACGTGACCTTGGGGGATTTTAATCCGTACTCCATCCAAGGGATCGTATTTGAATTCTCTATTGCAGGAAGACGTTAAATGGCAGGTTACACTCGTCAATCGGTAGCTGACATCGTTAACGGTGCTAATATTACGGCACCTCCGCTGAATGCAGAGTTAAACCAGCTTGCTGCAGCATTTGATCCATCTACTGGCCACAGTCACGATGGGTCTGCTGGCAACTCTCCACCGATTAACCTAGGTACTTCTGTATCTGGATACCTGCTTCCTGCAAACGGTGGTACGGGTGGCCTCAACAATACTACTGCAAGCTCCGTCCCAACTACGACTGACGATAACACGGCTGGTTATGCCCCGGGTTCCATCTGGATCGACGGGTCTACCGGCCGTTTGTACGTCTGCGTTGCCAACACTACCAACAATGCTTTCTGGGTAGAGGCGCTGGGCGTTACTCCGTCCAATGACGTTATCCCATCTGCTAACAACCTTGTAGACCTCGGTACTAGCACGTACCAGTTCAAGGACATCTACATTGATGGTACTGGCTATATTGATGCTGTAAGCGGTGACACCCTCACCCTGACCAGCAATGCTTCTATCGGTGGCAACCTGACCCTGACTGGTAACGCCGTTATCTCTGGTAACGTAACGACTACAGGTACTGGATACTTTGGTGGTAACCTTAGCACCAACTCCAACATGACCGTTGTAGGCATCACCTACCTGAATGGTAATGTGATCCTCGGTAACGCTGCTACTGACCAAGTAACTTTCTATGGCCGAGTCAATACAAGTATTCTTCCTCTCACTGATGGTACCTACAGCCTAGGTTCTAGCACCAATGAGTGGCAGGATCTGTGGATTGATGGGACTGCTAACATTGACTCGTTAGTTGCGGATACCGCTGACATTAATGGCGGTTCAATTGATGGTACAACAATCGGTGCTGGTACTGCCTCTTCTGGTTCTTTTGCTGGTCTTACTGCTACCGGTACTGTTAATTTTTCCGGTGCTGCTGTTTCTAATCTTGGAACCGTAACCACTGCAGATATCAATGGTGGCACTATTGATGGCGTTACCATCGGTACGAACTCCCCGGTAACGGATCTCCGTGTAGACAATTTGAAGGTAGATGGTAACGCAATTACTTCTACTAATACCAATGGCAACATCGATCTGACACCTAATGGTGCAGGTGAGGTCAATATCAGTAAGGTAGACATCGACAGCGGTGCTATCGACGGAACAGTCATTGGTGCAAATTCTCGTGCAGCAGGTAACTTCACTACTGTAACGACTACCGGACAAGCTACCCTAGCTACCGCTGATATCAATGGCGGTACTATTGATGGCACTGTCATTGGTAGTAACAGCGCTACTACTGCTACTTTCACCGCTGCTACTGCCACTACTGGTTTCACTGGTAATCTCACGGGCAATGTCACGGGTAACGTCACAGGTAATGTAACTGGTGCTATCACTGGTAATGTGACAGGTAACTTAGCAGGTGACGTAGCCTCTACTGGCACATCTACGTTCAATAACGTGACCGTTAACGGCACATTGAACATGGACGCTGCTACTACAGCTACCATTATTAACCTGACAGATCCTACTAATGCTCAAGATGCAGCGACTAAAAACTATGTAGATACTAATGACGCGCTGAAGCTGAACTTAGCAGGCGGCACTATGACGGGAAATATCACCCTGTCTGGTGGTGCAAAAGTCACAGGTCTTCCTACCCCTACTGTAGATGCTGATGCAGCGAATAAGAAGTATGTAGATGATGAAATCAGCGCTGTAATCGATGCTGCACCGGGCGCACTAGATACTCTGAATGAATTAGCTGCAGCTCTAGGCGATGACGCTAACTTCAGTACCACAATGACCAATGCGCTAGCTACTAAGCTTCCTTTGGCAGGCGGTACAATGAGTGGCGCTATTGATATGGGTGGCAGCAAGATCACAGGTCTTGGCACTCCTACAGCTACGGCAGATGCAACAACTAAAGCGTATGTAGATGGCGTAGACGCTACTAAGCTTAACTTGTCTGGCGGTACCATGACAGGTAGCATCGATATGGGTGCGAATAAGGTAACGTCTACTACTACTCCTACAGCAGATTCAGATCTTTCTCGTAAGGCTTATGTAGATGCTCAGCGTGATACTCGTGTTGCTAAGGCAGGCGATACCATGTCTGGCAATCTTGCTATGGGTAGTAACAAGGTTACAGGTGTAGCTGATCCTACGGACGCACAAGACGCAGCTACTAAGAACTACATTGATAATATCTACGGCTCTACAGCTTCTGCAGCAGCTTCTGCTACGGCAGCGGCTAACTCAGCAACAGCGGCGGCTAACTCTGCTACTGCAGCTCTAAATTCACAGAATGCAGCAGCCACCTCTGAGTCTAACGCAGCGGCTATCTATGACCAGTTTGATGATCGTTACTTAGGTAATAAGACTTCTGCACCTACCGTAGATAATGACGGTCAGACACTGCTTACTGGTGCGCTATACTTCAATAGCTCTAACAACATCATGTACGTGTATGGCAGCTCTGGTTGGCAGCCTGCAGGTTCTTCTGTTAACGGTACTTCAGACCGCTACTCATACACTGCTACAGCGTCTCAGACTACCTTCTCAGGTGTAGATGATAACGGCTCTACCTTAGCGTATGACTCCGGTTACGTAGATGTGTACTTGAACGGTGTACGTCTAGTTGATGGCACTGACTTCACAGCGACTTCAGGTACCTCTATTCAGCTTACCTCTGCTGCTACACTAGGCGATAGCCTTGAGGTTGTAGCTTACGGTACATTCTCTCTCGCTACGCATTACACGAAAGCTGAGGCAGACTCTCGCTTCTTGAATGTAAGTGGCGATGGTATGTCGTCTGACCTTACGTTTGGCGATAATGTTAAAGCCATCTTTGGTGCTGGGTCTGACTTTGCCATCTCACATAACTCTGTCAGCGGCAATCTTATTGAGATGACAGCAACCCCGCTTGAGTTGCATCAAGCTGGGACAAATTCGGTTCTACAGCTTTACAATGATGGGGCGTTTCACAATCAAGTTCTGCAAATACTTAAAGGCGGCACCCTTCACGGCGGCATCAGCACAGACACTGGCAAACTAAAGATTGACGGCGTTGGTTCTCTTGAATTGTCTGACGACGGAAGCACTAAACTCGCCACCACCTCCACAGGCATTGATGTCACCGGCACTGTAGACACTGACACTGTAACTCTACCAAACGGATGGGTTGTAAGTGAATCGGGCGGCAACCTCTACTTTGCTAAGTCTGGCACTAACCTAATGAAACTGGATTCTACAGGTAAGCTACAAGTAGCGGGCGACATTGAATCTAACGCAACAATCAGCTAATAGGAAACTCCGAAGATGGCTATTAAAATTGCAGGTACTACAGTCATAGATGATGACTTTAATGTACGCAATGTGGCGGCAGACGCCCCAAATAAAAAACCTTCACTACTTTTAGACTTTGCAAATGCAGAGGCTATTGATCCGTACTTAACACTAACTCGTGGATCAAGCGCGTACAGTTTTACTGGCAGACCGTTTAAGTCTAGCGGCAATGCTTTGACAAACTCGACTGCGTTTAATATTTCAGGCGCGGGGTGGAGCTTCAGTAATAAAGTCTCACTAACCAACGCTTCTTCGGTTACGGCACCAGACGGCAGTACAGGGGCTGTCGTTGAATGCAAAGATGGTGTAACAGGACAGTTAGGGTATACAGATGGCGGCAGTGCCGTAATTGGCGGCATGAAGAAGTACGACGGAGCCGTACTGTCTATGTTTGTTAAACCCGCAAGTGGCACCCGTTACCCTGCAATAAATTGGCGCAATCAATTTAACCAGTGGGGCGGGGCTGTTTTTGATATACACGGCGGGTCTACCGTTACAGAAAGAGAGGAGGGTACAGAAGTAGAAGTAGTTTCTTCAGGTATGGAATCTTACGCAAACGGGTGGAAGCGTTGTTGGGTTCGTGTCCGATATGTAGGTACTAATACTTCTGGGGTAACTCTTCAGTACCGATTTACTATGTCCGCAAGTAGCACAGGTGCAGATATTGTAGCCAATTACGCCGCGGGTTACTACCTTCTGGACGGCTCTTCTGGTATCTACATCTGGGGCGCACAGGTAGACTTAGACGAAGGTTCTCTAAGTGTGTACACACCCGTAGATGGTGAGCCTATCACTAATTATATGATGCGCTATCATAGCTGGTCGGATGACGCCCCGCGCATCGACTACGACCCTATTACACGAGAATGTAAGGGCCTTTTAATTGAAGATGCAGGTACTAATTTAGTTACAAACTTGTTCGACTCTACATGGAATAAAGCAGGTATTATTGCCCACGATAATTACGCTAAAGCCCCGGACGGTTCGCAGGATGCTGTGTACATCCGAGAAGACAGTTCTACAGGGCAACACACTTTCTACCAAGATTTTACTATTAGTAACAACTCTAACAAAATTGTTACTAGTATGTACGCCAAACAAGTTGGCAATAATGATCGAATTGGCATCTTTATCCATGATACTGGTACAGATGACGTAGATAAACAGATTCAAACGATCGTGGAGTTTAACTTCTCAGACGGATCAGTAAATGCCCAAGATGTAAGTTATGGAACCCTCAATGATAGTGGTTCTCAATATATTGGGGATGGTTGGTGGCGTTTTTGGACGATAAGCACCCCTGCTAATCCAATTACAACTGCAAGTTTCCGTTTCCATGTACGTTTTGGTAGTTCAACTCGTTCTGGTGTAGACGCAATAGCCAGTAACTATACAGGAAGTCAGTGGGATGGTGCCCTTTTATGGGGCGCACAGATTGAACAGAATGATAACCTCAACGCTCCCACATCTTATATGAAGGGTGGTAGTGGTTCTTCTGGAACTCGTGCGGCTGATGACTATTTAATTGAAGTTAAACGCCTTGAGCATGACGGGAACTACAAAAACGATAATTTTACTAATCTGATTGGGCAGACTGAAGGTACGATTATGTTTGAAGGCTACAGCGTAGCTAAAGACTATAACCGCGTGTTCACTTTAGGTGCGGCAAATGACACGGCGCACCGGCTAGAAGTTTCTAGAAATCAAGACACATATAGAGTATATTGTAATAGCTACGGTACAAACTTTATTAACGTTAGCAGCAGTGCCAATGCACCTGCTAATGACACATACGATAAGTTTGTTATTGGTTATAAAAAGAACGATACCGCTTGGCGTTCTTCTGGTGGTGCTGCCCTTCAAAAAGATACCTCATGTAATATGCCAATGATTGAGCAAATGCGATTTGGTGTTGTAACTGGTGGTAGTCCTATGACAGGGCACCTTAAAAAGATTGTTTTTTGGAATGAACGTCTACCCGACGCCACACTTAACTATTTGGTGGAGTCATAAGATGATTAAATTTTATTTGAAAACAAATACTGAACAAGAAATGTGGGAAGCATTAGAGGCCGCTAATTTAGCTGTTCGTGATTATGATCCTACAGATGAAAACAACATTCCTACAGGAGAAACTGACTGGACTCCTACAGGAGCGTACGATTGGAGATTTACTGGGTACGCTTTAGATATGATTGGAACAATTTATACAGACTCAGACCAAACTAAAACTGATGAGTTTGGTAATAATATTCCAATCAAAGTGGCAGTAGATGGCTTTCACGCAAATCTTAAAGCACCTTATACAGTGACAGGGCTACCTACCGTAGACACTCCTGTAACTCCATATCGTGTTTGGGTGGGAGAATAAAAGATGGCTAAATTACACGGACTAGAACCAAATCAATTCCCAACAGTTGCGGACTTAGGCCCTGCGGCTTTCCGTAATCGTGTTGGCGTGTCTCCACACCCTAAATACCCTACGGCAATTGTTCCTGAATATTTTACTAGAGATAACCCTAACGCCTCTACCTCAGTTACAGCTTGTAGTCGAAATAATATGCAAATTCATACTAACGGCGATAGCAGACTTATTTTTACTAACTTACAGGGGTACGGCATTGTTAGTGGCTTGATGGAATTTAAGCATAGTATGGGCCCAAATAAATGGGCTCTATATTGGGTGCAGTGCTCTCGTTATGGGTATGATGCGACACAGCTCGCGGGCACTCTTGGAGGAGGTATCACGATTGATCGTTACCAAGATCCAAGTGATGCTAACATAAATAGCCTCCGCATTACTAACAACGGTTCATATGTAATGAATACTAACATCGTACTTTGGCTGAATGCGAATGGGGGTCTTGAGCAATTAGATTTCCCATCTGAAGTACAACCTGTGGCGGCGGTATGACTATGAAACATCCATTAGACGACGGTAGCAAAATTTTTGGTACGGGCGGTGATATTACTGACCCAGATGAGCGTTATGCTTTTTG
>Ga0208160_1000332_pt1 | contig 22799 bp, 33 predicted proteins | sample CB_VirMetaG_FD_184536 | JGI IMG/M metagenome (GOLD analysis project Ga0208160, IMG submission 184536) | Freshwater to marine saline gradient viral communities from Chesapeake Bay - CB_1504_1 Viral MetaG (SPAdes) (version 4) | ecosystem: Environmental > Aquatic > Marine > Coastal | place: USA... | reverse complement strand
CGAAGACACCACGCGGTGACCAACCATGATCTTGTCGGACACCTCCGTAGAGAGGAACTGGTATTGCTTGTCGGCATCGGAGAGGGGGAACGGCTCGAAGTCGGGCTTTCTTTCGGGTGAGTCGGAGTAGGTGACGATAAACTTCCCCGCGTTGGTAGCCCCTGCGAGTTGGCGTTCGATGTCGTTTCGAATCTTGAACCGCTCCTCCTGACTGGGCACCCCGTTTTTGAAGTGGATGCTAAAGGAAGGAGCGAGGCCGTTCTTAATGTTGTTGATGTGGTACTTGCCAATTTCCTTGTCAAGCTCGATGTAGTCAATCGAACCGATATAGTCGGGCTTGGGGTAGTAATAAGAACCGGGGGAGAAAGGCTTGACGTACAAGATTTGTACGGGGTGCTCCATTGAATCCTCGGGGTCGAAAGCTCGCACGAGCTGCGGCTCGCATTGCTTGTCGTTCCAATTCTTCGAGTAGTAGTAGAATTGTACCTCTTCGTTCTCGTCGACCTCACCAGAGCGGATGTTTTCGAAGGGGCAGTGCCGAACCTTGGCCACCGTCGTCCTGTCGATAGAGTATACGACTTCGAGGGCGAAGCCTCCCTGAATCTTCAAGTCGAGGCAAGCCTTGCGCACCTCGTCCTGTAGTCCCCATTCCTCAATTTTGAGGCGGGCGTCCAGCGTGTCGGCCTGCACCCCGTCGCCGTAGATCATGTAGGCGATAGAGGTACACAGGGCGTTATGCGTCGCGCTGCTCTTGTACAGGTCGATGAGGTACTGCGGGAAGAGGTTGTCGTCCCCGTATTGAACGAAGCCCTGATTGGAGGGTTTCTCCGCATAGGAGCGTTCTTGGTATTCTTTGAGTTTGAGTAGTTCCATCACTCGTAATATATCACATTGTCAGGGATGTCGACGTTCGGGATAGTCCATGCGGGCGCATCGCTTACGCGGCAAGGACCCACCTCGCATATGCCTACCACGGAAGCGTCTGTGGGGTCGAGGTTGGTTGAGGAGTTTTGCCCCCACACCTTGTACGTGTACAGGCCGCTCTCCGTAATTAAGACGGAGTTCGTCGTGTCGGCATTGGTGGGCAGGTCGAACTGGGTATACCTCTCGTTGTCGTAGGTAAGGACAGGGACGAAGTAGTGCTTCTCCTCGGTGGCGTTGTTTGTCAGCTGGACGAGGTAGTGCGTAAAGCTGGCAAGGAACTTGCGCGCCTCGAAGGGCGTGACGTTCACGGTGTTGCTGGCGGCGTTGGGGGAGAGGTGTATCATATCTGAATCAAAAAGGGGAGAGCCTGCGCCCTCCCCCTCCTTGTAACTATATCGGAAAAGGCTGAAAGTTAGCCGACGGTGACGTTACCAGTAACCGCGTCTGTGGCCGTAGCCCAGTCGAGGAAAGGTGCCGCTGACTGCTCCTGAGCTACCACGGTAAGAGTGACACCGCGAAGGTCGCCAGCAGCTACGCCGCTCGTCACCTCCGAAGTCGTCACCTCCGCCCCGCGAATGTTGCCCACTACGAAGTAGTTTCCGTTCACGTCTTTTACGATTACCACCAAGCGACCCTTAGCAAGGTTCAAAAGCTCAACCTGATCCGTACCGCTCAACCCGGGCAGAACCAAAGTCAAGGTCTGCTCGAAAAAGATGGTACGATTTTCTGTCGAGGCGTTGATGGTCTGCACCAACGAGCTCACGTTCCGAGAGGTGTCGTATCCGTACACCGTCAGAGCCGCAGTAGCGTCGTCGATATATCCGTCTGTCGTCAGGCCTACGGCCTCCCAGATACCTGAGGAGAATTCGCCAAAATAGACCTTCTCAATGCCGCCAAATACGTCGCGGCATCCGAGGTCACGTTGTGAAATTGTGATACTTCCGCAAGGCATTAGACGAAGGCGTTAAAGGTGGCACCAGAAATAGAAGGGACGAAGGCCGCAGAGGTGTTGCCTGCTGGGGTCATCGTAGCCTCCTCCGCTGTGATTTCGAGGGTCATACCTGAGAGGTCGCCCGTAGCCGTACCCGTCGTGACGGTTCCGCCTGCGAGTTCACACCCCCGGGTGTGTCCCATAATCCAGAAAGCCCCGTTCACGTCCATCACCACCACAGCAAGACGCCCGTACCCGAGCTCTTGGAGGTTTACGATGTCGCCGCCCGTCAGCTTGGGGAGGACGAGGGAGAGGGTCTGCGTATAGAACATAGTCCCGTTCTCGACCGATCCAGTACCCGACTGGGTGAGGGAGGAAGCGTTTTTGGTTGTGGCAAAAGGCTGGAGGGTTACCGTCAACGTAGGAGACGTTGAGCTGATGATACCCGTCTCAGCTCCGGGGCTTGCCCAGAGGTTCTCCTGCCATTCTGCGATATACACACGCTCGATACCCCCGAGGGCGTCGCGGCATGGAAGGTCGCGTCCTGTAAGAGTTAGGCTACAAGCCATGAGGAAGGGGGTTTAGACAAAGGGGGGAGCCGAAGCCCCCCCGCTTGTCGGGTTTTCAATTAGGCAGGAATCTCCTGACGCCACACGGAGAGACCGTCGAGGTCTACGACTTGGCAACCGCCAGAGAACTGCATGATCACGCGGGTCACGTCGTCGCCGGTCACACCTTGCAAGTCCAAGACGGACGCTTGGATGTGGTCCGTCAAAAGGTTTGTACCGAAGTACAAGTTGTCAATCTTGCTCAACAAGATGCAGTCGTTAGGGAATCCGGCAGGAGTGATGATGTCGTATCCAGCGTAGCGAGAAACGAGACCGTCATTCAAGAACTGGAGCTGTGCCGTTCCTGCCACCGCACGGTAGTACAAGTTGGCAGAGGCGCGGCTCATGAAAATCTTCGTGTTGGGGTCTCCGATAATCGTCGCAGGTGCTCCCTCTGCGCCAGAGGTAACGGCTTCCAAAGCCGTCAAGATACCGACTGAAACGCCAGCAGAGTCAGCAACAGCCAAAGGCAGGGCACTCGTAGTCTCGCGGTCGGGTGATCCGGCTACGATTTGCTTAATGATGCCCGTGAAGGCAGTGTAAGGAGCGGCTTCTCCGAGGTCTTTCTGCCAGTTACCAGCCCAGATGTTATGCTCCACGGACTCGGCCACCTTAGCAGCGACGTATTGTGCCACGTAGGTCGTGAAGTCAGCAGGAGCTCCGGAGTTCTGTGAGCGCATTTGTGCTGACTCCCACGTAGCGCGGAGGTTGGCGTTGCACACCTGCTCGTTGACCTTCAAAGCCGATGCTTCGAGGATGGCTTCGCCCAAAGTCAACTGACCAGAATCCGGGGTTGAGAATGCGCAGTTGTCGTTGGCTTGGATAGCCGCGCCGCTGAACTTGCGGAGAACTGCTTTTGAGTGGACGTTTTCGAGTACAGAGATGTACCCGTTTGCGATGGTGTCGGCAGAGAGGATAGCAGCAGACACGTAAGGGCGTGCCGCTTCTCCTGCGTAGGTACCGACGCCAACAGTGGCGTTTTCGCCAAACTTGTAAAGGCTCATTACTTTGAGAATTGATTAAGGAGAGCTGACACGCGCTCCTGAGTTGATAGATTCTTGAGGTTGACGGGCTCACGCTTCTGCGTAGGTGCCGCGTGCTTCAAGCCACCCTCGGCGGCTTGCTTTTTGATAGATTCGAGCTCCGCCTTAACTGCGGCCAGCTCGACAGCTACGGGGTTCTCTTCTTGTTCTTGGGGAGTGTCGGATGACATCTCTTCTTTGTCGTCTTTCTTGAGGGCTTCGAAAGCGGCGGCAATCATCTCTTCGACTTCCGCCTTGGTGACGTAGCTGGGTGTCTCCTCCGCCTGCACCTCTTCTGCCTCTTCGGTCACTTCCTCCTCGGAGGCTTCGACCTCTGCGACGACTTCTTCGACCTCCTCGGTACCTTCACCGACAGAGGTAACGACACCGCCGTCACCGACAACGATGACGCCTCCGTCTTGGAGGGTGTAGTCGCCGGGAGGCAAGGGGATATTTTCGCCCTCGTCGTTGATGATGTAGGCTTCGACACCTTCGGCGAATTCTTCCGCATCGGTGTAGATCACCGTTCCATTTTCGAGGGTGGCTTCCGCCATCTCGGTGCGCTTCTCTTCGCTCACCGTCAAGTTGACGTTGAAACGATTGAAGATTTCTTGCACTCGTTCTTGGATAGTCATGGAGTCCTTTTTTTCCTATAAGTTTTTATTTGTCTCAATCCTCAAGCCTTTGGCCTAATTCTTGTTCGATAGCATTCCAGAGGTCTTGTTGTAGGCGAACGTCGTTGATAGCTCGCACCACCTCGTGGAGCATCTCGTCCTCTGAGTTCTTCTTCATCTTATCGGCGAAGTACCCCTCGATGGAGAAGCCCTTGACCTTGCCTTCTTTCACCCACTCCTGCCAGATAGCTTCGTTGTCGACCTTGACGGACACCATCCACGTACCTACGGGCACGTCGAGTCCGTAAATCGCGGATTTGTCTTTCTCTTTGTCCTCTACCATCCACGACTCCACTACGGTCAGGCCGTTGATGGAGTGCTCGTGTTCGAGGGTGTGGTTGGCTTGGTTGCCGTGCTTGAGGTACAGCTCTGCCGCACGACGTACCGTAGCCTTCGAGAAGTAGACGTAGAATTCGTCTTCTCCGTTCTTTCGATAGATAGGCTTGTCGGGGACAAGGGCAGGGCCAAGGAGGATACGCTTGTCGGTGTCGGCCTCGGCAAAAGAAACCTTCTGTTCTTTGAGGGCGATGAAGTCGAGCTCGATGGCGGGACGGTCTACGATGCTAATCGCGTCGATGCCGTACAGCTCCGCGTCCTCGTCGATGATTAGTTCTACAATTCTCATAACGTGGCTTGGTCTTGGATTTTTTTGTTTGCTTGTTGGGCGTTGGTGACGTTCTCGCTGATGACGTACGTCTCAATTACCTGTTGTTGTGACCCTGCCCCCAAGAATCCGAGGTCGAGGACAGGAGCCGAAGGCGTTTGCTGGGCAGCTTGGGCGGCCTGTCCAGCCGTACCCGCGCTCGAATAGGAAGAACCGCCTCCACCACCCCCAGCGGATTGATATTGTTGGCTCTGAATCTGCTTTACGTTGGCCAGACCTGCGGCGGTAGCAGCGGCAGCAGCGGCAGCACCGAGCCCGGGACCCACGACAGGGATACCTGCGAGCGATTTGAACGCCTGCACCGCGCTCTCATAGGTGGAGATGAGGGCTTGGGCCGTCTGTATCTTTTTGGACCGCTCAAAGCCTTTCTTTTGTTCCGCTTCCGACTCCCCCGTAAAGGCAGCGTTGAGGGCAGATAGGGCGTCGAGGGAAGATTTGGCGACATCGAGCTTTGCCTGTGCCAAGGCTTGGGCGTCTGCGAGCTCTTTGTCTCTCCGCGCGCGCTCTGCGTCGTCAAGTTCCTTTTGTTTAGCAGCAGCTTCCGCATCGGCCGCCTCTTGAATTGCTAATAGTTCGGCTTGGTGTGATACTTCTAATTGTTCGAGCTGCTGATCACGGCTTGCCGTAGCTTCAAGGACGAGCTGCGTCTTTTCCTCCTCGGTGATTTTAAGCTGACCGATAGCCGCGACGCGATCTTCAAGTTGGTCTTCAATAGCTTGTTTTTCTGCGGCGTATCCTTCGAGCACTTCTCCCCTCAATTCACGACGCAAGGCGGCCACCTCCTGCTCCGTTGCTATCGCCTCTTGTTCGAGAGCATAGATAGACGTCATAAACTCCGTCTGTACCGCTGCACTTGCGGCGGCAGCATCGGCGGCGGCTATACGTGCGTCGGCTACCTCTTGCAGGCGTTCCTCGGTGGCTCCCTGCAAACGAATCTCCTCCTCCAAGGCGGTCACCGTCTGGTTGGCCAGTCGGATACGCTCGTCGGTGAATTGTTTTTCCATCGCCTGCGCCTTTTCTGCGGCAGCGATGCGCTCCTCAATACTTAGCCGCTCGTCGTCGCGGGTCTTTTTCAGCTCTTCAAGTTGGGCGGTAGCCTGAGCAAAAGCCACGTCGTTATCGCGTTGTGCATCGCGTAGCCCTTGCAGCTTCTTTTCAAGCTCCGTACTTGCTTGGACAGCTTTGACCGTTTCCTCGACGTAGTTGTTGACGGCCTCGGCCAGGTCGTTGAAAGGTTCAGCCAGCGTCTCTTTGTTTTCCTCTTGCTGCTTGACGAGGTCAGACAATTCATCATCGACTTCTCGTATCTGCTTTTTGAGTTCCGTCGCATCGCCTCCAAAAAACTCTTTCGCTCCTGCGGCAGCCTCCAAAAATCCGCGCTTCATATTGAGCAAGCCCCGCTGCAAAGGGTTGAGGGCGGTGTCGACGAGAGTCCCGATGTAGTCCCCTACCGCTTGGAGTTTTTGCTTTAGCCCTTCAATGGCCTCCTGTGGGTTTTTGAAGGCGTCGACAAGGTTGTCGATGACCCACGTCGCCCCGTCGATGATGATATTGAAGGCCGCGCCTAATCCGGCAAGAGCTACTTGTAGGGTGTCAGCGATTTTTTTGTTTTCGGCAAACTTCATAACCAGCTGAGCGACAAGCCCGACCAATAGTCCGATGCCTGTGGCTTTTATAGCCGTACCGACAGCTTTAAAGGCGGAGCTGCCGAGTTTGCCCATCTTGGACAATCCCGAGCCCGATTTCTTCGCACTCTCGCCTATCTCCTCGGTAGCTTCGGCCGCGCTCTCGGCAGAGGCCGCCACGTTATCCATGCTTTTTTCCAGCTGGCCCGTAGCTTTTAATACCGCGCCTGTATCGGCGTCGAATTCGAGAATAACGGTCTGTGTAGTTACAGCCATGACAGAAGATTACGGAGGACAACAAAACACACCCCAAAGAAAGCCGTCAGGTACGCGACAGCGAGAAAGTAGTCGAGAGGCACAAGCCACCACGGAAGCGGCTTTTTAACCTTGTAAGCCTGTAAGAGGTCAATACCTCTCATGATATGCTTGGGGTCTTTCATTGGGGCTGGATTGCTTGGTTTTTGGGTTTGCAGACGTTCAGAGGCGTGACCCCTCCGATAGCTACCGAGTTAGCCACCCATCGGTATCCGTAGCGGGTGCAGCACTCCTCCGATCCAAAGTCGGGTGAAGCGATGGTAGACCCGTTGAAGAAGATAACGTTGGGCTTGGCGTCGTAGCTGGTAGGCGTATCCACGCAGTCGGTACTTGCAGGGAGAACCTTCATAAGACGCACCTTAGCCGTGCCGTTCCCGTTGAGGTCGGTATTTACGCTCAAAACCCTCCACCACGTGTCGTCGATGAAGACCTTGGTGTTCCACTTGAACGTCTGGAAGTCGATGAGGTAGAAGTTTATCGTACACTCCATGATGCGGGCCTCCTCGGAGTAGAGCTCCCGGACGTACGTCTTCCAGTATTTGTAATAAAGGGTGTTGATGGGGTTGCACTCCTGCGGGATGAAGCTCGCCTCCATGCCGAAGTTCAGGTCGTTATCTGTGAGGGTGGGGTAGTCGGCCGAGTAGGGAGAGAAGAGAGGAAACAAGGAATACGGGCCTACCGTCGTCCCGGCATCATTGCGCATATACCACTCCCCGAATGTCGTCACCGTGCCACCCCAGTAGGCGAGCATGGCGAGAGGGTTTTCGATGGCAGAGCCGTCCTGCTTGAGGCTTCGGTGGATAGGAAACGAAGACCCCGGGATAAGGGAGACAATGTAGTTCCCGAGCTTCGTTTCCACCTTCTGCTCTCCCGTGGCGAAGTCGTTGTCGGGATCGAGGACGCGATGTGCTCCATAGACCCTATTTAGAGACGCTTCCACCGCATCCGAGATAAAGTCCAAACCTTCCCGGTACGTCCATTGATACTGACGCGCTTGTAGGTCCGTGGTGGGGTAGAGGCTTATCGTTTTGTCGCGGTGTACCTTGCCCGTCCAGTCCACCTCGTCGCCCGTCGAGAAGTAGTCGTCCCACGGCTCGATGATAAGTTGACCGGGGATACCCGACGGGATGAATACGAGGTTGAACATCTTTTGAAGCGAGAGGAGGAGGTCCATCTGCTTGAACTCGGGCATATTGTCCGAGAAAATTACGTCATTACCCGAGAGGGGCGCGCTGACGTTGGCAAACGTAAGAGAGGTAGTAAAGGGGCTACCTACCGAAGGAGTAAAAGAGCCACCTCCGTAGATCTTGGCGGAGATGCCGCTCGTCTGACGATAGATTTGTATCTCGTCGCCAGCTTCAAAGAGGAAGCCCTGACCGAAGACGTAGGAGTTATTGAGGGCACCTCCCAATGCAGCAGGGCTCCAAATGTCAGGACCCCAAACAAACTCCCCAGAATTTTGGTAGGCGGGGAAGCCCGAGTACGTGGCCGACGTCTGCGTAGTATCGACGAGGGTAGCGATAGAGCTCCCGTTCTTGTAGAGGTAGATTTTTACGAAGTGCGCGGGGTCGGTCTTCTCCCACTTGCACGAGAAGCGCATATCGTAATAGCCCGTATAAGGGCACGTGTACTTGTACCCTCCCGCGTTGGTCCAGTTGTCCGCTGCATCGACGGCCTGTGCGATAGTGTCTACCATCGTGAGCACGTTGAGAGTATAAGTACCCGTCAGGTCTCCGTTAAGACCTACTGCGGCTGTCTGGTCTTCGAAGTCGGAGGTGTTGATGGCCGCAGTACCGTTGTACGCCGGGAGGTAGATATTTTTGAAGTCCGCCGTATCGAAAAAGTCGGAGACGTAGGTGAGTCCCGCATCCGTAAATATCTGGTCGACCAAAGCCTTCGCCCGGATGAAGGGCGTGAGCTCGCCCTGCTGGATGCCGTCGGTACTTGTCCAAGGTGGGTTGTCAGGAAACGACCAGTTGAAGCCCTTGTCGATGAGCCCGTACCTCACGTTGGGCCCAATGCCTAACCCTAACCACGAGGCTGTGACGTTGGCATAGTTCAAGGTGTGATCGTACGCGGAGAGGTCGAGGTCCGAAAGCATCTTATCTCCTACCTGCTTGGCTATATCGAGCTGCTCGGCAAAGAAGACGCCCTCCACGTCGACACGTCCGTCGGTTTTGGTGACTCCCTTAAATTGGATATATCCGTAAACCACAGGGACATTCCTCCACACAAGAGCGGCAGGGTACCGCTTCTTCCAGAAGAGAGTGCTGTTAGACCTGATGTCCGCCCCCTGAGGGATATATCCGGGCTTGTCGACAAATCCGAGAAGTAATTTAAGGTAGTCGTCGAGAGGCAGCTTGAAGGATTGAGAAAAAGAGCCTACGCTCGTCTGGATATTTTCGACGTCCGAAAATTGAAGCGCAAAGTTGAGCGGCTCGTTGCCATAGGTGGCGACGGCATTATACGTCCCCCCGGTACTTTGTAGAGCTATCCTCAGCATAGCAGGTCTTGTGAGATTTCAACCTCGCACGTGATAGGCAGGAGACGCGAAGACGCCTGCTCGTGGGTGTAGCTCGTCGTCTTCATACGGCAAGGATACCATTGACCCTTAAAGCGAACCATCATGTGTTGAGCCGTAATAGCCGACTTGAAAAGCTCTCTCTCTGCATCGGTAAAAAAGTCCTCCGACAAGACAAAAGACCGCTTACCGATTGAAGGCATCTGGATATATTGGGGCACGTATTTTTGAAGGCCAAAGCCAGAATATGCCGCTTGGGTTTCGTTGCCTCTGTTGATCTTGTAGGTATCGCGGCCCGACACATCGTATACGTCTTTCACCCTCCCGTCGAAACGTAAGAATTCGGCACCCCCGCGAGCACCTATCCAATAGAGCTGGGCGGGTGCGTGCTTGATAGGCCGACAATCTTTGTAGACACGGATCGGACGTCCAAGGGGCGAGTTGGATACGTCGCGAGCCTGCACCTCAAAATAGTCCCACCCGTTGTCCCAATTGTAGACCAACGCCCAGTTGGCGTTGTCTTTGATGTTGGCAGGGCCGATAGGTACGGTCCTCTGAGCACTTTCCCACGTGGTGGGCGCGGTGCCCAAGGTGAGGGTGAGGCTATCCCGCAAGGTCCCACCATAATAGAGGGCATAACTTACCTGCGTCCAGTCCGACTGGTTGAGGTTGTTGGTTCCGTTGTAGACGTAGTTCGCGTTCTGCATCTGCAAGAGGTTGGCGATAGCTTCGTCTTCGTCTGCGAAGTGGTAGTTAATTGTCAGGGCAGAGCTCACCTCCCGCTCCGTCATCCACCCTTTCTTGGTCGCTGCGTCGGGGAAGTAGTCCGTAAAGTCCCAGTCGTTCCAAGCCCAGTTCTCTCTCTTGCCCATGCGCACAGGGATGTAGTTGTACGTCCCTTGTACTGCGCTCTTCACGCCCCCCGTCACGGAATAAATTTGAAACTGGAAGCCGTCCACCGCCTCGAACATATAGTTTATGTCGGTAGCTGTGGGCTGCTCACCTCCTGCCACTAAAAGGTAGGGGGAATAATTTTCAATTTCGAAGCCCCTCACCCACTCGTTCATATCAATCCTTCCTGCGTTGGAGTTGGAGTTTAGGATATTGACGTAAGCCTCCGAAAGTTTAGTTCCTACGGTGCCGTTCATGTTGAGCGGATATACCTCTACGAGCCACGTGTCGATGGTCACGGCACTATCCGACCAGTTGAGCGGGGCTACCTGCCTCTCTTCGTAGGGTGCCTCGGTAGAGGCGGTGAGTGAAGTGTTAAACGAGAAAGCCATTTATTTCGGTCTTACGGTGATATTTCCAGCGGTAAAGGAGAGAGCCTTGACGAGGTCTTGGGCCAGAGCCTCCCCGAGTTCTTCTCGGTATTGGGGAACGATGGTTTCGAGGGCCACCGAGTAGTATCTGAGCCCTACGATGCCCTTTCTTTTGATGCTTCGCGCGATGAGGTAGGCCGCGCTTTTGAGCCTTGATTCGGTCTGCTTGACGAACTTACCCGAGGCGTCGCGTAGGCGTACGGGCTTGGCCCGCATCCATTCGAGGATAGGCCCCGAGGGCGGCTGCTTAGATCGGAACGAGTAGGGCGCGTTCTGGTTCTTCCTCGTCCCGTTGACGCCCCAATGGATGAAAGCCGCATAAGGCAGGGGAGAGCCGAAAGAGACCCTCCCCCCCTTCAATTTGTACGTGAGGGACTTTTGAAGGGAGCGCGAGGCTACGCCATAGGACCGGTTTTTACCTATCCTACGGGAGCCGAGCTCACGCTTGGCGGCGTTGTTTACGTCGTCCGCAAACCGCGCCAGCACCTTCTCGAAGTCCGTCAGGTTCATTTGCTTTTCCCGAGGATGACAGCCTGCAAGATGCGCTTGATAAGGTCGACGATGCTGTCGTCCTTCTCTGTTTCGGTGAGTGCCGTGATCGTGCCAGCAGCGGCGATGATGGCGAGGGCGATTTCTGCCCAGTTTTCAAGAATAAAGTCCATAGAGTTGGGGTTTGGTATTATCGAGATTTGAGAGCCTCTATTTCAGCTTTAAGAGCGTCGATAGCTTCGCAGAGTTCGTTGATGGCTTCGGCAAGGTCGTTCAGTGTGAAGAGCTCACCTTGCAGTTGTTCGGGAGTGAATTTGCTGTGCATTACGTGAAGGAATAACAGACGTTGAGAGTGACGTAAAAAGCGGAGCTCCCGGTCACGTTGTAATATGCAAAGGCGAGCTCATCACCTGCGGCAAAAGACCACCCCGTAGGAGAGAAAACCTCGGTGTAGTTCGCTGCACTGTAGGGTATGTTCTGCTCGTAGGTCGGTGTCGACGTGATTGAAACTGTACTTAGCGTGGTCGCCTTCCACACCCCGACCTTGATTTCTGTTGCACCTTGGACGTGGACGCTAACGTGGTCGATTTGACCTGCCTTCGGGACGTGCCAAATCATATAGTGTTGCCAGTTGCCCGAGTTCCGCATCGTGTTCGTGTACGTGTAGAAGCCGTAGTATGCCGGGGTCGTCGTTGAGGTAAATCCCGTCATAAAGAACGAACCCGCCCCGTTGAAACTCCCTCCACCTCCACCCGACGCGCTCAACGTCGTTCCCGTCATAGTGAGGTTACTGCCGATAGTGGCGTATGTGAGCTTGCTGTCGGAGTCGTCCCAAAAGACGAGCTTGTCCAAACCCGCATCGTGTGCGCCAAGGATTTGTCCAGCCTGCATTCGCAAGACGTCGTTGGCGTTGGCGTTGATGCTTACGTCCGTCGAGTTGTCCGTTCCTGCGGGGTCTACGTTGAGGACGGTCTGCATCTCACCTTGGGTGATGCCCGAGGCGAGTACGGGCGTGCCTCCGTTGTCCTCGACGGCTGGGTTGGCAGGGATGTCGACGTTGACCCACTTACCTAAAACCGAGTTGTACACCAATATTTGATTGGACACAAGGCTCGTTAGCGTTACGTCGTCGAGGTTCTGTACGTCAATACCTGACCCCCCCACCGCGTCGAAGGCAGTTTGCAGGGCCGTGATCGTAGCGGCTTGGGTAGCTCCGAGAGGTAGACCCGTCGAGGCGTCTACATAGTCGGCAAAGGGGATGCCCTTGGCGATGACGCGACCCAAGGTGCGCTCCGTAATCGTGACTCCAGTCGTGAGGTATGCCGAAGCCGTGAGGTATCTGTTGAGGGGGTAGTAATCGTTCCCTACCTTGACGGCGTTGGCGAAGCTTGTATCTATCCTAATCATGTGAACGTAATTTCAAAGTCGATGCAGCGTGCCGTACCGGCGGTATAAAAGGAGGCTGTCTCAAGGAAGATGTCGACCGAAGGGTAGGAGCCTACCGTGATAACTGAGCTTACCAAGAGTTCCGCCTCCTCGTCGACGGGCAAATTAATACCCGACTGATTATACGTACTTGCTTGGGGAAGAGGAAATACAGGCGAGCCCGAAAAGACGGCTCTCATGCGACAGTCGATAATGTCGTTTACTACGGCAGGGGTGACTCCAAACTTTGCTGTGAATGCAATCGACGTTCCCGTGCTCAATCCCGACACCTGAAGCGAGTTCAAAACCGAGTTGTACAAGATGGAAAACGACCCTGCTGGAGTCACCGTAGCAGTAGCGGGATACCTGACCGACGTATATGAGTTAGGCCAAGTTCCAATGTCTGCTGTCGTCGTGTTGCCTGTCCAAATGACCGAGGCCACGGCACTACCTCCGACGACGGTCTTGTTTATCCATCCCGTCCCGTCATAGTACAGGAGCTGACCGGGGGTGAGGGATGTCTCCGTTACGTCCCCGAGGTCTCCGATATTTTGTACGAGCGTGGGCTTGTTGAGAATCTCACTCACTCCCGATGTGGAGTTCCAGTCGGAGTTGACTTGTGCCGCAGGAATGGTCGGCTTGTTGAGGATTTGCGCGTCACCTGACACAGCGTTCCAGTCCGCGTTGACGTTGACTTCGGCACCTGCCTCGATGCCTGTGAGCTTGGTACGCTCTGCGTCGGTAATGATTGCTCCCGACCCTGCGCTTGTTACGTCGCTTAAGTCGGTCACGCTGCCTTTTGCCTGAACTCCTGTCCAAGGGACATAGTTAGCTGTATTCGAATTCACTGCGGAGCTGACATTGAGCGTAGACGCAGGAACGTTGACCCACGCATTGAATGTGCTCACATACTGCAAGACATCGAGAGTGGCCACAGGCAAAATAGCTGCCATATCAACATCGCTCAACGATTCGATGGTGCCGTCCGTTGCTACGTCAGCAAGGAGGGTAGGAGTAGCTACCTTCGAGGCGTTACCAATCCACGTATATCCCGTCTCGATGTTAGGTACGTCGTTTGTACGTCCAGAGCCATATACGATACCCGATCCGGAGCTTGCGTGGCTCTTGACTACCACACCCAAGTTCTGGATGAGGTTGTCGCCCGTAGGCTTGACGTTCGTATATCCTCCCGTCTCCCCGACGTAGATGACGTCGCCCGAACTAAAAGATGAGGTGTCGACGTTTTGAATCAACCCCACCACGATAGCCTCTCCTTCCTCGTCGTCTGCCAGCTCTTCGTTCAAGACGAGCGTGGCAGGCATAGCCGAGGGCGTGTCGGCTCGTGCCGCGATCACCTCCACCTGCTGACCCGCAGAAACAGGAGTCACGGCATGGACGGGAGTACCCTTGGGCAAGGTGCCGCCCGAGACGTTCTTGGCCGTCACTACGATACGCGTCGCGTCGGCTACGGCTCCACTTGTGGCGGCTGTGATACGTCCGAAGGTGTCGACGGTGATGTTGGCTGCTGTATAGCTTCCGGCTGTCACCCCGCTTGTATCGAGGCTGATGACAGGCGTTGTTCCTCCCGTGCTTGAGAGCGGAGCGTCAGCCCCTACCGAAGAGACAGCCCCAGCAGCAAAGTCCAACGTGATGACACCGTCCCCGTTGTCAATGAGAGAGCCATTGGGTACGTTGATGGTAGCCACCGAAAGTACGTCGGGGCTTCCGTCAAGCTCACGCACCCGGAGCAAGCCACGAGCTCGGTAGGCGGTCGGAGGGGTGCCGTCGGGTTCGACCCCAGTGATCGGGGCGTTGCATGAGTCGTAGGCGTAAGGGACGACGATAGACAAGTCGAGCAGGCATCCGGCCAGCGCGTTGGAGTTCTCCTCTTCCAATGGAGTCACGGAGGCGTTGGCGAGCTCGTAGCGGTACCCAAACTGGAAGATGTTACCCCCGTTCTGGATGTCTGCGAGGATGTCCTCGGCTACCTGCTCCGCGTCGCTGATATTCTCCTTTTGAAAGCCCACCTTATCGGCCTCGCTGGGAGGCAGGGAAAGGATATACACCTCCAAGTTGTATGTCTTGGCTTTGGGGCTGTTGTAATCGCCTCCCGTATACACGAGGTGAAGGAGAGGGTACTGCTCGAATTTGTCGAGGTCTACGTCAGCCGGGGAGCCGTAGGAGAACGTTTTGAGAAAGTAGTGATTGTCTACGAACTCCTCGAACTTGGAGACGATGTTGTTGAAGGTTATCATTGCTTCGCTTCGGTTCTGCGTTTGTAGTCGAGGTCTTTCAAGAATGCAAGGTGCGTGAAGACGTGGCCCACCGTGAGGCGAGTGACCTCGTCAATTTTAAGAACGTCCTCCCCAGCCAACGAGTAGAGGGCTGGGTACCATTGCCACTTTGAATAGAACGGATCGCTGCCACCGCTGTCGTCGTCAAAGAGGACTCCAAAGTGCTGCGTAACTCCCGCTCGGTAGTCCAAAAAAAAAGCAGGGCCCCGGCCACCGCAGGAGCGGGCATATCGAGGAACGGCGTGGCGTCCTCTTGGGCGGTGTACTCCTCAATGGTGTACTTGTCCCCCAGCTTGCGGGTGATAGGTCGGTACAGGACGCTCATAGCTTTGTGGGCCGTCTTCCAAAAGTCCTTGGTGTACGTCTCCATATCAATCCACTCTCCTGCGCTGAATTTGTCCCAGTCGGGGATGAAGCCGTACTCCAACCCATCGAGGGTGAGGATAGGTTCGTGCTTGGACACCTCACGAGCGAGGAGGGAGTCGATATGTGCTGCAGCTTCTACGAGCAGGGCCTGCGGCATCTTACGCAGTTCTGCGAAAGGTTTGCCCGTTACGACTTGGACCCTCTTGATCGGGTCGTCTGTCGTCTCCAACACCTGCAAATGTCGGAGGGTAAGGTCGGAGTAGTTCGCGGGTAGGCGGAGCTGCATATAGTTACAAGTTAAAAGTGTTTGATTCCTCAAGTTAGCCGAGGGCATAACGCCCGAAGTTCGGGTTCGTCTGGTTCCACGTTATCGCGTAGCGGCTTGCATCCACGAAGTGGTTGAAGGCGTCCACGGGCTCGTTCAGTTGGCGTCCGTTCTTGTCCTCCTTGTACTTGTAGTTCCGCAGCTCTTTGATTCCGTTGATGCTTCGCTCTGTGATAAGCAGAGGTCGAGAGCGGAGGAAGTCGATACCACTCCGCACCGAGTCCGGGCCTTTCCTTGCCGGGTGGATGTTGAAGCCGTGCCCGTGTATCTCGTCGATACTTTTCGGCTCTGCGGAGTCGGCTACGATCATAGCCTTGCCTATCTCCTCGCTCCGTAGCGTCTGTGCGATGGCCGCGTTGGTGAGGCCTGTGGCATAGCATACCTCGTCGAGACAGAATCCGTGGCCGTCGGTATAGACCTTTACAATCGCGGTGGGGTCGTTGGTGTATCCGAAGTCGAGTCCAAGGCAGAGGAGCTTCCATCCGTCGGGGACTTGGGGTACTGTCTTCCAATGCGTGAGAATAGTGGAGCGGGAGACGCCGCGCTCGCCCAGTCCGTAAACCCTCCAGTAGTCGGGGTCGGCTTCTTGTAGTCGCTCAATCTCTTGAACGGTGCTCTCGGGAAGGAAGGGGTTGTCTTTGTAGGTTGTTTGGAAGAACTCATGGTCTTCACGAGTTAGAACGTGGTCGTATATCCAATGGAACTCGTCGGAAGGGTTGTAGTCGATGATGGCTCTCCCCGTGGTGCGGAGCATAAGCTGCCTCCAATCTTCGAGGGTGAGCTCGTTGGCTTCGTTTACGAAGAGGATGTCCCTCTTGCGTCCCCTGACCTTCTGGGGCTGGTCTACTGAGATGAACTCCACGAGATTACCGAAGAGGATGTACGTGGCTTCGGATTTGTTGTGGAGTTCTACGTTGTAGATGTCCTCACGTTCGAGGATTTCAAAGAAGTCGCGCATGACCGACGCCCTGATCGCGGGAAAGGTCTTGCGAGCAATGGTGATGACCGCCCCGGAGTTCTCGTTGCGGTGGCACAGCTCTACGAGAGCCGTGAGGATAGAGTATGTCTTCCCGCTCCGCGTCCCTCCTTGGTGGACTTGAACCTTGGCCGGGCTGTTCTTGACGTGGTAGTATGTGGCGGGCTGTCTCAACTCACGGTGGAGTCGTCACCCGTAAACCACGAGAGCGGCTTCTTCTCGGCCACCTCTATCTCTTGACGCTCGATGTATCCTCGGACCTTTCCTTTGGTCTTCAAATAGAAGATGGTGGCGGCTGGGTTACCCTCGCTTATGAGTTTGTGCAGGTGGTGCTCTGCAAAGTCCAGGACCACCTCGGGCAGGTTGTCGCAAGCCTCCTTGTAGGCGGGGTCGTCCTTAAGCCAATTGTAATGGGTCTGACGTGAGATACCGACCGACTCGCAGGCCATCTTGACGATGCCGAGAGCCTTTGTGAGGGCCTCTACCATCGCTTTCTTTTTTGGGCTTAGCTTGTCCAACTCCGTCAAGGAATCATCTTGTCGCAGTGCTTGCATGGCTTAGGTTCGTTTGATTGTTCGGATGCTTCTGAATCGAAAGGTATTTCAAGTCCCCACTCTTGGAGCTCTTCGGCTTCCCACTCGTTGGCCAAGGTGTCCCAGTCCCATTCCCCGGCGGAGATATTGTCTTTAATCATAACCCGCTTTTGTTTCTCCTCGTCCCAGTCTACTACTACGCAGGGCACCGTCTGCCATCCCAATTCGACGCAGGCTCGGAGTCTTTGGTTGCCTGCTATAACCTCCCAATTTTTGTTGACTATCAGGGGGCGGGCCTCCATGAGCTCGGGGTCTTCCTGAATGGATTTTACGAGCTGGGCCATATTGTCCTTCCGTATAGCCCGAGGGTTACTCGGACTCGTCCTCAGCTTCTTGATCGCGGTACTGGTCGGCTGCATTGAGTATGTTTCTGAGGGTTTCTCGTATGTGGTAGTCATTGACGGCGAGGTTGAGGAGTATCTCCCAGCTCTCGACGTCTTTGTGGAAGACCCCAAAGGATGCGGTTTGATTTTGGACCCCAGAGGGGAGGATGACTTCGTCGGTCTTGGTCACCTTCATAGTGAAAACGAGGAAGTCGTCGCTCTCGTTGAGCATCCTTTTGACTTTGCGTAGGGTCATTCTGTACTTGATGTTTCTTTCCGCCTTTGTGGTGCGGATTCTGAATTAATGATGTGAAAATCCGTCAGGGTTTGCGCTAACTTTTGATATGGTTTGTCAAGGTACACCCTTACGTCTTGAAGTCACATCTTGTATTGTCATGCGTTCAGGAATTTGTGGTAGTTCTTGCGGTACCCTCTTTCAAGGTCGAGCAGCTCATTACAACGCCGCACCGAATATACGCTGGTCGTATGGTTGGCGCGTTGTAGGGCGTTCGAGATTTCGGGGAAGCTAAATCCGCAGTCCCGGAGGTACTTGCTTACCATGTGGCGGGTATCGGCTACGTGTCCTCGACGGTCGCGGGCGATGATGGTCCCCCAATCGAGTCCCATAGCTTCTACGCCTCTTCGTGCCCTTTCGAGGGCTACCCTCTTATCGTAGGTCTGGTCGTTGATGGCTCCAACGTTCAGCCAGATAGAAGGCGTTATTTTGAGCTCCATTGCTTGGCGCATACTGCTACTCTTTGGCGTTCGTTAGGATATTCTTCTTGCATCGTGTCGTCTTCCATACACCGGGTGATGAATTCGGACATAGTTTCGAGGGGTTCAGGCTTGGGAATCGGCATTGTCTACAAGTGTTTGAAGTTCATTCAGGAGTTTTTGGTTACAGGAGGAGCACGAGCCCGCCGCCTTACCTGCTCCGAGGTATTTGTTGGCCAGCATCGTAAGTTCTCCTGTGGTGCGGTATTGGTTGTCGCGAGTTAGAAACTCACGGATCTGTTCTACGTCTGCGCTCGTGACGGTGGCTTCCCACTTACCCAGCGGGCAAGAGGCGGTTTTGAGTTTTGTTTTGGCGGGCATATAGCACCCGCAGAGAGGGGAGTCGGTGAACGCTTCCGTTACGAGGGGGCCGCAGCTCTTCGTCTTCTGGACGTAGTGCTCGCACCCGACGCACGTGTTGAGGCGTTCAGCCCTTAGGTGAGCGTTGACGAATAACATCGCGGAGTTTCTTTTTCGATTGTGATATGCTTTCGTAGAAGACGGAGGAGTTGATGCCGGACTCACGTGAGAGCTCGGCCATGCTCCACCCGTCAAGATATAACTCTAAGACGGTTCTGTCAAACCATGAGAGATGATTTGCCATGAGTAGGGCTTCCTCCTTTCTTATGGCTTCTGCGAGGTCGTAGTTAGAGACGTGAGTGTATTCTGGTGCATCGGTTATCTGGTAGAGCTTGCGAAAGGTACCCGAGGAAAGATTCCACATACTTGTGTGGATATATCCGGGGAGGTTGTCGAGGATATTCTTGTTCTTTCTTAGGGCCTTGACGCACGAGAGGTAGGTGTGGTGCAGGAGGTCTGTGTGGTCGCGGTGCAGCCTCCGAGCCACCTGTAAGAGGTCGGAATAGTTTTCTACGAACCAGTCGTCAAAGACCTTTCGTGCTTCGCAGCTCATCGACTTTCCTCTTGTAGTGGTGGTAGAGTTGTTCCAGCTCGTCGCGTGTCCACTTGCGTGTCTGCTTCGAGGCGATCATAAGGTCTTCGGCTGTGCCGTCACCGTACAATCGGTCCAGCTCGATGGAGAACTTGTACTGCTCCCCCGAGCGGAAGCCGTTGCACCTCTTGCATTGGAACTGGACATTCTTCTCGTCCCAGCGCGTACTCATGCAGGCCCGGCTCATAAAGTGCCCGGCGTCGACCTCACCCCAGAAGCGGGAGGCCCCGCACGTGAAGCACTCACCCATCCCCCTGTGGTCCGCTGCCCTCAGTCGGATGAATTGGCTGAACACCGTGTCCACCTTCTTCACCATCGCCGACCGAGTTTGGGTACTGGATGTGCTCCCACCGCCCATTCTTGACGGGGACTCGCTTGATGTCCTTCGCTTTTTGGAGTTCCTTGTTTTCCTCTGCACGGCGTTTCTGGTAGTTCTTGTAGAGGGCGTCGAGCTGGTCGTCGGAGAGGCGATCGGGAGCGTGCTTCTTGAGCTCGTTCCAGTTGCCCTCCCTCACCGCTGCTCTCTCTCCCTCGTACTGCTGAAATATATCGACAAGTTCGGGAAGTTTCAAACGCTCGTATCCGGGGCGGTATTCACCTGTTTTGAGGCGGTGCATGATGATAGCCCATTCTTCGAGCTTCATGGCCGGAAACGAGTCCCGCAGGTGGTGTACCGCATCCAAGATATCACGGTCGGCGGTGATGCTACGGGAATAGTCGAGGTAATTGAGCGTCTCTTTCAGCAGGAGGATGAGGGTAGCTTCGGTGTGGGCTGGGTGTACGCGGAAGGCCGCAAGTACGTTGGTGCCTTCAGCCCAAGCTCTCTCCGGAGTTAGCCGCAAGCCGGCGGAGATGTTCTGCAATGAGTGACCCGTCTGCCGGGCCAGAGCGTTGATTTTGTCTTTCATTCTTTTTGAATTGGTGTGATCGTCGTATCCAGCCGCGGGCGGCGGCCTTCCAATCTTTGATGGGTTTGTTTCGTCCTTGGGTCCATCCGTTGGCTTCGTAGTAGTCGAAGAAGGCGAGAGCCTCCGACTCCTCCGCTCCAACCTCTTGGAAAGATTCCAAAACTTCTTCCAAATCCTTGGGGCGTGCCCCTCTCTTTTTAGATGTATTGTCTATTGTTCTTTCTATTGTATTAGTAGAGGTACTATTTTTTCCTTCTGCCCGTAAATTTTTTTCCTGCTGCCCGAAAGATTCTTTCCCCCTGCCCGTAAAAATTTTACGGTCTGCCTGCACAGTTAGGTGTCTGGTGCGTCCGTCAAAGGAAGCTTCGATAAACCCTAAATCCGTCAGCTTCTTGATCGCTTTCGAGATGGTGGGACGGCTTACCCCATACTCCAGTTGGATAGTCTCGTTGGCCTTGTGGAAGGTCTTGCCATTGCCCGAGAACGAATCTATCTCGGCGTAGAGGGCTTTTTCTACAAGCGTGAGGCGTGCGTCCAGCCAAATCTCTGCGGGTATCCATACCCCCTTAAATTCTCGTTCCATGGTGGGAAGATAAGGGGAAGGTCAAACCTCCCCCTCTCTTATCGGTTCAAGGTTCTCGATTTCGTGAATCCGCCACTCCACCTCCCCGTTAATTTGTAGGAAGGTGGTGTTCTTGGTGGCCACGATTTCGGGGGCGTGTTTGAGGATGCCCCGGGGGTTCCGCCGAATCCAGTTGGTGACGGTGGCCGGGGTCACCCCCAGCTCTTGGGCGCACTTCTTATTGGTGCCCCAATGCTTCTTAATGAAATCTCTCATGCTTTCGAGTATTTGACGAGTCCCCAGAGCAGGGAAACCTCGGTTCGTGGTGTTTGGAGGGTTCGAGCTTGGACGGGCTCGTCTTGCTTCTTGCTTCCTTGCTTCAAGAGTCGCAGGTTCTTGCGCTGGGTTTTGATGCTGTCCACCGTGCGCTCCATCTTCTCCGCAAGAATCTCGTCGTCATATCCTGCTTCGAAGAGGAAAATCAGTTGATTGTTGTCCTCCTCCGTCCAAGGTCGAGGGGGCTTTTCGATATTCATAGGCATCTGTCGGGGCGCGTTGTCGGTGCGCAGCCCGAGTTGATATCTCTTGTCGTAGATCTGGGAGACCTTGACACCCAGCATCTGGGCGAGTTCTACGTTGTCGGTCGTGCCTGACGTGACGTTCTTGATAAGAGCTCGTGTGCGGCTCGCGTTCCAAATAGATTTAGGCATCTGCTTCGTATAGTTCGTTCAACATTTGGTCTTGCTTGGCTGGGGAGCTTATCTCCTGCCATGCCGTAGGTTCGTGGGCCATCGACTTGAACCACGAGGAGCCGTCCCACTTGGCCACCTCATAGACGTATCCATTCCCCATAGCCCACGCACAGAGGTACCATCCTACTGCGCGGGGCGGGGTGTTCTCCCACATCATGGTTGGACCTCGTTTTTGATTTGATTCCGAGCTTCCAAAGCAAGGCGGGCATACTGCATGACTTGCACGTCGTAGTTCGGGGCGTCACGATCCGCTACCTGCATAGCTACCCCCACCGCCCACGAAGCGATTATACCTTTTGTCGCGTCGGGGTCTTGCTTACTTCCACCACCAGAGAAGCCGGGCTTGTCGAGGCGTAGCTTCGTGCCGTGGTGGGTGCTTAAAGCGGTGTACTCTACGTCGTCACCGACGTTCCACTTGTTCGGCGTCTTGGAGTTCACAGTACCTGCCGTGCCGTCGGAGAGGTCGACGTCGAAGGCATACATGAGTCCGTGGCTTCCTGTCCACGTAGGAGGGTTTGCGGGTTCAATCCGCGAGATTTTGGCTTGTGCCATGTTACAAGGATTTGCGCGCGTTTCTGCGCTGGTTTGAATGAGTGTTATCTTCTTAATCCGACAGCCGCCGGGTATCTTCTTTTGACCTTTGCTCTGGGCGTCGGCTTCGTCGTAGGCCGTCACCGTGAGCTTGTCCCAGTCGTCGTGATCGTGGCCACGGATGTACGTGATCTCGTAAACGTTCATCCTGCGATGCTTTTCTTGAAGTCGGCCCAGAGGCTGTCGAACTTACGCTTGAATTCGTCCGCGTCGCGGGCTACCTCTTGGCGGGTGAAGTTAGCCGTCCAAGCGTTGAAGTCTTCGGCGGGTTGGTCTGGGTAGACCGTGTGGGAGATTCCGTTAGGCTTGAGCATTGTCCGTCTTTTTAATTACATGGTGATTTAATTGCTCTACGCACTCCTTGTATGTGCGTTCGTGTATAGCATGGCATTCTAAATAGGTGTTGTAGTATTCGAGTTTGAGGTAAATCCAAATGCCATCTCCGTTGCTTCGTTCGTCGGATATGTAATCCACTCGACAATCTGCAAGAATGCTCTTTCGGTAGGGTTGTACTTTCTTATATGTCATCACCATTCTTTTTTGAGGTCGAGGAACTTGGCCATCTCTGCGCGGAAGTCGTCAATCTCTCCGAGCGTCATGTCCTTAAATTCGTTTCCGCGAAGGCGGGTGGCAATCTTGTAGGCCAGATCGATGCCTTTGGTGCTTTGTTTTTTCATTGGTGAGGTGTGATTCATGTACCAAAGATAAAAACAAATTTTAATTTGTCAAGCATTCTTCAAACTTTTTTTTCATTTAGGCACAAGAAAAAGCCCCCCGACGTTTCGGAGGGCTTCCACCTGTTGAATGAAATCACTTGCTCTCGAAAAAGCTCAAGCAAAGCGGGGTCACACCAACCCCGCACA